>Ga0184615_10001302_pt1 | contig 13607 bp, 9 predicted proteins | sample PLM4_65_coex_FD_133134 | JGI IMG/M metagenome (GOLD analysis project Ga0184615, IMG submission 133134) | Groundwater sediment microbial communities from an aquifer in East River, Colorado, USA - PLM4_65_coex | ecosystem: Environmental > Terrestrial > Soil > Riparian zone | place: USA: East... | reverse complement strand
TTGCCGTCGGTCCCGGTCACCCCGACGACCGAGAGGTCGTGACTCGGATCGCCGTACCACCAGGCCGCGGCGGTCGCCAGCGCGGCGGCCGAGCCCTCGACGACGATCTGCGGCAGGCCGACCTCAGGCACCGGGCGCTCGACCAGCGCGGCCGCGGCGCCACGAGCGGCCGCCTCGCCTACGAAGTCGTGGCCGTCCACGTGCTGCCCCGGCACGGCCACGAACAGGGACCCAGGTCGAACCGCCCGGGAATCCTGGGTGACCCCGCGCACCTCGACGTCGGCCAGCCCGGCGGTGCCGATCGCCCGTCCGTCGCGGCGCGCCCCGCGCAGGCGACCTTCCGCGCTGAGCCGCTCGATGAGCGTGCGCACCGGCGCTGGGTCCGTCGGCTCGGCAGCCTCGAGGAGGTCCGCGATCGACCGCTCGGTCACCGGTGGGCCAGCCTGGCGAGACGCCCGGTCCATCGGCCGAGGGCATAGCCACGCCGATCGAAGACCCGTTCGTGGGCGCCGGTCAACACGAGCCATCGTCCCCCGAACGCCAGCTTGTGCTGGTAGAGGCCGTACAACGGGTCGCCCTCCCGTGGTTCGTCGCGAGCGCCGGCGACGTCCACGCCCCCGAGATCCATCTCCACGCTGCCTTCGCGGATGGCCAGCTGGATCGCCCGCCAGCGCAGGAGGTGGAGGACGCCGGGGTGGTCGGCCCGGCCCGCCGCGTGATCGCCCGAATGGACGGTCGACAGCCGGCCGCCGTGCCGGTAGAGGATCAGGCCGGCCAGCGGGACGCCGGCCCCCACGGTCGGTCCGTCGCCGGCTCCGACCCTGGCTTCGAGGTAGACCAGGTGGCCGGCGTCGAGCGCCACGCGCCACCAGTCGACGAACCCCGTGCGCGGGCCGAAGGAGAACTGGCGCCGCTCGCCGGTCTCGAGGAGCAGGTCGTAGAAGCGATCGAACGCGGCCGCGGGGGATTCGGTCGGCGCCGTGAAGCCCTCCCCCACCCGATCGGAGGTCAGTCGCGCGTCGTGCCGGACCACGGTCACGCCATCGCGCTCGGCGCCGCGAATCCGCTGGCGGGTGGACCTCGCGATTCTCTCGAAGACCGCCGCCTCGTCCGCGCCGCGGTCGAGCGGCAGCGAGATCCGGTGGCGGGAGGGCTGGATCTCCTCGATCGGCTCGAAGCCGGCCGCCCGGATCGCCGTCCGGAAGGCGCCATCGGCCGCAAGGACCTCCGGATCGGCGGCGACCACGTCGATCCCGTCGCCGGCGAGCCGCTCGGCCACGGCGACCTGGCGCGCAGCCAGCCGGTCCGGGTCGGCCCCGGGCAGGCCGCCCACCGGGCCACGGGGCAGGTAGGCGCTGCCTCCGCGGACCGCGACCCACGGCCGGGTCAGCGCGAGCACGCGGCCGCCATCGTCGGTGACCAGGAAGCGGGGCCGCCAGCCCGAGGCGCGCCGATGCTCGGCCCAGGCCCGGGACTGGTAGACGTGGCCACCGGGCGCCTCGACGGTGCGGGCGTCCCAGTCGGCCAGCTCGTCCGGGTCCGCGTCACGCACGGTCATTCGGCCGGCCCGAAGGCGGCGGCGCTGCCGCCGCCGGCGATCCCGTGCCGGCGGCGCGCCCACCAGACGCGGCCCCGCTGGGCCAGCTCGTAGGCGCGTCGACCGAGCGGGTCGAGGACGAGGTCCCAGGCGCCGATGTAGCGGACCTCGCGTCCGCCAAAGCCGGTCTTGAAGTGGGCGATCCCGCCGGTCGCCAGGCCCCACAGGTCGTAGCTCGTGGCCCCGGCCTCGCGGGACGATCGGATCGCCTCCCACTTGAGCAGGTAGTTGGCCCGCGATTCGCCGCCCGCAGCGGTCATCCCGCCGTAAGGCTCCACGACGCGCGGCCCGCAACGCACGAGGAAGAGCGTCGCCTGGGGCTCGCCGGCTGCGGACTGGGCGAACAGCAGCCGTGCCCGGCCGGCCGGCCCGAATGCGTTCCACACGTCGCGGTAGGCGGCCTCGGTCCGGATCAGGAACCCGGCCCGCTCGGCGGTCTCGCGGTAGATCCGGTAGAACTCGGGGAGTCGTTCCGCACCCGCTTCGACGACCGTCACCCCGCCGCCGCGGGCCTTGTTGACGTACTGGCGCCACTTCTTGCGGAGGTCGCCCCACAGCGCGTCCTCGTCGGCCCGCAGATCGATGATCCGGGTCGCGTTCGGCTGGATCGGGCTCGCCGGGCGCCAGCCGGCGGCGCGTAGTGCGCGGCGGACGGCCCCGTCGGGGTCGAGGGGGCCGTCCAGCTCGATCTCGGGATCGATCCGCAGGTGGGAGACCCGCCCGGCCGTGGCCTTCAGCGATCGGCGCACGCCGGCCGTGAAGGCGTCGATCGTGTCTGCGTCCCAGCCGCTGGCGACCGGTCCGCGCGGGGCGTAGGCGAACGCCCAAGGCATCGGACGCGGCCGGCGGACCAGGATCTGCGCCCCGATCCGCGGGGCACCCATCCGCGGGGCACCGCCGGCGGCAGTGCCGTCCGGTCCGATCGCGACCCGGTGGGCCGCCCACCCGTTGACTGCCTTGACCGCGGCCCAGCCGCTGAGCTGCAGGTAGGAACCCGGATCGCTGGCCTCGACGAACGGATCCCAGGCGTCCGGATCCGGGGTGGTCACGACCTGCGCGGGCGTCGGATCAGGTCGACCATGACCTCGACGATAGACCCCAGCTCCGGGATCCGCAACACGACGGCCACCGCGGCATAGGCAAGCCCGAACACGAGCGACACCAGCCCGACGTCGCCGATCAGGCCGATCGCCGACGGTGCCGGTCCGAGCGCCTGGCCGACCAGCGCCTCGGTGCCGAAGGCGAGTGCCGACGCCACGATCGTCCCGATCGCGGCCTGGACGCCGACCCTGGCCAGTTCGCCGAGCCTGAGGTCCTCGATCCTCGTCCGCAGGACCAGCACGAGGACGGCGGCCTCCATCCAGGCGGCCAGGGCGATGGCCAGGGCGATCCCGCCAAGCCCGAACGGGCCGACCAGCAGGACGGCGAGCGTCGTGTTCACGGCAACGGCCGCGACGGCCGCGAGGACCGGGGTCAGCGTGTCCTGGCGGGCGTAGAAGGCGCGCGCGAGGACCGCGATCAGGGCGTGGGCGGCGAGCCCGGCAAGGAACCAGAGCAGCGTCGTCGCGATCAGCTCGAGATCCGCCTCGCCCAGCCGCCCGCCGCCGAAGAGGAGATCGACCACCTCGCGCCGCAGGACCGCCGCCAGCCCGGCGATCGGGATCATCACGAACAGGATCAGCCGCAGCGCGCGCGTCAGGAGCGCGGCGAACTCGGTTTCACGTCCGACCGCGGCGTCCCGCGACAACGACGGCAGCAGCACGATCCCGAGCGGCACCCCGATCACGCCGATCGGGATCTGGAGCAGGGTGAACGCGTAGTTGAAGTCGGTCACGGCGCCGACGGCCACCGTCGAGGCGAGCGCGGTCACGACGATGAAGGTGATCTGGCCGGCCCCGAGCCCCAGGGCCCGCGGCGCCATCAGCAGCAGCGCCCGGCGCGCCTCGGGATCGTCGGGATCGATCTTCGGCTCGTACCGGAACCCGAGCCTCTGGAGCGGTCGGAGCTGGACCAGGAGGTGGCCGAGCGAGCCGCCGACGACGCCGATGGCCAGACCCTCGATCCCGAACGTCGGGGACAGGACGACCGCCCCGCCGATGATCGCCAGGTTGTAGACGATCGGGGCGACCGCCGAGGCGGCGAAGCGGCCGCCGGCGTTGAGCACGCTCGTGGCCACCGAGCCCATCGCCAGCAGGATCGGGCTGAGCAGCATGATCCGGGTCAGCCCGATCGTCTGCTCGAGCCGCTCGCCTTCGAACCCGGGCGCGATCGCCGTCACGACGACCGGCGCCAACACGAACAGGATGGCGGCCAGGACGGCCAGCGCGATCAGCATGAGGTTGATCACCGTGGAGACGACGCGCCAGGCGTGCGCCTCGGCGTCGCGTTCGAGGAGGCCGGCCACGATCGGGACGAGCGCGGACGACAGGGCACCGGCGGCGACCAGCTGGAAGATCAGGTCCGGGATCCGGAACGCGGCGAAGAAGGTGTCGAGGTCGGGCACCTCGAACAGCCGGGCGAAGACGACCAGCCGGAACCAGCCAAGGACCCGGGAGACGAGGAACGCGCCGGACACCAGCAGGCCGGCCCTGGCGAGCCCCCTGGCGGCGGTCACGGGCCGGGTTCGCGGCGGGCGCGCGGATGGGCCTCCCGGTACGCGGTCTGGAGGCGGCCTGGGGAGACGTGCGTGTAGATCTGGGTCGTCGCCAGGTTGGCGTGGCCGAGCAGCTCCTGCACGACTCGAAGGTCTGCGCCACCGTCGAGCAGGTGCGTCGCGAACGAGTGGCGCAGGGTATGCGGCGAGACCCCGACCGGCAGCCCCGCCAGCCGGCGCAGCCGATCGAGCCGGTAGCGCAGCCCGCGGACGCCGAGCGGCGAACCGTCGTGGTTCAGGAAGACCTCGGCCGGGGTCGTACCATCGTCTGCCCGTCGCTCGAGGAGGACCGGACGTCCGTCCTCGAGGTAGGCCGTCAGCGCGGCCCGGGCGGGCCGCCCGAGCAGGCCGATCCGCTCCTTGCGGCCCTTGCCCAGAACCCGGATCTCACCGCGCCGCAGGTCGAGCGATCCGAGATCGGCCGCGGCGAGCTCGCTGATCCGGAGCCCGGCGGCGTACGCGGTCTCGACCAGCGCGCGGTCCCGGAGCGCGAGGGCCGTGCGAACGGCCGCCCGGCCGGGATCCGGGCCGGGTGGCGCGGCCAGCTCCGCGTCGACGACCGCCAGGAGCGCGACGACCTGCTCGACCTCGAGCACGCGCGGAAGGCGGCGCGGGAGCCGCGGGGTGGCGATGGCTCCCCACGGGTCGCCCTGCGCCAGGTCACTGCGCGTCGCCCAGCGATGGAACGCGCGGATGGCGGCCAGGCGCTGGGCGACCGTGGTCCGCGCATGGTTCTCGCCGAGCACCGCGAGATACGCCCGCAGATCGGCCCGCGCGGGCGCACGCCAGTCGACGCCGCGTGCGGCAAGCCATGCCAGGTAGGTCCCGACGGCCGTGGCGTAGGCGCGCTGGGTGTGGGCGGAGGTGTCGCGTGCGGCCAGGGAGCGGAGGAAGCGAGCGAGTGCTGGATCGGGCGGCAGGCGCGCCGGTGCGGGTTCGGCCGGCGCCGCGCTCACGCGTCGGGGGCGGGCTCGACCGCGCCGGTGCGCTTGCTGCCAGAGCGAGGGGCGGCGCGACCGCCGGTTCGGGCGCGACCACCGGTCCGGGCGGCGCCGCCACCGCCTCCGCCACGTCGCGCGCGGGCTGGCCGGGCCAGGGCCTCGGGGTTGGGTGGGCCGCCCGGATAGCGGTCGCCGGGAACGACGTCGGGGGCCGCCGCTTCACTGGTCGACCCGCAGACCAGGCAGATGGCGGTCTCGTCCTTGCGCGCCAGCGGGCCGTCGTCCGTGTCGTGCAGCCCGCCCAGGGGCTCGTTGTTGGTGGTGTAGTCGCAGCGCGGGTAGTTGGAGCAGCCCCAGAAGACGTTCCCGGTTCGCCGGGCGCGGCGCGGGACGAGGTGGCCGTCGCGGTTCTTGGGGCAGGTGGCCTCGAACGGCAACGGATCAGGCGGCGGCGGGCCCTCGCGCTTGATGTAGTCGCATTCGGGGTACCGGGAACAGCCGACGAACGGCCCGAACCGGCCGTTCTTGCCGACGAGGGTCCCCTCCGCGCACTTGGGACAGACCTCGCCGGTGCCGGCCTGGGGCGGCGGCTCGTCCCCGGGGAGCGGACGGCTCTCCTTGTGCTCGGGATAGAGCGAGCAGGCCAGAAACCGCCCGTTGCGACCCAGCCGGATCACCATCGGGTGACCGAGCGAGCAGACCTCGTCGGTGGCCTCGGTCGTGAAGTCGCTGCGCTTGAGCTCGCGGCGCTTCTCGTCGACCCGGTCGCGCAACGGTCCGTAGAACGCGCGGAGCAGCGGGATCCACGATCGCTCCCCGCGGGCGACCTCGTCCAGCTCCTCCTCCATCCTGGCGGTGAAGGCGACGTCGACGTAATCGCCGAAGTGTTCGACGAGCAGGTCGGTCACGATCTCGGCGACCGGTTCCGGGTGAAGCCGCCGCTCCTCCACTCGGACGTACCCTCGATCGACGATCGTCGAGATCGTCGCCGCGTAGGTCGACGGCCGGCCGATGCCGTGCTCCTCGAGCGCCTTGATCAGGGTCGCCTCGGTGAAGCGCGGCGGCGGCTCAGTGAAGTGCTGGGTCGGCGTGACGTCTTCGACGGTCGTCCGGTCGTCGGCCGCGAGGGTGGGCAGTCGCCCGGTCTCCTCGTCGTCGGGCACACCGTCGTCCCGCCCCTCGGTGTAGACCCGCGCGAACCCGTCGAACAGGACCCGGGTGGCCGAGGCCCGCAGCTCGTAGACGCCGTCGGCCAGGTCGATCGTCGTCGTCTCGAGCTCCTTGGGAGCCATCTGGGAGGCCAGCGCGCGCTGCCAGATCAGCCGGTAGAGGCGCAGCTCGTCGGGCTTGAGCGATCCCTCGAGCGAGTCGGGGTCGCGCCGGAAGCTGGTCGGCCGGATCGACTCGTGCGCCTCCTGGGCACCCTTGGTCTTCGTCTTGTAGACGCGTCCCTTGGGCATCGTGTACTCGGCGCCGTACCGTCCGCCGATCACCTCGCGGGCCTCGCCCATCGCCACCCCGGCGATCGCGGTCGAGTCGGTCCGCATGTAGGTGATCAGGCCGACCTGGCCCTCGCTCGTCTCGACGCCCTCGTACAGGCGCTGGGCGACCGACATCGTCCGCTTGGGGCTGTAGCCGAGCCGCCGGCTGGCCTCCTGTTGCAGGGTGGAGGTGGTGAACGGCGGCGCGGGCGAGCGCTTCTGGGTCCGGGTGCCCACTTTGGTGACGCGCGGATGCAGGTCGCGGATGGAGGCCGTGTGCCGCCCGGCCGCGACTTCATCGGTGACGTCGAGCGCCGCGCCGTCGATCCGGACGACTTCCGCGGCGAACCGCTCGCCGGCGGCCGTGGCCAGGATCGCCTCGATCGTCCAGTACTCGCGGGCGGTGAACGCGGTGATCTCGCGCTCCCGCTCGACCACCAGGCGGACGGCGACCGACTGGACGCGCCCGGCGGACAGCCCACCGCGGACCTTGCGCGACAGCAACGGACTCAAGGTGTAGCCGACCAGCCGGTCGACGATCCGGCGTGCCTGCTGGGCGTCGACCAGGTGCTGGTCGATCCGGCGGGGATGGGCGAACGCCTCCCGGATGGCCGATTCGGTGATCTCGCTGAAGGTGACCCGGTGCGTCTTGTCGTCGGCGATGTGGGCGGCCTCCGCCACGTGCCAGGCGATCGCCTCGCCCTCGCGGTCCAGGTCGGTCGCGAGGTAGATCGCGTCGGCGCCCCTGGCCGCCTTCTCGATGTCGGCGACCTGCTTGCGGCGATCGCTCGAGATCACGTACTCCGGAGCGAAGTCGTGGTCGACGTCCACGCCGAACTTGCCCTTGCCCGGGTTCTCGGGCAGGTCGCGGACATGGCCGTACGACGCCAGGACTCGGTAATCAGCGCCGAGATAGCGCTCGATGGTCCGGGCCTTGGCCGGCGACTCGACGATCACGAGGTTCTTCGGCACGGCCGGGAGTGTAGCACCGGGTCCTTGGCGGACCCTTAGCCCGTCAGACCTCGCGAATCCGGCGCAGGAAGTCCTCGTCGATCTCCAGCTCGGGCTCCGGCTCGGGTGGCGGCGGCGGCACCGCGGCCGTCGCGACGGCTCCCGCCAGGTCCATCGCCATCGCCGGATCGCTGCCCGACACCGCCCCGGGCGGGATCTCCACGAAGCGGATGTGAAGATATGGGAAGAAGAAGATCGACGCCGAGTCGTCGACGAAGACCGGGCGCTTCCCGTTCAACGTCCGCAGATTGGTGCAGCGCATCCCGGCGTCGCCCGGCGACGGCGTCTCGAACAGGTCGGCGAGCAGCGGTTGCTCGTTCATGATGTGGATGACGGCGTTGCGGATCACGTCCCGATGGTCGGTGACCGCCGGGGCGGCGTCCAGACCGCCGATGGTCCGGTCAGGGGTGGTAGAAGTCGACCACGAGTCGGACGCGTCCCGACGAGACCCAGACCCCGATCCCGACCCGGTCGTACGCCGAGTTCATCAGGTTGACGTAATGGCCGCCGCTGTACGGCTTCTCGCTCTGGAAGAAGAGGTGCGAGCCGAGCACGGCGCCGGTCGGGCTGCCCGACCGGCAGCCGAGGTTCTCGGCCCACCGGTAGCTGCCGTACCCGGCCCGGGCGAGACGGTTGCCCGGGTTCCCGCCGATGAAGTGGCTGCACGCGCCGCTCGTCGCCAGGAGCTTCGCGTACGGGCGCGAGACCCGGCTGCTGATCCCGCCGTCGAGCCGGAGCGCCGCCACGCTGCGGCCGCCGGGGCTGCTGCACGAACCGCCCGACGTGATCCAGCCGCCGGTCCTGGTGCAGTTCATCAGGCGGAGGTAGTAGTTCTCGACCGCCGCCCAGCTGCCGCCGCCGACGGCGCCGCCACCGCCACCGCTGACCCGAGCCGCGGCCGGTTGGGCGACCGGGGTCGCCCGGGGCTTGGCGATCGTCTTGAAGATCGCCCGGACCGAACGGACCATCGACGCGCCGTTGGCGCTCCGCGCAGTGATGTCGACCTTGGCGACCACCGCGGCCTGGTAGGGCAGTGCGGCGGCGGGCTTGAACACGAGGACGGTGTTCGACTCCGCCCAGCTGATGCTGCCCTTGATCGCCTTGCCGCCGATCCTGACCGAGAACGCACTGGCCGTCGCGCTTCGATCCATCGGCTCGGTGAAGCGCACGGAGATGGCGGCGTCACGTGGCGCGTCGCTGGCGTCCGCGCGCGGGCGGAAACGGACGACACCCGGCGCCTTGACCGTGCGAACGGCGATCGACTGGGGCGCCAGGCTCAGGCCGTCGACGTCGCGCACCCCCTTGACCACCAGCTTGTAGACGGTGTCCGGACGGAGCGCTTCGGCCGGCACGAACTCGTAGGTGACCGGGCCGCCGGACGAGCCGGTCGTCCGGACGCTGCCGGGCGTCGCCGGATCGAGACGGATGCCCGCGAAGACGGTGGCGGGGTCGATCGGCCCCGCGAACGTCACCGCGAACGCGGTCCTGACCGACGCGCGCTTGCCGACCGGCTGCGTGCTGGCGATGCTCGCGCTGACCGGCTGGCGGGTCAGGAACGCCGCGCGGGCCGGTCGGGCGAGTGGCTGCCCGCTCTCGGCCAGGGCGCCGGCCTGCACCGAGATCGTGTGGAACGCACCCGGCGTCCAGGTCGTCTTCGGGGCGATCGTCAGGGTCTCACCGGTGGCATCCCAGACCAGGTCCACCGGCGTCGCCGGCTCCACCTTGATCGCGGCCGCGACCGAGCCCTTGTTCATCGGCGTCGTGAACTCGATGGCCACCGGTTCGGTGACGCTGGCGCCGGTCGCCACGACCGTCCGGAACTCGGCGCGGGTCAGCGGCACGATGGCGGTCGTCGGGGTCGCGGTGGTGACGGTCGGCAGGCCCGCGCCGATCACCCCGGCACCGAGCACGGCGCTCAGGCCGAGACCGAGGACGACGCGCGAGACGGTGGACCGGCGAAGCAGCGCGCCTACGTAGATGGCCGCAATGATCGGGACGGCCAGCAGCGCGGTGGCGGCGTTGCGCAATACTCGCTCCTGGCTCGTTGCTCTGGGACAGCATCGAGAGCGGTCCTGGCCGACCTGGGGACACGGCCGGCGTCAGGGTAGCACCGGTCCGCAAAGCCGATCAACCTCCGGACGGGCCTTGCCCCCGCTTCCCGCGAGCTCAGGCATGCGCCGACGACCACGATTGGACCGTCGCGGGATCGGCCGCCGCGAGACCGCCCGCCGGCCTGAACCGGCCGTGGACGCCGACCGCCAGCCCGTGCTGCTCGAGGACGGTGAGCGCGGCCAGGACGCTCGCGACGGGCCAGCCGGTGGCGGCCACCAGCTCGTCGACCGTGGCCCGCCCGAGCACGAGCTCGCGCCCGATCCGGGCGCCGGCCGCGCCCAGCTCGACGAGGACCGCGGCGGCATCACTCGAGACGCCGGGTTCCGCCAGATGGTCGGCCAGGCCAAGGTCGTCGATCAGCTGCGGGATCCCGGCCACGATCCGGGCACTGCCGGCGAACTCCCGCAGGAACGCCAGGCACCCGGCCGAGGCGATTGCCGTCACCGAACCTGGGACGATGAAGCACTCGCGGCCCTGCTCAAGGGCCCAGGACGCCGTGATCAGGGCGCCACTGCGGGCGGGCGCCTCGACGACGACCGTCGCGTCGGACAGACCGCTGATGATCCGGTTCCGGCGCGGAAACGTCCCGCGCGTCGGCCCCACGTCGGGCGGGAGCTCCGACACGACCGCGCCCCCCGCGGCGACGATCCGGGCGGCCAGACCCTTGTGGATGCGTGGGAAGAGCGCCGCGTGCCCCGACCCGATCACCGCGACGGTCGTGCCACCCGCGTGCACGGTGGCGGAGTGGGCGGCGCCATCGATCCCGGTCGCGAGGCCGGATACGACCGTGGCCCCGACCGAGACGAGGCTCGCGGCCAGGCGAGCGGCGAAGGCGCGCCCGGCGTCGGTCGCCCGGCGGGTCCCGACCACGGCGACCGATGCACGGGCTTCGAGCGCGGACGGGTCGCCCAGCACGAACAGGAGATGCGGCGGCATGTCGATCGACGCCAGGCGGCGTGGGTAGGCCGGGTCCGCGGTCGTGACGACCTGGAGTCCGAGCGCCTCGATCCGCCCGAGCGTGACCGCGGCCGCTTGCGCGGCATCGGCGATCGCCCGGGCGACGACCGGTCCCAGCAACCGGGTCACGCCGTCGGCAATCGGCTCGTTGGTCGCCGTGGCGGCGAGCCGCGCGGCGCCATCCGCCGCGGCCGCCTCGGCCAGGATCGTCGTGCCCGACCCGAACCGACGCAGCAGCGCGGCGAAGCCGACGGGGCCGAGCCCGTCGACCGCCGCGAGCACCGACCAGGCCGCCCGTTCGTCCCCGGACATCCCCGCGCGGTGGCCACGGCGCCCCGGCTCGATCGGATCGGGCCGTACCGGCAGATCAGATGAACGGCCGTCGAGGCGGTCCGGTCCGACGCCGGTCGGCCCGGACGAGCTCACCCCGAGCACGTCAGCCGGCCTCGGCGTTGGCGAGCCGAAGGTCGGTCGGTCGGAACCAGGCGGCTTCGTCGAGGTGTTCCTCGCGCACCGTCGCGTCGCCGGCCAGGTCGGCGATGGTTCGGGCCACGCGGAGCAGGCGTTCGGTGCCTCGACCGCTCGCGCGTTCGAGTTCGGCCAGCAGCACGACCCGCCGCTCCGTCGCGGCCGACAGGCGGCAGACGGCGCGCAGCGCCCGCCCGCTCAGCCGACCGCTGGCGGCGACAGGACCGCGTTCAAGCGCCCGGGAGCGGCTCGCGGCGATCCGAAGCCCCACCGTCGCCGAGTCTTCCGGCTCGGGCCCCCCGACCAGGGCCACCGGCGCGACTCGTGGCATCGACACCCACAGGTCGATCCGGTCGCGGAGCGGGCCGGAGACCCGCCGCAGATAGCGCTCGGGCACGTTCCCCGGGCAACCGCAGGACCGATCGGCGGTCCCCGCGTAGCCGCACGGGCAGGGGTTCATCGCGGCGACGAGTTGGAACCGCGCAGGGAAGATCGTGGCGCGCCCGACGCGGGCGATCGCCACCCGACCCTCCTCCATCGGCTGGCGCAGGGCCTCGAGGACGTCGCGGGCGAACTCCGGCAGCTCGTCGAGGAACAGGACGCCCTCGTGGGCCAGGGTGATCTCCCCGGGCGATAACCGCGGACCGCCGCCGACCATCGCCGCATACGAGATGGTGTGGTGCGGCGCTCGGAACGGTGGTCGCCGGAGCAGCGCCTCGATCGGGCCCTCCCCGGCCGCCGACGCGATCACGGTGGCGGCCAGCGCTGTGGCGTCGTCGAGCGGCGGCAGGAGCGAGGGGATCGTCCGCGCCAGCAGCGTCTTGCCGGATCCGGGCGGACCCAGGAACAGCAGACCGTGCCGGCCGGCGAGGGCGATCTCGAGGGCGCGACGCGCCTCGGGCTGGCCACGAACCTCGGCCAGGTCCGGCACCCGGCCGCCGTCGAGCCGGACGGGCAGCTCGTCCGCCGGCCCATCCGTCCGACCGGGGCGCTCGAGGAGCTCGACGCGTGGCGGAGACGCCGCCTGACGCCGAGGGCGGCGGGATCGGATCAGCTCGACGGCCTCCGCCAGCGTCTCCACGCCGAAGACCTCGATCCCGTCGACGAGGCGGGCCTCGCCGACGGCACTCCCGGCCAGGGCGACCCGACGGATCCCCCGCCGCGCCAGCGCCACCACCATCGGCAGCACGCCGGGAACCTGGCGCACCTCGCCGCCCAACGAGAGCTCGCCGATCAGCGCCGTCCGCCCGGTGCCCGGCCGGACCTGCTCCGAACCCAGGAGAATCCCCATCGCGATCGCCAGGTCGAGCGACGCGCCCGCCTTGCGGAGGTCGGCCGGCGCAAGGTTGACGGTGATCCGCCGCGGCGGATAGACGAACCCGGCGTTGCGGAGCGCGCCGCGAACCCGCTCCCGGGCTTCCTGCAGCGCGGCATCGGCCAAGCCGACGATGGTGAAGCCCGGCAGGCCGGGAGCCACGTCGACCTCGACCCGGATCAGCCGTCCATCGAGGCCGTGGAGCGTCGCGGACGGAACGATGGCCAGCACGCGTCGCAGGCTAGCGGCTGCCCCTTACCGCTCGGTCAATCCAGCATCAACCCCGGCTCATCGGCGGCGCCGGGCAGGTTCAGCGGACGGCGACCGCCGTCGTCTTGGTCACGGCCGCCTTGTCGACCGCTTTGGCGAACTGCATGAGCGACCCGCCCAGGGCCGAATCGGCCTTGGTGAACATGAACGGGGCGCCCGAATTGAGCGCGCTGATCGCGCCGCGGTACTCGTTGACGATCTGGTGGTCGATCGTCCGCCGCAGCGCGCCCTCGGCGTTCTTGACGTTGATCCCGGTGAACGCGTTCGAGCGGTTGAGGACGAGCTGGACCTTGGAGGCCGGGTAGCCCAGGTGGTTCATCGTCTCGAGGATGAGCCGGACGTTCTTGAGGCACGACAGGTCCGCGGTCATCACCACGAACACGATCTCGGCCACCTCGAACACGCCCAGGTTCACGTCGTCGAGCCGCTTGTCGACGTCGATCAGCACGTAGTCATACATCGTGCGGAGCAGCTCGGCGATGTGCGGCAGGTGCTCGTGGTGGACGAGCTCCGCGGTCTCGGGCGACGGCGGTGCGAGCAGGAGGTCGATCCCCGAGTCGTGCTTGACCATGACCGACTTGATCAGGTCGGCATCGATCGTCGGCGCCGACACGACATCGACGATGCTCTTGCGATCGAGACCGAGGTCCAGGAACACGCGGTGGTCGCCGAACTGCAGGTTGCCGTCGACCAGGCAGACCTTGCGTCCGAGCTCGCGATGGAGGGCGACCGCCGCGTTGATCGAGATCGTCGTCGAGCCCACCCCGCCCTTGGCCGGGTAGAAGGCGAGGACGCGACCCAT
>Ga0184615_10001301_pt1 | contig 13610 bp, 6 predicted proteins | sample PLM4_65_coex_FD_133134 | JGI IMG/M metagenome (GOLD analysis project Ga0184615, IMG submission 133134) | Groundwater sediment microbial communities from an aquifer in East River, Colorado, USA - PLM4_65_coex | ecosystem: Environmental > Terrestrial > Soil > Riparian zone | place: USA: East... | reverse complement strand
CGCAACGCGCCGCAAATCATCAGTGACCTGCGTGCGGTGTTTCCGGTCGCGGTCGGCCGCTTCGTGTTCGGACCGATGGCAAAGCTCGGCTGGGGAACCCCGTCCATCATCACCGCGGAGCTCGGGATCATTCTGGAGCTGCCCGATCCGTATCGTCTCGTCATCATCGGCCAGGGCGCGGCACTCCTGCCGGAGGACGCGCCGATCGTGCAGATCCACGTGGACGTGCTCGGCGTCATCGACTTCGCGCTCGAGACGCTCGCGATCGATGCCGCGATCCGCGACTCCTATGTGGGCGCCTTCGCGCTCTCGGGCGACATGGCGATGCGTCTGAAGTGGGGCGGGCGTCCGAACTTCGCGCTCTCGGTCGGCGGCCTGAATCCGGGCTTCACGCCACCGCCCAATTTCCCGACTCTGCGCCGGATCATGGTGTCGCTCGGGCTCGGCGACAATCCGCGCATCAGCATCCAGGGCTACATGGCCGTCACGTCGAACTCGGTGCAGTTCGGCGCGCTCGCGGAGCTGTATGCCGAAGCGGCCGGCTTCAACGTGTATGGGCACCTCGGTTTCGATGCGCTCGTCATCTTCGATCCGTTCTATTTCCGCTTCGACTTCCGCGCGGGGTTCGCGCTGCGCCGCGGCTCGAGCCGCATCGCGGGCATCACCGTCTCGGGCATGCTCACTGGACCGTCGCCGTTCTACGTCAAAGGCAGGGGGTGCCTGAGCCTGCTGTTCTTCGACATCTGCGTGCCCTTCGAGGCGACCTTCGGCAACCGCCGCAGCGTCGAGCTGCCGGAGAAGAGCCCGCTCGCCGAGCTGCAGGCGGCCATGGCCGACGCGCGCAACTGGAGCCCGGCCCTGCCGGAGCGTTTGTTCAACGGCGTGAGCATCCGTGCGCCGACCGACACGACCCTGCTGCTGCACGATCCGATGGGGCGAACCTCCTTCCGCCAGAAGGTCATTCCGCTCAACAAGACGCTCGAGCGTTTCGGCGAGTTCGCCATCACCGGGCCCAACCGCTTCGACGTGACCGCGGTGCGGGTTGGCGACGAAGGTGCCGCGGTCGATCTGGTCGAGGATTTCATGGCACCGGCGCTGTCGGAAAACCTGTCGGACAAGGAGAAGGTGAGCCGCGACTCGTACGAGCTCGAAGTCGTGGGCGTCGAAGTCGGCAGCGCGCACGCGGAGCTCGGACCCGGCCGCACGCGCGTGGTCGAATACGAGCAGCGCATCGTCGAGACGCCGTGGCGGGTGCGCGTGCTCCATGTGCTCTATCTCATGCCACGCGTCTACCAGCTCGCCTCGAGCTTCGCCGGCTCAAAAGCGCTCTCGCTCGTCAATCGCGGCGGGCGCCGCAGGTTCGCAAGCCTCGCGCCGCAGGAATCCGCCGTGCGGCTCGAGGATGAAACCTGGACAGTCGCCGAAGCCGCAACGCTCGGCGTGGCGTCCGGCTTCGGCGCCGCGATGACCAAGGGTCAGGCGATGCGCGCTTACAAGAGCCACATCCGCACGCATCCCGGAGACGCGGCGCGACTCGAAGTCGTGTCGAGCTTCGAGATGGAAGATGCCGCATGAACGGTCACGCCTCGTACACGTTCTTCCCATGGCTGCGTCGCGGTATTTCTACGGAAATCACCCGCGTCGACGGCGCGGGCGACCCGAGCGCGCGCGCGCAAATACCAGTGACTCTGGAGCTCAGCGCCGGCGGACAGCCGGTAGCGACCACCGTTCGGCTCGACCTCCACGGTCCCGGTGAAGTCGCGGGCTTCGATCCACGGATGATCGTGCGTCTCGACCCGCGACCCGGCGTGCAGGACGCGGAGCCGAACTACTTTCCGGCCGTCGAGCTCCACGAGCCGGATTTCCCGTGGCGCTATACTCCCGCGCGCGCGACGGCACAGAACCGCTTGCGGCCCTGGGTCGTGCTGATCGTGCTCAGCCCGACGGAGATCAAGAGCCAGAGCCCTGCGACGAGCGAAGGCGCGCTGCCGCGGCTCGAAGTGAGGTCCTCGGCGCTGCTGCCGGATCTCGGTCAGTCATGGGCTTGGGCGCATGCCCAGGTGAGCGCGCTCGAAGCCGGCGAATCGGTTCAGGAAGTGATCGACCGCGAGCCGCAACGCGCGCTCGCGCGCCTGGTGTGTCCGATCCAGCTCCGCCCCAATACGCCGTACACCGCTTTTCTCGTGCCGGCCTTCGAACGCGGCCGGCTCGCGGGTTTGAAGCTGCCAATCCCCGACGGGCCGGGCTCGGTCGTCGATGCGCTCACGCCCGCGTGGACCGCCGGCCAGAACGATGTGTTGCTGCCCGTCTATTTCCGCTGGCAGTTCTCGACCGGCGCACAGGGCGATTTCGAATTTCTGGTGCGCAAGCTGCGGCCGGTCCAGATTCGCAACGTCGGCAAGCGCGCGATGGACGTCAGCGAGCCGGATGTGTCGCTGCCGCCGGCGGCGGACGAACCGCTCGAGATGGAAGGCGCGCTCAAGGCTCTGTTCACCGAAGCGGCTCCCTGGCCGCCGGCGCAGAAGCAGCGCTTTCTCGAGGGCACCGCCGAGCTGAGCGGCCTCACGGACGCACTCAATCTGCCGCAGGAGTTGCTCGAAGGCGGCGACGCCACCCCGGTCATCGCGCCGCCCTTGTACGGGCGCTGGCATGCGAAGCAGCCGCGGCTGCGCGCCGGCCAGCCGCCACCCTGGTTCAATGAGCTCAACGAAGACCCGCGCCATCGCGCCAGCGCGAGTCTGGGCACGAGCATCGTGCAGCAGCAACAGGAGCAACTGATGGCGAGTGCCTGGGAGCAACTCGCCGACGTGCTGGCTACGAACGAGAAGCTGCGACAGGCCCAGATGGCGCGCGAGATGGCGGACCGGGTGCACACGAAACATCTCGCCACTCTCGACGAAGAAGAGCTGTTCATCGTCACCGCGCCGACGCACCGGCGAGTGCGAGCCAGCCCGCAGACCGTGCATGCACTCGGCCGGCAGGCCCGCTTGAGCTATTTCGCGCTGGGCACGTTCCGGCGCGTCAGCCGGGCACGCGGACCGGTGGTGCGACGCATCCGCATCGCGCGCGGACGCATCAGCGCCATGCTCGCACGCGTCAATCGTCGCGAGATCACGCCGGCGCCTGCGCCAGTGACGCCGACCGATCTCAGGACGCGGGCCAAGGTCGGCGCAGATCTGGTGCCACCGGGAACGACGACGGGAACCGTACGCGGGCTCGTGCTCTTGAGCTGGTTGCTGTGGCTACTGGCCGTCCTGCTCGTGCTGCTTGCCGTGTTCGTGGTCGCGACGCCGATCGCCATCGGCATCGCTGTGGTTGCGGCCGTGGGCCTCGCGATCCTTGCCATCCGCGTGAGACGCGGCGCGCAGCGCACCGCGTCAGGTGTCGGCTTTCGGGACGGCACACTGAGTGGCGATCAAGTGCGCGACACGCCGGCGGCACCCGCGTTCGTACCCGTGGAAAGCCTGGGGCGCGCGAATCTGCCGGTCGAGCCGGCGGCAGGTTCCACCGATGTGGCGGGCGTCGCGGCTTTCCGCACGGCGATGGCGGACCTCGCTGACCAGGCCTTCGTGGCCGTGCCGGTCGAAATCGCGCCGGTGCCGCTCGAGACCGCCACGATCCGTCAGCGTCTGCTCTCCGGTCTGAATCCGCGCGTCAACCACGTGCTCGCCCTGCGGCAACGTCTCAAGGTCGCGGATTGGACCGGGTGGCGGCCCCGCGATCCGCTCGATCAAGTCATGGCCAGCCCCGATTTCCCGCAGCCGATGTACGAGCAGCTGCGCGACTTGTCGCAGGAATGGCTCATGCCGGGCGTCGGCACCATTCCTCAGAACAGCACCGGGCTGCTGCAGACGAATCAGAGGTTCATCGAAGCCTACATGGCCGGGCTCAATCACGAGATGGCGCGCGAGCTGATGTGGCGCGAATACCCGACGGACCAGCGCGGCACGTGCTTCCGCCAGTTCTGGGACGTGCGCGGGTTCATCGACACCGCCGCCACGCCGCGCGATCGCGAGTCGCTGCTCGACATCAAGCGGTTGCACGAGTGGAACGGAGCTGCGCTCGGCCAGAACACGGCGCGCACGCCGCCGCCCGGCGGCGCCTACCTGGTGCTCATCGTGCGCGGCGAAGTGCTCAAGCGCTATCCCACGACGCTGGTCTACGCCGTCGAGGCGGTGCTTGCGCCGGAGGGCAACCTCACGCTCGGCACGAATGAGGCCCACCCAGTGTTCGGCGGCACCCTCGAGCCCGATATCGCGTTCTTCGGCTTCGAGCTGACGACCGCACAGGTGCGTGGGACCGAGGACTCGGACACCGATCTCGGGTGGTTCTTCGTGCTGCAGCAGCAACCCACCGAGCCGCGCTTCGGTCTCGATATTCCCGAGGCTGGATCCGCAGGCGCTCCGGTTGGACCCACGTGGGACGATCTCTCGTGGGGCAATCTCGCCGACACGCCCTCCGATCTCGAAGCGCTGCGCTTCATCGATCTTGCCGCCGTGCGGCCGGACACGAGCTTCACGGACACTTCGGGCGCCGTCTGGCACGAGAGCGAAGGAACCGATGCCGCGCAGCTCGGCTACATCACCCTGCAGAAGCCCTTCAGAGTGGCGATGCACGGCAAGTCCATGGTCCCCGAAGGGCCGTGAGCCATGGCGCGAACCAACGACAGCTTGCACGATCTCGCCCGTTCGGCGCGCGCACGCCGTGACGAAGCGCTGCAGGCGCGCGCGGGCGGCGTGCAAGCACGCGCAGCCGCGGCACAGGAGCTGAAAGCTCTCGAGCAGCGGTACGGGCCCGATCATCAGCTGACGCGCAACGCCGCGAACCGCTATCGCCGTGTTCTCGATCAGCTGATGGTCGCACGCCGCGACGCGCGCAAAGCGCGCAACGATCTGCAGGACGTTCTCAAGGAGCACCTGCCGCCGACCCCGGAGGCGGACGTCGCATCCTTGAGCGGCGCCGATCCGCTGGTGCTGCTGCCCGTGAGGATCGAGACTCGTTTCGAACGACGCCCGTTCCAGCGTGACGGGCGCGGCTTCGCCGGTGTGCTCAAGGTGCGTATTTATCCTGATGCCGTCGCCGCGAATCTGCATGAGCCGCGCCTCAGCGACAGCGAGCGTGATGCAGGCTTCGACTACTGGCGCACAGCCTGGGCGGCCGCGAGCGAGGCGGATGCATGGACCGCCCTCATTGCCGAAGTTCCTGGGCCGCGCGCCGCGTGGGTCGTGAGGCAGACGACGCCAACGAACTTTCCGGCGGATTTTCCGGCCGAAGCCAATGCGAATGGCCCCGCGCCCGAGTTCCCGCCGGTGGAGCTGCGCCCCCCGGCATGGCAGGAGCATCCCTCCACGAACGTGCTGCCGGACCGTTGGATCGTGCTCGCCTTCCGGGACTCCGCGGAGATCGGCCGCGCAGTCAGTGAGCCGGTCCTCGAGCCGCTCGCGCTCTCCATGAGTCTCAGTCCGGACGGCAGCGAGGCCGCGCTGCAGGACGTCGTCGATCTCTCGAACGGCCTGCAGGTCGACGATGAGATCGAGTGGACCGTGCGATTTGCGCGCGCGCTCGCGGTCGGCATGGCCGTCGAGTTGCCGCTCACGGAAGCGGAGTTCGAATCGGGCATCGAACAGTTGCTGGCGCTCGGCGTGAAGCCATCGCTCAGTGCGCAGGAGGGTGCGACGCGACTCGGGCAGCTGATCGATGCGCATCACTACAGCCGTGGCTTCGCGTTCGTGCCGCAGGGCGCACCAACCAACAACGTGAGCGATGCGCCGTCATGGCTCCCGCAGCCCGATCCGCGCGGCACACGCAGCTTCGGCATCGAACGCGCCGCGGATCTCGTGGCGCCCGACGTGGCGAGCGATGGCGCACGCTTCATGCGGGCGCTCGGCGTGCCGATCGGGCACGCGGCTCACATCGAAGGCGCCGATGCCGACGAGCAGCGTACGGCGGCGGCCATGGCCGAAGCACTTTGGCCATGCACGCTCGGCTATTTCCTCGAGCAGATGATGCATCCGGTGACCGACGACGAAGATCTGCGCGTAGCGCGCAGCTACTTCGTGGACAACGTGCGAGCGCGCGGGCCCTACCCGGCGTTTCGCGTCGGCGACGTGCCCTACGGGTTGTTGCCCGTCACCGTCATCGACGAATGGAATGCGTACGACGATCGGCTCGGCATCGAGCAGAAGCTGCAACCGCTGCTGATGACGGCACGCGAAGTGCTTGCCGGGTTCCTCTCCGAGGCACCGCGCGTCAACCGCAGCGACGATGCGGACCGCGACTTCCTGGAAACGCTCGGAATGGAGGCGAGCGCGCGCGAGGCCTGGGTGCGGCGCGTGCTCGGCATCGATGCGACCTGGAATTTCGCGCGCTTCTCGGGCATCGATCCTGCGCGGATGGAACCGACGCGCAAGCTCGTCGCAGGTGCGATCCTCGCCGGTCTCGGCCACGCGGACTGGGACCCGCGCGTGCTGTATGCCAATTTCTCCGATCCCCCGTACCGCTTCAGCAAGGGACTGGTCGTCAACGATCCCGAGGATCCGCTGTCGGAAAGCGCGCCGCTCGATTTCAACTACATCAATTGGCTGCGTACGCGGAGCACGATCACTCAAGTTCGCGACGCAGCTTTCCCCGCCGGGCTCGAGCAGCCTCCGCAGAGTCTGCTGTATCTCATGCTGCGCCACGCAACGCTGCAACAGTTCACGCGCTGTGCGCTCGACTTCCTTCTCGGCCGGCGGCTGGTGACCGCGGCGGTATATCGCGAGCGCGAGCTGATCGGCATCGTTCCCGAGACGCGTGAGGCGCCGACGCTCTGGCAGCACATGCAGGTCGCAGTGCCGGGCGTGACCGGCGGCCGCCCCATCGACGCGCTGCCGGGCCTCGGCGGCCTGGATCCCAGCCTGCCTCCGGTCCGCGACCTCGATCGCTATCGCGCCGCGCTCGCCGTGCTCGAGAATCTGCCGACCGCGGAGCTCGAGCGGCTGTTTACCGAGACGATGGACGTGTGCTCGCACCGCGTCGACGCGTGGATCACGGCGATCACCGCGCGCCGCCTCAACGATCACCGCGAGTCCAGCCCCGGCGGGTGCCACCTGGCCGCGTACGGTTGGGTAGAAAACCTGCGCGCGGATCAGCCGTCATCGGGCACGTTCGTCGGGCGCGAGGGAGGCGTTCGCGTGCGCGACGACAGCGGCGGATACGTCTACTCGCCGTCGATGACACACGGGGCCGCTGCAGCCGTCCTGCTCAACGCATATCTGACCCGGCAGGGTGCCGCTCGGGAACGTTACGCGATCGATCTGTCTTCGCGGCGGACGCGCATCGCACTGGATGTCCTCAGCGCCGTCCGCAACGGCAATGCGCTCGGGGCCGTCCTGGGTTATCAGTTCGAGCGCGGCCTGCATGAAGGCCACCCGGGCGTGGAGCTGGACGAATTCATCGACGACTTCCGCAACGACTATCCGCTGGCGCGCAACGAGGGCCGCGATTCCACGGAGCCGGCCGCAAACATCGTCGCGCGCAACGTCGTCGACGGTCTGGCGCTGCGCAGTGCGTGGCGTGGCGAACCGGGTTTCGACAAGCGGCCCTGGGAGACGATCACCGCCACCGACGCGCAGCGCGCGGCCGTGCGCGTCGAGCTGGACAGGCTCGATGAAACCGTCGATGCGGTGTCCGACCTGCTGCTCGCCGATTCGGTCTTTCAGTTCGTCAGCGGCAAGATGGACGCGGCCGCGGCAACCCTCAAGGCCGTCGGCGAGGGCGCGCGCCCACCGGAAGGAGAGATCACGAAGGTGCCGCGCACCGGGACGGACTTCACCCAGCGCGTGGCGTTGATCCTCGGCGGCGATCCCATCGACATTCAAGCGCAATGGAATGGCCCACACGGCGAGCGTGCGCGCGTGGAGCCGCATCTCGACGGCTGGGTCGGCCGGCAGCTGGGCGACCCGGCGACCGTTCGTTGCGAAGTGCACTTCGAGTCCGGCGTGGTCGCGCCCGTGACACTCGATGAGCTGGATCTCGATCCGCTGGACGTCCTGGCGCTCGCGCAGGCGAGCGAGAGCGCGAGCGAAGACTCCGAGCTCGATCGGCGCGTGCGCCTCGCCGCGGGAGCCGCAGCGGCGCCGGATGAGCCATTCTTCATTCATTACCAGCTGGACGTATTGCCAGCCGGTCAGCGCACTTTCGCTGCGCTGCTCGAAGCGGCGCGCGCGTTGAACGACGTGCTCAGCTGCGCTCGGGCGTTGGCTCCAAAAGATCTCATCCCGCCGGAGCGGGCTCCCGATCTGGAATCGACCGATCCGGCCATCGCGCCCGACCTGCGCCCGATCGAGCTGCAGAATCGCGCCGTTGCGGCGCGCGCCCGTTTCGTCCTCCAGCAGGGGGAGCTGGCCGCGGCGCTTGCCGCATTGAAAGCGGTCCCGGAGGGCCAGCCCGCCGCGGCGGAGCTCGACGCGCTGCGCACGGAGTTGCGTGGCGTTGCAAGCTTCGGAGTCCTCGGCTCCTATCCACGCACCTTCACAGGCGATTCAGCCGGTTTGCGCGCGGATCTGACCTCACAGGCGCAGAGCGTGCTGCGCGAGACCGCTTTGCGCCTGCAACGATCGCTGGACGCGGCCGACCCCGTCGGTCAGCTCAAGGCCCTCTTCGGACGCGGCCTCATCGTGGTGCCTCGATTCCGTCCCGCCCGTCCGGACGATTTGCAGGCAGCACTCGACGATCCACCGAACCTCGGTGCAAATCCGCGCGCGACGCTTGCGACATGGGAAGCCCAGCTTGCCCGTGTGCGCAAGACGCTCGGGCTGTGGCGCCGCGTGCAGCAATACGCGCGCGCCGGCGGCACGCCGGCCGACAATTTCGCGGTAACCCACCTGCCGGTGATCGTCGGCGCGGCGTGGGTCGGTTTGCCGTTCGCGGAGCCGGATCGCCCGCGCCGCGGTCTCATCTCGTTGGCCCTGCACGGCGTGCCGGCACCTGCGGCGGACCAGCCGTGGTCCGGGCTGTTGCTGGACGAGTGGGTCGAGTCGATTCCGAACCGCGACGAGGACGCGGGAGTCGTCTTCCACCACGACTCCCCGGGAGCGGAAGCCCCGCAGGCTGTATTGATCGCTGTGCCGCCGGCGCCGCAAAAGAGCTGGAACCTCGGTCTGCTCGTAAGGATCCTGCAGCAAACACTGCGTAACTCGAAGGTGCGCGGCGTCGATCGCGAGAATGTCGGGTTCATCTACGGCCAGCTGATTCCAATGATCTACCTGGCGCAGAACACGCGCTCGGACACCGTGTCGACGTCGTTCGCGGGTCAGTTCGTGCAGCAAGCTTTCTTTTTCCAGACGCCGTCCTGAGCGGTGCAGTCATGGCCTCGATAACATTCTGGAATCGCATTGAGCCGAGCCCGCGTTCGGACAAGCTCGAGCGCCACCTCGCCGCGCAAGTGCGCGACCCGATGTGGTTTCTCACGCGTCAGTGGCAGTTCGGCGAGTTTCTCGGCGAGGATGCGGCCTCGCCGGCCTGGATCGAGATGCAAGGGCACACGTCGCCGTTCACCGGCTGGTTCGCCGCCGGCGAGCCCGTGCAGCCGTTCGACAATGCGGCACCGCTCGAGGAGCTCGTTCAGACCGAAGGCCTGACGCCGGACTGGTCGACCGCCGTGGAGCTCGGTCAGTACTTCGAGGGACTGCTGCTCGCAGCCGGCCTGCCGCAGGAGTTGATCGATGCGTTCCGTGCGGCGTATCGAGTGCCGCCCGCGAGCGAGGTGCCCGCCAGCATCCGCGACCCTGAGCTGCGCCGATTCCTGACGGTGTGCGCGGGCCGCGCGACCGACGGACTCGCCTTGCTCGAAGCGGCGCGCGCCGCGGCGCCGAATCTGCCCGCCGACCCGGTGCTGCCGGGGACCGTCGACCCCGACACCGTGCTGGATCTGCTGGCCGAGTTCGTCGCGTGGGTCACTGCCACGTTCGGCGACGTCAGTCGCCAGGATTCTCCGGGCTGGCGCGCGGATCGTCTCGAGTACCGCGCGCGCGTCACGGCGCTGTCTCCCGACGGGCAGCCGATCACGCTCGAGGCGAGCCCTGGGCTCGACGGCGCGTTCGACTGGTTCTCCTTCGATCAGCTCCGCGCATTCACGCTGGACGACGATCGCATCCGGCCCGCCGCCGGTGAGGTGCGGGAATTCGGCCGCAGCGTGCTGCCGGCGCGCGTCACCTTTCCCGGAATGCCCAACAAGCGGTGGTGGCACTTCGAAGACGGCCGGCGCGACGTCGGCGAACTGCGCGCGAGCCGCCTCGAGCTCGGCAAGCTCGTGGTGCTCGACTTCATGCTCGTCCACGGCAACGACTGGTATGTCGTGCCTTTCGCGCAGGACGTCGGCTCGCTGTGCCGCATCGATACGCTGTTGGTGCACGACGTCTTCGGCGATCTGACCCTCGTGCGGCGTGCCGACATGAAGCGCAAGCCCTCGGATCCCGAAGTCCCGTGGTCGATGTTCTCGACCGAAGTGCAGGGCGGCGGCCGCACGGACTACTTCGTGCTCGCACCGAGCGCGGTCGGCGTGGCGCTCGAGGGCGAGCCCATGGAAGAGGTGCGCTTCATGCGCGACGAGATGGCAAACATGGCTTGGGCCATCGAGAGCGTCACCGAGAGCGGCATCGGCACGCGCTGGCCGGGCCACGAGCGCGCGGACCAGCTCGGTTCCGAGCCGCGGGAATCCGTGCCGGCCGCGGACGATGCGCCGCCGCTCCAGTACTTCTTGCAGACACGCGTGCCGGAACACTGGATTCCGCTCATCCCGCGGCAGATCGACGCGGCACGCCGGGCGATTGCGCTGGAGAGGGGCGCCGCGCTCCGGGCGCCGCAGGGCGGCCAGCCAGCGGTGCCGATCCGACCCCTCGGGCGCGTGCTGAATCCTTCGGGCGCCGAGTACAACCCGCGCTACGTCATCGCCGAAGAGGAAATTCCGCGTGCCGGCCGCGAAGTCCGGCGGCGCATCGAGCGTTGCCGCTGGATGGACGGCTCGACGCACATCTGGGTCGCGCGCAGCAGCCGCCCAGGCGGCGGCGAAGGGCGCAGCGGCTTGCGCTTCGACCTCGCGCTCGAGGCGCGCAAGCGCGCCCCGCCGTGATTCAGGTGAACCTGCTCAACGTGCGTCCGCTGAGGGCGGTCTCGCCGAGTTTCGCATCATCGAGTTCAAGAGCCAGTCAGCGCGCGGACGATATTCAGGAGCGAATCGAGGCGTTCTTTCTGAGTCATCTCCGCAACTAGCGCTACCGTTTGTCGCTGTGGCGAACTGGCGTTTGACCGCTAGCTCAGCGACTTACGCGCTCAATTCGCTTCCGCCCCTGGCCACCATCCGCCAGAAAGTCATTGGGGAGTTTCGCCGGAAATTCGGCGCTGTCGTGGCGCTGTCACGACGCCGCCGAACGCCGACCGATACTCGCGCGGCGTCATGCCGACATGGCGTGTGAACAGTTTACGAAACGACGAAACGTCTTCGTAGCCGCATTGCTCGACGATCCGTTCCAGCGGAAGGTCGGTATCTTCGAGCAGTTCCTTGGCACGGGCAACGCGCCGCGATTGCAAGTAAGCGAGCGGCGACATTCCCAGGGTCGCCCGAAACTTGCGTGTCAGCGTGCGCTCGTTAAGTGCAAGTGCCCGACACGCGCTGGCGATCGTGACCGAAGTCGCCGCGCGCTCATCGAGGTAATGAATGGTGCGCGCAACATCGGGGGCGCTGTCGTCGCGAGTTGTGGACTCGGCGGTGATGAAAGGCGACTGAGAACCGCGACGCCGCTCCACCAGCATGAGGCGTGCGGTCAGCGCCGCGACTTTGTCTCCGGCGAGTTCGCGGACCAGCTCCAGTCCCAGATGGATGTACGCTGAACCCGCGGCCGCCGTCCAGCGGCCGCGGTCGATCATGACCAGCCTGTCCGGCACCAGATCCGTGTCCGGGAAACGCCGCTGAAACCACTCGATCAGCCACCAGCAGGTCGTGGCGCGCCGATTCGCGAGCAGTCCTGCATCGGCAAGCAGCACGGCGCCGCTGCATGCGCTCGCCATGATCCGGGATCGCCGCGACAGGCCGCGCAACGCCGTGACATCGGCTTTCAGTTTCAGCCAGCGTCGCTCCAGATCCTCCCGGGACTCGCACCAGAGCGGCGGCACGATGATCGCGTCGTAGCGCCGCCGGGGCGGTTGCAGAGAAAATCGAACCCCGTGAGAACCAGCGACCAGCCGCTGCGACCTGCCTACGAAACCGCAATCGAAGCGCGCGATTCGCGGCGGCCGCTTGCTGTTGGCGATGGCGACATTGGCGATCGCGAATAGCTCGGTCAGGCCAGCCGTGATCCACGCCGAGCAGCCGTCGAAAGCAAATATACCGATCGTCCCTGTCGATCGCATTGTGTCCGTTTTCGCCATGACTGCGGCAATTATGCCACTTCCGCGGATGGCGACCCCGCTTCAATATGTGGCCACAGCCACAACGGAGCAGTCGGATGACGTTCGAAGACCGCCGCCGCTTTATCGGGATGAGCCTCGCCGCCGCCAGCTGCGGGTTCGCCATGAACGCCACCGCCCAGAGCGAGCGCGCGAGCGCCTCTGCGGCATCTGTTGCCGCAAGGCCGACCTATCTGGTCATGTACTGGCACGGCCCGCGCTGGGTCGTCGGAAAGCCCATGGTCAAGCAGCAGGGCATGCGTGAGCACTTCCTGTACTACCTCGCTCTCTACCGCAAGGGGCAATTGCGATCCGGCGGCGGATTTACCGACGACAGCGGTGGCGCCGCGATGTTCGAGGCGGATGATGACGATGCCGCTGCCGCTTTCATTGCTACCGATCCTGCAGTGGTAAGCGGAGTGTTTCGCTACGAGCTGAAGCGATGGCGGCAGAATCCATGGGCGGACATCTCAAAGGCGCGAGCGGCACGCGGCGAGTAGCTCTGATTCTCCGACCGCGCTGTCTGCCGTTCCTCCGAGGTGGGCGAGGACCCAGTCCAGCGTTCGGGTGGTGAGCCATGAATACCGGTTTGGAACGAATTCGCGCAGACTCACTGCTATCCCCCGCGCTCGCCATACTATGCGGGGGCATGCTCGCCGGAGCGCTGGACATCACCTACGCGATTACGGTATCGGGGTTTCGTGGCGTCCCGGCCATGGCAGTGTTGCAGTCGGTAGCCGCGGGCGTTCTGGATTGAATTCGCACGAAATCCACTCAATCTTCGGATTGATTCAGTCGCCATGGCCGATAGGACGGGCCTTGCCCGGCCACAACTGAACCAGAATAGAATGCTCCCGTTGGCGTGGCTCAGCGTCAGAGGCCTACATGGCGAGGCTTGCACGCTCCATTTGGAAGTCTGCATGAGCCCGCCGGCTCGACATTGCCGTCAACGAAATGAAGCATTTGTGGATTGCATATGACGCTTTGATCGTAGCGATCGGAGTAGTCAATCTGGCCTTGCTGTTCATCGCGAACGCAAGGAAGCCATTCTTGGCCGCCTTTTCACTGTTTTATGCGTGTTTTACAGCGGGATTGCTGGTGGCGCTCTCGCGGGCCTATGTGACCTTCAATGTCAGCGAGGCGCCAGCACTGCCCGTCTTCCTGTCCTACGGACTCAGCACGCTACT
>Ga0184615_10001300_pt1 | contig 13627 bp, 16 predicted proteins | sample PLM4_65_coex_FD_133134 | JGI IMG/M metagenome (GOLD analysis project Ga0184615, IMG submission 133134) | Groundwater sediment microbial communities from an aquifer in East River, Colorado, USA - PLM4_65_coex | ecosystem: Environmental > Terrestrial > Soil > Riparian zone | place: USA: East... | reverse complement strand
TTGCCCTTATTGCGAAAGAATTTATCTCTCTGTTGCAAGGCAAAGTAATTGGCGTAAGATTGTCTCACACCTTCTTTCTCTCGCCAGTTGGGGATACCCGTAGTATCCATCATTTGACCTACAATATCAGCAATAGCATCAGTGTAATCTTGTCCTTGCAAATATCCAGACAAAAATTTACTTGCGGCTTTGTTAGCTGGCTTTTTGATTTCACTATCAAATGCGGCAGTATCTTTATCATACATATCATTGATTGCATCATCAGGAAAGCGTGTGCGGTCATGATATCCAGTAGGAACGAATAGTGAAGGGATTTTACCGGGAGCATTTGGCATATCTTCTAACTCGCCAAACTTTTTAATATCTTTTTTAATGGGACGTACTTTGCCTGTCATTGCCTGTAAAACTCCAGGCGATGAAGCGGGATTGGGCGGATTGTCGCCCGGTACACCAATACCGGTCGCCGATCTATAGTTTCTTTTAGAATCTAATTGAAACGCTGCTTTTGATTTGTTAGAAGTAAAAGCCCTACCAGACATTACATCATTTCTTACTTTAGTCAAATAAGCATTAGCAGCATCGTCATCTGATACTAATTGCACGCCAGATTGAACTAACTTGTTGTAAATGTCATCGACTGCGGCCATGCCCTTGCCACGAACAATATCAATCAAAGATAAGCCTGCTTCGTTTAGATTAGATTCCAAATGAGGTTCGGGCTTTTCTACATTACGTCGAAGATAATCTTTATCTTTGGCCGACATTCTGCCGTGGGGATCACGAACCTTGTACAGCATTTTGTCATATAATTCAGGAGTAATAGACCGATTAGGCTTATTGCCAAATCTCGCTCCCTGATCAAAGCTTACGCCGCTTACATCAGGCATGACTCTCTGAATCATCTTATACACAATTTGTTCTTGTGGCGTTAATGCTTGATTAGATTGTAGTTTAATTATAATATTTTTAATTAAACCCTTCTCGTATACCTCTTTGTAATGTTGTGGTAGTACATTAGCGCCAAGTTTGGCTTTCACTCGTGCTAACTGTTCTTCTTCGCTACCTTCGCCCGATTGAATTTCATCTTGCCACGCTTTAATGGCAGGAGCGTATCCCTTATCACCGAACATATCTCCGTATACATCTTGCGGAGCTTTACCACTTTTTAGATGTTTAAAGAACATTTCGTGTTCTTCTGGATCGAATTCTCTGCGGTAGGTATCCTTCTTTCGTGGGCCTTCCATTAAGAGGTTAGGCTCTTTAATACTAATTTCATATAATTTAATAAGGCATTCTTTAATTATATCTCTTGATACTTCATCGCTACCGAGAATTTCGGCACTATTCTCTATTAAGAAGTAGTTCTTAAACATTTGCATAACCTATTTAGCCCTTATGATTCCACAATTCAATATTTATTCCAGGGCCATCAAAAAGTATAATTCCCAACAGTTATAGTTCCTCATATTATAGTAAACTACAATAATCGGTTCGTAAAGGATTAACCTTTACTGGCCTTGCTACAAGGCTCCTATCCACTACATAATCGTGGATTACTTTGCGTCCAATATTTAAACTTCCATTTAGGTCTGCATTAAGTGCGGTTCCATCTTTGGACTTGTATAGTCCTCGCTTTACTCGTGAACCGCTATATTCAACAGGAACATCGAATTTAGGCAAAGGGTCTTTATCATAGTAACTTGCTTTAGAAGTATGTGCTTCTTCGGTCTTGATTACTTTAATACCATTAATCGCTCCCTTGTAATCTATCTGTTTGATTAAATCAAGGAAAGGAATATAGACAAAGTTTTGCTTAGAATCTTTGCGAAGCTTTAATTCTTGTTTAATCCCTTCATTGTGACCCACTACAAGCGTTCTTATATTATGTTTTAAACAATATTTGATAATTAGACAGCTTGTGTTATGAAGATAATTTTGAATCCTATGGTAACGTTTGGCACAGAGCATATGTCTACGCTTTTCTCCAAGTTTTGGATTGGACATTTGTTTGTTAAAGTGTTGATTAATGGACTTTAGCGGTCTACCGTTAACTAATAAAGCTTTCGCTGAGTTTGATGTTATAGCTACTAAATTATTTACTCCAATATCGATACTTGCAAACTTTTTATTTTTTCTAAATTGCTTTGCCTCCTCGGTGTTATAAACTACTTCGATGTAATATCCAAAAGTCTTAGGAACAATTCTAACCTCTTGAACGATTTTAGTTGTATTGATTGTAATATTTGTTTTGCTGAGCTGTTTATTGTTTTTACCTATAGCCTGATTATTGTATGTTAAAAGGTTTCTACCTTTAATTTTATCTTTGTAACGAGGTATTTTAGGTTTTGCATAAAACTTGCTTGGGTCAATTTTATATGCTTTTAACGCTTCAAAATAACTCAACCAATTTTTGTGTAGTTTTATTAAAACTTGCTGACTCACTTTGCTTGGTAAAGCCTTATACGCTTCATGACTTTGGAGTTGCTTATTAAGTTCGTTGTAGTTTATGTAAAATCTTGTCTGAAAGTAGTGTTGGCGTATTGTGTAAAGAGCATAATTGTAGAGGTTTTTAGAACGGAACGCAAGATCGTCGATTTCCTTGAAATCTTTATGTTTTTCGTTGATAAAATGACGTTCTACTAAATACATAATATAAGTATATATACGCTTATATCGATAAATTTTGTCTTAGACTTTAAAACAAAATCAAGAATTAGTCGATTCTGAACGTTTACTCAATTTGTTCGGCAATTTATTAACTAAATTATTATATTTTACCGATATTTAATACTAATATAATTCGTATATTTATGACTACTCTTTTTAACCCGTATGCAAAAGCGATCAAAAAGTACATTTACGATATAATTCCAAAGCAATACACCGTTGAAATTAACGATACATTAGATAGAATCACACATAATATTGCAACTCAAAAAGATGCTGAGAATTTAACTAAAATATTAAGTGCCTTTTACCAAGCCGGATTCGACAAGGCAATCGAAGCCACCAAAGAAGCAGTTAAGACGCACGGTATGAACCTAACGGTAGTACCACCTAAACAATGATCAATCTCTCTCTTGGAAATGCTCTTGATTTTTATGATAAATGGGAAAACCCTACGGTAATTGTAAGCGACGGGCCATATGCACTTGCTGGAAAGGGCGGTTTCGAGGGCGACTTAAATTCAGTAGAGGGCATTGGAGAGTGGTACGAGCCGCATATTGCTAAATGGGCTGAACGCTCTACGCCACAGACCACATTATGGTTCTGGGGCAGTGAATTAAGTTGGGCCGAAACTTATTCAACGCTTAAAAAGTATGATTGGATCTACAGATCGTCTAATATATGGGATAAAGGCATCGCCCATGCAGCCGGAAATACTAACACGCAAACTCTACGCAAATTCCCCATCGTCACCGAATTATGTGTTCATTATGTGAGAAAGCCTAAGTTTTCATATAACGGACAAGAATTGTCGGCCCAAGAATGGCTCCGTTCAGAGTGGAAAAGAACTAATCTCCCTTTTCATAAAGCCAACGAAGCTTGCGGTGTCAAAAACGCAGCAACAAGAAAATATTTAACATCTGATCATCTTTGGTACTTTCCGCCCTCAGAAGTATTTCAAAAATTAGCCGACTATGCTAATACTTTTGGCAAAGAAGATGGTAAGCCTTATTTTTCACTTGATGGAATTAATATAGTTAAATCTTCGCAATGGGAACAACTTAGAGGTAAATTTCATTGTCCACTCAAAACTACGAATGTATGGCCTGAACCTTCTGTAAAGGGTGAAGAAAGAATTAAATTTAATGGTAAAGCCGTTCATCCCAATCAGAAACCACTAAAATTAATGAATCAAATTATTGAGGCATCTTCAGATGAGAATGATATAATTTGGGAACCGTTTGGCGGATTATGTAGTGCTTCGCTGGCTGCTCATCGATTAAACAGAAATGCTTACGCTTGCGAAATTAACAAAGAAGTATATGAACACGCCCTGCTTAGAACTCAGGCTTAATATCCGAGGGAACGCTGGTGTAGGTATCCCCTTCCGCTTTGACAATCTTCCACCATTGCCTTCGCTCACGATCAAATATAATTGAACTTTCCGTTAACTTTTGTTCAGTTTGAATAATAAAATTAATATTATTAGATGGCAGAACTTTACAAGTAAAAGTAAACGGGGCCAAATATTGAATACGGACAATTTCGTCGTCGTAGACATTATCACGAATATATAACATTTTGGCCGGAAGACAATAAAATAAACTTTGGCCAACACTTTTAGGTTTTGGCGGTTCTACTTTAAACTCTATCTTTTCTTCCGCCGCCTTCTGTATCTTTAATTCTTCTTTAGCATATTTTTCTTCGAACGCTTTGAGCATATCTACTTTAGGCTCAGGCTTCGGTTCTTCTGGGGTGGGTTTAGTTTTTTGTGAATCTAATTTAATTATATCTTGATTCTCGAAATTATGTGTAGTAAGTATATCATCGAGCCAACAATCTTGTTGCGTCATGATGGGGTTGGGATGGGACACACGGTAAATCGATCCATCCCGCCTTTTGATAACCATTAGATAAATTAGATATGAATTAAACTAAATATAAATGTGACGATTTTTAAGCCATCTGGGGAAGTATATAAGCCATCAGGGAGCCTCGCTCAGACTCAGCCCGGTAATACACCATCCCAAGAATTATTCAATAATTATGATATTGAGTTGATCAATTTAGGTGGAAGTCCTATTTTCTACTATGAATATATACCAAGCCCAAGCAGCTTTGATCCATTATACGTTGAGTCGAGAAACAAGATTTATTCTCAATTTCCAATTGAATTAAAAGCAATATATGATCCAATTCCATCTCAAATGCTACAAACTACTTTTGGAATTGATTCACCAGACTCTATTACCTTCCAATTAAATTATAGATCGGTTGTATCTGCCCTTGGACATCTTCCGATAATTGGCTCTCGCATCTATACACCACACTTGGGAGAAAATTGGGAAATTAAGACTCGCCACCTCGGAGAATTCTTTAAATATAAAGTTTATAGATTGACATTAGAATGCATTCGTTTCCAAGAAACACTTACAACTAACGAGGGCAAAGTCACGAAAGATACCGAGTCTAATCCCAAATTCGAAATTGATTGAGATGAAATTTAAATTATTTGTTGTAGAAATGTTTCAACCACCAAGTGGGAAACCTATTGCTACGCAACGAGGCCCAAAATATATACTTCAACAACATCCATATAAACCCGATGTGCTGTTTGAGCCTACAGAAGAGCCTTTTAAGGATGGTGGAGAGTTTTGGCAAAAAGTTAAAATATACTTATACGACAAACAAAAAAATGAACTAAAGGATCAAGGGTTAGATATGCTACCTTTGTCCGAAATTGAATTATGTCCCAAAATTAATATTGACAATCCAATCAGAGCAAGTCGATATTAATTCAAAGTTCTTTCTTATATAAATTATGACTGATAATAATTGTAATTTGCCAAACACGCTACTCCCAACGAACCCTATCGACCCCTACGCTAAACCTTGCGAGCAAATACCCCAATTTAATTCTTGCCCCGTTGGTCAAGAAAATCTATTTCATGCTCCTAACGCCAGCAATTTTGGATTAGATAAAGATACTTTTTATCAAAGAGAAGGATTAGGCGAGCCAAATTATTGTGACCCAATGACGGTAGGCACAATCATAGAAGATTTAGATGCTCCTAAACAGCCATCAGATCGAACCGTTATTTACAGATATAGTAACGGATTTCGTGCAATTGATGAAGCAGTTAAAAAACTATTTCATAATATTAAAGTAATAGATGATCAGGGCAAGGTATTTGGAGTGCCAATCATTTGGGGATCACAAGAAAAAGCAGTTGCCGCTATTCTTCAAGCGAATGTTAGAAAAGATAATTCTGGTGTAGTGGACCGCATTACTTTGCCTGCGATGTCAGTTTATCAAACCAGCCAAGATTTTCCTAAAGAGCGATATGTTTATCATATGGCAATGGATTATAGGCGTGGAATCAATAGAGTTAATAATTGTGACCAACCCATAGGCAATCCAATGGGCAGTCCATCCACGGCTTATAAAGAAGTTCGTGAAAACGATACCGTACTTGGTTACACCAGGGGTGTCCCGGTGAATTTGGGATATAAACTAACAATTTGGACATCTTTTTGGGAAGATATGAACCAAATAATGGAGCAAATCTCGACCAAATTTAATACTCATCTTGCGTATATAAAAGTACAAGGAGTAACTAACTGGGAGAGTGTTGTAAAGATAGACTCAGTCAGTAGCAATTTAGACACAGATCCTGGAGAAGAGAAAAGAGTTTTTAAATATGAGATTAGTTTGACAGCCGAGTCTTATATTCCACAACCCGTAATAAAGCGCAAATCTGTGTTGAAAGCAAAAGTAGAATTTACAGACGGTATATCAGAAAACGAAATTCAAAGAATATTAAGTAGAATAGAAGAGGCGGTTAATGATTGAAATTAAAAATAGAACTCCGGGGCCAATACAGCTTATGGTGAGATCGTTCTCCAAGCGGAACGAACATCCCAAAGCATTTACGACCTTGACAATTCCAGGATTCAAAACAATTCTTTTAGAAGATGACGAGGTAATCACTAAATATCTTGAAAGAAACAAGAATTGGGGACTCTTGAGTTATGTCAATATCTCCAATTCAAACAAGGAGACGCAATAAATGGCATTATTAAGAGGATTTCCGGCTTCCAGCACTGTCGGTCCCGGTATCTATATAAAAGAAACTGATTTAAGTCTTATTTTGCCAGCTCCTACAAATCACCGAGCAGGTATTGTAGGATTTGCGAGCAAAGGCCCAATTAACAAACCAACCGTTATTACATCTCGCCGAGATTTGCATCGACAATTTGGCTACCCCCACCCAGCGGAAAGCGACCCTTATTTAATTTATGCAGCCGAGCAATATCTATTCGTTGCTAACGAGGCAGTGATTGTTCGCTGCGGCGATGATGGAGTCGTCAGTGGCGATTCGGCACAAGTAGCAACAGTAGATATAGATTCGAATGGAACAATAGTACAGATTGAATCTGATACAACTGGACCTTACACATTTTCCGATGATAGCTTCTTCCGTTGGAAGTTAAACGGAAACTTGGCCAGCAAAACACTCGTCGTTACTGCTGATACATACACGGTTTACGAGCTTGTCGATGAATTAAACGATCAGCTTGATACTTCAATTGATGGTATTGAATTTTATACAACTTCGGCGACCACAATTGGTGTCCAAACTACTTTCTCGTATGGTCCTGATGCTGAACTTGAGTTGGTTTCCGTTCAATCTGCTATTTATGGCGGCTCGGTTGTTTCAGGAAATATAACTGGCCTTGGAACTGGAATGACCCAAGCAGCAGTGACTGGTTATAAAAACCGTTATCCCGCTACTGCTTATCAAACGGAGGGAACTTACGATTTTACTGGCCTTACTGGTCTTAATCTACAGATTATTATTGAAGGCACTGATAATGCACTAATTGATGACATTACACAAGTAATTGATCTTGCTGACCTTGAAGGTTTGAGCGTAACTGCTAATCAAATTTGCAACGAAATTAATCAAAATGCTTTAGGGTTTACCGCTTCCAATTCTGGCGGCAATATTACACTAACCACTGATGCTCATGGTCGTGATTCAAAAATATTAGTTAAATCCGCAAGCACTGCGGATGGTGTCTTCGGTTTCCTTAACGAAACCGGCACTGGTGAAAGTCCATTAGGCGTAACTGGTGATTCTGATATTGAAACAGTCGGTAGAGCAACAGGTGACTCCGCATCGGGAGTTTCTTTCACCATTGATGCAGATTCAGCCGGTATTGAAGGCAATAACACACAAGTACAAGTTACCAACGATGCCCGCACAGGAACTTTTTCAATTCAAGTATATTCCAATGGTTCGCAAGTAGAGGCATGGGGCGGATTGACCAAAGATGAAACAAGCAGATTCTATGTAGAATCGTATCTCTCTTTGGTAAGCGATTATATTAGAGCTACTGATAACACAAGTAACCCAGCATCGCCCGTCGATGGTGTATATTCGCTATCAGGAGGCACCGATGGCATTCCCCCTGATCCAGATGATCAGGATGATTTGCTAATAGGCAACGATGTCGCTATGACCGGGCTTCAGGCCATGTCAGATCCGGAACAAATTGATCTTGACTTAGTTATTATCCCAGGACATACAAGCACTAATGTTGTCCAGGCTTTAATTAATTTCTGTCAAGATACTCGTGGAGATTGCTTTGCTATTATCGATACACCTTTCGGCCTAACGGTAAACGAAGTTGTAGATTGGCAAAACGGTGTTCATCCTCTCAATTTAACCAGATTTGATAGCGACTTCGCAGCAATCTACTGGCCTTGGGTTAAATTCAGGGATACTACAAATAAAGTAGATGTTTGGGCTCCGCCTTCTGGTGCTGTCCTCGCTGCTTATGCTCACTCTGATGATTTGTCAGCTCCTTGGGAAGCCCCTGCTGGTTTAACACGAGGTATAGTTTCTAATATTAGCGATGTCTTCTCAAGGCCATCGGCTGATGAACGGAAATCAATGTACGGAAATCGCAATGCGGTAAACCCGATATTGCAATTTATCGATACTACTGACTTCGTAATTTTCGGACAGAAGACATTACAGCGTCGGCCAACCGCTTTAGATAGAGTCAATGTCAGACGAATGATGATTTCTTTAGAGAAGCAAATCAAGCAAAAGGTGAGAACTCTATTGTTCGAGCCACATGACGAAGTTTTACGTCAGCAATTCGTGAACATTGCTACACAAGTTCTCGAAGAAATTAAGGGAGCAAGAGGAGTAACCGATTACAGAGTCCAGTGCGATGCGGAGCTTAATCCTCCTGATGTAATCGATAGGAATGAATTGCATGCAAGAATCGGTGTGCAGCCAACCCGTGCAGTAGAGTTTATATTTATCGATTTCTCTCTACACCGTACTGGTTCGTTTGAGGAAAATGCAGATTCATTTTAATATATAATTTTAGGAGTAACAGTGCCAGTAAATGTATTTAATCCAAAAGTTCAAGGTATGGGTATCGGCCTGGTCGGTATTGGCGACCCCGGCGTTCATATCAAAAGAAAGCACCTTTGGACCCTTACCGCCGAAAGCAACAGCACTAAATGCCCATTTCGCATTGATCCTTATTTCGTAAAAGTTGCTGCTCGTCCTAATATAGATTTCGAGGAAACTGAATTAAATTTCTTAAATGGAAGAACGTGGATTCCAGGAAAACCTACTTTCCAGGAAACATCAATAACTATAATGGATGTGTCTGGAAATTTAACCGGAAGCAACGGAAGCCAGGGCATATACCAGTGGCTGACCAATATATACAATTTTACAAGTCCTACCAAGCAGTATATGAATAGTGTAAGACGAGAGTATACTGCTACGGTTACTTTAAATTTATATGACTCTTGCGGAACAATCATTGAAACTTGGAGACTATTAGACGCTTGGATTAAGTCTGCGAATTTTGGGGATGTGGACACTTCATCGTCCGATACACTTGACATCGAAATGACTCTTCGTTATTCACAAATATCGTTTAATCATTATTGCCCAACGCTTCAACTACAAGATTGCTGCACACCTTGCGGTAGTTCTCAGTAGTAATATCTAAAATTGTAGAGATGTTATTCTTTTATGTTAGCATCTCTAAATAAATTATCGTCTCACAGGAGCCATTTTGCCCAAAGTCACATCCTTCAATCCTAAAACTCAAGGAATGGGCATAGGTAAAGTAGGCTTAGGCTCCAGCACAGTTACTTTTAAGCGAAAAAACTTATTTACATTTGAAATAAAAAGTAAGGTAGATAGCGTTTGTCAATTTAGAATTTCTCCATTCTTTATCAAGTCCTGTAGCAGACCGGGCATATCTTTTGAGGAACACGAATTAAATTTTCTTAATGATAAAATGTATTATGCCGGAAAGCAAACTATTGAGCCACTAACTATTACATTACTTGATTCGACTGATAAAGATACAATTCAAGTATTTAAATGGCTCTCTAGCTTCTATGACTTTAGCTTAAATAGTTCTAAAAAAACTTCATCTAAATTTTCAGAATATACGGCAGATGGAAAATTAACCGAATGGGATGGATGCGGCGGAGAGATTAGTAGTTATAAGTTTGACGATTTATGGATTCAAGGCATGTCATTAGGTGATCACGATATGGCTGATTCAGGCATATCCGAAATTCAATTAACATTAAGATACTCTCAATTTGATTATAATGTCGGTTGTAACGAGCAATTTGGACCTTGCAAACAAGCAGGATGTGATTAAATGCCAGTAGTATGTGCTGATAGAAATACGATGGGTTTTGACTTTGGACTACAAAGAAGTGCTTTTTGTGTGTCTAAAAGAAAAGATCGTTGGCTTCTTAAAATAGAAGGCATTTGTGCCGATGACGGAAGCACTGGGACGGCCAATGTATTACCACCATTAAAAAGTAGCAGACCCCAGTTAGAATTTAAAGAGCAGCAAGTAGCCCATTTAACACAATCAGTATATTATCCTATCTTGCCTGAATGGAAACCAATTCCACTTACATTATATGATATTAAGAAGAATAAGAATGTAGTATTTGAATGGATTAAGGGCATTTATAATCCAAAGGGTGGTGATAAAGACAATCCCGAATGGAAACCGGTCTACGACAAACAGGCTAACGTTCCATTTAAACGGAATGCGGTATTATGCATGTACGACGGAACAGGAAAAGTTTGTGAAAGTTGGACTTTAGAATCTTGTTACCCTACTACTGTATCGTTTGGTGAATTGGATATGAATAGTTCAGAAATTATGATAATTGAATTAACCCTTCGCTACGACAGAGCCTATATTAACGAGTGAATCAGGATACCTATCCTCAAATACTTTTATTAAATACTCAAATTCAGACAATATTAGGTCATTTTTTTCACTATTTAGCACGCACTCAAGAGGTCTTAAATTATCCAAATTCCAACAACGAAGAAAAAGAGGACTTTTCATAGATTCAAAATCATAATAAGATTGTGGAATAATATGATCGATACTCCAATAAGAGCCATAATTGCTCCAAGACATATCTGAATTAAATTGAGATTCTATGCGAGACACCAACTCTTTAAACGAATAAGGCAGATAATCAAATATTTTTTTGTAATTTTTAGTTCCATTAAGAGTGGATCTTATTTGATTTGATATGTTACTTCTAAATTTACGTGATGGCTTTTCTTTGTTTAGTATTTGAATATATTCTGCTTTAGTAATTTCTCCACTTTTGATCTTTCTTGTTATGCCATTTCTTGTGCTTGCTTTTTCTATTTGATAACAACCACATGATATTACCTCTTTTTTAACTAAACGGTCTTTCCTAATTAATTTAATAGAGCCACATTTGCATCTACAATTCCAGTAATGAAAGCCATCTATTAGTCCGTGATAAGATATGATTTCCAAATTATTACAATAATCGCCTTCTACTGGATTGGGGTAAAGAGTCTGAGTTTCCATTTCTGACCTTAATGATACTTTTGCCAAATTTCCATGAATTATACTATGTGCTGTTAGTGCCCATTTTCTACCTTTATTATCTTCACAATTCCAGTATATATCTTCTTTATTTTTTGAATCTTCACAATTTATGTCAATCACTTTTATATTTTCATAAGTAGCCCCAGATATATCTAATATGTTGGCATAACGTATGCTGTTTAAAAACTTGGCAGTTGTTAATTCATTAGCGGTGAATTTTGCTATTTTACCATTTTTATGTTGGCAATTATATGTACATCTTTTGGGATTTTCTTTGTTTTTACTGATAACGATCAGATCGCCGAAAACATCTCCAATTTTAACGATTTTTGGTGGCGTTTTAAATTTATCAATTTTGCCACTCAACAAATGGTCACCTCTTATTATGCACTTATTTTCATATTTGTCTTCACAATTCCAATAAGAATGACCTTTGTCTTTGTTAGATATTGACTTTTCGTAGTTTCTGCTCTTAACGATCAATTCGCCAAAAACACGACCTGTAAGATCAATTCTATTTTTGATTACTCTAGCAGAATTTTCTCTGACGGAGGGCAATATTTCTAAATTTATCACGATGTAGTTTTATCTCAATTTATACTAATATATATCGTCAAATTAATATAAAATATCAACATATTAACGAATAATCATTCTTCTTTATCCTCAGTCTGCTCTTCTACAGGTGTGGGATCTAATACTTCTTTCATTGCCCGCAAAGCTTGCTTTAAATCTTTGGGTTTGAAGTTAAGCACCCGACAAGCTCCGCTTTGGTTGAGTCTTCCTTTTTTGGTGTAGCACAACCGCTCATTAAGAAGAAATGCTGAGATTATCTCTTGATAGCCGTTCGCAGCCAGCTTATCAATTACTTCCTTCATTTCCAATTCATCCAGAAAATTTCCCATAAGCCCCTTTATGATATAAGTCATATATATAGAACCATCGGTTTAAAAGAGGAATTTAATTTAATTATTTTTCGTCATCCTTATTAAAATCATTATATCGTTTGGGCAATCGGATGCCTTGCTCCCTGAATTTTTGGTCCATTTTATCGGCCATATGCAGGGTATATCGACTTAATAATTCGCTTTTACTCTTCTCGGCCCTGTGGAGTTGTCTGAAATGGTTTAAAATACAAGTCGTAATATAATTAAATGCTTTAGATTTTCCCTTAATTCCAATATAATTATGGTCGAATTTGTCTGCTTTTTGCAAAGAAATAAAGACTCCCTCTTGAATAGCATCGTCTCTATTAACCAATTTAAAATTATATTTAGTTAAGATACCTTCGGCCATCTCGTAAAACAATTTAGCAAGGTCCGATTGCACCTCTTTTTGTTCTACGAGTAACTTTTCTTTTTTCTTGCCTTTTGACTTAATTAATTTGGCTTTTACATCTTGATACTTCGATATGATTTCTTCTAACTTACTATTAATTACATAATCATTTTTTGCCATATGCTAAAAGAGAGTTTTATTTTAAATAATGCAAATATAACCGATTTAGAAGTAATCTATGGCCAGATATTAGCAAGCCCCTCTGCTGTTAAACATTATAGAGATTTAATTAAAATATATCAAAAATTAAATATGCCCTACGAAGCGGAGGCTTTCACTCAATTAATCAGTGATATCAGTTCAGATAATAGCAAACGGCCAGAAAACAGACCGGCTACTTGAAAGCCTTTCTTGGTGCGATGATATTTTAATTGAAGATTCTGCATCCTATAGTAATATAAGAAATTTACTTATAGAAAAATCTAAGCACGATTGGTGCTTGGTCTTAGAGCCTTGGGAAATACTATCAGAGATTCCGGTGGTCTCTGTTCCCAAAGCCTATTATCTCCCAGTATTAAATAATAACGTTGTATCTTACGAAGTCAGATTGTGGCACAAAAGCATGGGCCTTAAGTTCAAGAACCCAATATTTGAACACTTAGATGTAGAGACAAACGATGTATTGAATTGCTTTATTTACAGCGAAGGGCAACGACAACATCATTTATAT
>Ga0184615_10001297_pt1 | contig 13654 bp, 8 predicted proteins | sample PLM4_65_coex_FD_133134 | JGI IMG/M metagenome (GOLD analysis project Ga0184615, IMG submission 133134) | Groundwater sediment microbial communities from an aquifer in East River, Colorado, USA - PLM4_65_coex | ecosystem: Environmental > Terrestrial > Soil > Riparian zone | place: USA: East... | reverse complement strand
GGCAGGTGCGCTACGTCGTCGGCAGCCCGATGGGCACGTTCATCATCACCGCGGTGCTGCAGTCGATCCTGAACACGGTCGACTACAAGCTCGGCCCGGAGCAGGCGGTGTCGATGCCGCGCTTCCACCACCAGTGGAGCCCCGACGCGCTGATGCTCGAGCCCGCGCACCCGCGCGACGTCTCCGAGGACCTGCGCTCGTTCGGCAACAACGTCGCGCCGAGTCCCTACCCGATGGGCGCGGTGCAGCTCATCGTGCGCGATCCGGAATCCGGCGTGTGGCTGGGCTCGACCGATCCGCGCCGGGACGGCGCCGCGCTCGGGTTCTGACGGGTCGGCCGGAGCTGGATCGCCCTACTTGATCACGGCGATCACGGGCGCGTCGAGCCGGATCACCCGCTTCGCCACCCGCTTCACGTCCTCGACCTGGATGGCCGCGATGCGGTCGTCGTAGTCGAGGTGATAGGTCGCGCCCAGGCCGTAGAGCGCGTCGAGCGAGAGCAGGCTCGCCTGCGTACCGAAGCGCTGCAGGGAGACTGCCTGGCTCCCGATCAGGTACGCCTTCGCGCGCGCGAGCTCCTCGTCGGGAATCGGGCCGTCGACGATCTGCGCGAGCTCGCGCTCGATGCCGGTCGTCATGTCGCCGAGCTTCGCGGGCTCGCCCGCGATGTACACGCCCCAGATGCCCGGGTCGACGCCCTCGAGATCGAACGCCGTGACCGAGTACGCGAGGCTCTGCTTGTCGCGCAGCTCGAGGAACAGCCGCCCGCCCTGGCCGGAGAGGATCTGCGTCAGCACCTCCAGCGCCGGCAGGTCGGGGTCCGCGATCGTGAGCGCGAGGAAGCCGTACACCACGTGCGCCTGGGCCTTCTTCTTCTCGAGCACGACCTCGCGCTCGCGCACGGCCGGCTCGGGAATCGAGCGCTTGGGCAGCGCGACCGGTCCCGTGCCCGGCCACTCCGCGAAGTGCGACGCGATCGCGTCGACGATGCGGTCCGGGTCGACGTCGCCGACCACACCGAGCACGGCGTTCGAGGGCTGTGCGTACGCCTTCCAGTATTGCGCGAGCGCCTCGCGATCGAGCTTCTGGACGGACTGCGCGGTCCCGATCGACGAGAAGCGATAGGGATGGTTCGGGTAGATCGACTGCTGGAAGAGCTCGAACGCCTTGGTGCCGAGGTTGTCCTCGCGCCGCCTCAGCGCGGCCAGCCGCTCGACCTTGAGCTTCGAGATCTCGCCCGCGTCGAACGACGGGCGCATCACCATGTCGCCGAAGAGGTCGAGCCCCGTGTCGAGTGACTCGGTCAGGAACTCCGCCTGCACGCCGAAGCTGTTGCGGCCGGAGAAGCCGGACAGGTCGCCGGCGATGTCCTCGATCTCCGTCGCGAGCTGCGCGGAGCTGCGCGCGGTCGTGCCGCGCGAGAGCATCTCGGCGACGAACGAGGTGATGCCCTGGGTGCTCTCGGTCTCGGCGAGCAGCCCGCCCAGGAACGACAGCCGGAAGGAGACGAGCGGCACCGCGGTGTTCTTCTTCACCACCACGCGCAGGCCGTTTGGCAGCGTGTACTCGCGAATGCCCTCGCGCAGATCCACGTGCGCGATCGACGACGCGGTTCCGGTCGCGCCCTTCTGCAGCGCGGCCAGGAGCTTCGCCTGGTCGACCGAGCCGTTGGCGTCCTTCGCGGTGAGCGCGACGACCGTGGCGTGCTCGGGGGTCAGGTACTGCTGCGCGACCCGCTGCAGGTCCGCCTGCGTCGCGCGGCGCACGCGCTCGAGATACACCTTCTCGGCCTCGAGGCCGCCGGCGAGCAGCTCGAAGTAGCCGAACTTCTGCGCCTGGCCCTGCATGGTCTCCTTCTCGTGCACCTGGCTCGCGAGCAGGTTCGTGCGCGCGCGCTCGAGCTCGGTCTCGGACGGGCCGAGGTCGCGGATGCGCCGCACCTGCTCGGCGATCGCGGTCGTGGCCGCGGGGATCTTGTCGGCGTCGAGCTCCGCGTCGACCACGAAGAGGCCCGGATCGAGCGGCGTGTAGGAGCTGGCGTGGATGCCGTGGACGAGCTCCGCGCGGTCCTTCACCTCGCGGTAGAGGCGCGAGCTGTCGCCGCCGCCGAGCACCATGCCGAGCAGGTCGAGGTACGGCGTGTCGGGATGCTGGAACGCGGTGATCTTCCAGGCGACACCGAGCAGCGACTGCTCGAACTCGCTCGGCACGACCGCCGCGCGCGGCGCGGTCTGCTCGGGCTCCGCCGCCCGCGGGTGCGCCAGGTCGGCGCGCGCCTTCGCGTTCCCGAAGGACTTCTGGATCTGCTCGAGGGCGACCTTCGGGTCGAAGTCCCCGACCGCGACGAAGGTCATGTTGTTCGGCACGTACCACGAGTGGTAGAAGTCGAGCAGGCCCTCGCGCGTGAAGCTGCGCACGCTCTCCTGCGTCCCGATCACTTCCTTGCTGTACGGGTGGGTCTGGTACGCGGTCTCGAACAGTACCTTCGAGAGCAGCTGGTCGGGCGAGTCGTCGGAGCGCCGGATCTCCTCGATCACGACCTCCTCTTCCTTGGCGAGCTCGGCCGCATCGAAGGTCGAGTTCTGCATCGCGTCGGCGAGCACGTCGAAGCCGACCGCCGCGTCCCGGCTCGCCATGGTGATGTGGTAGACGGTCATGTCGTACGAGGTGAAGGCGTTGATGTTCCCGCCCGCGCCCTCGACGGTCGATGCGATCTCGCCCACGCCGCGCGGCGTGGTGCCCTTGAAGAGCATGTGCTCGTGCACGTGCGCCATGCCCCACTGCTCGGCGCGCTCGTCGGCGCTGCCGACCCGGACCCAGACGTTCAGCGCCACCACGGGCGCGGAGTGGTCTTCGACCAAGATGACTTCGAGACCGTTGTCGAGCGTGGCTTTCAGCATTCCGTCCTTCTTCTCGAGTCGCGTCTCAGCACCTTTCGGCAGCAGCGCGCAGGCGCACAGTAGGGAAAGCAATGCGATCCAAGGGCTCCGATGCAAACCTCCGCTCCTCCCCCACCGCGCGCGGGGCGCATAGGATACGGGCGTTGGACCGCGAGACAAGCAGCGGCGCGGGCCGCGCCGACCTCGGGCTGTACGTGCACGTGCCGTTCTGCGAGCGCGTCTGCCCGTATTGCGACTTCTCGGTCCTCGGCGTGGGGTGGCTCGCCGAAGTGGACGAGGACGCGTACGTCGACCTGCTGCTGCGCGAATGGCGGTCCACGAGCCCCAAAGTCCAAGGACGCGAGGTCGCGACCGTGTACTTCGGCGGCGGCACGCCCGCGCTGCTCCGCCCGGTCTCGATCGCGCGCCTCCTCGACGCCTTTCGCGCCGAGCTTCCCTTCGGCGACGCCGAGATCACCGTCGAGCTGAACCCGGGGCAGCTCGAGGTGGCGCGCGTGCCGGATCTTCGGGCCTGCGGCGTGACCCGCCTCTCGGTCGGCCTGCAGGCGCTGGACGGCGACGTGCTCCGACGCCTCGGGCGGGCGCAGACCGCCAGCGAGGCGCGGCGCGGTCTCGAGGCGTGTCTCGCAGCCGGATTCGCGTCGGTCTCGATCGATCTGATCTACGGCGCGCCGGGCCAGACACTCGACACCCTGCTGCGCGACGTGGAGACCGTGATCGACCTCGGCGCTCCGCACGTCTCGGCCTACGCCCTCACGCTCGAGCCGGGCACGCCCTTCGCGCGCGCGGCCGAGCTCGGAAAGCTCGACCTCCCGGACGAGGACACGGTGCTCGCCATGAGTCGCCTGCTGCGCGCACGGCTCTCGGCTGCGGGCATCGCGCAGTACGAGATCTCGAGCTACGCGCGGCCCGGACACCGCTCGCGCCACAACCAGCGCTACTGGCAGCGCAAGGACGTGCTGGGTCTGGGACCGTCGGCCGCGAGCCTGCTGGGCGACCGGCGCTTCCGCAACGCACGCGACCTGTCCGACTGGCGCGCCGCGCTCGCTAGCGACCGGACGCCGGTGGTCGAATCCGAGGTCCTCTCAGAGGATGCCGCGCGACGCGAGGCGCTCTATCTGGGTCTGCGCCGTCTCGACGGCGTCCGCCGGGCGGACTTCCTGCGCCGGTTCGGCCAGGCGCCCGAGGCGTTCTTCGCCGACGAGCTGGGCGAGCTGCGCCGCCGCGAGCTGATCCTCGACCAGGCCGGCGCGATCCGCCTCTCCGAGCGGGGAATCCTCTTCGCGGACGAGGTCTTCCTCGGTCTGCTCGGCCCCTGAGAACGCGCATTGACACGGCGAAGACGGCGCGGCTAGCCTCGACTCGCGTGAGAACCGCCGCCGAGCCGAACGCGCCCGTTCACGAGCTTCGCGAGCTGCCCCAGCGCCTGTCCGAGGTTCTGCTGGCGGTGCTGCGCGGCTACGTCGAGAGCGGGCAGCCGGTCGGCTCACGCGACGCGCTCGAGCAGAGCGGCCTGGTGGTCTCGCCCGCGACCGTGCGCGGCGCGATGAGCGAGCTGATGGACCTGGGCCTGCTCGACCAGCCTCACACCTCGGCGGGGCGCGTTCCGACCGACGCCGCGTTCCGCCTCTGGGTCGATCAGCTCCTGCACGATCCCGCGGACGGTCGAGGCGTTCCGCGCGAGCTCGCGCGTGAGCTCGACGAGCCGGCCGCCGCTCCCGAGGACCCGCTGCGCCGCGCCGCGGACGTGCTCACGCAGGTCACAGGACAGCTCGGCTTCTGTCTCGCGCTCGAAGGCGAGCGCCTGCGGCTCGCGCAGCTCCGCTTCGTGCGCGTCTCGAGCGAGCGCGTGATGGCGCTCCTGGTCTCGGACGGCGACGTCGTGCGCACGCGCCTGGTCGAGGAGCGCGAGTGCGACCAGCGCAGGCTCGATCGCATCTCGGCGTCGCTGTCGCGTCTGGTCGCGGGGCTCACGCTCGAGGAAGCGCGCGCGCGGCTCGAGGCGGAGATCGAGGGCGACCGCGCTCAGCGCGACGCGCTCTGGCGGAAGCTCGTGGCGCTCGGCCGGCTCGGACTCGCGGTCGAAGTCGAGGCGGAGCTCTACGTCGGTGACCGCAGCCGCTTGCTCGAGCAGCCGGAGTTCGAGGACAGCCAGCGCCTGCGCGAGGTGCTGCGGGCGCTGGACGAGAAGCAGCGCATGCTCGCGCTGCTCGACAAGGTGCTCACCACGGGGGCGCTGCGCGTCGTGATCGGCGAAGAGCTCGGCGACCCCGATGTATCGCGCTGCGCGGTGGTCGCGGAGCCGGTCGGCTCGTCGCCTTTGCGCGGCGGGCTCGGTGTGATCGGTCCGGTGCGCATGCGTTACGATCGCGTGATCCCGGTCGTACGCTACGTATCCGGCAAGCTCGGATCCGCGCTGCCCTGACATTCCCGGCGCGCGTGTCCGATGAGTAGGGAATGAGCGAGCCCAAAGGCCCCAAGGTCGACATGCCCGACGAGCTGATCGCCGAGCTCGAGAGCACGGGCTCGTCCAAATCCGAGGCCACATCCGCCACCGATCCCGCACTCGAAGCCGAGCTCGCGGAGCTCAAGGATCGCTACCTCCGGCTCGCTGCCGAGTTCGACAATTTCCGCAGGCGCTCCCTGAAAGAACGGCAGGACCTGCACAACTACGCCATCGAGAATATCGTCAAGGACCTGCTGCCCACCGTCGATAACCTGGACAGAGCCGTCGTCCACGGTCGCAAGGAGGAGCAGCGCGTCGACAGCGAGAACCTTCTACAGGGGGTCGAGCTCACCCACCGCTCGCTGCTTCAAATCCTGCAGCGTCACGGCGTGGTCGAGATCGAGGCTGCGGGCAAGCCCTTCGATCCCCAGGTGCACGAAGCGGTGCGCCGCGTCCCGTCGAACGAGCACCCACCGGGCACCGTCGTCGAGGTCTACCAGAAGGGATATCTGCTGAAGGACAAGCTGCTCCGCCCGGCCATGGTCGCGGTCGCGAGCGAGCCCGGGTAAGAGCGCGAGCCAGGAACGCGACTCCTCCCGGTTCGCGGATCGGGAGTAATGGGAAGAGTCGTCGGCATCGATCTCGGCACCACGAACAGCTGCGTCGCGATCCTCGAGCGCGGCGAGCCGATCGTCATTGCCAACAGCGAGGGCAGCCGCACCACGCCGTCGATCGTCGCCGCGAATCAGAGCGGCGAGAAGCTCTGCGGCCAGATCGCGAAGCGACAGGCCGTGACGAATCCCGCCCAGACCGTCTACGCGGTGAAGCGCCTGATCGGCCGGCGCTTCGACGACGAGTGCGTCGAGCGCTTCCGCGCGGTGGCGCCGTTCGAGATCTGCGAGGCGCCGAGCGGCGACGCGTGGGTGAAGCTCCACGACAAGCTGTGCAGCCCGGAGGAGATCTCCTCCCTGATCCTGAAGCGCATGAAGGAGACCGCGCAGGACTACCTCGGCGAGGAAGTCACCGAGGCGGTGATCACGGTGCCCGCGTACTTCAACGACGCGCAGCGCCAGGCGACCAAGGACGCGGGCCGGATCGCGGGCCTGAACGTGCTGCGCATCATCAACGAGCCGACCGCGGCCGCGCTCGCCTACGGGCTCGAGAAGCAGGGCCGCGAGACGATCGCGGTGTTCGATCTCGGCGGCGGAACCTTCGACGTCTCGATCCTGAAGATCGGCGACTCCGTCTTCGAGGTGCTCTCGACCAACGGCGACACGTACCTCGGCGGCGAGGACTTCGACCAGATGATCATGAACTGGCTCGCGGACCAGTTCGTCGCGAAGAACCCCGGCACCGATCTGCGCAGCGATCCGATGGCGCTCCAGCGCCTGAAGGAGGCCGCCGAGCGCGCGAAGCAGGAGCTCTCCTCGGCGAACGAGACCGACGTGAACCTGCCGTTCATCGCGGCCGACGCGGCGGGCCCGAAGCACCTGGCGGAGACGCTCACCCGCACCCAGATCGAGACGCTGGTCGCGGAGCTGATCGACCGGCTCGAGCCGCCCTGCGTCGCCGCGCTCGAAGACGCGGGCTTGCAGGCGAGCCAGGTCGATCGCGTGATCCTGGTCGGTGGCATGACGCGCATGCCGCGCGTGCAGGCCAAGGTCGAGGAGATCTTCGGCAAGGCGCCGCATCGCGGCGTGAACCCCGACGAGGTCGTCGCCGTCGGCGCCGCCATCCAGGCCGGCGTGCTGAAGGGCGAGGCGGCCGACGTGCTGCTGCTCGACGTCACGCCGCTCTCGCTCGGCGTCGAGACCCAGGGCGGGATCATGACCAAGATCATCCCGCGCAACACGACGATCCCGACGCGCAAGAGCGAGGTGTTCTCCACGACCGAAGACAACCAGAACCTCGTGCGCATCCACGTCTTGCAGGGCGAGCGCGAGCTCGCCGTGGACAACCAGACCCTCGGCCGCTTCGAGCTCGTCGGCATCCCGCCCGCGCCGCGCGGCGTGCCGCAGATCGAGGTCAGCTTCGACATCGACGCGGACGGCATCCTGAACGTCAGCGCCAAGGACCTCGGCACCGGACGCGCACAGCAGATCCGCGTTTCGGCATCCGGCGGCCTGAACCAGGACGAGATCGACCGGCTCGTGACGGAGGCGGAGACCCACGCCGAGGGCGACGCCGAGCGCCGCGCGCTGGTCGAGCTCCGCAACACCGGCGAAGGGCTGGTCTACTCGGTCGATCAAACGCTCGGTCTGTACGGGGACAAGCTCGAGACGACCGAGCGCGGCGAGATCGAGACCGCCGTCGCCCGCGCCCGCAAGGCGCTCACGGCCAACGACATCGAGGAGCTGCGCACGGCCGTCGAGGACCTGCAGCAGCTCGCCTACAAGATGACCGAGGCCATGTACGAGCGGCTGGACGGCGGAAAGGCGGTCGCCAACGCGGTCTCGGACGACGAGCTCATCGAGGACTGAGCGGCCCCGGCCGCCTTGCGCCGCGCGTTCGAGACCATAGCCTTGGCGCGCTCCAATGAAGCGCGACTACTACGAAATCCTGGGCGTGGCCCGCGGGGTGAGCACGGAGGACCTGAAGAAGGCCTACCGCAAGCTCGCCCACCAGCACCACCCGGACAAGAACCCGGGCAACGCCGAGGCCGAGGAGCGCTTCAAGGAGGCCAGCGAGGCGTACGCGGTGCTCTCCGACGACGAGAAGCGCGCCCAGTACGACCGCTTCGGCCACGCGGCCTTCTCCGCCGGACAGGGCGGGGACCCCTTCGCCGGCTTCGATCCGTTCTCGAGCTTCGGCGATCTCTTCTCCGAGTTCTTCGGCTCCGACTTCTTCGGGCGCAACGGCCGGGGCGGCCGCGGCCGGCGCGGGGCCGACCTGCGCTACGACCTCGAGGTCGAGTTCACGGTCGCGGCGCTGGGCGGCGAGCAGACGCTGAAGATCCCCAAACACAAAGCCTGCCAGGCGTGCGCGGGCGCGGGGGGCGAGCGGGAGACCTGTCCGCGCTGCGCGGGCCGCGGTCAGATCGCGCTGCAGCAGGGCTTCTTCCGCATCGCCCGCACCTGCGACCGCTGCGGCGGCTCGGGCCAGAGCCTCAAGAAGGCGTGCCCGGAGTGCCGGGGCAAAGGCCGGCTCGAAACTGTGCAGTCGCTCACGGTGCGCATCCCCGCCGGCGTCGATACGGGGGTGCGACTGCGGCTCTCGGGCGAGGGCGAAGCCGGCTACGACGGCGGACCGCCGGGCGATCTCTTCGTCGTGGTCTTCGTGAAGGACCACGCGCTCTTCGAGCGCGATGGCGCGGAGCTGCACTGTGAGGTTCCGATCTCGATCGCGCAGGCCGCGCTGGGCTGCGAGGTCGAGGTGCCCAATCTCGAGGGCAAGGAGAGCGTGACCTTGAAGGCCGGAACGCAGTCGGGAGACGTCGTGAGACTGCGCGGGCGCGGGCTGCCGCGGCTCGGGGGCGGACCGCGCGGCGACATCGTCGCGCGCATCTTCGTCGAGGTGCCGACCAAGCTCGACGACAAGCAGCGCGCGCTGCTCGAGGAGTTCGCGCGCATCGCAGGCGACGAGGTCTCGCCGCGCCGGCGCGGCTTCCTCGACAAGCTGCGGGACCTGTTCGAATGAGCCTGCGTCGGCTGGCGCGGGCGGTCCTCGCCGGCGCAATGCTGCTCTCGTGCGCGGGACCGTCGGTCGTGCGCGAAGGCAGGACGCTGCCGTACGAGAGCGCCGCGCAGGCCGACCTGAAGGCGGCGCGCGCGATGCTGGCGAAGGGCAACGCGGCTGGCGCGGAGAAGGTGCTGATCCGCTTCCAGAGCGAGCTCGGCAAGAGCAAGCACGCGGACGAGGCGCTCTACCTGATGGGCGAGGTCCAGCTCGCCAAGAAGAAGCCCGAGCAGGCGGCGGCATCGTGGCGGCGGCTGGTCGAGATCTACCCGAAGAGCCAGTGGAACGTCGAGGCCGCGATGCGCGCGGCCAAGATCTACGGCGAGCTCGATCGGCCCGACGACGGCCGCAAGCTGCTCGAGCGCGCGAGCGAAGGCCGCGCCGACGCGCCGGCGCGCGCGCGCCTGCACCGGCTGGAGGCGGATCTGGCGCGCTCTTCCGGCGACTGGCCCGCCGCAGTGAAGGCGCTCGCCTACACGCGCCGCGACACGACCGATCCCGCGCAGCTCTCGGAGCTCGACGCGGAGATCACCGAGCTCGTCGATCGCCTGCGCGAGCCCGAGCTCGAGGCGCTGGCGCCGAAGCTCCCGGGCGGCCCGGTCTACGACCAGGTGAACCTCGCACTCGCGCGAAGCGCCCTCTCGCGCAACGACGTGGGGAAGGCGCGCGCGGCGCTCGATCGGCTGCCGCGCAACCTCTCGCCCTCCGCGGAAGGTGAGCGCGCGCGTCTGCTCGCGCGCGCCTCGGACCGCGCCGGTGACGCACAGGCGACGCTCGGTCTGGTGCTGCCGCTGTCGGGCCCGTACCAGCGGATCGGCGAGTCGATCCTGCGCGGCTTCGTGCTCGCGTCGGGCGTCTACGCCGAGCCGCCCTCGAAGCTGCGCCTGCTCGTGCGCGACTCGGGCGGCGATGCGGAGCGCGCCGCCGCTGCCGCGCGCGAGCTCGCCGCGGCGGGTGTCGCCGCGATCGTCGGCCCGGTGCGCTCGAGCGAGGTCGTCGCCACGGCGCCCGTCGCCGAAGAGGCGCGCGTGCCGTTGCTCAGCTTCTCGCGGCTCGACGACGTGTCGGACCTGGGCGAGTACATCTTCCGCCTCGGGCTCACCCCGGGCGACCAGGCCGGTGAGCTCGCGCGCTTCTGCGCGCAGCAGCGCGGCTGCCGGCGCTTCGCGATCCTGTACCCGGACGACGAGTACGGCACCAGCTTCAAGAACCGCTTCTGGGACTCGATCGAAGCGAACGGCGGCAGCGTCGTCGCGATCGGGAAGTACAAGCCCGGCTCCGTCGACTGGCAGCACGAGATCAAGGAGCTGGTCGGGCTCGCCAACCTCGCGCCGCACGACCAGGAGCGCGTGAAGGAACGCGACAAGCTGCGCCGCAACGCGGCCGCGAACGCCGCGCGGCTCGCGTCGCCCGAGCTCACGGGCCTGCCGCCGTACGTCGACTTCGACGCCATCTTCATCCCGGACGACGCCGCGAGCGTCGGCCTGATCCTGCCGCAGCTCCGCTTCTTCGACATCCGCAACGTCGTCTACCTGGGCGGCAGCGGCTGGAATGATCCGGCGCTGGTGAAGATCGCGGCGCGCGAGGCGACGCGCGCGGTCTTCACCGACGAGTTCTTCGCCGGCAGCGCGCGGCCCGAGGTCGTCGAGTTCGTGCGCGGCTTCGCCGCGGCCTACGGCAGCACGCCCGACGCTTACGCCGCCGAGGGCTTCGACGCCGGCGCCCTCCTGCGCGCGGCGGTCGCCGAGGCCGGCGACGGGGAAGCGCTGCGCGAGCACCTGCTCGAGCTGCAGGCGTTCGCGGGTGTCACCGGACTGCACTCGTTCGATCCCGGCGGCGGCGCGCGCAAGTCACTCGAGTTCCTGACCGTGCGCGGCGACGCCATCGTCGCCATTCCGCCCCAGGAGATTTCTCCCGAAGCGCGACCGTAGGTCAAGCTCTCGCACGCGCGAGTCGATTTCCAAAGACGTGGAAAGCGATTCCCCCCAGACCTTCGAGATCCCGAGTCAGCTCCCGCTCCTGCCCATTCGCGACGCCGTCGTCTTCCCCTCGATGATCCTGCCGCTCTTCGTCGGGCGCGACGTGTCGACGCATGCGATCGAGACGGCGATCGAGGGCGACCGGCTGCTGGCGCTCGTGACGCAGCGCGACCCGGAGGTCGACGACCCGCAGCCCGAGGACCTCTACTCGGTGGGCGTGGTCGGCATGATCATGCGCATGATGCGGCTGCCGGACGGGCGGCTGAAGGTGCTCGTGCAGGGTCTGTCGAAGATCCGCGTGACTCAGTACCTGCGCACCGAGCCGCACATCGACGTCGCGATCGAGCCGCTGACCGGCGAGCCCCCCGTCGACTGGACGGTCGAGGTCGAGGCGCTCGTGCGCGGCGTGCGCGAGAAGCTCGAAGAGCTCCTGCCGCTGCGCCATCTGCCGCCGGAGATCCTCACCGTCACCGGCAGCGTCGACGATCCCGGCCGGCTCGCGGATCTGGTCGCGTCGAATCTGCGACTGCGCGTCGAAGAGGGACAGGAGATCCTGGAGATCCTCGATCCGGTGCGCCGCCTGCGGAAGATCGATGCGCTGCTGCGGCGCGAGCTCGCCGTCAGCTCCGTGCAGGCGGAGATCCAGGGCGCCGCGCGCGAGGAGCTGTCGCGCTATCAGCGCGAGCAGTTCCTGCGCGAGCAGATGCGCCAGATCCAGGACGAGCTCGGCGAGGGCGCGGATCGCAAGACCGAGCAGGACGAGCTGCGAACGCGGATCACCAGCGTCGGCATGAACGACGAGGCGCGTACGGAGGCGGACCGCCAGCTCGATCGGCTGACGCGCATGCACCCCGATTCCTCCGAGACCCAGGTGCTCCGCACCTACCTCGAGTGGCTGACCGAGCTGCCCTGGGCGAAGACGTCGGACGACAACCTCGAGCTCTCGCACGCGCGCGAGGTGCTCGAGCGCGACCACGCGTATCTGAACCGGGTGAAGGAGCGCATCCTCGAGTTCCTCGCCGTCCACAAGCTGCGCGGCGCCGCGACCGGGAAGGGGCCGATCCTGTGTCTGGTCGGTCCTCCGGGCGTGGGCAAGACGTCGCTCGGCCGCTCGATCGCGCAGGCGATGGGGCGCGCGTTCGTGCGCATGTCGCTCGGCGGCATGCGCGACGAGGCGGAGATCCGCGGTCACCGGCGCACGTACGTGGGCGCGCTGCCCGGGCGGATCATCCAGGGCATGCGCACGGCGGGAACGAGCAATCCCGTCTTCTTGCTCGACGAGATCGACAAGATCGGCGCCGACTACCGCGGCGACCCCGCGGCCGCGCTGCTCGAGGTGCTCGATCCCGAGCAGAACTCGACGTTCCGCGACCACTACCTGAACGTACCGTACGACCTGTCGAAGACGCTCTTCATCGCCACCGCGAACCTGATCGATCCGATCCCGCGCGCGCTGCTCGACCGCATGGAGATGATCCGGCTGCCGGGCTACACGCCGGAAGAGAAGGAAGTGATCGCGCGGCGCTACCTGGTGCCGCGCCAGATCCTGGAGTGCGGGCTGACACCGGAGCGTGTGCAGCTCTCGCGCGCCGCGGTGCGCGAGGTGATCTCTGGCTACACGCAGGAGGCGGGCGTGCGCGGTCTCGAGCGCGAGATCGGGCGCGTGCTGCGCAAGGTGGCGCGGCGCATCGCCGAGGGCGAGACCGAGCACGTCTCGATCACACTGCGCAATCTGCGCGCGCAGCTCGGGCCGGCGCCGCTGCTCGGCGAGGCGATTCCGCGCACGGCCGAGGCGGGCCTGGCGCGCGGTCTGGCGTGGACCGAGGCTGGCGGCGAGGTGTTGATCGTCGAGGCCACGAGCGTGCGCGGGCGAGGCCTCCTGCTCACCGGACAGCTCGGCGACGTGATGAAGGAGTCGGGCCAGGCCGCGCTCTCCTACGTGCGCTGGCGTGGCGCGGAGCTCGGCATCGCCGAGGCGCTCGCGAAGAACGAGATCCACGTGCACGTTCCCGCGGGCGCGACGCCCAAGGACGGGCCGTCCGCGGGCATCACGATGGCGACGGCGATCGTGTCGCTCCTGACCGGCATCGCCGTGCGCGCGGACGTCGCGATGACCGGCGAGGTCACCCTCCGCGGCCGCGTCCTGCCCGTCGGCGGCGTGCGCGAGAAGGTGCTCGCGGCGCTGCGCCGCGGCATCCGCAAGCTCATCCTGCCCGAGGCGAACCGGCACGACCTGGAAGAGGTGCCGCCGGAGCTCGCGCGCAAGCTCGAGTTCCACTTCGTGCGAACCATGGACGAGGTGCTCGAGCTCGCGCTCGCGGAGCCGCTGATCCACAAGCGCCGCGTGCGCCGCGCGATCACGCGCCCGCCGTCGACGATCGCGAGAACTTAGTCCGACGGGGCCCGGCGCGGGGGCGGCCCCGCGCCACCCGTACTTCGTTCGGCTTCGCCTCACTGCGCGCCGCGCCTTGCGCGGCTTGCCGGACGCGCTGCCGGCGCCCCTCCTCGCGAGCGGGACCCGTTGGGGGCCCGTACCATGACCGCGTGGATCTGCGGTCGCTGGGTGAGTTCGGGCTGATCGAGGCGATCCGGCGGCGCGCGCGCGTCGACCGGCGGGTGTGGCGGCTCGGCATCGGCGACGACGCGGCCGTGCT
>Ga0184615_10001295_pt1 | contig 13660 bp, 19 predicted proteins | sample PLM4_65_coex_FD_133134 | JGI IMG/M metagenome (GOLD analysis project Ga0184615, IMG submission 133134) | Groundwater sediment microbial communities from an aquifer in East River, Colorado, USA - PLM4_65_coex | ecosystem: Environmental > Terrestrial > Soil > Riparian zone | place: USA: East... | reverse complement strand
GGAGCTAGCCGAGCCTTTGAGATCAACACATGAGGGATGAAGACGACCGTGCCATCCTCTTGCTCCAACATGATCCGTCCTGCCTCGAAACCCTTCAGGGTCCCCAGGAATCTCCGTTGGCCCGCGATGGCCTGCGAGGTGGTCAGCCTCGCGCGTTGGCCCGCGAAACGGAGGAAGTCAGCCTCCTGGCTCAAAGGCCGGTTCAGGCCCGGAGAAGAGATCTCAAGCGAATAGGGGTGATCGACAAGATCCTCCACGTCGAGGAGGTCACTCAGCTCTTCGCTCGCTCGCTGACAATCGCCCAGAGTCAAGCCGCCACTCTTGTCGAGATAGAGGCGAAGGATCCACCCACTTACCTCCCGACGAAACTCGACCTCCACCAGTTCGAACCCCAACTCCTGAAGGAGGGGGAGTGCAGTCTCCTTCACTCGCTCGACAATCGCCGCACTCATGGACCATAACCCCTTATAAAACAAAGAGTGGGCACTCAACGCCCACTCCTTATAGGAGTCTATCACATCGCCTCTTATCCATGCAAGGGAAATTGGGGAGGAGCGGATGGGGGGTTGCTTACACCTCCTTCTCTCGCTTCGACTCGGCGATCACTCGCTCCTTCAGATGCGGCGGAAGCTCGTCATAGTGAGAGAACTCCATCGTGTAGTCCCCTCGATCGCTGGTGATGGCCTTGAGTTGGGTGGCGTACTCCAGCATCTCCGCCAGGGGGACCTGAGCCTTGATGACCTGCCCCTTCCCCTTCGTCTCGACCCCCAACACGCGTCCGCGCTTGCTGTTCAGGTCCCCAATCACGTCGCCCATCGACTCATCCGGGACAGCCACCTCCACCGTCATGATCGGTTCCAAGAGGCCTGGATTCGCTTGCAGGACGCCCTTCTTGAAGGCGAGTGACCCAGCGATCTTGAAGGCCATTTCCGAGGAGTCCACGGTGTGGTACGACCCGTCGTACACGGTGACTCTGACATCCACCACAGGATACCCGGCCAGCACACCTTCCTCCATCGCCTCCACGATCCCTTTCTCCACAGCCGGGATGTACTGCCTGGGGATCGCGCCGCCTACGACCTGATTCACGAATTCATATCCCCCACCCCTCGGAAGCGGCTCGAGCTTGATCCAGCAGTCCCCGAACTGCCCTCGGCCCCCCGTCTGTTTCTTATGCCTCCCCTGGACCTCGACCCGCCCATGGATCGTCTCCTTGTACGGGACGCGGGGCGTCTTCATCTGGACCTCAAGCCCGAATTTCCGCTTGAGGCGCTCGATCGCGATCTCCAAATGGGCTTTTCCCATCCCGGCAAGGATGATTTCCTTTGTCTGTGGATCGCGTCGAACCTGAAGGGACGGGTCCTCCTCGCGGAGGCGCTGGAGCCCAACGCTCATCTTCTCCTCGTCCCCCTTTGTCTTGGGCATGATGGCATACTCGATGATGGGGCTTGGGATCTCCATGGGTTGCAGGCGGATCGGGTTCCGTTCGTCGCACAGGGTATCGCCTGTCCCTGTCTCCTTCAGCTTCACTACGGCTCCAAGATCTCCAGGCCCGAGGGCCGGTACCTGAACCTGATTCTTGCCCCGCAGCAGAACCACCTGGCCGATACGCTCCTTGCTCCCTTTGCTGACGTTGTACACGGTCGAGTCAGATGAGAGCAGTCCGGAGTAGACCCGGAACAGTGTGATCTTTCCGGCGTAAGGATCCGTTATCGTCTTAAACACCAACGCTGAAAAGGGGGCATCCTCGCTGCTTTCTCGGGTAAGCCGCTCCCCGCTTTTCGGATCGAGTCCCTCGACGGCGGGCCGATCTGCCGGAGATGGACAGACGTCGGTCAGAAGATCCAACAGCGGTTGTATCCCGATATTCTTCAGGGCCGAACCGCAGAGGACAGGGACAACCCTGCCCCCAAGGACCCCCCGCTTCAACCCGGCCTTCAGCTCCTCGGCGGAGAGGGTCCCCGCTTCCAGATACCTCTCCAGCAGCTTGTCGTCGCTTTCTGCGACGGCCTCCATCAGCGCAGCTCGCAGTTCCTCGGCTTTCGGCTTCAGGTCCGACGGAATCTCTCCCTCGGAAGACTTTCCCGTACCCCCACCCTGGTAGGTCAGGGCCTTCATTCTGATGAGATCAACGATGCCCCTGAAGGATGCTTCGGCTCCGATCGGGAGCTGGACCGGCGTCGCGATTGAGCAGAGATTCTTGCGCACATCCTCAAGAACCCGGAAGAAGTCGGCCTGCTCTTGATCCATCTTGTTGATGAAGATCACGCGAGTCTTGTTGCCCGACTCGGCGAATGACCACACCTTCTCCGTCTGCACCTTCACGCCAGACACACTACTGACCACCACGAGGGCCGAGTCAAGAACGCGGAGACAGTTCCGGGTGTCAGTCAAGTAGATGGAGGCTCCTGGGGTATCGACCAGGTTGAGCTTGTGTCCTTTCCACTCACAGAAGGCCAGGGCGGAACTAATGCTCATCCTCCGCTTGATCTCGTCCTCATCGAAGTCGGTGACGGTCGTCCCGTCCTCGACCTTCCCAAGACGTGAGGTGGCGCCGGCGTCGAATAGGATGGCTTCAACCAGCGTGGTCTTTCCCGCGCCTCCGTGAGCCACAATCCCGACGTTCCGGATCTTGGCGGTCTCCACCCTGCCCACCTTTCCTACGCCTCACCAGACGGACCAACCGGATCGTATCAAGGCCCCTTTCCTAGCATACCGGTCGCATCATTGTAAAGGGAAAAATCCCATCCCCTAGAAAGGCTGATGCCCTTCCGGAACGGATCGGGAAGGGCATCTACTCACCGAAGAGTATCAGTATTCTTGAAGGGTGGACTCATTTCTCGGCATCCCCCGCCTGAGCCGTCAGCGGTTCGGCAGCCCCTTGCCTCGGACCTTCTTCCTTGTGTTCCCGCCGGCCACGCCGTCGGGCCGGCTTCGCTGAAGGTTCCGGAGCGGCGCCGGAGCCTACCAGTTCAATGGCCGCAAGCGGGGCGCCGTCCCCCATTCGGTAATCCAGCTTTGTAATCCTCGTATACCCGCCGTTACGGTCCCTGTAGCGGCCCCCTATCGATTCGAACAGCTTTCTTAACACCTTCTCATCCGCGACGACCTCCGCCGCTTGCCGCCTCGCATGGAGATCCTCACGCTTGGCCAGCGTAATGACCTTTTCCGCCAGCTTGCGTAGCTCCTTGGCCTTGGGTTCCGTTGTGACGATCTTCTCATAATGGAAGAGCGACGTCAGCAGGTTACGGAGGAGCATCTCTCGGTGAGCGGTCGTCCGCCCCAGTTTTCTCCCCGCCTTTCTATGGCGCATACCCCGCGCTCCCCCCCCTCTGCTTAGGCCTTCGAGGCCTTTTCGCTTCGCTTCCCGGAGGGCTCGCCCACGGGAAACCCATCAAGCTTCATCCCCAAGGCTAGCCCCATCCCGGCCAGGATCTCTTTGATCTCATTCAGGGATTTCCGACCGAAGTTCTTCGTCTTCAACATCTCAGCCTCAGTCTTCTGGACAAGCTCGTAGATGTACCGAATGCTCGAATTCTTCAAGCAGTTGGCCGACCGGACCGAGAGCTCAAGTTCGTCGACGCTTCGATTGAGGTGCTCCAACAGCCGCTCCTTCTCCTCATCAACGGCTGCCCCCTCTCCCTCCGGTTCCTCCTCGAAGTTGATAAAGATACTCAGATGGTCCTTCAAGATCTTGGCTGCATACGCCACAGCGTCTTGGGGCAGGACGCTCCCATCGGTCCAGACCTCCAAGATGAGCTTGTTGTAATCGGTGACCTGGCCGACCCGCGTGTCCTCGACCAGGAAGTTGACCTTCCGGATTGGAGAGAAGATGGAAGCCACGGCGATCATGTCAACGGGCTGCCCTTCTTTTTTATTCCGCTCTGCCTGGACGTACCCCCGCCCGTGGCGAACCTCCATCTCCACCTCGAGCTTGCCATCCTTGTCCAGGGCGGCAATGTACAGTTCGGGGTTCAGAATCTCCACATCGGGATCCGGATTGATGTGCGAGGCACGAACCTCCCCCTCAGAAGACGCCTTCAGGTAGAGGGTCTTAGGGTGGTCCACGTGTAGCTTGACTCGCAACCCCTTGATGTTGAGGATGATATCCGTCACATCATCCTTCACCCCAGGGATGGTGGAGAACTCATGAAGCGCTCCGGCGATCCTGACCGTGGTCACCGCGGCTCCCTCGATTGACGAGAGGAGGATGCGCCGCAGCGCATTGCCAATGGTCAATCCGAAACCACGTTCGAAGGGCTCCGCGTAAAACTTCCCGTACGTGCTGGTCAGAGTTTCCAGCTCGCATTCCAACCGCTTCGGCTTCTGGAGGCCCTTAAACTTCTGGATCATCAACACCTCCCACACTCGCCATCACTTTGAGTAGAGCGCCACGATCAACTGATCCTCCAGGGGGATGGCTATCTCCTCCCGCGTCGGGGTCGATCGGACAGTCCCTTTCATGTTGGTCACATCCAGCTCTAACCAGCTCGGCAGCGTCCGCTTCTTGGCCCCCTCGAGAGCTGCCTTGATTGCGATCATCTCACGACTCCTCGGCCGCACCTCGATCGTCTGGCCAGGACGCACCATATAGGATGCAATGTCCACCTTGCGTCCGCCCACGAGGAAGTGGCCGTGACTGATCAACATTCTCGCGTGGGCGCGGGAAGCGGAGAAGCCGAGGCGCTGGACGACGCTGTCCAGCCGCTGCTCCAGGATCCGGATCAGGTTTTCGCCTGTGATCCCCTTCTGACGCTCGGCCAACCGAAAGTATTTCCGGAATTGCGTCTCCAGCACCCCATAGATTCGGCGCATCTTCTGCTTCTCGCGAAGCTGGATGCAGTAATCCGAGAGCTTGGTCCGTCGCTTACCGTGCTCGCCGGGGATGTAGTTGCGTTTCTCAATGGCGCATTTCGTAGAAAAACACCGATCGCCTTTCAGAAACAGTTTGATCCCCTCTCGCCGGCACAGCTTGCAGACGGCATCCCGATACCTAGCCACGAGCCCCTCCTCGGCTGGCCGCGTCGCCATTCATCCGACGCTCGCTGCACCGCACGGCACTGCCAGCGCCCCGCCCACCGATGAAGAACGAGGTCCACGGTGAGAACGCCTGCCTCATACCCGCCTCCGCTTGGGCGGCCGACAGCCGTTGTGGGGAATCGGCGTTACATCCTTAATAATCACGATCTCCAGCCCTGCAGCCTGCAGGGCCCGAATAGCAGCCTCACGTCCGGCGCCCGGCCCTTTGACATACACCTTGACCTCTTTCATGCCGTACCCCATCGCCTTCTTGGCAGCGTTCTCGGCCGCCATCTGCGCAGCAAACGGCGTGCTCTTGCGCGAGCCTTTGAACCCCACGGAGCCCGCACTTGCCCAGGCCACTACATTACCTGCCGCATCCGTGATGGTCACGATCGTATTGTTGAAGGTCGCCTGGATGCAGGCGAGCCCATGGGCGATATTTTTCGCCTCCCTCTTACCTGCCGCACGCCCTCCTGGTCGTTTTGGTTTCGCTTCCTCCGCCTCCGCCATCCTTGCCTCCATCATCAGGTCGTCAGCACGGAATAAGGCCCTTCGTCACGAAGGGCGAGACCCAGATAGTGATGCACACTCCCTTTCACAGAGCGACTGAGTACCGCGTGTCGGGTCAAACCTTCTTACCCTTTGCGCCGGCCTTGCGGCGAGGTCCCTTGCGGGTTCTGGCATTGGTGCTGGTCCGCTGGCCTCGAACCGGGAGCCCACGGCGATGCCTGAGGCCACGATAGGTCCCGATGTCCATCAGTCGCTTGATGTTCATAGAGACCTCGCGTTTGAGGTCCCCTTCCACTTTGTAATTCCCTTCGATGGTCCGCCTCAGTTTCGTGATCTCTTCTTCCGTCAGGTCCTTGACTCGGACATCCGGGCGCACCCCAGAGTCCCTGAGGATCTTGCGCGAGGACGAGGGGCCGAGGCCATAAATATATGTCAGAGCCACCTCCAGACGCTTCTCTCTTGGAAGATCCGTTCCGGCGATGCGTGCCATAGTCTCCTCGTTAACAGTTCACGGTTGACGGTTCACAGCAAAGACCCGACAGGCTACAACCAATTCCGTAAGGCGTCAACCGTCAACAGTGAACCGTCAGCCTCGCTATCCTTGTCGCTGCTTATGACGGGGATTTTCGCAGACGATGCGGACCACCCCTTTTCGTCGAATGATCTTGCACTTCTCACAAATCGGCTTGACTGACGCCCGGACCTTCATGGCCACTCCCTGGGTCGAGGGATCAGCGAAAACCCCAGGCCCTATTTGTAACGGTATATAATCCGCCCTCGCGTCAGGTCATATGGAGACAGCTCCACGATGACCTTGTCTCCCGGTAATATGCGAATAAAATGCATGCGCATCTTGCCTGAGATGTGCGCCAGAACCTTGTGGCCCTTCTCTAACTCGACCCGGAACATAGCGTTGGGTAACGGCTCGATCACGGTCCCCTCAACCTCTATCGCCTCTTCCTTCGGCATCGGTCCTTCGTGTCCCCTGTTCAGCCGCGCCCGTCTAGGGAGGTGAGGACCTCCGTCCCGTTCTCGGTGAGGGCCACGGTGTGCTCGAAATGGGCAGACAGTGACCCGTCGCACGTCACCGCCGTCCAACGATCTTCGAGGATCATCACGTCCGGGCTGCCGGCATTTACCATCGGCTCTATCGCCAGGACCATGCCCGTCTTGAGGACAGGGCCATGACCCGGCGGGCCGAAGTTCGGGATCTGTGGTTCCTCGTGGAGTGAGCGGCCGATCCCGTGGCCGACAAAAAGGCGCACCACCGAAAACCCCTCGGCCTCAACCACAGCCTGCACCGCGTGGGAGATATCGGACAGGCGACCCCCCGGGTGGACAGCGTCGATGGCCCGCCGCAGCGACTCCTGGGTGACGTCGATCAACCGCTTGGCCTCATCGGACACCTGACCCACGGGTACCGTGACCGCAGCATCCCCGTAGTACCCGTCGACAATAGATCCAAGGTCGAGGCTCACGATGTCGCCTTCCTTGAGCGTTCGTTCGGACGGGAGCGCGTGCACCACCTGCTCATTCACGGAAGCGCAGAGAGAGGACGGATACCCGCGATAACCCTTGAAGGCCGGTTTCGCGCCTCGCTTCAGGATATACTCCTCGGCAAGGCGGTCCAGGTCCAGCGTGGTGATCCCCGGCTCCACCAGCTTGGTCAGCCGGGCAAGGGCTTCGGCCACGATCCGGCCGCTCTTGCGAATCAGGTCGATCTCCCAGGAGGACTTCAAAATGACCACAGGTATGGCTCACCTTTATCCCAAGGCCCGATGAACGCGTGTGGAGATCTCTTCGACGGTTCCCTGACCGTCGATCCGCTCCAGTAGCCCCAATCCCTCGTAATAGGCGACCAAGGGCTGTGTCTGTTCCTTGTACACCCGCAGGCGATGACGGATCGTCTCCTCCTTATCATCGTCCCGCTGGTAGAGTGAGTCGCCACAGGTGTCGCAGCGCCCCGCCTTCCGCGGCGGACTCGTGTCAACATGGTACATATTCCCGCATCCCCGACAGACTCGCCGGCCGGTGAGCCGCTTGACCAGATCTTCCTCAGGCACCTCCACGCTAAGCACCCTATCCATCGAGGCGTGGAGGGATGTCAGGGCGCGCGCGAGAGCCTCGGCCTGCGGGAGGGTCCTAGGAAATCCATCAAGAATGTACCCCCGGGCGCAATCGGGCTTGCGCAGTCGCTCCTCGATGATGCCGATCACGACCTCGTCCGGAACAAGAGCTCCCCGGTCCATGAACGACTTGGCTTCCCTCCCGAGCTCGGTGCCATGGGCGACCGCTTGGCGCAAGATGTCGCCCGTGGAAACCTGGGGGATGCCGAGCCTTCCCGTGAGCAGTTTGGCCTGCGTCCCCTTGCCAGCGCCAGGCGGGCCCAGGAGAATAAGCCGCATGAACCGCTACCCCAGCCTCCCCTTGATCCGACTCTTCTTCAGGAATCCCTCATAGTGGCGCATAAGCAGGTGGGACTCGGCCTGCTGGACCGTATCAAGCGCCACGCCCACGACGATCAGCAGGGAGGTCCCCCCGAAGTAGAACGGGACGTTCATCATGGCGATCAGATACTCCGGAAGGATCGAGATCAGCGCCAGGTAGATCGCCCCGACCACCGTGATACGATCCAACACCTTCTCGATGAATTCCGCCGTCCTCGCTCCCGGTCGAATGCCCGGGATGAAGCCGCCGTACTTTCTCATGTTGTCAGCCACGTCGGCCGGGTTAAATACGATCGCGGTGTAGAAGAAGGTGAAGAAGATGATCGCCACGGCGTACAGCAACGTGTAGATCGGCGTGGCCGGGGTGAGGGCCTTCGAAACGGCCTGCATCCAGGGATGTTTGAAAAACTGGGCAATGGTGGCCGGGAACACGATGATGGAAGCGGCGAAGATGACGGGCATCACGCCGGCCGTGTTGACGCGCAGCGGGATATGGGTGCTCTGCCCCCCATAGATCCGACGACCCACGACCCGCTTTGCATACTGGACTGGTATGGGCCGTTGGCCCAAGGTCATGATGATGACCCCCGCGACGACCAGCACCATCAGGACCAGGATAGCCAGGAACGTCAGGGCCTTCATCTCTCCCGTGGACAGAAGTCGCCACGTATTCACTATCGCCTCAGGCACGAGGACGATGATCCCGGCAAAGATCAGAAGTGAGATCCCGTTTCCGATCCCCCGCTCGGTGATCTGCTCGCCCAACCACATCAGGAAAATCGCCCCCGTGGTCAACGTCATGGTAGTCATGAAGCGAAACCCCCAGCCGGGGGCCGGCACCACCACCTCGCCCATCGGGCTGCGCATGCTCTCCAACCCAATGGCGATCCCCATGGCCTGGATGGCCGAAAGCAGGACGGTTCCGTACCTGGTGTACTGGCTGATTTTTTTCCGGCCTTGTTCACCCTCCTTGCTAAGCTTCTCGAGGGCTGGGGAGACGACCGCGAGGAGTTGCAGGATGATAGAAGCGCTGATGTAGGGCATGATACCAAGGGCAAGCACGCTAAGACGGCGCAGGGAGCCACCGGTAAAGAGATCGAAAAAGCCGAGAAGCGTCCCGCCGGCTTGATTGAAGAATGAGCTGAGGGCGTGGGCATCGATGCCGGGCGTGGGGATATGGGATCCGATCCGGTAGACAATGAGCGCGATGGCGGTAAATATGATCCGCTTCTTGAGCTCCGGAACCCTGAAGATATTACCAAAACCTTCGATCATGCGCCGATGACCTCGATCTTCCCTCCCGCAGCGAGGATCTTCTCGGTGGCGTGCTTGGAGAACCTATGTGCAGAGATGCTCAGTGGCTTCGTCAGGACCCCTTCGGCGAGGACCTTCAACCCAGCTCGAAGGTCTCTGACCAGCCCCATCTCCCGCAGCAGGCCTGGGGTAACCTTGGTACCTGGGTCAAGCCGCTCCAGGTCCTTCAGGTTCACGATGGCATAGACCTGCCTGAACCGGTTTGTGAATCCCCGCTTCGGGACTCGGCGATGCAGGGGCATCTGCCCGCCCTCGAACCACGGGTGGATATGGGCGCCCGAGCGAGCCTTTTGGCCCTTCTGTCCCCTTCCGGACGTCTTTCCGTGCCCCGATCCGGTACCCCGGCCGACACGCTTCCGGTCCCGGCGGGCGCCTACTGGCGCCTTCAGCTCATGCAGCCTCATGCTTCGCCTTCCCCATCGATCTGGTGCACCTCCACCAGGTGGGAGACCTTTGCAATCATCCCTCGAATGGCCGGAGTGTCGGCGCGCACCACAGACTGATCGATACGGCGCAACCCCAATCCCGCCAGCACTTGGCGCTGATGGGCCCGCCGCCCAATCATACTCTTGCGCAGGATAATACGGAGGCCCTTGCCCATCCTACGCCCTTTGGGCTACAACAGCTTCGAAAATCACCCCGCGTGCGCGCGCCACTTCCTCCGGCGCCCGAAGCGACCTCAGGCCCTGCAGCGTGGCCTTTACAACATTGTGCGGGTTGTCCGATCCGAGGGATTTTGACAGCACGTCCTTTACCCCCGCCGCTTCCAACACAGCGCGGGCTGCCCCCCCGGCCACGACGCCGGTCCCTTGAGAAGCCGGCTTGAGCATCACCCTTCCCGAGCCGTACCTGCCCAGGATCTCATGGGGGATGGTGGTTCGCATCAGCGGTATCTGGATCATCTGCTTCTTGGCACTTTCAATCCCCTTGCGAATCGCCTCCGGCACCTCGTGGGCCTTCCCCAAGCCGATTCCCACACGCCCCTTCTGGTCCCCCACAACGACAAGGGCGCTGAAGTGAAACCGCCGCCCTCCTTTGACAACCTTAGCAACTCGGTTAATCTGAACGACGCGCTCGACGAGGTTCAAGGAGTCAGAGCTGATTCGCTTCAACACTTCTCCTTCTCTGCCGGCTGATTGAGCAATGAGATGGCCATGGACAACTCCCCTGGGTAGGACGGCGCTATTGAAGAGATCGGTTCCGGCAGGCGAGTCACACTCGACATTAGAACTTCAGCCCTTTCTCCCGAGCGCCGGTGGCCAGCGCTTTGACCCGCCCGTGAAACTTGTATCCGCCTCGGTCAAAAATCACTCGGTCAACCCTCGCCGCCAAGGCTCTGGTCGCCAATACCTCCCCGACCAATCTGGCAGCATCGGTCTTGTTGATCGTCTTGGCTTTTTCCTTGACCTCAGTGGAAAGGGTAGAAGCCGCCGCCAGCGTCTTGCCAAGCCCATCGTCGATGATCTGGGCATAGATATGGCAGGCGCTCTTGAACACACACAGGCGTGGGCGTTCCGCGCTCCCGACGACACGTTTCCTTATCCGACGGTGCCGTCGTTCTCTGCTCGCTGCTTTTCCCCCGTAGCCAGCCAACCCAAGACCTCCGAGGCGCGATGCGGCCTACGCGCCGGCCTTCCCAGCCTTACGGCGAATCCGCTCGTTGGCGTACTTGACCCCCTTGCCCTTATACGGCTCGGGTGGCCTGAGACTCCGGAGTTTGGCCGAAACCTCCCCGACCTGTTGTTTATCGGGCCCGGAAACCGTCAGCAGATTTTGATTCTCCACCCCGATCTTGATCCCCTCCGGAATCGGAAAGACGATAGGGTGAGAGTAGCCTAACATCAGTGTCAGGTGACCTCCCTGGACCGAGGCCCGATACCCGACCCCGATCATTTCCAGCTTCTTTTCGAACCCCTTGGTCACCCCCTCCAACATGTTGGAGACCAGCGTCCGGGTAAGCCCGTGAAGAGAACGATGAAGCTTATTGTCCGAGGGGCGCACGCAATGCAGCACCTTGTCTTCCGCCTTCACGACCATCGAGTGATGCAGGCGAAGCGACAGCTTTCCCTTCGGTCCCTCCACCGAGACGTACCCTCCGGCCAGCTCCACCTTCACCCGGTCCGGAATGGGAATCGGCTTCCTTCCAATGCGAGACATGTTCCACCCACTCGTTGGACGTTCGGCGTTTCAGGTGTCCTCAAGAAAAATGTTTGCTACCAGACTATCGGCGGAACCACAATCCGCGCTTACCAGACGTGGCAGATCACCTCGCCGCCCACCCCGCGCTCCTTCGCAGCACGCTCCGTCATGAGTCCCTGCGAGGTCGAGAGGATCGCTACCCCCAAGCCGCTCATCACCCGAGGCAAGCGCCGCGAGTTGGCGTACACGCGAAGTCCGGGTCGGCTCACTCGGCGAAGGCCGATGATGATTCGCTGATTCCCCTGACCATACCTTAGGTAGATGCGGAGGATCCCCTGCGTGTCAGATTCGAGGACTTTGAAGTTTTTGATAAACCCCTCCGCCCGAAGGATCTTCGCAACCTCCACTTTCAACCTGGACGTCGGGATGTCGACCTTGTCGTGGACTGCCTGGTTGGCATTCCTGATCCTGGTCAGCATGTCCGCGATAGGATCGGTCATCATGGCTGGTTGGCTCCATGCTCTACGGTTCGCGTTCGGGACTCGAGGCTCGAGGATGTTCGGGACGTCAACCCTTGAACGCGCGGCGCTCCTACCAACTCGCCTTCACCACACCAGGGATCTCTCCCCGGAGGGCCAGGTCCCTAAAGCATATCCGACACATCCCGAACTTTCGCATATAGCCGCGCGGTCGTCCGCACAGCCGGCAGCGGCGATACGCGCGCACCTTGAATTTCGGCTGACGCTGGCTCTTAAGGATTAGCGATAGCTTTGCCATAGTTGCTGAGAAGGCGGCCCTTCCCTCCCCCTCCAAGTCGCCCCGCGCCAGATGGCGCGTTCCGCGGTCCTTTGCCCCGTAGAAACGAGAGGCTCATGTGGCAGTGAACTGTCTCATGCGCAGGTGGACACACCGTTTGTGCTGAACGCTACTCACCATCGACGGAATCCGTTGAGACCGCCCGCCCTGCGACTGGCTCAGGGTGAACGAAACCTGCAGTAAGGCGCTACACCCATGGCGCTAGCTCTTCTGGAACGGAAATCCGAGATGGGCTAAGAGCGCCCGGGCTTCCTCATCCGTCCTGGCCGAGGTCTCAACGGCAATGTCCATCCCTCGGACCGCGTCCACCTTGTCATACTTGATTTCCGGGAAGATAAGCTGCTCCCTGACGCCGAGATTGTAGTTGCCTCGGCCGTCGAAGGACTTGGCCGGAACCCCTCTGAAGTCCCTGATGCGGGGAAGCGTCATATTGAGGAACCGGTCCAAGAACTCGTACATCCGATCCCCTCGCATGGTGACCTTGCAGCCGATAGGCATCCCGGCCCTCAGCTTGAACCCCGCCTCAGACCTCTTGGCGCGGGTGACAACGGGCCGCTGTCCCGTCACGGCTGAGAGCTCCTCTACGGCCGCATCGATCACCTTCACGTTCGCCACGGCTTCTCCCAGCCCCATGTTGATGACAACTTTCAGGGGGCGAGGTACCTGCCAAACATTCTTATACCCGAACTGCTTCATCAGGGCAGGGGTGATCTCCCGGCGAAAGCGCTCGCGGAGCCTGGGCACAACGTGCGGCTGCGCCTCAACCACCGCGGTGGTTTTTTTCTCCCTCTTTTTTGGTTTCGCGGCTTCCGCCATTCGTCCCTCTTCTAGTGCCGTTCCAACTATTTCGTCCTGAGCTGGTGGCCTGCCTGCCGGTCCAAGAAACGAGCATAGCAAGGCGCGGCCCCCGCGGGCCGAGCGAGGCGTACGTTTCCAAGTACGTCGCAGGGAGTGCCCCGGAGGCCAGCAACGCCGCTAGGCGAAGTTAATTGAAATGGCACTAGTCAACCACCTCGCCGCACTTCTTGCACACTCGCACCTTCCTGCCATCACTCAGGTGGCTAGTGCCGACTCGGACAGGGCGGTCGCACTTGTTGCACACCAGCATAAGGTTCGAGATGTGAATCGGGTTCTCACGCTCGAGGATGCCACCCTGTTTCGAGGCCGCCCCGGGCTTCGTATGACGCTTGACGAGGTTGAGCTTTTCCACCAGGGCTCGGTCTAACTTGGGGATCACCTTCAAAACCTTACCGCGCTTCCCCTTATCCTTCCCGGCGATCACCATTACCAGATCATTCTTCTTGACCGCGCGCCCGTATTCCACCGCCATGATTATCCTCAGGGAGTGGGCAATCCCAGACGAGAGAACGCAGCCGAACCACGATCCACGATCTGGGAGCCAACACCGATGC
>Ga0184615_10001291_pt1 | contig 13692 bp, 9 predicted proteins | sample PLM4_65_coex_FD_133134 | JGI IMG/M metagenome (GOLD analysis project Ga0184615, IMG submission 133134) | Groundwater sediment microbial communities from an aquifer in East River, Colorado, USA - PLM4_65_coex | ecosystem: Environmental > Terrestrial > Soil > Riparian zone | place: USA: East... | reverse complement strand
GGCTGTGGGTAGACTGGCTGCGGCAAGGCGATCTGCATCGCCAGGACTCGCGCCGACTGAAAGCCTGGGTCCACCTGCAGCAGGCGCAGGAAACTTCGGCTGAGCAGCGTGGCTCCAGCCAGCAACACCAAAGCCAGGGCGACTTCCGACACCACCAGCATGCCGCGAAGGCGATGATGCCCGCCACCCGCAGATCCGCGGCCACCCTCCTTGAGCGTCTCCGTCAGGTCAGGACGCGCCGCAGCCAGCGCGGGAGCCATGCCGAACAGCAGGCTGGTGAACAGCGACACCGCCAAGCTGAAGCCCAGCACCGGCCAGTCCACGGTGACGTCGCCGAGACGGGGGATATTACTGGGACTCACGGCCAACAGCCACTTCACTCCAAGAACCGACAGCAGGAAACCCAGGCTGCCACCGACGACGGCCAGCAGCGCACTTTCAGTAAGCAACTGGCGGATTACTCGCCGCCGTCCTGCGCCCAGAGCCGCGCGGATCGCCATCTCGCGGCCACGGACTGCTCCACGCGCCAGCGACAGGTTGGCCACGTTGGCGCAGGCAATCAGCAGCAGGAAGCCGACCGCTCCGGCAAGCATCCAGAGTGTCTGGCTCATTTCACCGATGATCTGTTCGTTGAGCAGCGTCAGGCCCGTGCCATAGCCGCGGTTCGACTCGGGATACTGCTTCTCCAGCCGCCGCCCGATTGCGGTGACCTCGTCCTGGGCCTGGGCGAGAGTGACGGTGGGTTTCAGACGCGAAATCCCCCGAAGGAAGTGAAACCGCCGGATCGAGGTGTTCGGCATGCGAAACGGGAAGGGTGTCCACACCACGGTGTTCCGCGGGTACTCAAAGCCCTGGGGCATGATTCCGACTACGGTGAACTTGCGGCCATTCAGCAGCAGCGCCTTCCCCACCAGTGCCGGATCACCGCCGAAGCTGCGCTGCCAGAGACCGTAGCTGACGATGGCCACGTCATCGCGCCCATCTTGCTCCTCGTCGAACGTGAAGGTCCTGCCGCCAGCCATGGGCAGGACACCGAGGGTCTCGAAGAATCCCGTGGAGACGCGGGAGGCGATCAAGCGCTCTGGCTCGGCATCGCTGGCCAGGACGTAAGAGAAATTCTGGTGCACAACAAACCCGTCAAACAGCTTCACGGCCTCCCGATAGTCCAGGAAATCCGGCGGCGAGATTGAGCCGCCCTGGGACCCTGTGTCGAGGTTCATGGCCTGCATATACACGAGTCGCTCGGGCTCCGGGTACGGCAGCGGACGCAGCACCACGCCGTTGAGCACGCTGAAGATGGTGGTGGTTGCCCCGATGCCCAGGGCCAGGGTCAGGACCGCTACGACGGTGAACCCGGGGGTCTTGAGCAACACCCGGGCGCCGTAACGGACATCGCGCCAGAATTGGTCCATACGGCATAGGACCGAGGAACTCTCGAATGGTTTCGCAAAAATCGACGGCCACGAAAGGTCGCCAAGCCTTCCATGTTAGTCTAGTCCCATGGGTGATGCCGGAAAAGCCACGATACTGGACGGCCTCCTCGATCCTTTGAGCCGCTGCCTCGACGCAGAATCAGCCCGGAGGGTGGCCGAGTTCCGGGTTCCCCCCTCAGTCCAAGCGCGATTCGATGTTCTCGCGGAGCGGGCCAACGACGGGCTGCTGACCGAAGAAGAACGGGCGCTCTACGAGGCCTTCATCAACGCTGCGGATTTCGTTTCCGTGTTGAGGCTCAAGGCAGAACAACAACTTAAGTCGAATGGCGGCTAGCATTGGATGCCGCCGCGCGCGACCATGTTCGGCAACGAGCGGCCAGCCGTTGTGAGTATTGCGGCCTCCACCAGGCCCACAGCGCTATCACCCATCACGTCGAGCATATCGTCGCGAGGCAGCATGGCGGGCGCGACGACGCCGACAACTTGGCGCTTGCCTGCCATCGCTGCAACCTGCGTAAGGGACCCAACCTGACCGGCGTCGATCCTGTTACCGGCGAGGTCGTAGCGCTCTTCCACCCGAGGCGCGACCATTGGGCCGATCACTTCCTCTTTCGCGGCGCGTGCATCGAGGGACTTACGCCTAACGGGCGAGCGACGGTGCAAGTGCTGGCGATGAATGACGCCCGCCGCCTGGAATTGCGGTCGGAATTGCTAGCGCTTGGGCTTGACCTGTCCGGCACAGGATAGAATAGGGCCTGCCCATGAGCACCCCCGGGGCTCCATTCACCCGACGTCCGCTTTCCGGACCGCCTCCGGACCGCCTTTTTGAGCTCAAGACCCGCACGCACCAGCGCCTGCTCTCGCGCTTGAGCGTGGAAGCCCTCAAGAAGATTTCCCGCGAAGGTTTGCGCGGCGAGGTGGGCGGGCTGGTGGAACGGATGGTGGCGGACGAGAATCTGCCGATCACCCTGACCGAGCGCGACCGCCTGGTGGAAGAGATCCTCGATGAAGTCTTCGGATTAGGACCGCTCGAGCCGCTCCTCAAAGACCCCACCATTTCCGACATCCTGGTGAACGGCCCGAATCAGGTCTACGTCGAGCGTGGGGGCAAGCTGTCGCCCACCAACGTGCGCTTTGCCGACAACCGCCACTTGATGCACATCATCGAGAAGATTGTCTCCTCCATCGGCCGGCGCATCGACGAGTCCACGCCGCTGGTCGACGCGCGTCTGGCGGACGGCTCTCGCGTGAACGCCATCATTCCTCCGCTGGCCATCGACGGACCGTCCATCTCCATCCGGCGCTTCGGACGGAAAGTGGTATCCAACGACGACATGATCCGCAACCTGACCCTGACCAGGGGCATGCTCGAGGTACTCGGCGCGTGCGTGGAAGGACGGCTCAATATCGTGGTTTCGGGCGGAACCGGCTCGGGGAAAACCACCTTCCTGAACGCCCTCTCTCGTTTCCTGCCGGAGCATGAGCGGGTGATCACTATCGAGGACACTGCCGAACTGCAGTTGCAGATTCCCGACGTGGTCCGGTTTGAAACCCGGCCCGCGAACATCGAAGGGAAAGGCCAGATCACCCAGCGGCAGTTGCTGGCCACGGCACTGCGTATGCGTCCCGACCGCATTCTCCTCGGCGAGGCCCGTGGTGCGGAAGCGCTGGACATGTTGCAGGCCATGTCCACCGGCGTCGAAGGCTCAATGACCACCATCCACGCCAACACGCCACAGGACGCTTTCGCCCGCATGGAAACCATGGTCATGATGGCCAAGCTGGATCTGCCCAGCCGCTTCATCCGCCAGCAGATGGCTTCCAACATCAACCTGGTGGTCCAGACCGCGCGGCTTTCGGACGGCAGCCGCCGGATCGCGCAGGTCTCCGAAGTCATCGGTCTGAGTGGCTCGGACCTCCAGCTTCAGGATGTTTTCGTGTTCGAGAAGACCGGCGTCGGCGAGAATGGCCGTGTCCAAGGCCGCTTCCGTGGTCTAGGAACGCCGCCACGCTTCGCCGAACGGCTGCGTCTGCACGGCATCCGCCTGGCGCCGAAGCTGTTCGAGGAAAACACGCCTGTCGTTTGACTCGCGAATGCCACCACCAAAGTGTGGTATGATTTATTCATGAAAAATCGGATTCTCCGGTTGACGGCGACCGATGCCGCCCGTGACTTCTCTCGCCTGCTGGATCGCGTCGAGGCCGGAGCCGAGGCGGTGATCGAGCGCCACTCCGAGCCCGTAGCGATCATCGGCCCAGCGATTGCCGCACCCCGCAAAGTGTCCGAGTGTCTCGCGGTGGCTTTTGCTCAACCGCCTTCGATCCCGGATCCGGATTTTGCCCGTGACATGGAAGAGGTGATCAAAGCATACTCCACCGGAGAACTGGCCTCGTGGGACTAGTGCTGGATTCCAGTGTCTTCATTGACGCCGAACGGCGGCAAAGGACGGTGACAGAGATTCTCGAGCATATCCAGAAGAAGCACGGGGACGAGGAACTAACCGTCTCGGTCATGAGCGCCGCAGAACTGGTGCATGGAGTCTGGCGAGCGCAGACCCCGGAAGTGCGTGCTCGCCGGGAGGGCTTTGTCGAAGAAGTATTCGCACGCATTCCGGTGCGGCCGATCACCTTGCGCGTCGCCCGCATTGCCGGTCAGGTGGACGCGCAGTGTCGTGCTAAGGGCACGGTGATTCCGCCAGTGGACCTTTTTATCGGCACCACGGCATTGGACCTGGGCTTCCGCGTTGGGACCCACAACCTCCGCCACTTTCAAATGATTCCAGGACTCCGAGTCGTACAAGTGGAGTAGCCGCGATCGCGCCACGCGAATTCGTGGTGAGGCCGTGCTACGATCCAGTAGGGGAGACGGTGATCATCACCCGGATTCAGATAGCTGCGCCGCTCCGGCGCGGGAAACCGTTGGTGGCCCTGCTGCTTCTGCTGGCCGCAGGCACGTGCCCGGCACAACCCACCCAGCCCACCGCGCTCGACCGCTATGTCGCCGAACCGGATCCCTCCTACTCGTTCCGAGTAGTGAGCAGCGTTCCAAGAACCGGCTATACCGCCCATGTCCTGGAGATGACTTCGCAGACCTGGCGGTCGTCGTCGGAAGTGGACAAGCCCATCTGGCGGCACTGGCTCAGGATCGCCATCCCGGCCGCGCCGAGGTCGCCCACAGCCCTTCTGCTGATTTCAGGCGGTTCGAATAGCGATCCCCAACCATCCGGCGACAGTCTGGAAGCGGCAGTCGCGGTGGCCGCAACCGGCGCGGTGATTGCCGAGCTCCTTATGGTCCCTAACCAGCCCTTGAAGTTTCCGGACGAGAGCCGGACGCGAAGCGAGGACGCGCTCATCGCCTACAGTTGGGACAAGTACCTTCGCACCGGGGACGGAAATTGGCCCGCGCAGCTTCCCATGACCAAGGCCGTCGTGCGAGCCATGGACACGGTGACCGCCTTTTGCCGCACCGCTGAAGCTGGATCTCACACGATTGACAAGTTCGTGGTTGCGGGAGGATCCAAGCGCGGCTGGGCGACCTGGACGACGGCGGCAGTCGATCGACGCGTGGTTGCCATCATTCCTCTGGTCATCGATGTCCTCAATGTCGAGCAGTCCTTTCGCCATCACTGGCAGACGTACGGGCTTTGGGCACCGGCCGTGACCGATTACGCGGAAACGGGCGTACTGGCCTGGTTGGGAACGGGGCCGTCGCGCGCGCTCCAAGCGATCATCGATCCTTACTCGTACCGCGCCCGGTACACCATGCCCAAGTACATCGTCAACGCCAGCGGAGACGAGTTCTTTGTGCCCGATTCTTCGCGGTTCTATTTCGACGACCTGCCCGGTCCCAAGTATCTCCTCTACGTCGCCAACAGCGGACACGGCCTGGACAACATCGAGGTACTGGTGAGCAGCCTGGCCTTTTTTCAGAGCGTGACTACCGGGACACCTTTGCCGCGGCTTTCCTGGGATTTCCTGCCGGACGGCGGGATCCGTCTGAGGACGGAGGATCCGCCGTCGCAAGTCACTTTGTGGCAGGCGTCCAACCGCAACGCGCGGGACTTCCGGGTGGAGACCATCGGCAGAACTTGGACTGGTTCGGCTCTCCCGGCGTCGTCTCCTGGAGTGTATGAAGCCCGAATCGCGGCACCGGCGCAAGGCTGGTCGGCGTTTTTCATCGAGGCGACCTATCCCTCCAGCGGTTTGGCCCTGAAACTTTCCACGCCTGTGCGGGTGACGCCCGACATGCTGCCGTTTGCGCCCCCCTTGGGCACTGTCTCGGCGGCTCATTACATCCCGCTTACGGCGCCGGAGTCTATCGCCAGCGCATTCGGAGCGGGACTCTCGGTAAGCACAGCGACGGCCACCGGCGCATCATTGCCCGAGAATCTGGCCGGAACTTCCGTGCGCCTGACGGACAACGCGGGTATCCAAAGGTCGGCGCCCCTGTTCTACGTCTCGCCGCTCCAAGTGAACTTCCAAGTTCCCTCCGGAACCGCCACCGGGCTGGCGCGAGTGGAGGTAATCCGGGACGGGCAACTGGTGACGAAGGGCCAGACGCTGATTGAAGCGACCGCCCCGGCCCTGTTCAGCGCCAACGCAGATGGACGCGGCACAGCCGCCGGTACGGCGGTGACGGTGGCGGGCGACGGCTCACAGGTAATCACGGCACTCTTTGACGCTTCCGCTCCTCCGGGAAGCCGAACCCCAGTCCCCGTCGACCTCAGCGCAGGCCCTGTCTATCTCTCTCTGTTCGGAACCGGAATGCGACGCGCTCAGGGACCGGTGACGGCGACCGTCGGGGGCCAACCCGTGGTTGTGGCCGGACCCCTGCCGCAAAGCCAGTTCGTGGGACTGGACCAAGTGAACCTGGGCCCGTTGCCGGCGACCCTGGCGGGCAAGGGAGAGGTGAACATCCTGCTTACGGTCGCAGGAAAAACAGCAAATGTGGTGACGGTGGTCCTTCGGTAAGACTCACGCAGTCGCGAGTTCCTGGCGGCTCGGTGCGGCAGGCGCCGGTTCGAGCAATCTGCGGATGGCCGGCAGGGCGGCGCGAGCTGCATCTTCTCCGGCGGCAATCAGACAGTCCACTTTCCCCAAGTCATCCCAGTCACAATCATTCAGATCCGGTTCGATCACCACGCCAGCCTGCCTGCGCCAATCTCCACCGACATGCTTTTGCATGAGGGCGAAGCACTGGTGCAGCATCTGAAATAGATTCTCCGGCAACTTGCTCGGATGCGGTCCGCCCACATTGACGGCAATGATGTGCCTTACGCCGATCTGTTGGAGCGGGGCCGCGGGAATGGGACAGGAAAATGTGCCGTCAATCAGGGTCCGTCCGTTGACTTTCACGGGCAGAAACAAGCCCGGATACGCGCAACTGGCACGCACGGCTTCGATCAGATCGCCTCGCCGGAAGATCACCGGCTCGCCGGAAAGCAGGTCCGTGGCGGTAATCGCCAAGGGCATCTTGAGGTGGTCAAAGGTGGTCTTCGGAAACGTGCGGGTCAGGAACTGGATCATTCGTTCATTGGAGGCGAAACCGAGCCGCGAGATCGTCCAGCCAGCTAGATCCCGGAAACGTAGGCTGCGCGCATGGCGGATCAGGCAGTCCGTGCTCGCCCCTCCTGCCAAGGCTCCGGCAATGATGCTCCCCGAACTGGTACCGGCGACCGCGTGAATCGGAATGCGGTTCGCTTCCAGGACCCGAAGCACCCCGATGTGCGCAATGCCTCGGGCAAACCCGCCACCCAGGGCCAACCCGATCATCGGCCGTTTGGTTACAGGTTGGCGAGCCCAATCCCGCACGCGATCCCAGAGTGCGCTCATTGAGAGTCCCTTCGTACAATCCGATAGACGTAGCAGCGCTCCAGCCTGTTGCAGAAATGTGTAAAACTTCGTTCCCAAAGTCCTGTAACCGCTTGACCCGAAAGCCCTTTCGCGGGATGCTGGTATATCCGACAAAGGAGGAAACATGTCGCAAGGGAAGGCTTGGTTGGGATTGTTGGTTTCGCTTCTGGCCCTGACGGCGCTTCTGGGTGCCCAGTCGGGAGCCATTACTGGACAGATTGAAGGGACCGTTACGGATCCATCGGGAGCGGCCGTGGCCGGGGCCAAGGTCACGGCGACAAACTTGGGAACTGGACTCCAGCGAGCGACCACGACGGAGGCCGAAGGCCTGTACCGGTTCCCCCTGCTCCCACTCGGCGATTACCGGGTTTCGGTGGAGGCCCAGGGCTTTAACAAGTACGAACAGTCGGGCGTCATCCTGACGTCGGGCGCGATTGCCACGGTCAATGTGCAACTGAAAGTGGGATCGGTATCCGAGTCGGTGGTGGTGACCGGCGAAGGATCCATTGCCGAGCCGTCCCGATTGGACGTCGGCGCTACGGTCAACAACCGGGCCATCCAGAACCTGCCGCTGACCTCGCGCAACGTCTACAACTTCATTCTGCTGCAGCCCGGGATTTCCGCGACTCCCAACACTGAGTTTGGAGTGCCGCGCAAGATCAACGCCAACGGATTCCTGGACCGGATCGACTACCAGCTCGATGGCGGGAATAACACCCAAAGCGATCGCAAGGGTATCCGGCTGATGCCCATCTCCCAGACGTTTGTGCGCGAGATCGTCGAGTCCACTAACGGTTTCGCGCCCGAGTTCGGCAACACTACGGGGACCGTCTTCAACGCGGTAACCAACTCCGGAACCAACGACTGGCACGGCAGCGCCAACTACATCTTCCGCCGCCCCGGTATGACCGCCCGGCCCAGCCGCCTAGCGGGTACGGCACCCAAACCGGACCTGCGCCTCGATGACCCCTTCTTCACGGCCGGCGGGCCGATCATGAGGGACAAGCTGCATTTCTTTGCATCCTACGAGAAGAGCAAGCGCAGCCTGCCTTCAGTCATCAACATCACCGCCGCCAACGCCACCGCCCTGGGTATCCCCAGCAGCGAGCTGGGGTCTTACGACTTCAGGCAATCCAACCACTTCCTATTCGGGCGCGGCGACTGGCAGATCAATTCCAAGCACCGCCTGATGGGCAAATACATGTACTTCCGCAACGACTCCCCGAACAACCCCAACAACTCGGGCACCGCCGGCGGACTGAAAGTACAAAGCACGGCCAGCACAGTCTTTGTGGACCGCGCTCACGCCTTGGGCGCTCAGTTGATCTCGGCGTTCTCTCCCACGTTGATCAATGAATTCCGCTTCCAGTTCGGCTATCGCAATACAGTCCAGGCGGCCGGTGCCAATACTCCTACGGGACCCTACATCCTGATCTCTGGCATCGCCGCCTTTGGCGGACCGGACGACTTGAATCCCGCCAGTGTGAATGAGAAGACACCGGAGTTCGTGGACAACTTCTCCGTAATTCGAGGCCGCCACAACATCAAGTTTGGCGGTACGATCCGGCCGATCCTCGATAGTCCCAGCGCCTTTGCTTGGGCCCAGTACACCTTCCCGGATGTGGCCTCCTACCTGGCGGCGAAAGCCGGCACCAATCCAAGGTCCTATTCCAGCTTCCAGCAGACGCTCGGCAACGCCAGAATCAGCTACACCAGCGTCTTCTACAGTTTCTTCGCCCAGGATAGCTGGGCGGTGACGCCGCGGCTGAACTTGACCTACGGCGTGCGGTACGACATCTATTCGCCGCCGACTGCGGCATCCAGTTCCACGCTGCCGTTCAACCAGAACTTCAAGACGGATAAGAACAATTTCGCCCCGCGCTTCGGCGCCGCGTATTCCTTGGGTAAGGATCGCAAGACGGTCATCCGCTACAACGCGGCCATGTTCTACGACACACCGCAAACGGACTTCTACCGCCTGGCAATCCTGAACAACGGCAGTCCCCGGTTTTTCAACGCCAGCTTCTCGGGTACCACGGCCAACGCGCCGGCCTTCCCCAACGTCTTTACCACGGCGCCGACGGTGACCGCGCCAACCCAGAACATCAATGGCATGTCACCGAATTTCTCAACGTTGTATTCGTTCAACACCAACCTGCAAGTGACGCAGGAATTGGCCTCCGACGTGGCCCTCACCGTTGGATATCTCTTCACCAAGGGCACTCGTCTTCCGGTGGCCCGGAACATCAACTTCACTCGGATTACCGGCACGCTGCCCGACGGACGTCCCATCTTCTCCACGGCCGCAGCGGACAAGGTCTATCCTCAGTTTGGCAATGTCTACATCGACGAATCAGTTGGCAATTCCAACTACAACGCTCTGACCGTCAAGCTGGACAAGCGCTTCGCGCGTGACTTCCAGATGCAGATCAACTACGCCTGGTCGCACGCGATTGACGACGCGCCCGAGGCGAACATTCTGGATTCCGGAGCGGGCACGGCCCTTTCCGATCCCACCAACCGCCGTCGCGATCGCGGCAACAGCCTCAGCGATCGGCGTCACATCCTGACCATCAACGGAGTCTGGTCTCCCACCTTTAAGGTGTCGAATACGGGATGGAACTATCTCCTGAACAACAACCAATTGGCCTTCTTTGTGAACGGGGCCAGCGGGGATCCGTTCAGCATCGTAGGCAACGCCAATCTGCTCGGTTACGCCGAACCCACTCGCGTCAGCCGGCCGAACTTTGTCGGGCGCAACACCTTCCGCGGCGAGAATATCGCCCAGGTCGACGTGCGCTACTCGCGTTTCTTCCCGATCAAGGGCGACCGCTTCAAAGCTGAGTTCATGGCCGAAGCCAGCAACCTGTTCAATCACACCAGCGTGACTGGATACAATCTGACCGCGGCGGTATTCCCGGTTACCGCAGCCAATCTGGCGTCGGGGATTGCCGGAAACATTAACACTGCGGGCCTGGCTTCAAACTACAAGCAGGCCAGCGCCACCCGCGATCCGCGCTACATTCAGATCGGGTTTAAGTTCCTCTTCTGATGGGTGATCACCACAAAGGCACAAAGAACACGAAGATGTTCTTCTTTGTGCTCTTGGTGTCTTTGTGGTTGAACGCCCAGCCGCGCGGCACTGCCGAGTTGTCCCAAGCGATCGCCAAGCTGCCGGTAACCGGATCGCTCCTGCACACGGCGGCCCATCCGGACGACGAACACTCCACCATGCTGGCGAACATGGCCCGCGGAAGGCATGTACGTACCGCGTATCTTTCGCTGACCCGGGGCGACGGCGGACAAAACCTTCTGGGCACCGAGCAAGGCGAGGCTGTCGGCTTGCTGCGGACCCACGAATTACTGGACGCCCGGCGCCTCGACGGCGCGGATCAGTTCTTCACCCGGGCCATGGATTTTGGCTTCTCGAAATCGGCCGCCGAGACGATGGACAAGTGGGGCAAGGACGCCATCCTTGGCGACGTCGTGCGCATTATCCGCACCTACCGTCCGGACGTCATCGTCTCCCGTTTCTCGGGTACGTCCAACGACGGTCATGGCAATCACCAGGCGGCGGGCATGTTGACCACGGAAGCCTTTCGCGCGGCCGCCGATCCCAACCGCTTCCCTGAACAGATTCGCGAAGGTCTGCGGCCATGGCAGCCCAAGAAGTTTTACCTGACGGTGAACCGCTTCGGGCCATCGAGCAATCAGCCCTTCCCAGAAGGCGCTGTGGTCCTCGACTTTGGCGATTACGATCCGGTGCTGGGCGCTTCTTACGACCAACTGGGCGCGGAAGGCCGCGCGTTTCATCGTAGCCAGGGGTTTGCCGGATTCCCCATTCGCGTCGGTGCGTCCCGCAACGGATTCATCTTGAAAGATTCGGTCCTTCCGAAAACCAACGAAAAGGACTTGTTCGACGGGATCACCATCACCCTGGATCGCTACGCGGAGATGGGCGCATCCCAGGACGATGTCAACGCCCTAAAGACATTGGTGGCGGAGATCCAGGGCAAGTACCGCCCGGAACGTCCTCAGGAGATCGCACCGCTGCTGGCATCTGGAATCAGCATCGTCCGGCGCATGGCTCAAAACGCCGGCGAGGAATTACGCTTCTTGTTGCGCAGCAAGGAACAGGATTTCACGCGGGCTCTGCAGTTGTCGTATGGCCAGGCAATTGAGGCGCTGGCTGAACGCGGCGAATGGACGCCGGGGAAGAGCTACAAGGTGTCAGTGTCGGTGTGGAACCGCGCACTGGGGTCGGCTTTCCGCGCTCAGGATCTTTCTCTCTCCGCGCCACAGGGCTGGAAAGTGGACGCCGGCGAGTGGAAGGCTGGAGAAGTGGGCTACAACCGCAGTGCGACACGAGTTTTCACCGTGACTGTGCCGGAAAACGCCAAGCCCTCACAACCCTACTGGCTGGAGCAAGAACGGAAAGGCGACATGTTTACGGTCGCCGATCCCAAGCTGATCGGGCTGCCCGAGTCGCCTCCACTGATGGAAGCCCGCCTGATTTGGACTTCGGGGAGCGCGGAGCTAGCCTCTGGCGCCCCGGTCCTCTTCCGCCACGTCGACCCGGTCTACGGACAGCGCGATCAGCGTGTACAACTCCTGCCCGCAGTCGCCGCCTGGACCGAGCCCGCGGTCCTAATTCTTCCCGTGGGCGGTTTCGAGAAACGGGTCGGGGGCGTGACCGTGCGCGCCACTGGTTCCGGACGCCCGTCCCAGGAAGCCCGTGAGGTGAAGGTCCGCTTGCGCAACAATGGGGGCGCTGCGGCCAAGGGCAAGTTTTCCCTTGCTGCGCCGCAAGGATGGACGGTGACACCAGCGGAGCAATCCTTCGACTTCCAGCGCGCCGGCGAGGAAGGCTCGTTCGTTTTCAAGGTTGCACCTTCCTCCAAGGACGCACACGCCGCCATGGCCGCCGTGTCGGCGCCCAACAGTACCGGCTATCAGGTCATCAGCTATCCGCACATCCCGCCTCAGATCTGGTTCCGGCCGGCGGAGACCAAACTCGTTCCCGTAGATCTGAAGATCGAGCCGGACCGCAAGGTGGGCTACATCATGGGCGCGGGCGATGAGGTTCCCGCGGCCTTACGCCAGATGGGCGTGGACGTGACACTGCTCACTCCGGACGATGTGCTGGCCGGCGATTTCGCCCGCTACAACGTGGTCGTCGTGGGTATCCGCGGCTATTCCACGCGTCCCGACTTGGTAGCCGCCAACAACCGGCTGCTGGAGTATGTGCGTAACGGCGGCATCCTGATCGTGCAGTATCAAGGGCAGTCATTCCAACGGGAGTCGCGCTTTCCCTATGGCCCATTTCCGATGGATCAGGGCCAGCCGACGCCACGCGTAGCCGTGGAAGAGACACCTGTGGAAATGCTGGCTCCCGATCATCCGCTGCTGACCAAACCCAATCGCATCGGACCTGCGGACTTCCAGGGTTGGGTGCAGGAGCGCGGACTCTACTTCATGAGCAGTTGGGCGCCGGAATACACGCCGCTGCTGGCCTGCAATGATCCCGGGGAACCGTCGCAAAAAGGTGGGATGCTCGCGGCACGGTACGGCAAGGGACTCTACATCTTCACTGCCTACGCCTGGTTTCGGCAATTGCCCGCAGGTGTGCCGGGCGCGTATCGCATCTGGGCGAATATGCTTAGCTGGCACCCCTAATGAGCAAGTTCCCCGCCCCCGACTATCTCGACACGGTGCTGCGCCGGAACTTTGAGGATGCCCAGAAGTACTTTCTCGAAGACCTGTTGGCCATCAAGACCGCCCACACAGTGATGCTGGCGGAAGCCGGAATCATCTCCCGGGAAGAAGCCAAGCGTCTGATCACCGCGCTGCGCGCCATCGATCCGGACAAGGTCCGTGAGTTCAAGTACGACGGCAGCTTCGAGGATCTCTACTTCTATCTGGAGCGGCTGGTCGTCGAGCAGGTGGGTGAGGAGTTGGGCGGGAAGATGCGCGTGGCCCGCAGCCGCAACGATGTGGACTTGGCCCTCTACCGCATGGCGTTGCGCCGGGAGTTGCTTGCGCTGCTCGAGACGCAGCAGGGTCTGCGTGGGGCGCTGCTGGACCTGGCCGCCAAGCATCACGCGACGGTGATGCCGGCACACACGCACACGCAGCCGGCCCAACCGACGACGCTGGCGCATTACCTGCTGGCTGCCGCCGAGTTCATGGAGCGCGATGCCACCCGCATCGAAGCCGCCTATCAAGCGGCCAACCGGTCGCCGATGGGCGCCTGCGCCATCACCACAACCGGCTTTCCCATCCGTCGCGACGTCACCGCAACGCTGCTGGGCTTCGACGGCTTGGCTGAGAATTCCTACGGCGCCATCGGCGCAGTGGACTACTTGACCGGCGCTTGCGCAGCGCTCTCCGTGGCCATGATCAACCT
>Ga0184615_10001289_pt1 | contig 13704 bp, 11 predicted proteins | sample PLM4_65_coex_FD_133134 | JGI IMG/M metagenome (GOLD analysis project Ga0184615, IMG submission 133134) | Groundwater sediment microbial communities from an aquifer in East River, Colorado, USA - PLM4_65_coex | ecosystem: Environmental > Terrestrial > Soil > Riparian zone | place: USA: East... | reverse complement strand
TGGTGGGCGCGACGGTCTACACCGGCGAGGGTCCACCGCTCCGTGACGCGACGATCGTGATCGACGGCACGCGCGTGCACGCAGTCGGCGCGAAGGTGCGTGTGCCCGAGGGTGCGAAGGTGATCGACCTGTCGGGGAAGATCGTCACGCCCGGCTTCGTCGCGGTGGGCACGCGCGTGGGCGCGGTCGACATCGAGCTCGAGCCGACGAGCGTCGAAGCCACGCTTCCGCCGCCCGCCGATCCCGTGCGCGCCGCACTGCGCGTGGCCGACACGTACAACCCGGCGGCGTTCACCGTGCCGCTCGCGCGCGCGGGCGGAATCACGACGGCGCTGGTCGTGCCCGAGGGCGGACAGATCTCAGGCCAGGCGGCGTGGGTCGACCTCTCGGAGCGCGACTGGCTGCGGCGCGGCTCTGCGGCGCTGCGCGTCGCGATCGACGACTCCGGCGCGGGCGGGCCGCCGACCGCGGGCGTCCGCTCGGCTGCATTCTTGCGCTTGCGCGAGGCGCTGACCGACGCGCGCCTCTACCGCGCGAACAGAGGCCCATACCTCACGAACAAGCTGCGCGCGCTCTCGATCTCGTCGGCCGACCTCGAAGTCCTCGATCGCGCGCTCGCGCGCGAGCTGATCGCGCTCGTCGACGTCGACCGCGCTTCGGACATCCACACGGTCGTCGAGCTCGCCGAGCAGTTCGGCCTGCGCGTCGTGATCGTCGGCGGGGCGGAGGCCTGGCAGGTCGCGAGCGAGCTCGCGCGCGCCGGGATCCCCGTCGTGCTCGATCCGTTCTCGGACCTGCCCGCGAGCTTCGGCGCGCTGCAAAGTCGCGCCGACTCGGCCGCGCTGCTGCAGAAAGCGGGCGTGCGCGTGATCCTCGCCGACCTCGACGCTCCGCACTTCGCGCACCGCCTGCGCCAGGCCGCGGGCAACGCCGTCGCCGCGGGACTGCCCTACGACGCCGCCATCGCGTCGATCACGCGCGTGCCGGCGGAGGTCTTCGGCATCGGCGACACCGGCGAGATCCGCGCGGGGGCGACCGCGAACCTCGTCGTCTGGAACGGCGACCCGCTCGAGGTCACGACCTGGCCGGAGCGGATGTGGATCCGCGGGCAGGAGGTGTCGCTCGAGACTCGGCAGGATTTGCTGACGAAGCGCTACCTGCACTAGGAGCCGGATTTCGGAGGGTGCGCTGGGGCGCACCGGATGAGGGTCTCCTCGGCGGTGCCCGGCGAAGCCGACCGACCTCGTCGACCCTCATCCGGCGCGCTCGGCGCCGTACTGGCGCGGGCGTCTTCAGACCGGAGAGCGGAGAATTCCCTCGCGCACCAGGGCGTCGATACGCTCGGCGGTGTAGCCGAGCTTGGTGAGGACTTCGCGGCCGTGCTCGCCGAGCTCGGGGGCGCGGGTGGCGGGGCGCTTCTCGGCGCCGTCGAGGTGGATCGGGCTGTCGACGGTGCGCAGGCCCTCGCGCACGCCCGCGCCGACGACCGGCCGGAAGATGCCGTTCGCGTTGTACTGCGGATCGTCCGGCAGGTCGCCCGTGCGCGCGATGATCCCGAACGTGACCTTGTAGCGGTCGAGCTCCGCGCGCCAGTGCGCGAGCGGCTTCGACGCGAAGATCGGATCGAGGATCGCGACCAGGGCGGGCGCGTTTGCGCGCCGCGCCGGGATGTCCACGAAGCGCGGGTCCTCGCGCAGCTCCGGCCTGCCCATCGCGTCGGTGAAGCGGTCCCACTCGACGGCTTCCTGCACGAGCGCGAGGTACAGGCCGCGCCCGTCCGCGCACAGGTAGCTGTTCACCAGCGCGTTCAGCGAGTTCGCGCGCGTCGGCGGCGCGTACGGTTTGCCGCCGCAGAGCGCGGCCTGCAGGAGGATCGAGTTCGACCACGCGCCGTTCGCCATCAGCGAAGTGCGCACGCGCCGGCCCTTGCCCGTGCGTTCGCGGTCGAAGAGCGCGAGGGCGATCGCGGCGAAGACCGCCATCGAGCTCGGGTGATCGCCCATGCCCGCGGTCGCGAACGCGAACTCCCCGCCCGCGGGCCGCACCGCGTCCATCAGCCCGGAGCGCGCCCACCACGCAGTGGCGTCGTAGCCGGGCTTCTCGACCTCGCCGCCCTCGTCGCCGTAGCCCGTCGCGTGCGCGTAGATCAGCCGCGGGTTCTCGGGCGCGACGTCCTCGTAGCGCATGCCGAGCTTCTCGAGCACCGACGGGTGGAGGTTCGTGATGAACACGTCCGCGCCGCGCACCAGATCCATCGCCACCTCGCGGCCCTCGGCGCGACGCACGTCGAGCGCGATCGACTTCTTGCCGCGCGCGGTCAGGATCCAGCAGTAGTTCTCGTCGCACTCGGGCAGCGGCCGAAGCTGCGGCAGGTGGCGGTAGGCGTCGCCGATCTGCGGATGCTCGATGTGCACGACGTCGGCGCCGAAGTCGGCGAGCACGGTGCCGGCCGCCGGTGCGAACACGAACGTCGCGAGCTCGACGACGCGGATTCCCTCGAGCAGGTACTTCTCGCTCATGCCGGTAGTCTACTGCGCGAGGTCGTCCCAGTGGGGTCGGTGCGCGCCGAGCCTCGACGCCGGGAGCACGAACGCCGCGGGTGTTTCGGCGAGCTCCGCCGCGTGCCGCACCGCGCGTAGAAGCCCGAACGCGGACTCGCTCTCCTCGAGACGGTCCGCGACGTCGTCGAGCGTCGGATCCGGCGCCGCGAGCCCGCCGTCGACGCGGCCGAGGTCCCAGATCCAGCGGCCTGTCTGCGCGAGCGAAACGCGCACGTGCCAGCTTCCGCCCTCGCGCGCCTGCCGCGCGCGCGCCATCATCGCCGCGAAGGCCATGAGCTGGCCCGAGCCGTGGTCGAGCGCCTGCGCGGGAAGCTCCTTCGGACCGTCGACCCCCGCGGCCTGACCCTCCGCGTGGTTGAAGCCGGTCGCGGTCTGCACCAGCGAATCGAAGCCGCGCCGGCCGGACCACGGTCCCGCGTGCGAGTACGCCGAGAGCGAGACGTACACCAGACCGGGTCGGATGCGTGCCGCGTCCTCGGGCGAGAAGCCGCGCGCGGCGATCGCCCCCGGCCGATAGCCCTGCACGAAGATGTCCGCCTCGGCGAGCAGGCGCGTGAGCGCCGCGCGGCCGTCGGCCGTCGCGAGATCGACGTGCGCGGCGCGCTTGCCGCGCCCGGTGTCGATCACGAGCCACTCGATGAACGGAAGCGACGGCGACGCGATCCGCAGCACGTCGGCGCCGTGCGCGGCGAGCGTGCGCCCGCACACCGGTCCCGCGACGATGCGCGTGAGGTCGAGCACGCGCACGCCCGAGAGCGGGCGCGCCCCCCGCCCTGCGGGCCCGGGGATCGGGCCGAGCGAGCGCGCAGGCGCGTCGCCGATGCGCTCGATCTCGAAGGTCGGCAGGCGCCCGAGCGCGCCCGACTGCGGGTGCGCGCTCCACTCCGCGGGACTGCGCATCATGGAGACCACGCCGCCGGCCTCGTTCGCCTTCGTCTCGAAGTCCTCCGACTTCCAGCTCGCGAGCGCGGCCTGCACCGACTCGCGCGAGTCCGCGCAGCCGAGCAGCGCGACGATCCGCTCCCGGTGGTGCGGGAAGTTCGTGTGCAGCCGCACGACCCGGCCGTCGCCAGCGCGGTACACGCCCGCGATCGGATCCCACAGACTTGCGGGCGCCTTTCCGTCGACGCGCAGGTAGCGCTCGCTGCGGAACTCGATCGCCGCCGCGCGCATGTCCACGGCGACGGCCTGCGCGCGACCGGTGCGGAGCCGCCACAGCTCCGCGGCCGCGAGCCCCGCTGCGGCGATCGACGCCTGCGCCGCCGTGCCGATCCGGAACGACGACGGCAGGACGGGGTCGGCCCCCGAGAGCGTCACGCGCCCGAGCGCCGCGGGATCGCCGGCCGCCTGCGACCAGAGCTCGCCGAGCGCTTCGCGCGCGCGGGTCATGCCGCGAGGAAGTCCTTCACCACCGCGAGGAACTTCTCGAGCTGGTCGTGGTGGACCCAGTGCCCCGCCTTCTCGAGGTTCGCGACCTTCGCGTTCTTGAACGCCGCCGCCCGGCCATCGCGAAGCGGATCGCTCGCCCAGCTCTCCGTGCCGCGCACGAGCAGGGTCGGACAGGTGATGCGCCCCCAGAGCTCGCGTGCCTCGTCGGCGTTGAAGGAGTAGGGCGAGAACGCGCGCACGTAGTTGTCGAACTTCCAGCTGTACGTGCCGTCCTCGTTCTGATTCACCCCGTGGATGGTGAGGTGGCGCGCCTGCTCGGGAGTGAGTCGCGGGTTCTCGCCCTGCATGCGGCCGAGCGCCTCTTCGATCGACGCGTACTTCTTCGGCGTGCGCCCGGCGAGCGCGCGCATCGATTCGATCCACTCCACCATGCGCTCGTGGATGTGCAGCTTCGCGCGCGCCGCGATCATCGCGGGCGGCGGCCCGAGCCCCTCGATCGCCACGAGCTTCGCCACGCTCTCCGGGTAGATCCCCGTGTAGGACAGGCTCACCGAGCCGCCCAGCGAGTGCGCGATGATCGTGACCGGCGCGAGCTTCTTCTGGTGGACCAGCTGCGCCAGGTCGTAGACGTAGTCGATCATCCCGTAGTTCGCGCCGTGGACCCATTGCGAGTCGCCGTGGCCGCGCAGGTCGGGAGCGATGATGTGCCAGTCGCGCCGCAGGCGCTGGGCGACCCAGTCCCAGTTGCGGCAGTGGTCGCGCCCGCCGTGCACCAGCACCAGCGGCGGCGCGCCCTCGTTCCCCCAGTCGACGTAGTGCAGGCGCAGGCGCTGCGAGATGTAGAACTGCGAGGCGGGTCCCTGGAGCTCGAGTGTCATGCCGGCATGATGGCAGGCCCGCGTCGATCGGGTAAAGATGGAGCCATGGCCAAGCACGGATCGCGCGTCTCGGGTCGGCTTTCCCGGGCCGAGCTCGAAGAGCTGGTGCACAACGGAGAGGTCGAGACGATCGTCACGGCCATCCCCGACCTCTACGGCCGCCTGATCGGCAAGCGCATCACCGGCCGCTTCTTCCTGGACGAGACGTGCGATCACGGCATGCACGTCTGCGACTACCTGCTCGCCTGCGACATGGAGATGGACCCGGTCCAGGGCTACGCGTTCACCTCCTGGGAGAAGGGCTACGGTGACGTGCTCTGCAAGATCGACTGGTCGACGCTCCGGCGGGCGAGCTGGCTCGAGAAGAGCGCGATCGTGATCTGCGACGTCTTCGACGAGCGCACGGGGGAGCCCGTGGCGATCGCGCCCCGCACGATGCTGCGCAAGCAGCTCGAGCGCGCGCGCGCACTCGGCTTCATGGCGCTCGGCGCCTCGGAGCTCGAGTTCTTCGCGTTCAAGGAGAGCTTCGAGACCGCCCACGCGAAGGGGTACGACAAGCTCCAGACGTTCGGCTCGTACGTCGAGGACTACCACATCCTCCAGGGCACGAAGACGGAGCCGCTGATCGGCGCGATCCGGCGACACCTGGAAGCGTCGGGCGTGCCGGTCGAGTTCAGCAAGGGCGAGTGGGGACCGGGCCAGCAGGAGATCAACCTGCGCTACTGCGAGCTGCTCGACATGGCCGACCGCCACGTGATCTACAAGAACGCGGCGAAGGAGATCGCGGCGTCGCTCGGCCTCGCGATCACGTTCATGGCGAAGTGGGACGCGGCGATGGCCGGCAACAGCATGCACGTCCACACGAGCCTCTGGGACGCGGTGGGCGACACGAACCTGTTCGCGGGCGACGATGCGCTGCCTGGCAGCTCGCTGCGGGCGTCGCCGACCTTCAAGCACTGGCTCGGCGGGCTGCTCGCGCACGCGCGCGAGATCGCGCTCTTCCTCGCGCCCACCGTGAACAGCTACAAGCGCTTCATGGAGGGCACGTTCGCGCCCACTTCGATCGCCTGGGCGTCCGACAACCGCACCGCGGGCTTCCGCATCGTCGGGCACGGCGCGTCGCTGCGCAGCGAGTGCCGCGTGCCGGGCGCGGACGCGAACCCCTACGTGGCGTTCGCGGCGCTGCTCGCGGCCGGCCTCGACGGCATCGAGCGCAAGCTCGTCCCGCCGCCGATGCTCTCGGGAAATCTCTACGGCGCGAAGAACGTCCCGCAGATTCCGCGCTCGCTCGGCGAGGCGATCGCCGCCGCGGAGTCCTCCGACTTCGTGCGCAAGGCGCTGGGTGACGACGTGCTCGAACACTACCTGCACTTCGCGCGCGTCGAGAAGAGCAAGTTCGAGAACACCGTCACCACCTGGGAGCGCGCGCGCTACTTCGAGCGGATCTGAATGTCCACGCCGCGGCCCACGATCGGCATCACGACCTACGGGCCCGAGGGGGAGCGCGACGCGTTCTCGCTGCCGCGCTACTACACGGACGCGGTCGCCGCGGCGGGGGGCATGCCCGTGCTCATCGTGCCGAGCGCCGTCTCGGTCGAGGAGGTGCTCGCGTCGGTCGACGGCCTGATCGTCGCGGGCGGCGGCGACATCGCGCCCGATTCGTACGGCGGCGCCGCGCACGAGACGATCTACAGCGTGAACCCGATCCGCGACTCGTTCGAGATGTCGCTGCTGCGGCGCGCGCTCGAGCAGCCCGAGCTGCCGCTGCTCGGCATCTGCCGCGGCATGCAGGTGATGAACATCGTCCTCGGCGGAGACCTCGAGGCGCACCTGCCGGAGGTCTACGGCGAGCAGGTCCTGCACCGGCTGCCGCCGCGCGAGCCGACCACGCACGGCGTTCGGGCCGACCGGTCGGGCCTGTTCGGCGAGATCTTCACCGACGCGGAGTTCCCGGTCTGCTCCTGGCACCATCAGGCCGTCCGGAAGCTCGGCCGTGGACTGCGCGCGACCGCCCATGCACCAGACGGTGTCGTCGAGGGCGTGGTGTTCGACGAGCACCCGTTCGCGCTCGGCGTTCAGTGGCACCCGGAGATGCAGGCGGCCGACGACGCGCGCCAGCTCCGTGTCTTCTCGGCGCTGGTCGCGCGCGCGCGCGCGCGCCGACGCCCATGAGCGAGGCGGAGGGAACCGTTCTCACGGTCATGCGCGGCGGCTGCGACGTGGTGCACGGCGAGACCGTGCTGCGGCTCCAGCTCGCGGGGAAGCACGCGCACCGCGAAACCGCGCTCGCGGTCGGCGATCGGGTCAGCTTCGACCCCGTGCGCAAGATCGTGATCGACGTCCTGCCGCGGCGCACGAAGCTCGCGCGTCTGCGCAGCTTCGGAAGGCAGCGCGAGCAGGTGCTCGCCGCGAACGCGGACCGGCTGGCGATCGTCACCTCGGTCGCGAGCCCGCCGTTCCGCTCGGGCGCGGTCGACCGGTTCCTCGTCGCCGCGCACGTCGGCGGGCTCGAGGCGATCCTGGTGGTGAACAAGATCGACATGCTCGAGGGAGGGGCGCTCCCCGACGAGATCCGCGCGTACGAGACCGTGGTCGAGCTCTTCCCCGTCGCGGCGAAGACCGGCGCGGGACTCGAGCCGCTGCGCGCCCGGCTCGCGAACAGCACGACGGTGCTCGCCGGCCACTCGGGCGTCGGGAAGTCGTCGCTCATCAACGCGCTCGAGCCGGAGCTCCGCCTGCAGACGGGAGAGCTCAGCAAGTTCGACCGCGGCTCGCACACGACCTCCGCGTCGTCGTGGCTCCGGCTCGCGGGCGGCGCGGTCGTGATCGACACCCCCGGGGTGCGCGAGATTGGCACCGGCCCGGTCGACCGCGCGCTGCTCGGGCCCGTGTATCCGGAGATCGAGCAGCTCGCCGGCGAATGCCGCTTCCGCGACTGCCAGCACCGGACCGAGCCGAAGTGCGCGGTGCGCGCCGCGGTCGAGGACGGCCGGATCTCCGCCGCGCGTCTCCAGAACTACCACCGGCTGCTCGACGAGGTCGACACGCGAGCGCCGGAGTAGCCTACTTCGTCACCCGGCCGAGGTACGGCACGCGCGACAGCACGTACCGGTGCAGCAGGATCGGCGCGATCACCCCCGCCGCGAGCAGCGCGGGGAAGAACAGCACGAAGTTCGCGTGGTCCCACGGCGCGATCTTCAGCAGCACGCCCTTGGTGAAGCCGATGACGAGCGTGTTCATCAGGTAGATCGAGAACGTGTACTCGCCCAGGGTGAGGAGCACCGCCCGGTCGCGCTCCGCGCGGAACGAGTTCGCGAAGGCGTACAGCGCGGGCATCGAGAGCGTCCCGATGAGCGTCTTCGCCAGGTAGTACGGCAGAACCAGGCTCGACAGGAACGAGAGCGCGAAGAGGCCGTAGAAGAGCAGGGGCGTCCGCGAGATCGCAGCCACCGCCGGCTTGTAGTACCTGATGAAGACGAGGCCCAGGGCGAAGTAGAACGAGTATTCGCAGAAGAGATCGATCGCCAGCACGTCGGGGAGCTTTGCGAAGAGTGGAAGCAAGTGGAGCGCGGCGGTCAGCGCCAGGAGCGCCAGCACCCTCCCGCGAACCAGCGCCAGCAGCAGCGGGAAGGCGAGGTAGAGCTCGAGCAGGACGTAGATGTACCAGAGCGACGTGGCCACGCTCGAGCCGGGCTGCGTGAAGATCCGCAGCAGCGAGTCGAGGTCCGCGGACTGCGCGTTGTCGACGTGGAGGAAGCGGCCGCCAACCACTTTGCCAGCCCAGATGATGAGGGAGAACAGGATGAAGCCGGGGGCGAGCCGGAGCGCGCGGGCGCGGATGTACGCGCCGTACGCGTGCAGCCCTTCGAGCCGATCGTAGGTTACGGCGAAGATCACGCCCGAGAGGAACATGAAGAAGGGCATGTGGAACTCGTAGATCAGGAACTTGAGCGCCACGTACCATTCGTTGCCGAGCGGCGGCTCGCGGGCGACGACGTGTCCCACGACGACCAGGAAGATGGCCAGCCCCTTGGCCAGATCGATGTCAGTGAGTCGTTCTCTCGTCATCCTGCCGCCGCTTCCGTTCGCTACCATCGGTCGATGGAGCGCAGCCCGTGTGCGAACGTGCCCGAGGCGATCGAGGCGGGCAAGTTCGTCGCGGGGGAGGCCGCCTGATGGCCTCACTCCGGGCCCTGCTCGCGCTCGCGCTCTTCTTCCCCTTCTCGCTGATGGTGTTCCGGCGCTTTCCGCGCGCCATGGCGGCCGCGCTGGTCGTGCTCGCCGGAACGGTCTTCCTCCCCGAGAGGACGGGCTTCTCCGTGCCCGTCGTCCAGGCGCTGGAGAAGGAGTACGTCACCTACCTCGCCGCCCTCCTGGGCGCGTTCGTCTTCCAGCGGCGGAGCCTCGTTGCCGCGGGGCCCGGCAGGGGTCTGGAGGCGATCGTCGGCGTGATGTGGATCATGAACGTGTTCACCGCGCTGACCAACGGCTCCGCGATGATGGACGAAGGCAAGCTCGAGCCGGGGCTCGGCATCTACGCGGTGATCGTCAAGAGCGTCGCCGACATGCTGACGATCGGAGTGCCGTTCTTCGTGGGGCGCGCTCTGTTCCGCAGCAAGGAGGACCTGCGCACCCTCCTCGTGGTTCTGGCGGCGGTGGGGCTCGTCTACGTTCCGCTGATCGTGGTCGAAGTCGTGATGGCCATTCCTTTCCGCGTCTTCCAGCTCAGCAACCTCGTGTACAACGTCGAGACCCAGCCGCAGTGGCGTTGGGGCGTGATCCAGCCGGTCGTGTTCATGGACAACGGTCTCTCGCTGGCGACGCTCATGGCTTCGAGCCTGATCGCCGGCGCGGGCTTGCTGAAGGCCGGCATGCCGATTTTCAGAATCAAGGCGAAGCGCGCACGTCCGCTCCTCCTGTTCGGTCTGGTGATGAGCCGCAACGTCGCGGGGATCGTCTACGGAAGCGCTCTCACCGTGCTCATGGCGGTGCTTCGGCCGCGCCTCTTCGCGACGATCGCCCTGGGGATCGCGACGCTCGCGGTCGTCTACCCCGCCCTGCGCATGGCGGACCTCTTCCCGGACGAGGCGCTCGTCTCGTTTGCCGCGCGCTACGAGAAAGACAAGGCTCGCTCGCTCGAAGGTCGCTTCGAGGAGGAGGAGCTCGTTCTGGGCGGGCTCAAGGACCGCTTCTGGGTCGGCTGGGGTACGTACGGTCGGGTCCCGGGGGCGGAGACCGTGGGCGGAGGCGAGAAGGGGCTCGATGGTTGGTGGGTGCTTCGCCTCGGAACGAACGGGATCATCGGCGTGGAGCTGAGCTACGGGATCATGGCGATCCCCGTGTTCGTCGCATGGCGCCGGACGCGGCGTCTGCGGAGCCCCGCGCTGGTCGCGCTCCTCGGCGCGCTGATGGCGATCATCGGCATGCGCATGATCGACCTGCTGCTCAACGGCTGGTGGAACCACCTTCCGATCTTTCTCGCCGGCGCGCTCTCCGGCGTCTTGCAGTCGCTTGGCGCCACGCGCGTGGTTCCGCGTGTCGAACCCGCCGCGGTCCCCGTAGAATCGAAGGTATGAGCAATCCGGCGGAGTCGTACGAGAGCTACATGGTGCCGGCGCTCTTCGCCCCGTGGGCGCGCCGTCTCGTGACATGCAGGCGCCGCTGCGCGCGGTGACGGAAGGCGATCACGTCGTGATCCCGTTCCACGCCCACCTCGTGCGCGCGAAGCGCCTGCAAAACTGAGTCGAGAAGCGCGATCGATTGCCTTCCCGGGCGTGGTACTGTGGATCATGAACGGTCCAGGAACTCCTCGGTCTGCCCTTCAGTCGGCCCTCCGATCTGTAGTCAGGCCTTTGCTGCAGGCGCTGTGTCGCGCCTATCCGCTGATGAGCGGGTACGGGGCGATCGGGAGTCTCGCTGCGATGATGTGGGCGGCGGAGTCGCTCGAAGTTCCGTCACGCGTGCGCCTTCGCGACGGTTCGGTCGCGCTCGTCGATCCGAGCGATGCTCTCGGGCGGACCGTCTACTACGCGGGCGACTGGGACCCGAAGATCACCTGGGCCTGTCGCCGGCTGCTTCGGCCGGGAGACACATTCCTCGACATCGGTGCGCACTGCGGCGTCGTGGCGTTGGCGGCGGCCCATGCCGTAGGAGAGGGCGGGCAGGTCCACGCCTTCGAGCCGAATCCGGAGCTCGCGCGTCTTCTGATCGACGCCGCCGCGCTGAATGGCTACGCGCAGCTCCGTACGCACGAAGTCGCGCTCTCGGACGAGGACGGCGAGGCGGAGCTGCACCTCGCGCTCGGGCACTCCTTCTTCGGTTCGCTCTCGAGGCGACGAGACCTGCCCGGGCGGACCATTCCGATCGCGTTGCGGCATGCGTCGAGATATCTCGAGACCCTCGACCTGCCGCGGATCCGAATGATCAAGATCGACGTCGAGGGCCACGAAGAGACCGTGCTGGCAGCGCTTCAGCGCGTCTTCTCCAGAACGCCGCCCGATGCCGTGATCATCGAGACGGACGACTTCGAGCTGCCGTACTGGAAGCGCGGCTCGGTGCTGGCACTCCGAGCGGCCGGATATCACATGCTCGGCATCCCCAAGAGCCTCTTTCGCGTGCGTCCGCAGATCGTGCGCCCGGACGAGCCCCCGCCGCGAGAATTCCACGACTCGATCGGAGTCTCGCCCGGGGCGTTTGCAGAGGTGTGCGAGCGGCTCGGCGTGCGCGCCTAGCTTCCGTCGAGACGTGCGCGAGTCAGCGCGCGTCCGCACGCTCCGCGGTCACCGGCCACACGCTCCACATCGCGCGCTGCTCGCGGCGGGCTTCGCTCTCCGCGAGCTCGAAGTTGCGAGCGAGGCGGCCGGGATCGTCCGCCGGGGCGTAGGTCGCCCAGCCGAGCAGCACCATCGCGACGTTCAGGTTCTGTCCGGCGCCGTCGCGCACATACGCGGACATGCGGCCGTCGCGGTCGCCAGCGGCGCTGGCCGAGATCTCCACGAAGACCGTGCGCTCGCGCAGGAGCTCGCGCAGCGCCCGTCCCGCTTCGGTGTAGCCCTCGTGTCCCGCGCGCGGCGCGGCGACACCCGAGAGCCGAACGCGCACGAGTTCCTGGCCGCAGCGCAGATCCACGCGCTCGCCGGAGAGGACCCGCTCCGCGCTGCATGGGCCGCGCGCAGCCGCCGGGTGTTCCGCGGGGATCGCGCCGCTGGACCGACCACACGCCAGGGCGGCGAGCGCGGCCACGAGCGCAACCGCAGCCAGGCTCGGGAGCCTCGTCGCAGCACGCTTTGCAGTCGTCATTTGAAACTCCTCGGGCCGGCGGAATCGCCGGCTGGCACTCGAGAGAGCAAGCGCGATGCCAGCCGGGCCCGCCCCCGCGAGGGCTTGGCGCGCACGCGGGGCAGGTCGCGCGCAGTGCCGGGACGGCAGTGCAGCAGCCGAGGTACGATCACGGCCGATGGCCAGACTCTCGAAGCTCTCGCGTTCGATCGCCGGCCGGGGCGCGCTCGTCACCGGCGCCGCCAGCGGCATGGGCCGCGCCACCGCCCACCTGTTTGCGGACGAGGGCGCGCTGGTGGCGGTCACGGACCTCGGCAAGGAGGGCGTCGAGCGCGTGGTGGACGAGATCCGCAGCGCCGGCGGTAACGCCCGCGGCTGGGTGATGAACGTCGGAGACGACGCCGACGTCGCGCGCGTGGTCCCCGAGATCGCGGCCGCGTTCGGGCGGCTCGACATCGTGGTGAACAACGCGGGCATCAGCCGCTTCTCGAAGATCGACGCCGACGACTTCCCCAAGCTCTGGGACGAGTCGCTGAACGTGCTGCTCACCGCGCACACGCGCGTGATTCGCGCCGCGCTCCCGTTCCTGCGCAAGTCGGACGCCGGCCGCATCGTCAACATCGCCTCGACCGAGGCGCTCGGCGCGACGAAGTACGCGACGCCCTACAGTGCGGCGAAGACGGGGGTGATCGGCCTGACGCGCGCGCTCGCGGTCGAGCTCGGTCCGGAGCGCATCACCGTGAACTGCATCTGTCCCGGCCCGATCCGCACCGCGATGACCGCGGACATCCCCGAGGAGCACAAGGCGATTTTCGCGCGGCGGCGCGTGGCGCTGCAGCGCTACGCCGAGCCCGAGGAGGTCGCGCACGGCACGTTGAACTTCTGTCTGCCCGCGTCGCAGTACATCACCGGCGCCGTGCTGCCGGTCGACGGCGGCATGACGATCAAGAACGCCTGATGGCGCGCCAGGGCGGCGAGCTCACGCGTCGCGAGTTCCTCGTGACCGGTGCGGTCGCCGCGGGCTACACGCTCGCGGCGGGCCCGCTGCGCGCGGAGGTGATCACGACCCCGGCGAAGGGGCTCGTCGCGGGCGCGATCTCGATCCCCGCCGGCGACCGCGCGATTCCCGGCTACCGCGCGAAGCCGGCGACCGCCGTGAGCCCGCCGATCGTCCTGGTGGTGCAGGAGATCTTCGGCGTGCACGAGTACATCCGCGACGTCTGCCGACGGCTCGCGCAGGCGGGCTACCTCGCGGTCGCGCCCGAGCTGTACGTGCGCCAGGGAGACGTATCGGGTCTGACGGACATCGCGGCGATCCAGACCGTGGTCGCGAAGGTTCCGGACGCGCAGGTGATGAGCGATCTCGATGCCGCCGCCGCGTGGGCGGCGAGCGACGGCGGCGATGCGGCGAAGCTCGCGATCACGGGCTTCTGCTGGGGCGGCCGCATCGTCTGGCTGTACTCGGCGCACAACCCGAAGCTCGACGCGGGCGCCGCGTGGTACGGCCGGCTCGTCGGCGACAACACACCCGCGCGACCCGCGCAGCCGATCGACCTCGCGGCGAAGCTGCACGCGCCGGTGCTCGGCCTGTACGGCGC
>Ga0184615_10001288_pt1 | contig 13708 bp, 16 predicted proteins | sample PLM4_65_coex_FD_133134 | JGI IMG/M metagenome (GOLD analysis project Ga0184615, IMG submission 133134) | Groundwater sediment microbial communities from an aquifer in East River, Colorado, USA - PLM4_65_coex | ecosystem: Environmental > Terrestrial > Soil > Riparian zone | place: USA: East... | reverse complement strand
GCCACGCGACATGACCCTGAGCGCCAACGTGAGTCTGCATGCTGGCGCAACAGACACGTTCCAGGCGGTCATCAGTATCAACGACGATGTGAGCGCGGGCAGCTCCGGCCCGGTACCGACCTTGGGCACACAGGCGACGGGCGCCCCGGAAGGCACATCGGCGTTCGTGAGCACCAACCGCAGCTTTTTCCTCGACGACGGCAACACGATCCAGGTCATGCTGCGCGACGCGTCGGGCGACACGATCGAAGTGGACTTCTTCTCGCTGTCGATTGGGCCGCGCTGAGTCGGCTAAAAACACCTCGCTCTGGCATAGCCAACCGACTTTTTGGAGGAAATGGGGGCTCCGGTTAGGCTGAGCCCATGTCCGCTCGGCTTTCCTCCGTCGCCCTCCGCACCATTCTCGTCGACTTCACCAGCGAGTTCCTCGCGTACAACAGCACTGAGCTGCCTGATGGCGCCGCGCTGTATGACAACGAGTCGCACACGCTTTGGCGCTTGAATAAGCTCGCCGGTGACACTTTCGACAGCCTTGATCCCACCGTGTTGGTCAAGCCCAACGACCAGACAGAGGCTCGCTGGTTTGCCGAGCAAACCCTCGACGGTAGCCCGTACCAGTTCGAGGGGTACGCGGCAGCGGCCGTAGCCGTGACGATGACCTCAAACCAGTGGAACACACTGGGCTCCACCGCGGGCACGTTCGCGGCAGCGAGCGGATCCGTCTCAGGTCTCTTCACACAGAGCCCCACCACGGGCATCATCACGTACAGCGGACCCGCTCGCGTTGCTGTCATCACAATGACGGCAGCGATCAACAACGGCATCGGGGCTACACCCATCGCGATGCACGCTGCCATCAGCGTGGACAGCGATGTGGAGGCCGGCACCACCACGGCTTACCGCGAGAAGGGTGAGATGACTCAAACCATCACGGATGCTTTCGGGATGATCACCGTGAAGCGCACCGTGCTCCTGAGCAACAACCGCACTTTCAAGATGGCGTTCCGCAACGCCACCAACGGCGACGATATTGTCGTCAACTACTACCAAGTCGTCATCGAGCCGCTCTGAAAGGTCCCCCATGAACTCCCGCACCTCCGCCGTCGCTCTCCGCACTCTGCTCTTCGATCTGTCGGCAGATCTCGCCAGCTACAACAGCGCCAAGCTGCCTGATGGTGCCACGGCGTTCGACAGCCAAACCGACACGCTCTTCCGGTTGGACAAGTTTGCGGGTACGACCTACGACTCGCTGATCGGTGGCGGCTTGTACGTCAAACCCAACGATCAGACGGCCGCGCGTTGGTTTGCCGAGTCCGTGAGCGGATCGAATCCGTACTACAGCGGCAGCTATGCCGTCGCCTCCCCCGTCATTGCGATGGCCAGCAATCAGTGGGCCTACCTGGGGTCCACGCCGAGCACCTTCGACGTCAACGCCGGCAACTCTTCGGCATTCAGTGTGAGTTTGACGACCGGCGAGGTGACATACAACGGACCCCCGCGGCTCGCGCTCGTGACGGTCGACGCGACGATCTTCAACTCCAGCGGCGCGACGGAGATCGAGGTGCACGGATGCGTGAGTCGCAGCGATGACGTCACGGCAGGAACCACCACCGACTACTCGTCCAAGGGCGAGCAGGTCATCAACGTGACCGACGTCAAGCAGCAAATCACCGCCCAGCGCATCCTGCTCCTGAACCCCGGCACCACGTTGCGCATGGCGTTCCGCAACGCTACCAACGGAGACGATCTCACGGCGTCGTATTACCAGATGACCGTCGTTCCGTTCTGAATCTTCCTGTTCATGTCTCGTCGAAAGGTCTACCCATGCCGCGCCACCGCCGAAACCCACCGCTTCCACCAGCACCGTCCAAGCGGCGCTTTGCTGGCCACCAGCCTTCTCCGCAGCAGCTGAGTTCGTCCCTGGCGCGCGTGCGCAAGATGAGCCACCAGCTGGACGAGCGGGAGCGGCCATTCAGCCCGGAGCGGCGTGGCTCCTGGCAGGGGTCGTCGAGGGATCTGGTCGTGAACGGCGTCAGCAAGGTCAAGGGCGTACCGCTCGACAGATTTACGATGGCATTTTTGGAGGCAGCGCTGTTCTCGAGCACTGACGAGTCGCGTGAGGATGGTGGCGATCCTCTCGACGACAACTACACCATCCACGACTTCAACGAGAAATGCCTACGAGGTCTCGCTGAGGATTGCCAAGTCTTTCAAGAAGAGAACGCCGACGCGATCAGCGTGGGTCCCACCGACGGCAGCGATGCTGATGTGGATGCCGGTCATGACTTTTGGTTCACGCGGTGTGGCCATGGCGTTGGTTTTTGGGATGGTGACTGGCCGGAGCCGCAAGCGACGCAGCTCGACGAGGCGAGCAAACGCTTTGGCAACGTTGACCTGTATCTGCACGACGGTGAGATATATGCAGGTGGGTACGAAGACGGGGAGTCGTGGGCACTGAAGCACCGCATGAAGCGCAACGGCGAGCAGGCCCACTTCCCGTTCGGGTCGAAGCGCGCAGGCGCGCTCGAGATCCCGATGCCGGACTTCGACTGGGAGCAGATCGACGGTGACGTGAACCTCCCCCAATATGGCGGCATCATCGCTCGCTGCGAAGACGGTCAGATCGACCTCGTCGAGATTCAGCCCGTGCGCGAGTACGTGGGTGACGGGGAGGCAAAGGACGTGGGCTTTCCGTTCTGGACGAAGGAAGCAGCGTTCGATGCGGATGGTCTCGATCCAAGCAACAACGAAGTGCGCAAGGCGCTCGAAAGCTCCGATGTCGATCTCGATGACATGGAGCCGGAGCACCGTGCGCGCGCCATTGCCGTAGCGCTCATGCGCTACGGGCACGCTGAGGAATCGGACGGCGGCTGGGCTGGCGACAAAAAGCCAGGTGAAGAAGGCCGCGCCAACCTGCTGGGCTCACGCAAGGTGCGCTGGGGCTACGCAGGCCTCGAGCGCAAGACGTTCGAGGAAGAGGCGGGCGGCGACGACGATGACTTCCGGCGCGAGGTTTTGGGCACGAGCGCCCCGTTCACCTACAAGATCTCTTACGAGGTCGTGACACCAGAAAGCGCCGAAGATGGTGAGGCTGATGACCGTGGCTGGGAAGTCGAGGAGTCAGGAGAGTACGACTCGCTAGAGGACGTCCTGAATGCCGGCGACATCAAGCACAAGTCGTGGGTCGAGTGGTCCGACTCAAACCCTGACGGAAAGCGCAGTTGGCTGATTAGCGAAGCCGATCAGGACATACGCTCCGGAGCAGACACGACCTACAACCTCTGGATCGAGCGCGCCGATGGTAAGCCAAAGAGCCAGGAAGAGATCGACACCATCAACGAGAAGCTCGGCATCAGCACGTTTGGACGCATGCGCCGCAAGTCCTGAGTTTGAGGTACCCAGGCAACCGCAAGGTCCGACGATGCGACACCTACACAAAAATAGCAACCTATCTAGGTTTTCTCTCAGCCAAAAGAAAAAGTGAATATGGCAACCCGTAAGAAAAAGGCTCCCGCTCGCGTCGAAGTCCCGCGTCGCTCTTCGGACGAGGTCACGGAAGAAGACTGCAAAGCCGCCGAAACTATCCTCGAACAGGACTACTATAACGACGTGCGCAGTGCTGCGAAGGAGGTGGCCGAGCGCCTCAAGGGCGGCGATCATGGCGACGAGGCCAGTGAGGTTATCACTGAAGTGATCGATGCAACCCAGCGCGTCATCTACACCTGGCAAGCCAAGCTTGGTGTCATCATCAGCAAACACGGTGAATACTACATTGAAGAGTTCGGCGAAGAGGGCGCCATCGAGAACGGTAGCATCAACTGGTCGCGTCTGTGTTTCGTGGCTATGGAGCAGGACGTGATCGAGGAGCTAGACCGTCGCGGCGTGGGCCTTGGTGAACCTCACACCTGGGCCGACATCGACATGAGCGAGTTCGACTGAGCGACCATGCGCCGCATGCTCGAAAACCGGCGCGGTCGCGACTTCGAAAAAGCGAAGAAGCTCCGCGAGACGTTCGTGGATCGGCCGATGAAAAAGGTCACCGATCTCGAGTGGTCGTGGCCGCGCGCCATGGAAGAGGTCGGCGTGTGCACGGCCATCATGTACACCTCGGACAAGTGGAAGAAGATTGGCGACGTCGAGGACTACAAGCACATCAACGAGAGCGGCAGCGATTCGCATAAGCTGCTCGTCAGCAAGAGCTTCGACTTGGGGCTGCCTGCCAAAGTAGATGTGTTTTCAGAGGACTACGCCCTCGACAGGATGCCCGCGGCCATCGCGGAGCTGGCGAACATTCTCGGGCTGCAGTTTCGCTTGTACGACAAGGACGGAAACCTTGGCGAACAGGACTACCAGGTGAACATCGTGCGGGCCAAGCTCGGCGCGGCGGTGCATCCGAATGGTGAGACAATCATCCTAGTTTACACGAAGAGCACGCTCTGTTGCGTCATCACGGGTTTCGAAGTCGAGAAAGACGGGATTGTTCGATGAGCTACGCGCTGACCCTCAGCTCCGCGGAGTTCTACGACGCACCATTGTCGGCTCTCGGCGCCGAAACCATCTCGCCCGAATGCCAGAAGGCCGCCGATGCCTTCATGAAGGTAGCGATTGCTGTCGGCCTCACGTCGGATGCGGTCAAGACAACCGTAGAGAAATGCTGTCAGCAATTCCAGAAGTCGAAAAAGAGCCCGGAAGATCGCGCCAAGGACATGGCCGAGTGCTTCGTGCGTGCGGGAGCTGGCATCGGTGGGGCAGCAGCGTGCACTGCCGTGGGCGCAGGCGCAGTTGCTGGGATCTGCGCGACGGTTGCCACCTGGGTTACTGACCGCGTGTTGGGATATAGCCCCGTACAACTGGGCGTCGGGATCGCCGCAGGTGTTTTCTGCTCAGCCGTCTCTGGCGGTACGCTGGGTCCCGCTTGTTTTTTTATTGGCGCCGAACTTGGTGAGTGGATCGGTGACACCATTGGCCCGTTAGTGGAGGACATCTTCGATCCTGATGCCGAGGAACGTCGTAAGCGGCAGCAGCGGGACGCAATGCACGCTGTATGGACCAAGGCCTTTAAGGGGCTACTCGAGGCGCAAGACCATATCGGGGACGCATGGAAAACTGCAGTTGCGCAGATCTGGGATCTCTACGACAAGTCATTTATCACGAGGCAGGAGCAATCGGCGGCGGCAGCTGATCTCGGCTTAGGCTCAAGTTATGGCAGCATCGCGATGGCCTTGGCGCGCGCGGGTGCTTTGGTCACCGTTATGCCAAGCGCTGAGCTGGCAAAGCACAAGGAGGGAACCTGGGCGGCCTGTGAGGCTTTTGGTCGCATCAAAAACGGCAGCTATGGCCCGCTGTCCCCAATTTGCCCGCCGGACGTATTCAACCAATTTCTGAACGATCCGCGCGCCCAGGGTAACGCCAAGCAAATCGCTCAGGCGGCGCTGGAGATGGGTGACCAAGTCAACGAGTTTTTCCTACGCCTGCAGATTGCGCTGGCGTATCTGGTAACCAAGATCACGGCGTACTCTGTTTCGAAAAAGGCAGCTGAGCTGGCCGCGGCACAGAAGAACATCGACACCTTCTTGAGTGGCGCTCAGAAGGCAGCCGCGCGCGCTCAAGCGGCAGCAATCATAGCGCACATCGGAACCCTGGCCGCTTCAGACGCTGCAGTCATCAAAGCTACAGCCGCTGCGGTAACTGCAGACAATGCAGCCAAGAGCATGCTTGCTGCGGCTATTGCTTCGGGTGAGAAGCCTGGAGATCGCGGCACGAAGGCAATGGATGCGGTCAAGCGCGCAAAGGCGTCTGCAGAGTTGGCCAAGAAGTACAATGCCGAGAGACACCGAGACCGGGTTCTGGTTGGCGCCGCGCTGGCTGCCGCCGTTGCCGGTGGCGCGTACCTGCTATTAAGGAGCCGATCATGACGTGCAAGATCCCGACACCTTATGTGAGCGGCGGCTACACCACCAATTGCATCGGCGACGGCGTCTATCAGCGCAACGATGGCCTGCTGTCCTTCGACAGCAACAGCGCCAAGCTGGCCTGGCAGAAGCGGGGCGGCGCCGCCACCGTCGCTGTCACCCAGGCGGCCAAGAGCTGGGCGCCGTGGATCGTTGGCGGTCTCGTCGTTGCTGGCGCCGTGTGGTGGCTCAAGCGCGAATAGGCAGAAATCCTGCTGGATTTCTCACCGATCCCTTTTTTTGGAGGAATCGGCGACCTCGTGTAGGGTGCTTTTACCGCACACCCGCGTGGTCCTCGTCCTGAGACATGTGGCTTCCCTGCCGGAAAGGCACAGGAATGTCCAGAGTCCGAGGACGAAGCTTCCCGATCACGAAAAACCAGGCCCGAGGGTATGGCTACGCCAAAGCGCGCCGGATGACCTCGAATCCCGGCGTTACGACGATTGCGGCAATCAACGGCCGCGGGTCGTACGCTGCCAGCCGATCCGCCCGCTCAGTGATGAGCAGCGTGACGCCGAACGGCCGTAAGAAGGTTGCTCGCCGTCGCCTTACCGCGGCGCAGAAGGCGGCGTTCAAAGTCCGTATGGCCGGTGGCAAGCGCAAGTCGCACACCGCAAACCGCTCGACCAGCTCCTCGCAGAGCGCGGCGTCGAAGCGAAATATCAAGAAGGCCCAACGCTCACGAAAAGCGTGGGGCCGCAAGATCCCCCGAGGGAAGCGCGTGCGGGTTGGCCGCGCTGCCTTCGGTCGCAAACCGCGTGCACGCAAGCTCAAGGCCGGCGTGTACATCGCCAACCGTCGAAAAAAAGCAGGAAGCAAAACCACCATGGCACGACGCCGCAAGCGGGCTGCAAAGCCCTCCACGAAGCGCCGCAGCAGCAAGCGGCGCCGCAAGTCCACGAAGAAGACGACCTCCGCAGCCCCGAAGCGTAGGCGCCGCAAGGCCCGCAAGGGCGCAGCTCGTCGCAAGACGGTTGCCAAGAAGACCGTTCGTCGCAAGCGTCGCCGTAGCGCGAAGAAGCTGACCGCGAACCGTCGTCGGCGCGTCAAGCGCGCTGCCGCACCGAAGCGTCGTCGTAGCCGCAAGGCGAAGTCGGCAGCTCCGAAACGCCGTCGTCGTAAGGCTCGCAAGAGCACGACCTCGCGCAAGCGCCGCGTCTCGCGTCGCCGTAAGACCACGTCGCGCAAGCGCCGTTCGAGCGGCCGCAAGAAGCTGACCGCGAATCGTCGTCGGCGCCACCGTCGCAACAGCGGCAAGAAGCTGTCTTCGAACCGTCGTCGGCGCTCGCACCGCAAGAACAAGGGCCACAAGAAGAACCGTCGCAACGGTCGTCGTCTCTTCAAGATGAACGGCGTGGGCGACGTGCTCAAGGTCGGCGCGGTTCTGTTCGGCGGCTTCGCGCTCCATCGCGTGTTGTCCAACATCTTCGCCAACCAGGTGCTCGCTCGAGTCCTGCCGGCGCCTGCGGCCCCTGCTGCCACGAGTGGTTTCGACCTCTCGGGTCAGAAGAGCCTCATCGCCAGCCTGCTCATGGGTGCCGGCGCGGGTTTCATCGCCTCCAAGGTCATCAAGAACCAGGAGACCAAGAAGCTCGTCATCGGCGGTATCGTGATGTCGACCATCCAGGGTGTCGTGCTCTCGTTGCTCAAGGCATTCATGCCCACGGCAGCAGACGCGCTCGCTGGTCCGGAAGACGGCACGGCAGCTCGCCTCTCGGCGATGTACGGCCTCGGCGCTGGCGCCAGCATCATGCCGCGTTACTCGGCGATCGGTGAGTACTTCCGCGAGCCCGGCGTGTCCGGTCTCGGCGAGTACTTCCGCGAACCCGGTGTGAGCGGACTGGGCGAGTACATCTCGGCAACGAGCGGCCTCGGCACCTACGAAAACAACGGCGACCTGTATCAGGCTGCCGCTGGCATGGGTAACCATGAGTACAACGGCAACCACATCGACCCGTCTGGTGACCTCGATCGGCAACTCAACATTGTTGAAGCGGCCGCTGGGGTCGGCGCGCTGAGCCCTTTTGAGGCAGCCGCCGGCATCGGTCCGATGCAGGCAGCCGCTGGCATGCGCGGGTTTGGCGCGATCGACACGGTTCCGAGTGGTGACACTTGGATCCCGGGTTCGACCGAAGGCCAACTCTGGGCAGGCGTCCGGGCCATCACCGCGGGTCAATCCGCGAGCGAGATGACCCCGGCCGGCATCCTTCAGACCGACGGTGGATCGGGCGTCTTCGGTTAAACGAAGCGCCTAGCTGCGAGCCTCGGCTCCTGCGGAAAACCGCAGGCCCGAGGCTTTCGGCGTTGGAAGCCGGGACGAGGAACCTCCCCTCCCTAAAAATGGTCCGGCATCACGAAAGAAGAAAAAGATGGCCAAAGTAGTTACGATGCGCGAGCGTGTGCATCAACCGTCGACCAGGGCGGCCTGACGCAGTAATGCGTCAGTGACAACCGGGTGAATTCGGGGAAGCCCCTGGGAGCCACAAGCGGCAACCGAGGTAATCCCGAGCTAAGCCGACTCCACAAGGTGAGCCGGAAAGTGTAGAGACTATTCGTGAACCAAGAACGTCCTAAGCCCACCTTTCAGGTGAGCGGACTTACTCGAAGGCAGAAAAAGTCAATCTTGATAGCCATGGCAATCGGTGACGGACATATCTCAGAGGCGTATGACGGCAGGTGTAAAAACGCCAAGCCGCAGTATGCGCTCAGGATGGTTCATTGCCTGCGCCAGAGGGAATACGCCGAGCACAAGGCCGAACTCGTAGGAGTGGTTCTTGGCAAAGCGATCCCCAAAGTTCGAGAGATCAACAACAGCGGGCACCCTGGCGTAGCGTTCCAAAAAACGCACCGCCTGTTCCGCCTACTGCGAAAGCTCATCTACAGAGACGGCCACAAGCTGATCTCTCGCGGTGTGCCGTATCTCGATGATCATGGGCTAGCAATTTGGTACATGGACGATGGATCGCTGACGCTTCATAAGCAAAATGGCAAGATCCACGCCCGTAATATCTACCTCAACACGTACACAGATCGAGAAGAGGCTGATAAGCTCGTTGAGCTGATTCAGTCCAAGTGGGGCATCACGATGCGACCCGCCTCCCATAAGGGGAAGTGGCGGCTCTGGTGCAACACGACGGAGACGAAGAAATTCGTAGCCATCGTCGATCCGTATGTGGTGGCGTCGATGAAGTACAAGACCGACCTTCGGTACAAGGGCACGGAAGAGCGCCTGGCACCCTCAAATTGAGGGTGGTGATATAGTCCGATACTCCGGAGAAACCCGGAGATAACAAATTCTGTCTGGGATACGCTGATCCGAACCTCCGGTTTTGCCGCCGGCCAATTGGGCGACAACATCCCGTTGTTCACCCCGAACGGCAACCGCAACGACGCAACCACGAACCTCGTCAACGGCGCCACGCTGCCGTCCGATCAGAGCTTCGTCGTTCTGGCGCTGCGCGTGTTCACCTGGTACCGCAACTCGATTCTTCGGGTCGACGGTGCCGACACTCAGCTCGCCCAAAACGGCGACTACGGCAGCCTCGACCCGTGGATCACGGGCGACGCTTTGGGTCAGGCCCCCGGCCAGACGCAAGACGTCTACCGTCTGCACTACCAGACGGAAGAGCAGCTGCATTGGACGTTCGGCACCGGCGAGAAGCCGAGCATCTCGAACATGGCGACCTGGTACTTCCCCGCTGGCGGCGGTATCTCGGGCGACATGGGCGGGGCGACGGACCTCATCCACTGGCAGAACAGCGGCTACGATGGCCACGCCGGCATTCTCCGCCTGGCGCGCGCGATCTTGCTGCCGCCCCGCCAGAACATCCAGTGCGTGGCGCGCATCTACGCGCTCCCCGACACGGACAACCAGAGCCAAGAGGCCGAACTCACGCAAGGCAGCCGCAACATGCTGTCGCTGCGTGACAACTTGAACGCCTACGACGGCATCAACAAGGTCGTCACGTTCACGTTCGACGGCTTGTTCTCGCGCGACGTTCAGTAAGCACGAGCCGCTGCGTGAGCAGCAGCACGAGCTGACCGACTGCTGTCGGGGTCTCCACGGGGCCCCGGCGGCAGAGTCGTTTCCGACCCGTGTGTTTTCCCGGCTTCGGCCGGCGTCTCCTATTCAAGGAAGCCCATGACTCAGTACGATATTCGAGCGATCCAAGAAGCGGCCAACTTCGCAGCCGCGCAGTCCCGCGCCAACGCCAACGGCATCGCAGCCCAAAACCGCGTGCTGGCCGAGCTGGCCAAGAACTCTCAGCAACTCGCGCAGACCATGGCGCAAGTCTCGGCGCAGCGCACCGGTGGCAATCCGGACCTGCAGTACGTCGAGAACATCCCCGGTCGTCGCATCCCTTTCGATGAGCTGGTCGCCATCAACGTGGGCGCCAACATCATGAGTGAGCTGCAGGGCAGCATCACCATCAATCAGGACGGCCCGTTCGTGGCTGTCTCGCGCTACGCCTTTTTCGTGTCGCAGATGTCGTTTCAGTACCGAGATCCCACCAGCGGGGTCGCTACGACCTTCAGCGGTAGGAGCTTCGGTCGCCAGCGTCCGATCCATTCGGCCTGGGATCTCTACGACGGCGTACCACGCAGCGAGGTCGTGCAGGCCGTGCCCGCTCCCGGCACGGGCGCTCCCCACATCATCTCCCCCTCGAACGCCTCGAGCTGGCGCACGATGCAGCCGGACTTCCTGTTCAGGATGGAGAACGAAGGCACCGCCTACCCGCGCTCCAACATCCCGGTGCCGAGCGCTGGCTGGACGAAGCAGATCAACAGCCCCTTCAACCTCGGCGCTCTCGACGTGTTCGAGCGCTCAGAGGTCATCACCTTCCGGGTGCAGCCCCTGCATCCCAACAACCCCTCGTACGGCAATGTACAGTCGTTCACGGGTCCGGGCAGCAACTGGCCGTTCCTGGCTTCTCAGTTCGACGCCGTCGAGGGCATCGACGACGAGATCGTGAACGATGATGAGGTCGTCGCCGATCCGGTGACGCGCTTGCCGTCCGGCATTCTCTACATCGGCCTGCACGGCTACAAGATCATTCAGCCGCCCGGCGCCGGTCCGTACTGATCCTTCGTGGTAGGATCTAACTGATGCCTCCCGGAGCCCCACTCAAAGTCGATCTCTCGGTGCTTGGCGGCGGTAAGCCGCCGCCTGCGCGCCCGTTGCCTGGCGACGGTGTCACGCGCGTCGAAACCGTGCGGTCGCACGCGGTGGGCGGCGAGATCTTGGGCTACGTGCAGTCCGAGCAGCTGCTCTACTTCGAGCAGCTCTATCGCAAACTGCCGGAGGACGGTCTCTTCGATGCGCTCCCGAACAAGCCCGTTACGTTCACGATGGGCTCGTTTCAGGTGCCCAAGAACCAGGTGCTCATCATCCTGGACTACAACTTCGATATCTACCGATTCTCTGGCGCCGCCGCGGGCGACTATGTGCCGCTGGAGAAAAATCGCCTATCCACTCAGGTGACCTGGGACATCACGGTCAACGCTCAGCGTCCGGGCTCACTGAGTTACCAGATCATCCCCTCGGTGCCGACGCAGTCTCAGCAGGGCTATGGCCCCACGGCCATCGGATCGACGCCGCAGGACTTCGAGTTCGAGCTGGTGCGCTCGGCGCAGCTGCAGGGCCCAGCTGGCCCTGCGCTCTCGATGATGCCGCAGCGCCACCACCGTGACGGCCTCGTCAAGGTCTCCAACAACTACGTGGTGCGCGCCAACGGTAGCCTCGTGGTGAGCTGTTCGGTCATCAACCGCGTCCCGATCCCGTTGGCGTTCTTTGAAGCCAACGTGACGGGTCTGTTGATGCCGCAATCGGTCTACGAGGCGTACCAGGCCGTCAACCTTGCCACCGGCAATCCCGAGATCGCCAATTTCCCGGGGACGGGCGGCTAATGATTTTCCAGTGCTCAGGTGCAGTTCGTCGAGGAGTCACGCATTCACCAAGCGTGCGCCAAAAAAGCGCGCAAGGTGAGCCGTGATCTCAGGACGGCGAGGTGCGCCTGGGCAACTGGGAGCTTTGTTCAACAAGCTCCCGGGTGCACAAGTCGGCATCGGTAATTACGAAGCCTTTAGCGGCACCGCGGCCGCGCCGGGGCCTGCTGAGCAAACGCTGCTCGGCGTCGTGCAGGTCATGGCCGCCGCGGGCCCGTACACGGTCTGGGCGGAGGACTCCGGAAGTGGCTTCGCGGAGCAACCGTCGCGCAACCGCCTGCTCTATCCGCTCAATGACCAGCAGATCACCGCGTCCGAGGGCATGATTGGTGAGCCACCAGCCTTCATCGCTATGCTTGCTGATCGTCCCGGCGATCTCAACACCGTGGGGTCCGCGTTCGAGGGCACGCGCTACCAGTGGTCGAAGGTCGAGGCGGTGTACAACCAAGCCGACCAGAACCGCGTCCCAAAGATGTCGTTCCTGCATTGGGCCACGCTGCGCCCGACGGAGGATCAAAAGGGCCGTGGCGAGAAGGCCTCATTCGCGGCGGCGCGCCTCGGCGGCGTGCTCGTGTTTCCGATCCAGTCGCCGGTTGCCGCGAGTGACCGCGAGCGCCCGCAAGGGACGTTCAGGGATGCGTTCCTGGCGCAGTTCCCGGGTGGCGGAGGCTTCTTGCCGCAGGTTGTGACTGGCCCCGCTGCCGCCTCCGACGTGCGCATTGCCGCGCAGCAGACGGCCGCCAAGGGCGCCCTCATGGTCGTTGCTGTGTTCGGTGGGCTCGCGCTCGCGGGCTACGCCGGCTACCACGCGACACGCAGCCTGCGGGGACAACCCGCGTAATGGCGAAGGTGGTCGCCATCTCCGGGCTCGGCGATGACGCGCTGCCCGCCGCACCGAGCAACACCATGCTCACAGCTTGGCTTTTCGTGTTCGGCACCACGGTCGGCATCTTCGTCGGCACGTTGATGCTCAACCCGTCCCGCAAGAGGCGCTCATGATCGATCTGGTCGGCAACGTCACGCTAGGCGATGTCCAGAACGTCTGGGCTGGCGCGAAGAAGCTCGATGCGCACCCGGTGCGACTCGCGGGACGACTTGCTGGCCTCGGCTCGAGTGAGCTGGACGCAGGCGTACCGACGTGGGCCTGGATTGCTGTGGCATTCGGGACGGGTGCCTTCGTCACCTACTTTTACGGCGAGCGCATCTCGAACAAGATCCGGAGCGTGTTTTGATGCGCGCGCTCGGCGTGATCCCGATCCCCGGCGCGAGCACGGGCGACAGCTTCAGGGACATCCAGACCAAGTGTCAGGACTACGCCAAGGCTAAGGCGATCGAATATTTCAAGATGAGCGGCAAGGTCTCCGACCTCGACTCGGTCCAAAACGACATCGATGCCTGCACCGCCAGCATGGATCACGGCCGACAAGTTCGACAAGGCATGATCTTGTTCGTGGGGCTAGGGCTTGCGGGTTGGCTTGGTTTTATGGTCTGGAAGCAGCGCTGAGTCGCGACCGGTGAGCAAGCAGCTGTAAGGTGCTCGTCTCGAGCTTTCGGCATTCGAGCAGCCGTTGTGGGCGGCGGCGACGCGGTAGATCGTCATGTGCCGATGGTCGCTGTCTCGAGCTTTCGGCGTTCGAGCAGCCGTTGTGGGTGAGGTACAGCGACACCATGTTGCGGAATGACACCGGGTCTCGAGCTTTCGGCGTTCGAGCAGCCGTTGTGGGTGGCACTTTACCGGCAAGAAGTTGGAAGCCCCGGAGAGCGTCTCGAGCTTTCGGCGTTCGAGCAGCCGTTGTGGGATAGTCGGACGT
>Ga0184615_10001287_pt1 | contig 13728 bp, 6 predicted proteins | sample PLM4_65_coex_FD_133134 | JGI IMG/M metagenome (GOLD analysis project Ga0184615, IMG submission 133134) | Groundwater sediment microbial communities from an aquifer in East River, Colorado, USA - PLM4_65_coex | ecosystem: Environmental > Terrestrial > Soil > Riparian zone | place: USA: East... | reverse complement strand
GGGATTGCGCGGCAGCTCCTGGTTCCACTGGTCGAACTCCGGGATCCCGGCCAAGCTCGACGACGCGGGCGTGATCGGCGGCGTGCATCTTCAGCGCGTCTGGGCCGGCGGTGCAGGGGACGGGATCGGGCAGCATCCCGTGCTCGAGGTCGGAAAGAGCTACAGGCTCGAGGCCCGCGTCTTCGTCGAGGCTTGCCCACCCGACGTCACCGCGCCCTGTGCCCCCGCGCGCGCGCACCTCGGCATCGGCCTCTTCGGAGCGGGCAACTCGGTGCTCGACACGACGAGCTTCGTCAACCGCTGGGAGACCCTCCGCGTCGACTACACGCCGACGCAGGCGGCCGCGACCTTCGTGATCTACAGCGATTTTCCGAACACCGTCTTCAAGGTCGACGAGGTCACGCTCGTCGAGAACTGACTGCGTTCCGCGCATGACCGACCCTCCCAGGCCCTTCCGCTTCGGCTACCAGCTCCGCGCACCCAACGCAGAGGAGCTGCGCGCAAGATCCCGCGCCGCCGAAGCCGCCGGCTTCGACGTGATCCACGTCGTGGACCACGTCGACGAAGGCTGGTCGCCGCTGCCCGCGCTGATGGCCATCGCATCCGTGACCGAAAAAATGCGGCTCTGCCCGCTCGTGCTCAACAACGACTTCCACCATCCGGTGCACCTCGCACGCGAGCTGGCGTCGCTCGACCACCTCACGGGCGGGCGCGTCGAGCTCGGGATCGGCGCGGGTCACTCGTTTCCCGAGTACGCGGCCATCGGCGCGCAGTTCGACCCGGCGGCCGTGCGCAAGGCGCGCATGGCCGAGGCGATCGAGATCCTGCGCGGCCTGCTCGATGGTGAGGAAGTGACGTACGCCGGTGCGTACTATCGCCTTCGCGGAGCACGAACGAGACGGTCGTACCAGCCGCACCTTCCGTTTCTCGTGGGCGTCAACGGCCGCGCCGCGCTCGCGCACGCGGCGCAGCATGCCGACACGATCGGGCTGACCATGCTCGGCCGCACGCTCGAGGATGGACAGAGCCATGAGCCGCGCTGGGAGGCCGACCGCCTCGACCGCACGATCGCCCACATCGCGGAGTCGTCCCGGGGACGCGCTCGGCCACCGGAGCTCAACGCGCTGGTCCAGAGGGTCATCGTGACCTCCGACCGACGGGCCGCCGCCGCCGAGCTCGTGGCACGCGGCGTGGTGCCCACGACGGCGGACGCGCTCGCGACGCCCTTCCTCGCCATCGGCACGCACGACGAGATCGCGGAGCACCTGCTCGCCTGCCGAGCGCGCTGGGGCATCTCGTACTTCAGCGTCCGAGATCTGGAGGGCTTCGCGCCGGTCGTCGCACGACTCCGCGCTACGTTGGCGTGATGAAGGTCCCTCGCCTCGTCCGACGCCGGCACGTCTGGGTTCCCACCGTCTGGAGCTGGCTCATCCTCCTCGTCGCGGGCGGCGTGACGCTGACCTTGGCAGGCCGCCATGTCTCCTTCTTCCTCGCCCCGAATCAGCCCGTCAGCGCCCGCCTCCTGGTCGTCGAGGGCTGGATGGACGCCGCCGAGCTCGACGCAGCCATCGCTGCGTACCGGAGCGGTGGCTACCAGCAGGCCGTCACGACGGGCGGCCCGATCGAGGCGTTCGAGCGCGTCGACGCGACCACCACATACGCGGAGCGCGCGCGCGGCTACCTCGTTCGAAACGGCCTCCCGACCGGCTCGGTGACCGCCGTTCCCTCTCCAGCATCGCCCCAGGATCGATCCTTCCTCAACGCCGTCATGGTGCGCGACTGGGTGACTCGGTCGGGGCTCGCCGTGGATGCGCTGGACGTGTTCTCGTCGGGCGTCCACGGCCGCCGGTCCTGGGCGCTGTACCGAATGGCGTTCGGCTCGCCGGTCCGCGTCGGGATCCTCTCGGCGCGGCCGAGCAACTACGATCTCGACCGATGGTGGCGCACGAGCGCCGGGACGAAGGAGGTCCTCGCCGAGACGATCGGTTGGCTCTGGACGAAGGTCTTCTTCCACCCCGGCCGACGCGGAACCGAGGACGAGCTGTGGGGTGTGCACGAAACCGGGGAACCGACGACGGCTACCGAGGGCACCCGTTAGGGTCGCCTGACTCGCTCGAGCATTCTCGAGCGTCCCCTGCGGAACCCTACGGAAGCGCCGCGTCGCAGACCTGAAGCACCCCGGGCGCGAGCCCCGGCAGCGGCAGCGCCCGCCGGAGCACGCTCACGTCGAGGATGTTGCAGTCGTCGGGCACCCCGTCTCCGTTGCCATCCGCCGACCCGGTCGGCCCGATCACGTTGCACTTCCCCGGCGCGGTGATTCCAGAAACGGCGCCGGCGAGCGCCGCTCGCACCTGCGCCGCGTCGGCGAGAGCGACGGTGCCGTCGTCATCCGCATCCCCGCACTCGCAAGCATTTCCCCGGTCGTCGAAGTTCGCGTCGAGCTGGTCGGCGTTCGCCTGGTACGGGCAGTTGTCGCGCGCATCGGCGATGGCGTCGCCGTCGTCGTAGATCTCGGTCGCGCCGTTCGAAGCGAGGCAGCCCGGGTCGCGCGGGAAGTCGATCGCGCCGTCGCCGTCGCCGTCGATCCGATCGTCGCACACGGCGCCGGGCTGGTTCTCCGAGGTGTCCGAGGCGCTCGCGCAGCCGGGATCGGTCGGGAAGTCGGCCGCTCCGTCGCGGTCGTTGTCGAGACCGTCCGCGCAGGCCGCGATCGAGACGGTCCACGCGGCGGTGGCCATCGCGTGAGGAGCCGCCATCGCCGTCTGGCGCCACGCGTCGAGGATTCGCGCGCCCTCGCTGCCGAGAAAGCCCGTGCCCGGATTCGCGATCGAGAGGAACTGGATGTACTCCCAGCTGGTCGGTTGGTAGAGGAGCTCGATCTCGGCGTGGTCGGCGCCCGGCGGCGGGTTCAGGGTCACGTCGTCCCAGTGGTCGTAGAGGCCACCGGGGCCGGGCGAGCCGAACTGCGCAGCGGGCACCGGTGTGATGTTCCGCTGCACCGCGGCGGTGTAGGCGAGCGCGTAGGGCGGAATGCGGTTGTCCTGCGCGACGGTGTTGTTCAGCGCGAAGTGGAAGGTCGTGCGCCGCGAACCGGGGGGCTGCAGCGCGAGCTCGCCGAGCGTGCGGCTCACGTTGCCCGTCTCGCGGTCGTAGCCAAGGACGAGATTCGCGGGGTAGCCCAGGCCGAGCAGCTGATTCGCCCACTCGGTCGTCATTGCGCCGTGCGCCTCGTAGATGCGCGTGTACGGATCGTGCAAGTCACGCAACGTGTCGACCTGCGCCGGCGAGCCGGAGATCTGCACGGCGAGCGGGCCGTACGCGCCGTCCTCGGCGAGCAGGCCGTTCGTCGCGTCGCGCCAGCGAACGCGCAGCCACATGCGGCGTCCCTCCGGGTAGCCGGAGATCAGCTTGTGACCGGTGAGGTTCGTTACGCGCACGCGGTTGCCCGACGTCACCAGGCTCGCGGCCGCCTCGAGGTTCTGTCGCGCGCGTGCTGCGCCTGCGTCGAGGGCCGCGTTCTGCGCGACGGTCAGACCGCCGCCGAGCACGAGCTGGTCGAGGTCGTCGAGATACTGGATGGCTTCGGGCGCCCAGTAATTCCCGCCGGTGAGATCGTGAACGGGAAGATCGGTGCGCACCGGCGGGTTCTTGTCGCAGCCCTGGCCGACGGCCGGCCGCATGTGACAGCTCTGGCAGGTGAAGTAGCGCGTCGTTCCGTCCGCGTAGTCGCCGCCCCGCCCGGCCAGCTGCGCCGCGGTGTAGGCATCGGCGATCGATCCGTCGCGAAGCTCGGGCGGCAGCGCCGGGTAGTCCAGGACGCGCGTCTGCGGCCAGCCGCTCGCCTTCCACTCGCTGAACGTGCGCTCGACCACGCCGTAGGCATAGGGCGGATTCCGGAACGCGGCCTTCTCTTCGACCGGGGCACCGAGCACGCCGCTGAAGTGGCCCACGGGAAGCGGCGTCTGCGCGCCGTTGTTGTGGGCGAGATCGCCGACGACCGGATTGGAGACGTCGTGGCACGTCCCGCACATGTCGCTCGAGCGGTGAAATCGGGATTGCAGGAACTGATGGCGCGCGTCGGTGACCGCGTACGGCCCGAGCTTCGCGTTCCCGCCCGAGAGCACGAACATGCCATTGCCGTAGAACCCGATCGCGGGATCGCCGCCGTCGTTCGCGATGAACGGCGCGTTCTGCGCCCCGAGGATCTCCGAGTCGTCGGGATTGGTGAGCCGGTGGCAGAGATCGCAGTTCACACCCTCCGCGTCGGCCGCGGTGAACGCGCTTCCGCTCGTCGGCGTGGACCTGCCGCCGAGCCAGCCCTTCGCGATGTGACAGCGGACGCAGAAGTCGCCCGAGCCGTCGAAGTCGCGCTCGCTGACCGCGACCGCCGCCCAGAAGAGCGGATCGCGGCTGGCGTGAGCCATCATGCTGCCCGCCCAGGGGAACCAAGGCTCGACCGCCGCGTTGTAGTTTCCGTGGCAGTTGTCGCACAGCGAGACCGAGTCGAGCTGCACCTCGAGCGGCTGCGTACCCGGCAGCTTGACCTCGTTGGGAACGACATCCGCTGCGTGCGCCGCAAGGGCGGTGTGCAGGACTGCCACAGCGAGAAGCGTCGCCAAGCGTCGAGAGTCCATCAGCAGCGGCATTCAGCAACTGACGTGCCAAGCTCCGAGCTAGTAGATCGACTCGCAGCTCCTGAGCTGCCCTCACCGCCCCCGCCCCGGCGTTCTCGCCCGCGCAGCGCTCGAGGCGCTGCATGACCTCGGCGGCGGCGTCCGACGCCTCTTCGGCGAAGCAGACGCGCCGCCATTCACGACGATCGCGAGCGGATCCGCTTGCGCCGCCGCGTCGCGCGCGTGCAGCACGAGTACGCCAGTCACCACCAGAAGCAGAACGCGAGAGAGCGCTGAATGTTTCATGCGCGCGCCAGACTACCGGCGCGCGCCAGCCTCCGAACCCCGGGTCAGGACAGGTAAGGAATCGATGAGCCGGGCGTTTTGCCCACGAATCGAACGCGAAGCCGTCCCGCCGCAAGAATCATTGCGGCGCGTCGGCCCCGAACGAGCACTTCCATCGACGCTGGCGGCGCTACACTTCGGTGTAGGCGCAGGCGAGCTTCCTCAACGACATAGGGGGTGTCCAATGAGATCAGCGCTGCTGCAATGTGGGTTGGGTCTTTGTCTTCTGGTCTTGCTGAGCGGGTGCTGCGATCCCGAGATCGTCGGCAGCGTGCCGAACAATTTGCAGCCGCAGGAGACGAACAACTGGTGTTGGGCGGCGACGACGGAGATGCTGGCGCAGCACTTCGGCATCTCCGTCACGCAGTGCTCTCTCGCGAACCATCGCTTCAGCAAGACCAACTGCTGCGATCCGCAGACCACGGGGGTCGCCTGCCCCAAGACGAACGACTGCAATACGCCCGGCTGGCTCGAGCTCGATTTCGCCGGGCTCAAGTTCACGGAAACGAGCGCCGCGCGAAGCTGGAACAACCTGCGCGACGAGATCTACTGCGCGAAGAAGCCGATGGGCTACGCATACGGGACGCCCGGCGTGGTGGGACACGTGCTCGTCATCAAGGGCTATGTGTCCGTGGGTGGCACCGACTACCTCGTCCTGAACGACCCGTGGGCGCCCTGCGGGGGCAGCGAGCGGCTCATCACCTATGCCGAGTACGCCGACCCGGCTGGCGCTTCGACCCATTGGGCGACGTGGCACGGTCTTGCGAAGAAGTAGCCGGTCAACGGGAGCAACCATGAAAACTCTCCTGGCAATGTCCACTGGTGTCCTCGTGCTGTCGCTGGCGGCGGCGGGGTGCAAGAATCAGAGCGAGACGATGACCGACAAGAAACCGTCTCAAACCTTCGCCACGGCGGAGCAGGCGGCTCGGAAGGCGAAGGACGATCTGGTGATCGTGCTGCGCGGCGCCAGCGGGTTGAACGCCGGCGTCGATGCTGCAACGGTGGAACAGTCGGTGCCGGGCAAGCCCGTCCGCCGTCTGGACGTGAACTTCGAGAAGCTGCTATCGACCGAATCCGTCGTCACCTTCGACGTCCTGGGCGCGGGCGAACGAGACACGATCGTGCCGCTTCTCGTCGGCGACGACGTCGTGACGGTCGTCGCGGTGCGCCAGGACGATGCCGGGTGGCGAGTCGTTGGCTCGGCGGACAAGGGGATCGCCGATGACCTCAACACGCTGCGGAGGGCTCTGGGCGACGACCGCGACTCTCCGATCACGCTCTACGAGGTCCCAAATCTTCCGGCGCGCGTATATGCCGTGAATCGAGGCGGTGCCGAGCTTCTGTTCACAAACTACGGCGACCGCTTCAGTCTTCGGGAAGGCGTCGAGGCCGCGTCGCTCGCCCCGGTTCTCAGGGCGGATGCGGTCGCGTTTCAGAAGGAATATGGCGAGGCGCTGAAGAAGGAGCGATTGCTTCGCTGAACACCTCATGGTCGGCACTGGCGGCCAGAAGTGTGGTGGGGAAGCGCGCGACCCGCCGGACGACGCGCCGTTCATAGGCTCTCACGCCACCTTCGAGCTCACGGCACCGCCGCGTCACAAACCTGCGCCACCGCCGGCTGGCTCCCGACGATCGCGCGCCTCATCACCGCGACCGTCCGCACCGTGCACTCGAGCGGCCCGCCGATCCCGCTGCAGCGCGCGAGCTCCACCGGCCCCAGCGGCAACGAGCCTGCGAGATGCTGTCGCACGCGCAGCACGTCGGCGGCGTCGACGATGCCGTCGTTCGTCACCTCCGTACACTGACAGGCGTCGCCGATCCCGTCGAAGCCGCCGGGGCCGACGCGTCCGCGATCGAACTGGTTGTTCGCGATGTAGTCGCACGAGTCGCAGGGTGCGAGGAAGCCGTCGTGGTCGGAGTCGGGTGGCGGGAGCGGGCCGTTGAGGTTGAGCACGAGCTGGCCCACGGCCGAGGGCACGCCGTCGACGCCGTCGAACTGGAACGTGCAGCAGTCCCAGCCGGGTCGCGTGGAGGAGGAATAGAGAACGCTGAACTCGTCCCCGACGGGCGGGTTCGGATCGAACTGGCAGGTGCCGAAGCTCGCGCCTCCCGTGCCCGCGTAGAGGAAGCGGTGATTCTGCGCCTCGTCGATGAACTCGATGTTCGTCTCGTTGTTCAGATTGACGGCGAGGTTGATCTCCTCGCCCGTCACCGAGTAGTCCTCGGGCGTCTTCGTCGGCGTCGCGGTCGTGGCCTCCAACCAGTAGCTGTACGAGCCGGCGGCGCTCGCGGTGATCACGACCTCGCAGATCGCGCCCACGCGATTCGCGGCGTACGGGTAGGAGTCGAACAGGCGCACCGCCATGTGGCCATCGCCGTCGGCTTCGGATTGGGTGCGGAAGCCGAAGGAAGCTTCGGGGTAGATGCCACCCTCGCAGGTGTTGTCGACGTCGGCCGGCGTATCGTCGGTGATGCTGACGTCGGTGACCAGACCCGGCGCGTTCGGGCGCGTGATCCCGTGCAGCACCGGCCGCGCGGGGAACGCGCCGATCGGCACGAACACCGTGAAGGTCTCGCCACCCGGCGGCGCGATGCGGGTGCCGCAGATCGGCATGCCGGGTCCCCCGACGGTGCACGGCGTGCAGGCGTTTCCGCGGCCGTCCGCGTTCGTGTCCGCCTGATCGGGGTTCGCGTCCACGGGGCAGTTGTCGCAGACGTCGCCTAGCCCGTCTCCGTCCGTGTCGAGCTGTTCGGGGTTCTTGATCGTGGGGCAGTTGTCGTTGGCCGCGCAGTAGGCGTCGGCGTCGGCGTCACAGAACGAGGGCGCTCCCAGGTACACCTCGGTGAAGAACTCCGGACCGAACTCGCCCGGGCGCTGCACCTCGGCCGCGAACGAGATCTGGCCGTGCGCGTTCATGTCCTCCGACGAGGTGTACAGATCGAGGATGGTGCCGCCGAGCAGCGTGTTCCCCTCGGCGATGACCGTATGGGGCGACACGGGGTTCGTCGCCGCGGAGCGGACCGAGATCGACGTGCCGCCGTTGTCGCACAGGAACAGGCTCTGCTCGTTGAACGCCTGGATCGTGCACGTGCCCTGCGCGCCCAGATGCACGGGCGCACCCACGCCCTTCACGAACAAGCCGTTGGTCGAGCCACCCGAGTGGAGGAAGCCGACGACGCCCGCCGACGTCATGCCCTTCAGCTCGTTCCGGCCGACGTTTGCCGGCGTGAAGCTCGTCGAATCGACGGCCGTCGCGAACGGCGCCGCGGTGCCGAGAAAGATCGTGCCCGCGGACCCGGTCCAGCACTCGAAGGCGAGCGTGCCCGAGGCGTTCAGCATCGGCGGTCCCATGTTGGTGCACGTCGCGAGGTTGGTCGTGGTCGAGGTGGAGGCCTGCCAGCGGCTCAGCTGGAACTGGGCGCCGAGGTTGCGAGCGTACGCGACGTCGCCGATCGCGTTGATGTCGGCGAGCTGCGAGAGGAAGCCGGCCTGGCCGTCGAGCTGGAAGGCCACGGGCAGGTAGTCGATGATCCCGTTCGAGAGCATCAGGCTCTGCGTTCGGGGGTCGGCGAAGTCCCAGTAGCCGATGTAGAGCGGATCGCCGTTCGCAGCGACGCCGATCGCTTCCGCGAAGCCGAGCGTCCCCGGCCCGAACCCGTCCTCCGCGACGAGGTGCACGAACCGGTCTCGGATGCTCGACACCTCGAAGTCGCCGTCCGTCTCGCGCAGGACGAGCACGTCCGCGCCGTCGCCGAGCTTGGTGTGGATGGCCTCGGGTCCGGCGTTGGTCAGGTCGTGCACGCGGACGAACGTGTAGGTGGGGACCGCGGCCGTTGCCGCGAACGCGGCCAGCCCTGTCGCGAGCCCCGCCACGAGAACCGCAAGCGCCCGAATCCTCGCCTCCACCGCTCCGATTCTTGCAGAACCCGCCACCCACCGGTGTGGAGTCTTTCACGACGGGGCTCCGGTATTCGGCTGCGGTACTCTCGGGAGCTTGAATTCGACCCCTCTTCGCACCCTCGCCGCGCGTTTGTTCCGGCGCACGTCGTGGGGATCGCCCTGGAACAGCGACGAGCTGATCCGCGAGGAGCTGTTCAGCGCGGAGCGGCTGGAGCAGCACGCCGAGAGCCTGGCCGTCGCGCAGCGCGTCGCGAAGGGTGCCCGGCCGCCCTGCTCGCTCTCGCGCCGGCTCGCCGACAGCAGCCGGGTGCTGCGCGACGCGTACCACGACATCGCGAGCGTGATCGACGAGGGCTACCCGATCACGCCCGCGGCCGAATGGCTGATCGACAACTTCCACGTGGTCGAGGACCAGATCCGCGAGATCCGCGACGACCTGCCGCCGTCGTTCTACCGGCAGCTGCCGAAGCTCGCCGACGGACCGCTCGCCGGCTACCCGCGCGTGTTCGGCCTGGCCTGGGCGTTCGTCGCGCACACCGACAGCCGCTTCGACCCGGAGCTGCTGCGCCGCTTCGTCGCGGCCTACCAGCGCGTTCAGCCGCTCACGATCGGCGAGCTCTGGGCGGTCGCGATCACCCTGCGCATCGTCCTGGTCGAGAACCTGCGCCGCTCGGCCGAGCGGATCGTGCGCGGACGCGCGGCGCGGCTCGAGGCGGATCGGGTCGCGAACCGACTGCTCGGCATCGAGGGCGGCGCGCCCGAGCCGATCTCCGCGGTGCTGCGCGCCTACGAGCGGACGCCTCTCTCGCGCGCGTTCGCGGTGCAGCTCGTGCAGCGGCTCCGTGACCAGGACCCGCGGGTCACTCCGGCCCTGCACTGGCTCGACGAGCGCCTCGCGGCGCAGTCGACGACGGCCGAGCAGCTCGTGCACACGGAGATCCAGCGCCAGGGCACGATGAACGTGGCCGTGCGCAATGCGATCACGAGCATGCGCCACATCTCCGCGATCGACTGGGCGGAGATCTTCGAGAGCGTCAGCCTCGTCGACGCGGCGCTCGCGAAGGAGAGCGAGTTCGCGCGCATGGACTTCCCCACGCGCAATCGCTACCGGCGCGCGGTCGAGGAGCTGGCGCGCGGCGCGCAGCGCACGGAGCTCGAGATCGCGCAGCGCGCGCTCGACGAGGCGCGCAAGGCGCGCGCCGCCGCGGAGAGCGCGGGCGATCAGGCTCGCCACCGCGACCAGGATCCCGGCTTCTACCTGGTCGGCAGCGGGCGCTGGCGATTCGAGGATGCCCTCGGCTTCCGCCCGCCGGTCCACACCTGGCTCGGTCGCATCAGCGCCGCCGCGGGAATCCGCGGCTACCTCGGCGCGATCGGGCTCATCACCGGGCTCGTGCTGAGCCTGGCGTTGCTCGTGGCCGCGCCGCCGATCGGCGGCTTCGCGCTGGGGCTTCTGGCCCTGGTGGGTCTCCTGCCCGCGATGGACGCGGCCGTGGCGCTGGTGAATCGCGCCGCGACGAATCGCTTCAGCGCGGAGGTCCTCGCCGGACTCGAGCTTCGCGGCGGGATTCCGCCCGAGCTCCGCTCCCTGGTGGTCGTCCCTACCCTGTTTACCACGCAGGAAGCGCTCGACGAGCAGATCGCGCGGCTCGAGATCCATCATCTCGCGAGCACGGACGGCGAGCTCTACTTCGCGCTGCTCTCGGACTGGACCGACGCCGACGCCGAGAGCGTCGCGGACGACGCCGTCATCCTCGCCGCCGCGCGTGAAGGCATCGCGCGGTTGAATCGGCTCTACGGCCCCGGGTCCGCGGGCGATCGCTTCTTCCTGCTGCATCGTCGCCGACTCTGGAATCCGGTGCAGGGCCAGTGGATGGGCTGGGAGCGCAAGCGCGGGAAGCTCCACGAGCTGAACCGCCTGCTGCGCGGGGCGACGGACACGACGTTCGTCCCTTCAGAAGAAGGCGCGCCCGCGGTTCCCCAGGGCGTGCGCTACGTGATCACGCTCGACGCCGACACGCGCCTTCCACGCGAAGCCGCGCGCCGGCTCGTGGGCAAGATCGCGCACCCGCTGAATCACGCGCGTTTCGATCCGAAGGTCCAGCGGGTCACCGAGGGCTACGCGGTCCTCCAGCCGCGCGTCACCGCGTCGCTCCCGATCGGCAGCGGGGGATCGCTCTTCCAGCGCCTGTTCTCGAGCGCGACCGGCATCGACCCGTACTCGGGCGCGGTCTCCGACGTGTACCAGGACCTGCTCGGCGAGGGCTCGTACATCGGGAAGGGGATCTACGACGTCGACGCCTTCGAGCTCGCGCTCGCGGGTCGCGTGCCCGAGAACGCGCTGCTCAGCCACGATCTCTTCGAGGGGATCTTCGCGCGGGCGGGGCTCGTGTCGGACGTCGAGCTCGTCGAGGAGTATCCGTCGCGCTACGACGTGGCCGCATCGCGCCACCACCGCTGGGCGCGCGGCGATTGGCAGCTCCTGCCGTGGCTCCTGGGTCGCGGCGCATTCTCCGCGGACCTTCGGCGCGCGATCCCGCTGATCGGCCGCTGGAAGATGCTCGACAACCTGCGCCGCACCTTGTCCGCGCCGGCGAGCTTCGCCGCGCTGTTCGCGGGCTGGCTGCTCCCCGGCGACGCCGCGCGGGTCTGGACGGCCTTCATCGTGACCATGGTTGCAATGCCAGTGCTCCTGCCGGTGCTCGGCGTGATCGCGCCGCCGCGCTCGGGAATCTCGTGGCGCAACCATCTGCGCGCGCTGCTCGAGGACCTGTGGCTGTCGGTGTGTCAGACCGCGGTGCTGCTCGCCTTCCTGCCGCACCAGGCGTGGCTGATGGGGGACGCGATGCTTCGCACCATCGGCCGGCTGTTCGTGACTCGCCGCAACCTGCTCGAGTGGGTCACGGCCGCGCAGACCACCGTGGGCCCCCTGCCGGATCTCGCGGGCTTCTATCGCCAGATGGCCGGCGGCGTCGCGCTCGGCGCGGCTGCGGGGCTCCTGCTGGTGACGCGCCCGCTCGAGGTCCAGCTGCTCGCGCTGCCGTTCGTCGTCTCGTGGATCCTCGCGCCAGCGCTCGCGCGTTTCACGAGCCTGCTGCCCACAACCGACGGCCGGATCGAGGTGTCCGACAAGGACGCGCGCCTCCTGCGCGTGATCGCGCGCCGCACGTGGCGCTTCTTCGAGACGTTCGTCACGCCCGACGATCACATGCTCCCGCCCGACAACTTCCAGGAGGACCCGAAGCCCGTCGTCGCGCACCGCACGTCGCCAACGAATCTCGGGCTGGCGTTGCTCTCCGCGGTCAGCGCGCGCGACTTCGGCTGGATCGGGACGCTCGACCTCGTCGACCGGCTCGAGGCGACGCTCGCCACCATGGACAAGCTCGAGCGCCATCGCGGGCACTTCTACAACTGGTACGACACGAGCGACCTGCGGCCGCTGGATCCGAAGTATCTCTCGTCGGTGGACAGCGGGAACCTCGCGGGCCACCTGATCGCGCTCGCGAACGCGTGCCGCGAGCGCATCGCCCTGCCGCTCGCGAACATCGAGCTGATCGCCGGAGTCGAGGACGCGCTCGAGCTCACACGCGAAGCCGTCCACGCGTTGCCCGACGACCGGCGCATGCTGGCCGCGACGGGGCGGCACCTCCACGACGCGCTCGACGTGCTCGACGCGTCGCTGCGCGAGCTCGAGACCGCGCCCTGGAGCCCGCGCGCGTGGCTCGCGCGGCTCGCTCCCGAAGCGAACACGATCGCCGACATCGCGCGCACCCTGGCGGAGGACCGCGGAGACGAGGCGGGCGCGGAGATCCTCTTCTGGGCCGAGGCCACGCAGCGCACGATCGAGAGCCACCGGCGCGACCTCACGGCCGCCGGCCTCGAGGCGCGCCTCTCCGCGCTCGAGGCGAATGCGCGCGAGCTGGCGTCCGCGATGGACTTCTCGTTCCTCTTCGATCTCGATCGGAAGCTCCTCTCGATCGGCTACCTGCCCGCGGACGGAACGCTCGACCCGAGCTGCTACGACCTGCTCGCGTCGGAGGCGCGGCTCGCGAGCTTCATCGCGATCGCGAAGGGGGACGTTCCCGCGCGGCACTGGTTCCGCCTCGGGCGCGCGATCGTCCCGACCGATCGCGGCGCGGCGTTGATCTCCTGGTCGGGCTCGATGTTCGAGTACCTGATGCCGTCGCTGGTCATGCGCGCACCCAACGGGAGCCTGCTCGCGCAGACGAACGAGCTGATCGTGCGGCGTCAGATCTCGTACGCGCGCGAGCTCGGCTTGCCGTGGGGGATCTCGGAGTCGGCGTACAACGCGCGTGATCTCGAGCTCACCTATCAGTATTCGAACTTCGGGGTGCCGAGCCTCGGCCTGAAGCGCGGGCTCGCGGAGAGCGCGGTCGTGGCGCCGTACGCTACCGCGCTCGCGGCGATGGTCGACCCGGGGTCCGCCGCCAGGAACTTCAGGCGGCTGACGCGCGCTGGAGCGCTCGGCCGCTACGGCTTCTACGAGGCGCTCGACTACACGCCCACGCGCGTTCCCGAGGGCAAGGACGTCGCGATCGTGCGCGCCTACATGGCGCATCACCAGGGAATGACGGTGGTCGCGATCGCGAACACGCTCCTCGATGCGCCCATGCGTCAGCGCTTCCACACCGAGCCGATCGTCCAGGCCACGGAGCTGCTGCTGCAGGAGCGCACGCCGCGCGACGTCTCCGTCGCTCATCCGCGCGCGGAGCACCTGAAGACGGAGGCGCGCGCGAGCGAGCTCACCGCGCCCAAGCAGCGACGCTTCTTCTCGGTGAACGATCCCACGCCGCGCACCAGTCTGCTCTCGAACGGCCGCTACGCCGTGATGGTCACCGGGTCCGGCTC
>Ga0184615_10001286_pt1 | contig 13729 bp, 12 predicted proteins | sample PLM4_65_coex_FD_133134 | JGI IMG/M metagenome (GOLD analysis project Ga0184615, IMG submission 133134) | Groundwater sediment microbial communities from an aquifer in East River, Colorado, USA - PLM4_65_coex | ecosystem: Environmental > Terrestrial > Soil > Riparian zone | place: USA: East... | reverse complement strand
TACCCAGGCCGAGCAGTGCTGCAGCGCGGAGTGAGGCCGGCGCTACCGGGCTAGGCGACCGAATGAGACGCCGGCCAAGGGTGAGGCCTGGCGATCCGTGCATGGTCACTTACCGTGCTGCCCCTCGCGATGCTCGAGCGCTGCTCCTGTCGGATGCAAGGCTGCGGGTGCGATCCAGGCGGGCCACTCCGGCCCCGGCACGTCGAGGGGCCGGAGCCACCGCCCCTCGTGGCTCACGGCAAAGCCGTGCTGGGAGAGCAACGTCGAAGCGACCTGGTTCCGGCCGGAGTCGATGAATTCGGCCGACAGAGCGGACGCGCCGGCGGCACGGGCATCCTCAGCGATCCGCGCCAGCAGCGCGGTCTCGACCGACTTGCCGATCACGCGACAGCTCAACAGGAACGATTCGACGTGCCAGGCGCCAGCCTCCGGCGCGAGGATAGCCACGCCCGTCAGGCCGAAATCGCCGAAGCGATCGGCCACCCGCATGGCGTACACGCGCCATGCGCCGGAGGTCACCTGGCGCCGGATCGTCGCCTCGTCGTGGCGGCGGCTGGTCAGGTTGAACTGGTTCGTCTTCGCGAGGAGCTGCACCACGCGCGCCATGCTTTCCTGGTCGACGGGTCCGATGTCCACTCGGAGACCGAGCCCCCGGAGGAAGTCCTCGAGCGAGCTTACGGAGCCGCGATACGTCTCCCGGGTGCGCGACTCCTGATACTGCGGGGTGCGCTGGACGTCCTCCGCAGTCTGTTGCAGCACGAGGAGGGAGCGGAGTGAGCCGACCCAATTCGGGTACATCGAGGGATCGGGCGGCGGGTCGGGGACCCAAAGCTCCGGGATCTGGTCCCTGACCCAGGCGCGCTCGTGCGGGCTGTCGTCGATCAGGAGCATATGATCGAGACCGATGTTCAGCTCGCCGGCGAGCGACCGGATGTTGCTGGCCTTGTCCTCCCAGTTGATCCGGTACGCGGCCAGCTGGGCCTCACGGATCAGCATGCTGGGATGGGTGCGAAGCACCGCCAGGGCCTCCTCCTCGTTGTTCTTGCTGCAGAGCGCCAGCAGGATACCCTGCCGCTGGAGGTCGAGGAGTTCCCGCTGGAAGTCCACGAATTCACTGCCGGGCCACTGAGGTCCCAGCGCGATCCCGCCGGGCCCGTCCTCACCCAGCACTCCGCCCCAGAGGGTGTTGTCCAGATCGAGCACGATGCACTTGGTGGCCTTGCCCATCGCGGCGAGGGCGAATCCGACGTAACGCTCCGCGACGGCCGCCATGAGGGTATCGGACCAGGTCACGTGCCCGCGATAGTGGGTGCGCCAGTTGAACGCCTGAGTACGACCGACCTGCGCTACCACGTCCGCCAGGGGGAACAGGAAGGTGTCCGCGCGAAGCGCCAGACGCAGCCGGAGATGCTTGTTGGCGTGGGCGATCGTGTGCGCGAACGTCCCTTTGCTCCGGAAGGCGTTGACGCCTTCGGTGCTCCGGCGAGGCAGGACGAAGTCGTTCATCACGACGATACCGGAGCCGGCACGGTAGAACACATCCAGGCCGGCGAACAGCGGCGTCAGCAATCCCCCGACCACGGGCTCGCTCTTGAGCGGCGGCGTCTCGGCCCACCGCTGATTCCACAGGACATCGCCGTCGATGGCGACGAACGTGACGTGGGGACGGAAACGGTACAGTCCGGACGCGGCGTCGAGCAGCTCACACAGATACTGGCCATATGGGGTCACGTACGTCTCGAGCCACAGCCCCGCTCGCGCCGCCTCGACCCGCAGCACGGGGACGAACGGCTCCAGCGTGAACGAGCCCAGGACCGCGACGCGCGCTCGCAGGCGCTCGGGAATGGTCTCCTGGGGGATTCGGTCCAGGGCACGAGCCGCCGCCTGGTAGACGGACCACGGTTGGTCGGGCAGCACGCCTGACGCGATGCGCTGCAACGTGGAACTGTCGATCTGCGGCTCGAGAGTCATGATCGTACCGTCGCGTGAAGAGGAGCTTGGCGGGTTAGCCGGGCGAGATCGACTTCAGCTTTTCCGCGGACGACGGGCCCCGTGCTTCCAAGAGTAATAGAGGCCCCCGACGATCGTCGGGGTGAACGCCCGACGGCCGCCACGCCTTGGGAGAGGGCCAAGGTCCTGCGCGCACCTCCCTTCGGCCCGAGAATCGGAGAGGTCGTCCACCGTGTTGCCGAGGGACCTCATGGTTCCCACTGCCGCCTCACAGAACCCAGACCATGAAGCCGACCCGCTCCGGGCGATCCTGGAGGGCACCGCCCGCCACACGGGTGAACGATTCTTCGAGGCGCTGGTGGAAAACCTGGCGCGCGTGCTGGGCACAGTGCACGCTTGGCGCCCGGCAGCACGCCCACCTGCGCCGCCTTCCGCCGGAAGGCGGCGCGGTGATCCACCGGGATACCGGTCTCCGCCTGCCACTGGTGCACCATCTCGTGCAGCAGGGTATGCTCGACCTCTGCCCAGAGGTGCCGGGCGATATGGCGGCGGCTGATCGCGATCTCCAGCGGCCTGCCGGTTCGAAGGTCCACGCTCAACTCACCAAGCCGGGTCCGCATCCGCCCGGAGAGCCTGATCGGGAGGCTGCCTAGAAGCCCCTCGAAGTGCTCCCAGTTGAGTCGCTCGTGGGCCCGGCCGAGACGGTGGAGAATGAGCAGGTCGCCAGGACGGGGGCGCTCGCGCCGGCCCATTCCGGGTGGCGGCGGAGCATGCTGCTCGACCGGAAAGGCCAGGAACTCGCGCTCGGCCGTGCGGCGCAGGGATTGGGGCAGGCGCGGGTCCAGAAAGCGGACGATCGCCCGGAGGACCGCATCGGGCGCAAAGGCGTACCCTCGGTGGAGGCGAAGCACGCCTTGGACGCCGAGACTGACCATGACGGTCCGGTTGGTGTGGGTGACGACGCGGGTGCATCCCTGGAGCCCGAGGAGGGAGAGACGGGCGGAGAGACGGGCCGTCGGGCAGTCGGGCTGCGCCCGCCTCACAATCCCTGGTCTCCTCCGGCCACCGAGACCGCGACCTTCGGCGGCCCGGCCCCCCGCGCGAACGAGAAGGCGTCGGACCGCTGGAACTGCCGGGTGGAGGGCTGCCAGCGGAAGTGCTGGATGTGCACCGCGCTCGGGTCGATGGTGACGAGATTGAAGACCGACGGCCGTCCCCCGCGGGAGCGGGAGCTGTGCGTGCCCGACGTGCTCACCGGGAGCGCACCGCCTATCTGCCCGGCGCCCTCCTGGTGATCGTGCCCGCAGAGCACGACATCGGCCCCGGTGGCGAGGAGGCGACGGTGCGCCGACCTCCAGCGGGCGAGCCCCATCCGCCGCGACATCGCGCCCGGAAGCACGTTGTGGTGGACCACCAGCACCCGCGCGGCGGCCGGGGGCGCCTTCGCGAAGATCCCGGCCACCCGATCGGTCTCGCTCTTCGGGAGATGACCCTTCACCGCGATGTCGCGGATGTTCCAGGTGAGCGAGCCGAACGCGACGCCATAGCTGCTGAGCGCCCCGGCCAGGATGGCGCCGGGAATCTCCATCACCGGCGCGAGCTCGCGGAAGTAGTGCGAGTACTTCTGGTACTTGCGCCGTTCCCCCAGAAGGCCGAGCGGGCTCTTCCACCACTCGATATCGTGGTTGCCCGGGACGAGGAGGATCGGCGCCAGGGGCTTCAGGCGGTTCACGAAGGCATGCGCCGCCTGAAGCTCGCCGTGCCGGGCCCGTTGGGAGAGGTCACCGGATATGACCGCGGCGTCGAGCCCGAGGGTCGGGAGGAAGGTCTCGAGAGCCTCGATCTGCGCCAGATCCGCGTGGCCGCCGAAGTGGAGATCCGAGAGATGGGCGATGACGATCCGGTCGGCGCTCATCTCACCAGACGACTCTGAGCCGGTAGGTCACGGCGGCCTCGCCGCGAGCCGGCACTTTCCCCCGGAACCGGGTGCGGGTGGAGGAGAGCTTCTCCGCCGGCACCGAGCTCGACAGTACCGCCCATTCGCCCGCCCGCTCCTCGATCACGTCCACCGTCGCGGTGCTGTCGGTCGCGTTCCGCACGGTGACGCGGTAGTCGGCGGTGGCGACGGTGCGTATGCCGTGCGCCTTGGTGCTGTCCCGCCGGGTGACGTAGCTGGTCTGGATCCGGCGCGCGGTCAGGTCGAAGGCGACGCCGGCGTCGAGGCGCAGGTCACGCCCCGCCGGGGTGTGTTCGAGCGACGCCTCGCCGACGAGCTGCGGACGGCCGGCGCTGTCGGGCTGATAGATCCGGGCGACGCCGCCGGGGAGCGGCCGGTCGCCGAACTCGCTCTTGTGCGGCCGCTTGAGGGTGTAGCTCACTTCGACGGGGGCGTCGGTCTCCTCACCCTGCTGGGGGAGGAAGCCCCAATACGGCACCAGCCCGCGGACGACGTAGTTCCGCTCGTACGGCACCCCGACCGGCTCAAAGAGGGCGACCGACGTGGTGAGCCCGGGCAGCAAGGTGCTCTTGCCGGGCAGCGTGTAGAGGTGGAACTCGCCGACCCGCTGCTCCACGGCGGCGGCGTCCGCGAAATCCATTCGGGCCTGGAGACGCTCGAGCGGCCGGGGCGGCTGGCCGGGCCGTTTGTCGGCGCGTCCTACCGATCCGGCGAGGAGCTGCACGTCGGCGTTCTCCACGCGGAGCCCCTGCGACTCGAGCACCGCCATTCCGGTCACGTGCGCGTTCTCGGCGCCGAGCATCACCTGGTAGCTCGCCTGCCAGGTGGCGCCGCCGGTGAAATAGCCCAGGCGGAGACGCTCCTGCGCCCGGGAGCTCCGAAGATCGAGGCTCGCCGTCGGGTCGGTGACTACAACGTCGGCGGGATAGAGCGCGGCCCCGGGCGGCTGGAAGGTCACCCGTCCGTCGGGGAGCTGGAGCCGGAGCGGGTCCACGCCGAGCACGAGCGCGCTCAGGGTATCCTTGGACTCGGGGAGGCGGAACACGACCCGCCGGCCGACCGAGCGGCGCAGCACGCTCCCCTCGTCGGTCGCCCCGTCGTAGGTCAGCCGGGCGATGGCGACGCCGGAGTCGAGCGGGAAGAGCGACGCCGGATCGAGCGAGCCGAGCGCGATCTTGTGGGTCGACGCGCCCTTGGGCACCGCCACCGGCATCTCGCGCCGCACGAGGACGCGGCCGTCGTTGTAGATCGTGATGCTGGTCTGGGCGGAAAGCGGGGCCGCGGGGCCGCGGGGCAGCGGGGCGGCAAACGCCCCCAGTACCAGCCATGTCCGCACGCTCCAGCCTCTGCCCCGCTGCCCCGCGGCCCCGCTGCCGATCTTCATTTCATGGTCTCCATTGCCACGCGGCTCGCGATCCGCCGCGCGATGATATAGGTCGCCAGGACGGCGATCGCCCCGTAGACCCGAGCCATCGGGTCGTGGGGCATGCTGAAGGCGACGTACAGTCCCATCACTAACGTCGCGGCGAGGGAGATGCGGTTGGCGAGCCGGGATGCACGCTTGGAGCGCGCAGCGCGGCATTGGGGGCAGATGTCGCCCCACGCGAGGCCGACGACCCGGCGCTCGCAGCTGGCGCAGGGAACCTCAGGCAGCCCGCCGCGCGACAGCATTGCCGAACTCCTCGGTGGACGCCGTGCCGTCGAGGTCGCGGGTCCGGATCCCGTCCTTGACGATCGTGTCCACCACCGCCCGGCGCACCCGGTCGGCGCGGTCGAGCTCGCCGAGATGGTCGAGCATCATCGCGGCGGCGAGGATCTGCGCCGAGGGATTGGCGATGTTCTTCCCCGCGATGTCGGGGGCGCTGCCGTGCACCGCCTCGAAGATGGCGGCCTTGGTGCCGATGTTGGCGCCGGGCGCGAGGCCGAGGCCGCCCACCAGCCCCGAGACCTCGTCGCTCAGGATGTCGCCGAACATGTTGGTGGTCACCATCACGTCGAATTGCTCGGGACGGAGCACGAGCTGCATCGCCGTGTTGTCCACGATCATGTCGTTCGACTCCACCCGGCCGGCGTACTCGCCGGCGACGTCGCGGCCGACCTCGAGGAAGAGGCCGCTCACCATCTTGAGGATGTTCGCCTTGTGCACGATGGTGACTTTCCGGCGGCCGTGCTTGAGGGCGTACTCGAAGGCGTAGCGGACGATGCGCTCGCAGCCGGCGCGGGTGACGATCGCTATGGACTCGGCGACGGCGCGTGGGTCGTCGCCGATCTGCACGAAGTGCTCCACTCCGATGTAGAGCCCCTCGAGGTTCTCCCGCACCAGCACGATGTCCACGTTCTCGAACCGCCCGCCCGGGAGGATCGTCTTGGCGGGCCGGACGTTGGCGAAGAGCTCGAATTCCTTGCGGAGGCCGACGTTGACCGAGCGGAAGCCGGCGCCGACCGGCGTGGTGAGAGGGCCTTTCAGTGCCACGGCGTTCTTGCGGATGCTCTCGACGGTGGCGTCGGGGAGCGGGGTGCCCGTGGCCTCGACCGCCGCCACCCCGGCTAACTCCTCGTCCCAATTGAAGCGCAGCCCGGTAGCCTCAAGGACCTTCACCGTCTGCGCGGTGATCTCCGGTCCGATCCCGTCCCCTGGGATGAGGGTGACGTCGTAGGTCATGGCCCGCCGGCGTCGAGGGGGAGCACCGCGGCGAGGGCGGCGTCGAGCGCCTCGCGCGGGTTGGCGCCGCTGCCGGTGGCGAGCGATCGCCAGAGCACCTTGCCGGTGCGGGTGTCCGCCACCGCGAGCGAGAGATCCGCCCGCACCCGTCCGTCCGCCTGCCGGCCGAAGCCGATCGAGGCGGGGACCATCACCGCCCGCCCGCCGACGACCGCCATCAGGTTCCGGAGCGACGAGCGCAGCGGATCGGGGATCTCGCGCAGCTTGGGCGAGCGGAGCGCGGCCTGCCCCATCTGGTCGGGGTCGCCGACGATCCCGGGCGAGCGGCGGGCGACTTTGCGCAGCTCCGCGGGGAGGACCCAGCGCACCTCGGGCGCGCGGCCGGTGAAGGCGTCGCCGATCAGCGAGTCGGCCCAGAGGAGCGCCGTGCGGCGATCGCGGTAGGGCGCGTAGATGGTGTCCGACTGGAGCGCCGGATCGGGGGCAACCAGCGTGATCGGCATGAGCGCGACGTTCTGCCCGACCAGCGCCGCGGTCGGCACGGGCAGCACCGGCGGTGCCGCCGGCGCCGGCGGGTTCGTCGGCACAGGCTGCTGCGCTCCGGCCGCGCAACTGAACGAGAGCAGCGCGACGATGATCGAACGAATCGGCTTCACCGCGAGGAAAGTAAACGGTCGGGCGGGAGGGTTGAAGCCTGCTGGGGAGGAGGTGAGGCCTGGTTGGCGACGACAGCGGCGCGCTACCTCATCCCGAACCGGAGCCTTCGCGCGGCGAAGGCGAGGGTGAGGGACTTAGACCTTTCACGCTCTCGATCAGCCGCAGCTTCTTCTCCCGTCGCCACGACTTGATCTGCCGTTCCCGCGCGATGGCAGCCCGAATGTGCGAAGTCGACTCGAAGTAGACGAGCCGGTTGACCGCGTATTGGCGCGTGAAGCCCGCGATCAGTCCGTGCTTGTGCTGGTAGACCCGGCGCTGCAGATCGGAGGTATTGCCGGCGTACAGGACGCGGCTATGGCTGGCAAGGATGTAGACGTGGCGGACGGGCTCGCGGGCCATCCGACCAAGGTCCGTCGCTGCGCTCGGGATGAGGTAATCCTGATCGCGCAAGCCGGCCTTGCATCACGCGGTAACGTCAACTGCCCGACATGCCCCCTTACTCCAGCGACAACCCCCCATCCACCACGATCGTCTGCCCGGTGATGTGCCGCGCGGATTCGGAGCAGAGGAAGGAGACGACGTGCGCTACGTCCTCCGGATCCGCGACGCGGCCAAGGACGGAGCTCTTCTGCGCGCGCTCGACGACCTCGGAGGGGAGCATCGCCATCCGCTCGGTGCGGATGAAGCCGGGCGCCACGGCGTTCACGTTGACGTTGGAGGGACCGAGCTCGACGGCGGCGGCGCGGGTGAGACCCAGGAGCGCGGCCTTGCTCGCCGCGTAGTTGGCGACCCCGAAGCCCGGCCGCTTGGCCTGATGGGCGCTCACGTTCACGATCTTACCGTAGTGCTGCTGCCGGAAGATCGGCGCCACCGACCGGATGCAGTTGAAGGCGCCGGTCACGTTGGTGTCGAGCACCTCGCGCCACGCCTCCTCGCTGAGCCGCCAGAGGGCACCGTCGTTCGCGATGCCAGCGTTGTTCACCAGGAAGTGGACCCCGCCGAGCTTCTGCTTGGCGTCGTTGACGAAGCGCTCGATCTCATCCCGGTCCCGCACGTCGCAGCGGGTGGCGTAGACCCCGACCCCCATCGCGGCGAGCGCGGTCTCGGTGAGCAGGGCCTGCTCCACGACGTCCCGGCCGGGCAGGTTCACGAAGCAGAAGGCGACGTTGCAGCCCAGCTTCGCGAACTCCATCACGACCGCCCGACCGAGCCCGGTGGCCCCGCCGGTCACGACCGCGACCTTCCCTTTCCATCCCTTCCGGACCGGCTGCGGCTCGGGCTCCTCGAGCGCGGCGCCGCTCCCGTCAGGCGCTTCGTACTCCCACGACGGCCGGTGGCCGAAACCAAAGGATGGCAAGGGCATGGACCTCGAAGGTACGGCGCGCTTTGGGGGACGGCAAGAAGGGAACACACTTTTCACTCTTCACCTGTCACGCTTTTATTCCCCCATGCTCTCAAGACTCGGCTGGTCCCTTATCGGCCTCGCCGGCGCGGCCGGCTGGGGTGTGCTGGCCCTGCACCGGGGCGAGACGATCAACGCCGCGTGGCTCGTGCTGGCCGCCGTCGGCACCTACCTCATCGCCTTCCGCTTCTACAGCCGCTTCCTCGCCGACCGGGTCTTCGGCCTGAACGACCGCCGGGCCACCCCGGCCGAGCGCCTTGCCAATGGCCGCGACTACGTGGCCACGTCGCGATGGGTGCTCTTCGGCCACCACTTCGCCGCGATCGCCGGGGCGGGCCCGCTGGTCGGCCCGGTCCTCGCCGCCCAATTCGGCTACCTGCCGGGCACGATCTGGATCGTCTTCGGCGTAGTGCTCGGCGGCGCGGTCCAGGACTTCATCATCCTCTTCGGCTCGATGCGGCGCGATGGCAAGTCGCTCGGCCAGATGGCGAGGGAGGAGACCGGCCCGGTCACCGGCATGCTCGCGATGATCGCGGTCCTCGCCATCATGGTGATCCTGCTCGCGGTGCTGGCGCTGGTGGTGGTGAACGCGCTCCGGGACAGCCCGTGGGGCGTCTTCACCATCCTCTGTACCATCCCGATCGCGATCCTGATGGGCTACTGGATGAAGGTGTGGCGGCCCGGTCGCACGCTCGAGGCCTCGGCCGGCGGGGTGGTGCTCCTCATGCTGGCACTGGTAGGCGGCCGGCACGTCGCCCAGTCGCCGGTGCTCGCGCCGCTGTTCACCCACTCCGGGCTCACCATCGCCTACGGCATGATCGCCTACGGGTTCATCGCCAGCGTGCTCCCGGTCTGGATGCTCCTCTGCCCCCGCGACTACCTCTCCACTTTCATGAAGATCGGCACCATCCTCCTGCTCGCGGTGGGTATCCTGGTGGTGCTCCCGCCGCTCCGCATGCCTGCGATGACGCAGTTCGTGGACGGTACCGGGCCGGTCTTCGCGGGGAAGCTGTTCCCCTTCGCGTTCATCACCATCGCCTGCGGGGCGATCAGCGGCTTCCATGCGCTGGTGGCGTCGGGCACTACGCCGAAGATGCTGACCCGGGAGAGCGACGCGCGGTACATCGGCTACGGCGGGATGCTGATGGAGTCGTTCGTCGCGGTGATGGCCATGTGCGCCGCCGCGGTGCTCGATCCGGGGGTCTACTTCGCGATCAACACCCCGCTCGCCACCCTCGGCGGCAGCGTCGAGGCCGCCGCGGAGACGATCCGGGGCTGGGGATTCAACGTCACGCCGGAGCAGATGACGGGCCTCGCGGCGGCGGTCGGCGAGAGCACGCTCCTCTCCCGGACCGGCGGCGCACCGTCGCTCGCGGTCGGGATGGCGCAGATCTTCAGCAGCGCGTTCGGGCAGGGACTGATAGCGCTCTGGTACCACTTCGCCATCATGTTCGAGGCGCTGTTCATTCTCACCACGGTGGACACCGGCACCCGGGTCGGCCGGTTCATGCTCCAGGAGCTCGCGGGGCATACCTGGAAGCCGCTCGGCCGCACCTCCTGGTACCCCAGCATCATCGCCGCCTCCGCCCTGGTCGTCGCCGGCTGGGGCTACTTCCTGGTCCAGGGCGTGCTCGATCCGCTGGGCGGGATCAACTCGCTCTGGCCGCTCTTCGGGATCAGCAACCAGCTCCTCGCATCGGTCGCCCTCTGCGTCGGCACGACGCTCCTCATCAAGAGCGGCAAGGCGCGCTACGCGTGGATCACGCTGCTGCCCCTCGCGTGGGTGCTGATCGTGACGCTCACCGCGGGATGGCAGAAGGTGTTCGCCGCCGACCCCCGGCTCGGCTTCCTCGCCCATGCGGCGCTCACCACGCAGCAGGTGGCGGACGGCGTCCTCGATCCGGCGCGAGGGGCACGGCTCATCTTCAACGACCGGCTCGACGCGGTCGTCGCGATCGCCTTCATGCTGGTGACGCTGCTCGTGGTGCTGGCGTCGGCGCGGGAGTGGATGCTGGTGCTGACCAGGCGGAAGCCCGCGCGGATGCAGGAGAGCCCGTTCGTGGAGACGGCGTATGTGGGGTAGACGAGGCGGCGGGGCAGCGGGGCGGCGGGGCAGCTGGGCCGCGCTGCGGGACTCGGTGTCAACGCTGCTGTCGGCCCTTCGGCGCGTCGCGGGGATGCCGGACTACGCGGCGCACGTCGAGCATCTGCGCCGGTGCCATCCGGAGCGGGCGGTGCCAGGCGAGCGCGAGTTCTACGAGGAGTTCGTGCGGGCGCGGTACGCGGACGGGCCGACGCGCTGCTGTTGAGTGGTGGCACGTCATCAAGCGTCCGGGCGCAGCTCCCTGATCCACTCCGTCAGCCACTTCCCGGTCCGCGAGATCACCGCCGAGCTGTCGTTCGCCAGGAAGTCGTATCCGCCGCGGCTCAGCTCGGGAGCGGCGTACACGCCGCGCGCGCGGGCCTGCTCGCGGGCATCGAGTAACGCGGCGAGACTCGAGCGGGTACCGATCCAGAGCAGCGCGTCCGACGCGCGGGACGCGTACCGCGGGGGCACCGCGAAGCTGTCCGGCGCCGCGTAGACCCGCTTCAGCAGCTGGATCGCCGACGTATCCGCCGAGAACGACAGCAACGTGAGATACCGCACCTTGAGCTCGGTGTCCTCCCCCGCGAGGAAGCGCGCCTGAAGCGAATCGGCTGCGGGCGGTCCGAGCCGGCCCAGCACCCATGCCTCCCCCACGCCGTACCGGCGAGTGGGGATCATCGGCAGAATCTCCTTCAGCACCGCCGCATCTCCCCGGGTCCCACGGGCCCGCTCCAATTCGACCGCGCGGAGCGGCGCCAGCAGATCCGCCGGCTCCTGCCCCGGCGGACCGTCCACTTCCCCTGCCTCGATCGCACGGCTCAGCTTCGCCGCGCTGTCGGCATACGCCCGGTCCCGCAGCTCGGCCAGCCGGGTGAGTGCGAGCGGCGCGGCGTTCCACGGCGCGTCACCCCGGAGCGCGGAGCCGATCCGCCGCCAGAGAACTGCCGGCTTTTTCTCCCGGAGCACGGCGAGCGTGGAGTCCGCCGCCGGGGTGCCGGGCCGAAGACCTTCGTGCAGCTCGGAATACGTCGCACGGCTGGGATCGCCCACCCGGATGAGCACCTGGCCCTCGGTGCGTCCTGCCGAGGTGACGAGCAACGCGAGAAGCGCGATCGTGAGCCGGGTCATCCTTGTCCCTTTGCATTCGCGTTCGTGACCGCGAACCACACGGCCACCGCAACGATCATTCCCACGGCGGATCCCCACAGCGCGGCGGGCCCGCCGGCCCGTTGATAGACGGCACCGAAGGCGAGCCCCGCGGGCAACGCGGCGAGGCCGATGACCGCGTGGTAGATGCCGAATCCCTTGCCGGTGCGCACCGGCGCGAGTCGCGCCACCAGCGCGCGCTCGGCCGACTCGGTGAGTCCGGCCACCGGTCCGAGCAGGAGAAAAGCGGTCACGGCTCCAGCCGGAGAGAGCCGGCTTCCGAGCACGACAGCCACCACGGCGAAGAGTAACCCTCCGGCCGCCACCGTCGCCCGCGGTCCTAGGTGGTCGGAGATCCATCCCCCCGGATACGAGCCGGCGCTTCGAACCACATGGAGGCCGGCCCAGACCAGCGGGATCGCCGGCACCGGTACCCCAAGATCCTGAAGCCTCAAGAGGAGCAGCGCCTCCGGAAGGCGGAAGAATGTGAGCGCCGACAGCACCAGCACGGGTCCCCAGAAGATCCGGCCGACTGCATCGGCCGAGTTCTCTCCCCCGCCCCTTCCCCGCACAGCGCCGGGGGCGACTCTCGCACCGCGGAGCAGAACCGCGAGGACCAGAAACGCGATCAGGCCCGGGAGAGCGCTCCACCCGATGACATCCCGAACGGCGAGCCCGCGCTCCAGCAGGTACCACGCCGCGACCGAGCCGAGCACGGCGCCGAAATGGTCGGCCGCACGGTGGAAGCCGAACGCCCGGCCCCGCAGCTCGACCGGCGTGACCCCCGCGATCAGGGCGTCGCGCGCCGGCGTCCGAAGTCCCTTCCCGACCCGATCGATGATCCGGAATCCAACCACCTGCCACGCGGAGCCGGCGACCGCAATCAGTGGTCGAACCAGTACTGCCGTCGCGTAGCCCCCGAGGATGAGAGGAGCCCGCCACCGGGGCCGGTCGGCCAGCCGGCCGCTCACCACCTTCAGCGCGGCCGACGTCAGCTCGGCCGCGCCATCCAGCACGCCGAGGGCCAGCGCCCCTGCCCCGAGCGGCCCCGTGACGAGGGCGGGAAGGAGGGGGTACACCATCTCGCTCGCGAGATCGTTGAACAGCGAGACGAGCGAGAGTCCCTTGACGGCTGGGGGGACCCTCGGGGCTGGAGCCGCTGCGGACGGCATCGGCCAAACCTAGCATGTATGTTTGTCGCCATGCCCGCCGAGTCCGCCCGCTTTCATGAGTCCAACCTCTGGGCCACTCCGATCCGGGACTTCGGGCTCACCATCGAGGGAACCCCCCTCCAGCCGATCGTCGAGGAATTCGAGGACGAGCTCCGCAGGGTCGGGCTGATCCAGGTCCACCCGAGGTTCTACCTCTCGACCGAGTGGGGGGTGCCGTTCGAGTCGGTGGCGATCGCGATCCCCTTCTACCTGGCCCGGCCCGATCTGACCGCGCTCCACGTGGAGCGGACCGGCCTGGTGGAGGGGTTCGACCGGGCGGACATCCTCCGGTACCTCCGCCACGAGATGGGCCACGTGGTCAACTACGCCTACCGGCTGTACGACCAGGAGGAGTGGGTCAAGCAGTTCGGCTCGATCACCCAGCCGTACTCCGAGGAATACCGGCCCGAGCCGTTCAGCCGGCGGTACGTTCGCCATCTCCCCGGTTGGTACGCGCAGAAGCACCCCGACGAGGACTGGTCCGAGACGTTCGCCGTCCGGATGACGCCGGGGCTCGACTGGCGGAAGGAATACAGCGGGTGGCCGGTCGCGGCCGCGAAGCTGGCCTACTGCGATCGCATCATGGCGGTGCTGCGGGAGCGCGACCCGGTCGTGACCTATGTGGACCTCGACGAGGACGTCGCCGGGATCGAGTACT
>Ga0184615_10001285_pt1 | contig 13730 bp, 12 predicted proteins | sample PLM4_65_coex_FD_133134 | JGI IMG/M metagenome (GOLD analysis project Ga0184615, IMG submission 133134) | Groundwater sediment microbial communities from an aquifer in East River, Colorado, USA - PLM4_65_coex | ecosystem: Environmental > Terrestrial > Soil > Riparian zone | place: USA: East... | reverse complement strand
GCCTGTGCCAGCCCCTGCCTTGGATCCCGGGTCGGAATGAACTCATGCGCGATCCAGCCCTTGAATCCGGTGTCGGCAATCGCCTGCGCGATACCCTGGTAATTGAGTTCCTGCGTGGGGTCGAGCTCATTCCGGCCGGGATTGCCCGCAGTGTGATAGTGGGCGATCCACTGCCCATGATTCCTGATCGTCCGGATGACATCGCCTTCCATGATCTGCATGTGGTAGATGTCGTACAACAGTCGGACCCGAGGTGAGTTCACCGCGTACATGAGCTTGAGTCCGAAGCTGGTCGAGTCTCCCTGAAAGTCGCGGTGATCGACCCGGCTGTTGAGCATCTCCAGGCAGATCGTCACCCCTTCTTCCTCCGCCAGCGCCTTCACCCGGTTGAGACCCTCGACCGTTGCGGCGAGCCCCTCCTCGTCGCTCTTCCCGTCCCGGTTTCCCACCATCGCAATGATGTTGGGGACCCCTGCCCGGCGCGCCGCCGGGAGGGCCCGCTCCAGTTCACCCAGCACCAGCGGATGATTGGCCCGGTCGTTGAGCCCGCGGCGGATGAAGTCCCGGCGGTCGGTCGGTGTGCCCATCGAACAGATGAGCCCCTGTTCCGCCGCCAGCGGCCACTGCGGCTCGGTGAGAAGGTCCACCGCTCCAAAGCCCAGCGCCTTGACCATGGGAAAGAACTCGCGGTCGGGCATCGAATTGAACGGCCAGCGACACACCGACTGGTTGAGCCCGGTTCTTCGGGCTGCGGAGCCTGGTTCGGTGGCTCGTCCGGCGGCGGGCGACGCCAGCCCCACCACGCCGGCGGCAACGGCGGTCCGTAGCAGTTCTCGGCGAGTAGGCACGGCGAGTCCGTGACCTTACGCCTTCGAGGCCCGAGTGAGCACATCGGCGATGACCTGCCCGAGTTCCTCCATGCCGAGGGGTTTCATGACCAGGCGCTGCACACCGGCCTCTGCAACGGCTTCGGGAGGGAACTCGTCGATGTAGCCGGTGGTCATGACCACGGGAACCTCCGGACGGATCCTGGTCAACTCCCGCGCGAGTTCGAGCCCGTTCATCCCCGGCATGGTGAAGTCGGTGATCACCACCTCGATGCTGGAATCGGCACGGAACCGCTCCAGCGCTTCCCTGCCATTGCCGGCGAGCGTTACCCGGTAGCCCAGAATGCCGAGCCGTCGGGATCCGATGCGGGCGAGACCGGGCTCATCATCCACGAACAGGACGTGCTGCCCGCGCCCTCGCGGTGCCGGTACGCGGGTGTCGGCCCGGACTTCGACTTCCGCCGCCAGACCCGGGAAGAAACACCGGACCGTGGTGCCCTGTCCGGTTTCGCTGGTGAGAAGCACGGCGCCCTGGTGCTCTTTCATGATGCCATGCACCATGGCGAGCCCCAGCCCAGTCCCCGAGCCGGGCGCCTTGGTCGTAAAGAACGGCTCGAAGACCCGCGCCCGGGTGGCCGCATCCATGCCATGCCCGGTGTCGCGGACCGTCAGGACGGCATACTCCCCTTCGCGCAGTTCAGGATTGGCCCGGGCAAAGCTGTCGCGCACGTACAGCGGCTCTAGGATGATATCCAGCCGGCCGCCGCCCGGCATTGCCTGGGCCGCATTGGTGCCGAGGTTGGCCACCACCTCGTGAATCGAGGTGAGGTCCGCCAGGACTCGCGGGACGTCGCGGATGTCGAGTTCGATGTCCACCGACGCGGGCAGTGTCGATCGGAGGAGCTTTACCGCCTCGCTGACCGCGGGCTGAAGCGGCACCGGCCTCCGCGTCCCGACCTGGCGCCGGCTGAAGGTGAGGATTCGCTCCACCAGGTCGGTGCCGCGGCTGGCGAACCGGAGCAGCTCGGCGAGATCCTCTGTTGCCTGTCCTTCGGGGAGCTGCTCCCGGATCAGCTCGCCAAACCCGATGATGCCGTTGAGGATGTTGCGGAAGTCGTGGGCAACGCCCCCGGCCAGAGTTCCTACCGCTTCGAGCTTCTGCGACTGGCGCAGCTGCTCTTCCAGCGCGTGATGCTCCTCTTCCGCGATCTTCCGTGCGCTGATGTCCACGATCGAGCTCAGGACGAACACCCCTTCCTCGGTCTCGATCGGGTTGAGGCCGATCTCGATCGGGATCTCGGTGCCGTCCTTGCGCAGTCCGAACAGGTCGCGTCCCTCGCCCATCGCCTGCTCCCGGAGTGTGGCGAAGAAGCCGCCCCGGTCAGTCGGGTGACCGCCCCGGAATCGCTCGGGTACCAGCAGGTCGATCGACGTTCCCAGCAGCTCCTCCCGCCGGTAGCCGAACATCCGCTCGACTGCCCGGTTGACCAGGACGATCTGGCCACGGGCATCGATCATCGCCATGCCATTGGGAGAGGATTCGACGGCGGCGCGGAACCGGGCATCGGCCCTTCGTCGGGCGCTGATGTCCACGATCGAGGCGAGGACGAAGAGACCCTCCTCGGTCGAAACAGGAGTGAGTCCGATCTCGATGGGCACCTCGCTCCCGTCCTTGCGCCGGCCGTAGAGATCCCGGCCCGCGCCCATGGCGCGGACCCTGGGGTCGGCCTGGAAACTCGAGCGGAAACCGGGGTGGACCGCCCGGAATCGTTCGGGGACGATCACCTCGACCGACTGGCCGAGGAGTTCCTCGCGGGGATACCCGAAGAGCCGCTCGATCTCGCGGTTCACGAGCACAATCCGCCCGGCGGCATCGGTCATCAGGAGGCCGCTGGGAGACGACTCGACTGCCGCGCGGAGGCGACGTTCAACCGTGTGTGTCTGTTCCGGCATGGATGGTAGAATGGCCGTCCGATCAAGGCCAGAATCGGACTTGGTTTCCGGGTGGGATGCGCCGGTGCGACAGTAATCGAAGCTAGGGCTCAGCTATACCCTCGGAAAGGATCGAAATCCGGGCAGAGTGTCAAGGGCGCCCACTTTCGTTAGGCCCTCCCCGTGGCGTCAGACCATATAGGAGCGGGCAGGGTCCTTCTCTCGCAGGATTGGACGGGTGATCGCGAACGGAGTCAGATCCGATTGGCTGGCGCCACGAAGGGCCAGCTCACTCAGGATCCGGCCGATGACCGACGCGAACTTGAAGGCATGGCCCGCTCCGATCGCCACGGCAATCGCCGGATGTCCGGGAATGGTGTCGATGACGAAATCGCGATCCGGAGTCAGCGTATACAGGCAGGTGCGGGTATAGAGCACCGGCCCGAGTGCCTGCGGCAGAAATCGCCGGGCCCACGCCTCGACCCGGGCGGTGTTGGCGGGATCCGGCTCGAAGGTCCGGGTATCCGCCGTTACCGGCTTCCCGCCTGCGTCCTGGGCCAGCTTGGTGGCCCGCTCGCCGAATACGGGGAAGCCGTAGAAGCAGGGATCGTCCATCCAGATCCAGACCGGGAAGCGGCCGGGCTCGAACTCCCGGAGATGGGGCGTGGCGTAGTAGGTGACCTGCTCCTGGGTGACTTCGAGTGGCAGCTCCAGCCCCAGCATGCCGAGGGCGGCATTGGACCACGGTCCCGGCGTCATCACCAGCCGGCGGCACCGGTAGGCCGTGCCGCCGGCGACCACCTCAACCTCGCCTCCGACCGACCGGATCGAGTTGACCGGGCGCCGATCCCCCAGAGTGGCGCCGTGCTCCCGCGCCAGGCGCTGGTGCACGCCATTGGCCCGTGCGGCCATGGCGATTCCGCTTTCCGCCTGGTACAGCCCGCGGCAATCCTCGGTGAGCCGGAACTGCGGCCAGCGCCGCATGATCTCCCGGGCATCGAGCTGCTCGAACTCCACCCCCTCCGCCTGCATGCTTGCGATGTACGGATCGAGTGGAATCCGGCTGCCTCCCGGCGCGATATCCAGGCCGCCGGTCTTCAGGATGCAGGGCTCCTTCGCCTCGGCCTCGACCAGCGCCCACGACTGATAGGCGCGACGGGCCAGCCGGACGTAGGCAGGGGTATGGTAGGAAAGGCGAATGATGCGCGAGTGATCCTGTGACTCGCCGCGCACATGTCCCAGCTCGAACTGCTCGAGCCCAAGAACATCCCTCCCGGCGGAGCGTGCCAGCCAGTAACAGGCGCCGCTGCCGAGGCCCCCCAGACCCAGCGTGATGTATTCGAAATCGGTCCGCATGGGCGCAAGGTCGCACGGCCTGAACCGGGCCGCCAGTGTCGGAGTTCCCGCACCCCTCTTGACGCACAGGCGCCGGAGGCGGAGTATCGTCCACATTGTGATACAACATGCCACAAGAGCGGGTACCCAGGCAGTAGAGCGCGCCTTCGCCGTGCTCCGGTCGTTTACCGACCAGCAGCGCGTGTGGGCCCTGGCCGATCTGTCCCGCAAACTCGGGCTGGCCCGGCCCACGACCCTCCGGCTGCTCGGCGCACTCGAACGCGAGGGCATGGTGCAGCGCACCATCCCGGCGACTTCCTACCGGCTGGGCCCCCGGGCGATCCAGCTGGGCGCCCTGGCACAGCGCTCCAACGAATTACCGATCGCGGCCCGCGCCCAGCTCGAGGACCTCGCCCGGCGCACCGGTGAGACGGCCAGTCTCGAAGTCCTGACGGACCACGAGATCATGGTGCTGGCGGAAGTACGGGGGCGATTCCGGGGCAGCGCTTCCGAGCGGGTCGGGGCCCGCTGGCCGGCCCATGCCGCGGCCACCGGAAAGGTGCTGCTGGCTGCCGCACTCAAGGAGGACGGTGAGACCTGGGAGCGTTTCGTGGCGAGCGCCCGGCGGTTCCCGCGGTACACCGAACACACCATCACCACACTGTCCCGCTTCCGCGCCGCTCTCGCCCAGGTTACCCGCGACGACTACGCGGTGGCCGTGGAAGAGCTGGAGAGGGGCTACGTGGCGATCGGAGCGCCGGTGCGGGACTACGATGGGCGGGTGGTGGCGGCGCTCTGTCTCGGTGGGCCTGCCACCCGCCTTTCCACCGCTCGGCTCCCGGCTCTGATCCGCCGGGTGCGCGAGGCGGCCAAACGCGTCTCGCAGCAGCTCGGCAACCCTGACTCCTGATCCCTCACTTCAACCTCGCCGCGTACTTCGACCTCACCTTCGCCACCTTCGGCGCTACTACGCCGAGACAATAGGGCTGGTAGGGATTGCGCGCGAAATAATCATTGTGGTACGCCTCCGCCGGGTAGAACTTCTCCAGCGGCACCACTTCGGTGACGATGGGCGCGCCCCACAGCTGCTCGGCGTTGTACTCGGCGATCATCTGCTCCGCGGTCGCCCGCTGTTCAGACGAATGGTAGAAAATGGCCGACCGATACTGGGTCCCGACGTCCCCGCCCTGCCGGTTCAGCGTGGTCGGGTCGTGAATCGTGAAGAACACCTCCAGCAACTCCCGGAAGGCAACCTCCGCCGGATCGAACGTCACCTGCACTACCTCGGCATGCCCGGTGGTACCGGTACACACCGCCTCGTATGACGGGCTGGCCACCTGGCCGCCAGCATAGCCCGAAGTAACCCGCTCGACACCTCTGAGCTGGGCGAAGGCCGCCTCAAGGCACCAGAAACATCCTCCCGCCAACGTCGCCACTTCCTGTGTCGTCGCCATCTTTTCCTTCATCTCCAGTTCCGAGTTCCGGGTTCCGAGTTCCATGGGAGGTAACGAGGGCTGGGTTTGCGGCTCAGCGGTCTCGGAACCCGGAACCCGGAACTCGGAACTTAAGGACTCTGGCAAGGCGCGATCATATGGCATCGCCTTCCGGAGGTCGGGCCAGTACCAGCGCCGCCCCAGCCACAGGATGGTCGCCCCGCCGGCGAACATGACCATGGCCTGGCCGGTCGCCTCTCGGAACGCCATCAACGTATCACCGCCCGGCTGCCCGTCCGGCCCGAGCCGGGGCAGCAGCTCCAGCGCGATGAAATTGTTGAGGGAATGCGCCGCGATGGTGAGCCATAGCGAGCCGGTGCTCAGGTAGATGAGGCCGAAGCCGAAGCCGAGGAGGAAGGCGTTGACAGGGGAGGGGTGAAGCAGGGCGAACGCCACGCTGGTCGCCACCAGGCCGCGCATGCGTCCCCACTTGAGCGCCCATCGGTGCAGCAGCAGTCCACGGAAGATCAGCTCCTCCACCACCGGCGCGAGCAGGACCGCGCCGGCCATGAAGAGAAGCTTCCTCGTACCGGCGAGGTCCGAGGGGGTCAGCTTCTCCATCCGTTCCAGCCACCCCCGGACGCTGTCGGGGCTGACCCAGGAGACCGGGGTGTAGACCAGCCAGATGCTCCCCACGTCCAGGGCGACCAGTGCCGGCACCAGGGCCAGGATGGCGATGGTCTGGTCGGGTGGGGGCGGCCCGCCGGCCAGGCGGCTAAGGCTCACGCCGTGGCGGCGGGCCAGAAAGACTGCCCAGGCGAGCAGCAGGGGATAGGCGACAAAGGCGAGCAGTACGGTCGCGTTGCTTCGGCCAGCCAGGGGAATGGCCATCAACAGGGTGATGACCAGGCCGCCGGTCAGGAGGGCCCGAGCCCGAAGGGTCGCGAAAGGGTTCATGCCCCGGGCGCCGACAGCACCCGGTAGACCTTCCACTCCTGAGTTCCGGGAATGATCAGCGGGGCCAGTGCCTTCGCATGCTCGCGAAATGGGCCGGTGCCCATGCCGTTGATTGCCGCCTCAAAATCGGCAAGTGAGTCGAAGACGTACTCATCCACCAGGTGGGATGGCGAGGCGCCGATGTGCCCCGCCATCAGACGGATGTCGCGGGCCCGGCGGAACTCCGAGTGGGCCACCTTGTCCTTCCCCCACGCGCTCATGATCCTGACGGCTTCGCTCTGGGTGCCGAACGGAATGTCGAGATGCCACTGGCAGACGTACATGAGTGAACTCCGGGGTGGCGGGCGTTTCGAGGGTGAGCGGTGAGCGGTGAAAGGACGAAGGCTGCGGGAGTCACGGCTACCGGCTACCGGCAACCGGCTATTGGCTAACGGTTGACGGCTCACTCCTCCCGCCCCAACCTCCCCTCCAGATACCGCCGAATATCCAGGCTCAGACTTTCCATCGGCGCGTAGAACCCCCGCTGGAACACCCGGCTCGACATGCCCCGCTGTACCGATTCACAGATGACCCAGTCCTGCCGGTTGGTGATGTCCCAGAACTCGACCGCGTCGGCGGGGTCGAAATCGGTTCGAGCCATTTCGCCGGGGTGGAAGAGGAAGTCGCACAGCACGGTGGTGTGTCCGGGATCGTGCGGCCAGAGGGTGAACGCGGCCGCGTGCTCGGCCGAGAGGGAGAGCATGAAGTTGGGGTACATCAACTCGCCCTTGTGACGGGTCAATTCGTCCTGGTCCAGGCCGGCGAAGGGTTTCCGGGTGGTGGTACCGCTCATGGTGAAGGTCCAGGCGCCCTCACGGTGCGGCACTCCGCGGTCCCAGTCGAGATCCATCCCGCCCTTCTGGCGGAAGGCCGGGACCACCCGGCACAGCTCCGGATGGACGCTGCCGCAGTGGTAGCACTCGTTGTAGTTCTCCAGAATCACCTTCCAGTTCGCCGCCACGTCATACCGGATCCGGCGCGCGATCCTCAGCTCCGCCAGCGGATAGCGCTTGATCCGCTCCGGCGCCCCGCCGAGCTGCTCGGCCAGCGTTCCGCCCTCCCCTGGCGAAAGCTTCAGGAAAACGAACCCGCCCCAACAGGAGACCGCCGCGGGATACAGCGGCAGGTCCTCCTTGCGGAACCCGTCGCCCTCCTCGAGATACGGCGCGGTTCGAAGTCCGCCGTCGAGGCTGTAGGTCCAGGCGTGGTAGGGACACTTGATGCCGGAGGTGAAGGTGCCGGAGGGGCCGGTCACGCCGGTAGCGCCAAGGCATGCCTTGGCGCCCACCCCCGCGCTCTCCCTCAACGGCTTGGGATCTACCCCCAGCACCAGCTGCGAGCCGCGATGGCGGCACACGTTGTAGTGCGCGTGCAGGGTGCCTTCCCGGGAACGGACCAGGAGGATGCTCTCCCCCGCTACATCGAGGAGGAGGTAGTCGCCCGGGTTGGGCACCTCCTCTTCCCGGCCGACCGAAAACCACTGGGCGCAGAAGACCCGCTCCTTCTCGCGCTCGAAGGCGGCGTCGGTGAGATAGTGATCGCGGGAAAGAGTGGGTTCGAGGCTCACGGCTCGCCGCCTTCGGGGCCATAGAAGAACACCCAGGCCGCGAAATCCTCGGTGAAGTCCTCGAAGCGGTGCTCCTGGTGCGCCGGGACGAACAGGACATCACCCGGCCCGAAGCCGACCCGGTCGAGCCCGTTCAGGAACCAGCCGCTGCCCCGCGCCACCACATAGACCTCGTCCCGGGTGTGCGGCGTCTGGTCATCGATCCCTATCGGGGCGTACAGCCCCACCTGCAGCGTACCGTGGTCGAGCAGCACGGCGTAGTGATCGCCGGCGGGGCCGGGCATCAGGCTGAGCGCATGTGCCAGGGTGTGATGGAAGGGTTTCATGGTATCGATCCGGGGGCGCTATGGGGCGGGAAAGACTAGTACAGCTGGACCCAGCTCCGCTCCTCGAGCGCACGGGGCCAGGCCGCACCGGTTGTTGCGCGATCGAGGACGCAACGGGAGAAGCTGATCTGGGTCCCACCAACCTGCGACGGCGTGGCACTCTGGTTTTCGGTCATGACGGTGCCGTAGACGTTTCCTGCGTCGAGGCCCAAAGTACCCCTGACCAGGATGACACCATAGAACCGCACGCCGCCCACGATGTTCAGGTGTCCTTCGACCAGGAGGATCCCCTGTCCCGTTCCTCCCGACAGAGTGAGGTCGCCCGGGGCGTAGATGATCGGAAAGTACTCGCCGCAGGGGCCCGTCGGGTCTTCGGGTGAACCCCAATTCAGCAGATCACCGTACCGACACACCGGCCCGGCGTCGAAAGTCGGTCCAGGGCTGACCGACCCGCTTACGATTTTTTCGGCCGAGGCCGCGAGGTCTGTGAAGGAAGAGGTCCCGAGCTGTTCGAATGTGGCGCTGGTCACGTTCACTGGATCGACCTGGAGCTGGGGTGATCCAGTGAGGCAGACCAGCCCGGTGCAGGGGCCCGTGGTGATGACCCCTCCCGAGGAATCGACGATTGCGGGGGCTGTGGGTCCGGCGGAAGGGCAAAACCCGCCCCAGCCCGCCGGTACCAGATCCACGCCGCTGATGGCCGCCGTCCCGTTCACCTCCAGGCCCAACCGGGTGATCAGCCCGCCCTCGGGCAGGACCTCTGGTGGTTCCAGCCGAACCAGCCGGGCAACCTGCCGGCGGGTGACCGCCTGACCAGCGATCAGGTACCGGCCTTCCGCCTGAATCAGAAACAGGACGGAGTTGAGTCGGCGGACCGAGGCGGTATACACCGCATTGCCGCCGACCGAGGTGCTCGGCAGGGAAATGGTCGCCCCGGCCGCCATACTGTTGTAGGTGGACGGAACCCAACTGGTCAACACAGCCGCCGCTCCTGCTTCCGCTGCCTCGAACGCCTGGGTCGAGGCCAGGCTGTTGTAGCCCATGCGTTGCTCCAGCCTGCCCACGTAGAACACCGCGGTGATCATGACAGCGGCGATCACCAGCGTGAAGAGGGCGAGCGGCAAGGCGACGCCACGGCGATCCAGCGAGCAGAGTGGTGCGGCGGGGTTCATGGGACCGGCGCGTTTCTGATGGTGACCGTAGTCACCAGGCTGTCCAGCAGGGGCTGCAGTGGGACCCCGATCGTGCTGCCGGGCCGGACGTCCCAGTCGGTCTGTCCCCGCAGGACGATCCGAATGCTCCGGATGTTGCTGCGGGTTCCAGTGCCGTTCCCATTGGCGTCGAGATAGATGAAGCTGAGCCCGGCGATGGTGATCGGTCCCGCGACCGGCGTCAGCGGCTCGCCGCCGGGCTTGGTGAGCGAGTGGGCGCCCAGCCAGTTATGACCCCCGGCGAGTACCGGGGCAAGCTCCATGATCTCGAATGTACGTACCGGCGCGTCCACCAGGAATGAAGCCACTGGATATGTGACGGTATTGACGGAGGTCCCAAGGGTAATGGCCGGAGCACCGTCGCTGGGACAGGTACTCCCGGGGGTCACCGAGCTGATCCGCAGCGAGGCCCAGCGGTCGTCGGTCGACGTGGACGGGTCACCCTCAACGAAGACCAGCATGCTGTCCTGCACCGCGATGATCGGCCGGGCGCCGAACTGCGGGGTCGTCCGGATCCGCACTGTGGTGCTGGTGACCCAACAGGCCAGTGCGAGATTCCGCATGGCGCGGTACCTGAGGGTAGTGGCAGTGAAGCTCTTGATGTCGGTACCACTGGTCAGGCCGGTCCCCAGCTCTCGTAGCTCGTTTGCCAGAATGAGCGTACCGGTGCGCACGTTCGCCTGCATCGAGGCCTGCTCCACCTGCGCCACGGTGAGGCGCTGCTGGCTGATGAATACCCGGGCGATCACCGACGCCACCAGACCCATGATGATGAGGCCCATTAGCAGCTCGACCAGGGTGAAGCCACCGCGCGCTCTCATCGGCAGTCCAGGGTCGCGAAGATGCTGTCGTGGGCAGGCCCATGTCCCGTGGGCGTGGCCACAACCACGACGACCGCACGGGAGAGGCCGGTGCCGGAGACCGTCCAGCTTTCGATGACTCCCTGGGTCACCGTATCCGTGCCACCAGCAAGGCCCGTGCACCGCGGGGTCGTGTTGTTGGCCGCACGGCGGAGGAGCTCGAGCCGCGTGCTGGCGATGTGGGCAGCCTGAGTGGAGAGCTTCCCGTAGCCCAGCATCCGGTAGACCGATCCCGAGCTCGCCGCGATGGCCAGCAGGCCCACGGAGAGGATCATGACGGCCACCAGCACTTCTGCCAACGTGAAGCCTCGGGTGTTGGAGGTCATTTCACGACCCTGCCGAACCCGCTCACGTACATGCTGTCGGTCTTTCCCATGCGCGTGAAATAGATAGTCGTGGCATTGGAGCTCGCCAGGCCTCGCGGATCGACCGTCAGGGTCGCGGACGGGTTTCCTGTTACAGTCACCCCATACAGGGCCTGGAGGTTCTCCGGCCCGCCGAGGGTGTCGAGAGTGCTGCCGGCGATGGGGACCAGCCGCGGAGTGGCGGTGATAAGCGCGACGTTGCTGGTGAAGTCTAAGGTCGCCACCCGGCCGGTCTCCAGCGCAGTGGATCGTGCCCGGGCGTACAGTCCGATCGATAACGTCCGGGCGTTCCGCACGTTTGCTGCGACCAGGCCGCGTTCCAGCCGCGGAAACGCGATCAGGACCATGAGGCCCATGAACACGAACACGATGAGCGCTTCGAGATAGGTGAAGCCGCCCTCGGGGGATGCACTCGTTCCAGCGTCAGAGGTCACGTCGCTTGCCCCAAGGGGTGGAACCCGCCGCATGACTATGCAGTCGCTCGGGCAGCTCCGCCACCCAAGCCTGGCTGGCTCGCCTTTCGGATGTTGCTGAACGATAATCGGTCACGGTTCGTGGTTCCTGACTGAAAACCGCTGTAGGTCAGCGCCAATGGTCACTCTCCCGAGATAGCCACCACTGCGAATTCCGTGCAGCAATTCCTGGTCGCTTCCCCCCATGCGTACAATGTGATACAGGATAAGGAGTTCCGGGCGCGCCCGGGCAGCGATGGCGCCCAGTTCGGTGTCAGAAGTATGGAAGGACCGCATGTACTGGGGCCAATCCTCCCCTCCCGGCCGGGCCTCCGGAGCCAATCGAGTCGAGGGGTACACCTCGTGGATCAGGAGGCCCACCCCTCGGGCTGCCCGCTCGAGCGCCGGGCTCGGCCGGGTATCGCCGGAGATCAGGATCGCCCCATCCGGTGCGTCAATCCGGTAACCGAACGCCTGCGGCATTGTGCCGTGCGCGACCGGAATTGCCGTGATCCTGACCCCGGCCGAGTCATACACCGGCCCCCCGTCGGTCTCCCGCACGTCCACCTGGTACCCACCCTCCGGCTCGTGTTCGAGCCCCTCGGTCCGCACCCTGATATCCTCGCTCCAGGCCCGCAGCAGGTGTTCGGTCATCGCGCCGGTGCCACGCGGCCCGACTACCCTGAGCGGCAGGCGCCTGCCCATGACCCATGACGTGAAGATGAGATCGGGATAGCCGAGGGTGTGATCGCTGTGCAGGTGCGTGAGGAAAAGGGCCGTCACCCGGCCGCCGCGTACTGGAAGGCCGGCAGCATTCATCTGCCGGACAACCCCCGGCCCGGCATCGAAGAGGAAGATCCGGTCACCGACGGTCACGGCGATTGCCGGCCCCTGGTGCTGGGGATCGGGATACGGCGTGCCGGTACCGAGGAGGATGACGGTTGTGGAGTCCTGGACCGCGGCGGCCAGATGCACAGGCGCCGCCAGGGGCAGCAGGATCGCCGCTCCGAGCCAGAACTCGCTTGTCCACGATCGGGCAATGCCCGCTGGCCGCATTACCAACTCCTAGGTCAACAGACCGAGTACTTCGTACGCTGCATTCCGGCCGTTGATTCCAATGACGCTGCCGCCAGGGTGGGTGCAGGCGCCACAGAGGTAGACCCCATCCATCGGCGTCCGATACTGCAGCCGGTTGCCCCACATGTACGGCGGGAGACACTCACCCTGGAAGATCTGCCCACCGGTGAGGCCCAGCCGCTTCTCCACATCCGGCGGTCCAAGTACGTCCACCGCCGAGATCGCGCCGGGGAGATTGGTACAGAAGCGGCCGATGGAATCGAGCACCACCCTGCCGGCCGCCTCCCGGTGATCGTCCCAGGTTCCTTCGGCAAAGGCGTTGGGCATGTACTGGGAGAAGACACTCATCACGTGCTTGCCCTCGGGCGCAACCGAGGGGTCATAGGCGGTCTGGAGGTAGATCTCCGTCCATGCCCGCCGGGGCATGCGGCCGGCCACCGCGTCGGCGTGGGCCGCTTTCCATTCCTCCCGGGTGATCGGGGTGTTGATCGTGGCCAGGTGGTGCGGCATCCGGGTCCCCGGGCGGGCGCGGAAATCCGGGAGCTCATCCAGCGCGGCGTTCACCTTGATGGTGAGACTCTTCATCGGCACCGCCTCGACCCGGCGGCGCCACCCCGGGTCGGCTGCCGCGCCGAGCAGCGAAGCGGTGCTCACCGGATCGGCGTTGGAGACGACGATGGGCGCCCGGATCCGCTCGCCACCCGTCAGCTCCACGCCCTCGCCGGGGATGATGCGGGCGACCGCCGCGTCCGTTGCCACCAGCGCGCCCGCCTCCACCGCCGCGTCATGGATCAGGAAGGACACCATGCCCATGCCGCCGGTGACGTACCCCCAGCCCCCGGGCTCGCCTCCATCCAGGCGGCCGGAGAAGTGGTGAAAGTAGAGCGACGCGGTGCCCGGATCGAATGGGCTCGCCGCGCTCCCGACCACTCCCTGGCCCATGTAGGCCATCCGCATGCGCTCGTCCACCAGGAACTGGTCCAGCATGCCCGCAATGGACCAGTCGAAGAGCAGGCCGATGGCGTCGGGGTCGTGCCCGAGGCGCTCCTCGAGTGCCGCGCGACTGGGCCCCCGATGGAGCCAGACATCGCGGTCGTCGAGCGGCCGTAATGCGTCGCACACCTTCTTCATCAGGCCGTGCATTTCGTGCCGGCCCTTGAGGTCGCGTGGACTGAACTGCCGGAGCTCGGCCTCCGCCTTCGCCTCGTCATCCCAGAGCTGAATGCTCGACCCGTCCTCGAAGGGAACGAAGTAGCCGCCCAGGGCGGGCGTCCAGCGGTAACCCCGGCGCGGGAGCTCCAGCTCCGCAATGACCCGGGGATGCAGCAGGCCGACGACGTAGGCGCAGG
>Ga0184615_10001284_pt1 | contig 13745 bp, 10 predicted proteins | sample PLM4_65_coex_FD_133134 | JGI IMG/M metagenome (GOLD analysis project Ga0184615, IMG submission 133134) | Groundwater sediment microbial communities from an aquifer in East River, Colorado, USA - PLM4_65_coex | ecosystem: Environmental > Terrestrial > Soil > Riparian zone | place: USA: East... | reverse complement strand
TTGACGTCGATGGCGATCCCCACGACCGCCTGCACCGCGAGCGCGGCCAGCGACGCGGTCGCGAGCGACGCGGTGAGAAGCGTGGCGATCACGAGCGAGCGATAGCTGATCCAGATGATCAGGAAGGTGGTCACGAAGACGATCACCAGACTCAGGTCGCTCGACGCGCCGATCTCGTCGATCGAGGCGGCGAGCACGCCGATCGAGCCCGCCGCGTAGCGCAGCTCGACACCGTCGAGGAGCCACGTGCCCGACGGCTGCGGCGTGAAGTCGCCCAGAGCGCTCGTGCGCACCCAGAGCTCGTACGGCGCGCGACCGCCCGCATGTCGCACCTGCGCAGCCACGCCGCCGGGGCCCTCCCAGGCCGCGCCCGGCACGACCTGCGCTTCGCCGCCGTCGACGCGGATCTCGAGCCGCGGCGCGACGGGCGGCAGGATCGGATCGATCCAGCCGAGCCGGTGGAGGAAGTCCGGCTCGCCCGGGCGCAAACGGATCGACAGCCTGCCGTCGAGGCGGACGTCCGCGGCGAAGCGCTCCAAGCGCTCGATCGCGCCCTCGACCGTGGGCGCGCGGTGGTCGCGGTAGAAGACGCGGATCGCGAGTGACTGACTGTCCTGCGAGCGGTAGGGATCGAGGATGCCCGGCGCGGGCACGCTCGTCTCCATCAGATAGGAGATGCCCGAAATCTCGGCGGTGGTCTGCATCCACATCGACCAGCGCGGGTCGTCGTTGTGGAACAGGCGGCTGGTCTGCTTCTGCAGATCGACCAGCGAGATGCTGCCCCCCGCATTCTCGTCGGTCTCGAGCGCGCGCTGCAGCGACTCGATCAGCTTGAACGCATCGGGCGTGTAGACCCGGCCCGGGATGTTCGAATGCGCGACCACGAGCAGGTCGTCCAGACCGAAGAAGCGCGTGCCGATCTCGCGCGCGGCGACGTTGAAGTCGGCTTCCGGGTAGAGGATCGGCGTGCCGGGGCGGTGCTCGCCGACCGGCACGTCGCGCGCGAGCACCGCGCACACGGCGGTGATGAGCCCGAAGACCGCGACGATCCCGATCGCACCCGCGCGCGAGCCGACCAGCCGCGACGCGCCGCCCAGCGCGCGCGCCGCGAGCGGGAGCACGTAGTGCCGGCGCTCGCGCGGCGCGGGCAGGTACAGGATCAAGAGGCGATTCAGCAGCATCTCGGTCACGATGATCGACGCCGCCCAGAACGCGCACAGCAGCCCGAGCTTGTGCATGATCGGGATCGTCGCAAGCGCGATCGTGAGCAGCCCGATGCAGTCGGTGAGGATGCCCAGCGTGCCCGGCAGGAGCAGCTCGGCCATCGAGCGGATGCACGCCTCGTCCTTGTCGCCGAGCGCCTCGTACTCCTCGTAGAAGCGCTCGACGAACTGCACCGAGTGACTGATCGCGCGCGCAGTGATCAGCATCGGAACGACGAGCACGAGCGGATCCAGGTTGTAGCCGGCCCAGGCCGCGAAGCCGAGACCCCAGATCACGTTCACGAACGCGCCCGACATCGGCAGGAAGACGCCGTAGACGCGCCGGAAGTAGCCCCAGAGCAGGAGCACCGAGACGACGAGCGTGAGCGCGAAGACCAGCAGGATCTCGGTCGCGAAGGCGTAGGTCCAGCCAAACAGGAGCGGTTGGCCGGTCAGGTAGACCTCGACCGGGAACTCCGCCTCGATCGACTTCTTCGCGGCCTGCATGTGCTTGAAGAGCGCGCCGTAGTCGAGGCGGGTCTCGACGAAGCTCGCGCGCACCAAGGCAGCGCGCTCGTCCAGCGAGACGAGCACGCCGAAGACCGACGGGTTGCGCCGCACGCGCTCGCGCAGCTCGGCGAGCTCCTCGGGCGTGGTCGGCAGCGCCTCGCCGACGAGCGCCGGGGAGTAGAGCGTTCCGTCGAGGCGCACGCGCGCGTCGCGCGCCGTGCGGTGGGTCAGGCTCGTGACCAGGTTGTGGTCGACGCCGGTCTCGGCCGTGCCGCTGCCGGGCGAGCGCACGATGCGGTCGGCGAGCGACACGAGCGCGTGTACGGTGCGCTCGACGGGACCGCTCGGCTCGACGTAGGCGCTGGTCGGCAGCGCGTTGATCTCGGCGTCGACCACCGAGGAGTCCATCAGGTCCGTGAGTCGCGCGATCGCGCGCACGATCTCGGGCCGGTAGATGTCGCCCTCGCGCGGCACGATCGCGGCCACCACCGTGTTCGCGTTGCCGTAGATGTCGCGGTACGCCTCGTAGGTGTGGATGAACGGGTGCGCGCGCGGCAGCAGGTCCAGGTACTGCGTGAAAATTTCGAGGTGCCGCATCTGGAGAGCGAAGAAGACCGTGATGACCGCGATCCCGAGCGCGAACCAGTTCCGCCGCCGCGCGAAGAAGCGGGCGAATCTCTCGGCCGCGCTCACGAGCCGCTCCCGCCGCGCAGCACGCGGAAGGTCGCACCGCCGTCGTCGGAGCGCAGCACGAGCCCGCGCGGCCCGACGGCGTAGGCGTGTTCGGCGTCCGCGAACTCCACGTCCGTGAGCGTCAGCGGCAGGGGCGGCGCATCGGCCGGCCGGAACGTCCTCCCGCCGTCCTCGGAGTGGGCGAGCAGTCCGCCCTCGCCCGAGACGACCACGCGCGCGCCCGAGCCGCCGACGCCGAAGAGATCCTGCGTGAACGGTGATTTCACGCGCGCCCAGGTTGCGCCGCCGTCCTCGCTGCGCACGATCGCCCCGGCCAGACCGACGGCCAGGCCGAGCGTTCCGCTCGCGTCGAACCAGGCGTCGAAGACGTAGAAGTCCTCCGGTACACCGGCGAGTGTTCCCCGCCTTCCGGGTGGCAGGCCCGCGGGCAGCCGCTCGAGCGTGCCGAACTCGCCGGCGACGACCGCGTCATCGCCGGCGCGCGCGATCCGCCCGAGGATCACGTCCTGCTCGCGCGGGATGCAGGTCCAATGCGCGCCGGCGTCGCTCGTGCGCAGCTGCAGGCCGTAGTCGCCGACCGCGAGCACGGTCGCCGGCCCCGCGGCGTAGAGGCCGAAGACGTGGCGATTGAAGGGCGTCGCGCGCCGCGCCCAGGTTCGCCCGCCGTCCTCGGAGCGGATCACCACGCCCGCGCGCCCGGCCGCCCAGATCTCCTCGCCCGGCCCGAGCGCGACCGCGTACAGCGGCTCGTCGGTTCCAGTCAGGGGCGTGTCCCACGTCCTGCCGCCGTCGCGCGAGACGACCACCGTGCCGAAGTAACCCGCCGCCGCCACGCGCTCGCCCTGGGCCGCGACCGCGAACAGGTCCGCGCGCCGGTGCAGCCCGTAGCGATCGGCGACGGTGCCGTCGGTGCTGCCCAGCTTGAACGCGCGATCCGGATTCACCTCGGCGGTGATACGCGCCACGAGCTCGTCGTCGCCGAGCGACGCCGCGCCGCAGCGGATCTTCTCCGACAAGAGCCCCTGCGCCAGGATGGAATACGCGTGGCTCTCGTCGTCGAGGAAGCGCCGCAGGATGCGCGCCATCCCGCGCAGCGCCTCGCGGTTCCCGCCCGCCGCCGCGCTGCCAGCGATCTGACTCGTCAGCGTCCGCCCGTACGTCGCCGCGGGCCCTTGCTCGCGCGAGAACCCCTCGAGCACGACCCAGGTCGCGGCCTCGGTCGACGCGTCCCATTCGCCCGCGGCGACGCGCGCGACCAGCGCGGCGAGCTGCGCGTCATCGACGCTCGCGAGGTAGCGATCCCCGGGCTTGATCACGACGAACGTCGGGTACGCGGCACGCGTCTGCGCGATCGCGGCGGCGAGCTCGGGCATTTGATCCGCGCGCGCGGCGCCCGAGACGAGCAACAGGGCCAGCGCGCAGGCGAGCGTCGCGCAGAAAAAACGGTTCGAGAGATCGGGCACGCGGAGGCTTCCCCCAGAAGTGCGCGCGACTCTACGCGAATCGGCGGCGCGCTGCCGGAAGCGCTCGCAGTTCACCTGATCGCTGGTGCCCAGGACTGGACTCGAACCAGCACCCCATTGCTGGGACCAGGCCCTCAACCTGGCGTGTCTACCAATTTCACCACCTGGGCAGGCGGAACGCGGAGTTTATAGGAGCGCGCGGACGCGCTTTCAACTCGGCGGTTTTGCGGGCGCGGGCGGCTTCGTTGCGTCGGGCTTCGGTGCCTCGGCGGGCGGCGTCGCGGGCGTCTCGATCGATTCGAAGCCGGACGGTGCGCCGCCGGGCTCGGACGGGGGCGCCGACGACTCGGACTCGGGCACTGCGGGCGCGGATCCCTCCGGCGCGGCCGGCGCCTCGCTCGCGGGCACCGCCAGCAGGTCTTCGGCGCTGTCTTCCGCGGCGAAGCGGGCGAGCGTGAAGGCGAGCACCATGAAGAGCACGGCCGACGCCGTGGTGAGCTTGGTCAAGAAATTTCCGGCGCCGCGCGCACCGAAGACGGTGTTGCTCGAGCCCGCGCCGAGCGAGACGCCGATGTCGGCGCCTTTGCCGTGCTGCAGGAGCACGACGATGATCAGGAACAGGCAGACGGCGATGTAGATGATCTGAAGGAGAATCGTCACCCGGAGACTCCCGCGCGGCGCTCGCGGAAGCGGATGATCGCAGAGAAGCCGAGCGGGTCAAGGCTCGCGCCGCCGACCAGTGCCCCGTCGATGTCGGGCTGGGCCATCAGCTCGGCGGCGTTCTCCGGCTTCACCGAGCCTCCATACTGGATGCGGATACTCTGGGCGGACGCGCCGAAGCGATCCGCGAGCCGCGCCCGGACGAACGCATGCGCCTCCTGCGCGAGCTCGGGCGTGGCGGTCTTCCCCGTGCCGATCGCCCAGACCGGCTCATAGGCGACCACGAGCTCCGCGGCGCGGGCGGCCTCCGCCTCGGCGAGCGACCCCTCGAGCTGGGCGCGAAGCACGCCGAAGGTGCGGCCGGCCTCGCGCTCGGCCAGCGACTCGCCGACGCACAGGATCGGACGCAGGCCGGCGGCCTGCACCGCGCGGAGCTTGCGGGCGATGAACGCGTCGGTCTCGCCGAAGAGCGCGCGGCGCTCCGAGTGGCCGAGGATCACGTAGGTACAGCCGACGTCCGCGAGCATCGCGACCGAGATCTCGCCGGTGAACGCGCCCTTCGCCTCGAAGTGCGCGTTCTGCGCGGCCAGCGCGACGCGGCTCCCGCGCAGTGCAGCGCCGAGCGCCGCGAGCGCGGTGAAGGGCGGGGCGATCGCGATCTCGACGTCGGACACGTCGCGCACGAGCGGCGCGAGCGCGCGCGCGAAGTCGAGTGTCTCCGCGACGGTCTTGTGCATCTTCCAGTTCGCGGCGATCAGCACAACCCTCAAGCGCGCCCCCGCAGCGCTTCGATGCCCGGCAAGGCGCTGCCCTCGAGGAACTCGAGCGATGCGCCGCCGCCCGTCGACAGGTGCGAGATGCGCGCGCCTACGCCGGCGGCGTGGACCGCGGCGAGCGAGTCGCCGCCACCCACGACGGTGTAGGCGGAGCTGCGCGCGAGCATCTCGGCGACGGCGCGTGTGCCCGCGTCGAAGGGCGGCTTCTCGAACAGTCCCAGCGGTCCGTTCCAGAACACCGTCTTCGCGCCGGCGAGCTTCTTTTCGATCGCGGCGCGCGAGCGCGGGCCGATGTCGAGCGCCATCGCGCCGTCCGGAATCCGGTCGACGGTGCGCGCGCCCGCGGTGTCGTCCAAGCTCGCGGCGACGACATGGTCGACCGGCAGGAGGATCTCCGTCTTCCCCGCGAGCAGGCTGCGCGCGGTGTCGACGAGCTCGCGCTCGACGAGCGAGCGCCCGACCGGCTCGGATTTCGCGAGCAGGAACGTGTACGCCATGGCGCCGCCGATCGCGATCGCGTCGGCCCGCTTGGCGAGCTGCTCGAGCACGGCGAGCTTGTCCGACACCTTCGCGCCGCCGAGGATGCAGACGTACGGGTGGGCCGGCTGGTCGCGCACGCGCGAGAGCGCCTCGACCTCGCGCAGCAAGAGGAATCCGGCTGCGGCCTCGCGAGCGACGTGCGCGAGGCCTTCGGTCGAGGCGTGCGCGCGGTGCGCGCTGCCGAAGGCGTCGTTCACGTACACGTCGCAGAGCTTCGCGAGCTCCGCGACGAAGGCGGGGTCGTTCTTCTCCTCGCCGGCGTGGAAGCGCAGGTTCTCGAGCAGGATCGCGTCGCCGTCGCGAAGACCGGCGACCAGCGCCTCGACCTCGGGCCCGACACAATCCGGTGCCAGGCGCAGGCCCATGCGACGCGCGACCGGCGCCAGCGAGTACTTCGCCTCGGGGGCGGCCTTCGGCCGGCCGAGGTGAGAGGCAAGCACGACGCGACCGCCGCGCGCGCGAACGAAGGCGAGTGTCTCGAGCGACGCCTGGATGCGCGAGTCGTCGGCTACCTCGCCGCCGCGCAGCGGCACGTTCAGGTCGGCGCGGATGAGGACGCGCTTCCCGCGCAGCTCGAGATCCGCAACCGAGGGCAGGCGGATCGCAGAGCTCACAGCTTCGAGGCGACCAATCGCACGAGATCGATCACGCGCTTCGCGTAGCCCCACTCGTTGTCGTACCAGGCGAGCACCTTCACCAGGTTGCCGCCGATCACCTTGGTGTTGGGCGCGTCGACGATCGCGGAGTATGGGCTGTCGAGGAAGTCGATCGAGACCAGCGGCTCGCGGCAAACGGACAAGATGCCCTTCATGGCGCCCTCGGCCGCCTTCGTGAACGCCTCGTTGATCTGCTCCGCGCTGGCGTTGCGCTCGAGCTCCGCGACCAGATCGACCACCGAGACGTCGGGTGTGGGCACGCGGATCGAGATGCCGTCGAGCTTGCCGGCGAGCTCCGGCAGGACCAGACCCACCGCCTTGGCCGCGCCCGTCGACGTCGGGATCATCGACATCGCCGCCGCGCGCGCGCGCCGCAGATCGGAATGCGGCAGGTCGAGGATCGGCTGGTCGTTCGTGTAGGCGTGAATCGTGGTCATCCAGCCGCGCCGGATGCCGTACTCCTGGTGCAGGACCTTCGCGACCGGCGCCAGGCAGTTGGTCGTGCAGGACGCGTTCGAGATCACGTGGTGCGTCGTGGGCTGGTAGACCTGCTCGTTCACGCCGAGCGCGATCGTGACGTCGGGGTCGGTCGCGGGCGCGCTGATGATGACCTTCTTCGCGCCCGCGGCGAGATGCTTGGCGGCGTCGGCGCGTTTGGTGAACAGGCCCGTCGACTCGATCACGATGTCGACGCCGAGCTCCTTCCACGGGAGCTTCGCGGGATCGCGCTCGGCCAGGACCTTGAGCTCGCGCGAGCCGACGCGGATCGCCTTGTCGACGACCTCGACCTGCGCGTCGAGCCGGCCGTGCACCGAGTCGTACTTCAGCAGGTGCGCGAGCGTGCCGGCGTCGGTCAGGTCGTTCACGGCCACGAACTCCAGGCCCGCCTCGGCCAGCCCCGCGCGCAGCGCACAGCGTCCGATCCGCCCGAAACCGTTGATCCCCACTCGCGCGCGCGCTGCCATCCACACCTCCTCGCGACGACCGGCGCGCAGCATAGCCAGGGGTCCCGGCAGCGTCAATCGAAGTGAATCCGCTAGCTTACGTGTGAATGTCGAGCCTTGCGACGAGCTCTTCGTGATCCTTGGGGGCGGCATCGACGTGGTCGAGATCGCGCGCATCGAGCGCGCGCTCGCGCGCCGCGGCGAACGCCTGCGCACGCGCGTGTACACGGAGCGCGAGATCGCCGACTGCCTCCGGCGCTCCCGGTCGGGCTCGCACTTCGCGCTGCGCTTTGCCGTTAAGGAAGCCGGCATGAAGGCAATCGGAACCGGCTGGCGCCGCGGCGTGGCGTGGCGCGACTTCGAGACGCTCGAGACGTCGCTCGGGCTCGAGGTCGAGCTCCACGGCTGCGCGCTCGCGATCGCGCGCGAGCGCGGCTTCGCCCGCGCCTGGGTCGGCGCCTCCTACACGCGCACCCACGCCTTCGCGCAGCTCGTGCTCGAGGCGGCGGAAGGTCACACGCGCTCGTGAGCGGACTTCTGAACGGCGCCATCGCCGCCGCATTCGTCCTGTTGCTGATTGCCGCCGCGGGCGTGGCTTCGGTGCTCGCCCTGGTCGGGCGCGATCCCGGGCCGCTGCCGCACGGCTCGCTGTCCGCGCGCGGGCTCGGCGCGCCGGCCCACGTCGTGCGCGATCCGTTCGGCGTGCCGCACGTCGAGGCGGAAACGCTCGCGGACGCCTACCTCGCGCTCGGTTTCGCGCACGCGCAGGATCGGCTCTGGCAGATGGAGCTCTCGCGCCGCAGCGCGCGCGGGCGCCTCGCGGAGGTCTTCGGGGAGCGCGCGCTCCCTCAGGATCGCCTGGCGCGCACGCTCGGCTTCGCGGAGGCCGCGCGGCTCGAGTTCCCCAAGCTCGCGCGCGAGACACGCAGCTCGCTCGAGGCGTACGCCGCGGGCGTGAACGCCTGGCAGGCCGAGATTGCGGCGAACCGCGCGACGCGCCCGTTCGAGCTGCGCTGGCTCGCGATCGACCCCGAGCCGTGGACACCGCAGGACTCGCTCGCGATTGCGCGCCTGCGCGCCTGGGATCTCGGCCGCTCGCTCTCTGCCAGTCTCTTGTTGGACAGACTCGTCGCGGAGCTCGGCGGTGTGCCGTCGCGCGACTTCTTTCCGGTGCGGCCGAGCGACGGTTCGCACGATCCGCTCGAGGGCGTGGTGAAGATCGGCCGCGTCTCGGACGAGTTGGCGGCTCTGAACGGGCTCGGCGGACCGTCCGGCAGCCTCGGCTTTCTCGTCCCGGCCGCGCGCTCGAAGAGCGGCAAGCCGTTGCTCGCCAACGATCCGCACGTCGGCTTCGGTGCGCCGGCCGTCTTCTACCTGGCGCATATCCGCGCCGGCCGATTCGAGCTCTCCGGCGCGACCTGGCCCGGGCTGCCGGTCTTCTTCACCGGTACGAACCGCGAGATCGCCTGGGGTCAGGTCGCATTACACGTGTCAGTGTCAGACCTCTTCGACGAGACGCTCGATCCGGCCGACCCCACGCGCTACGAGCGCAGCGGCCGCTGGCAGGCCGCAGAGGTCCGCAGCGAGACGATCGCGGTGCGCGGCCGCGCCCCGGAGACCGTGTCGGTGATCGTCACCGAGCACGGCCCGCTCCTGCGCACGATCTGGCCCGACGAGCCGCGCGCGAACGCGCTCGCGCTGCGCTGGACCGGCCAGGCGGAGCAGAGCGGTGTCGAAGCGCTGCTGCGCTTGCAGCGCTGCGCCGAGTGGACGTGCTTCCGGCTCGCGCTGCAGGAGCTGCCCGCGCCCGCCGCGACTTTCCTGTACGCGGATGCGGCCGGCGCGATCGGCACGCAGGTCGCCGGCCAGCTGCCGATCCGCGCGATCGACACCGGTCTTCTGCCGCTCGCCGGCGCGTCGCGCTACTACGACTGGCGCGGCACGGTCTCCTTCGACGAGCTTCCCTCCGTGTACGGCGCGACGCTGCCGGTACAGGTCGTGTCTCCGCATCCCGACGCTGCGTCCTTCCGAGCGCCGGTCGCGTGGCTGTGGAGCAGTCAGGGCGGCGCCGAGAGCGTGCGGGATCTGCTCGCGCGGCCGGGCGAGCTCGACGTCGAGGGCCTGGTCGCGATCCAACGCGACACGGTGTCACGTCGCGGTCCGGCGATGGCGCGACTTCTGCTCGCGGGCGCGAACCCGACTTCGAGCTCCGCACAGCGCGTGCGTGACATGCTGCTCGATTGGGACGGCTCGACGGCGCAGGACTCGGTCGGCGCGTCGCTCTATCACGTCTTCAGACAGCGCCTCGAGCGCAAGCTGCTCGACGGGCTCAGTCTTTCCAAGGTCTCGCGCGAGCTGCTCCTGCAGGCCGAGCCCGCGCCCGGCATCGCGCTCGCGCGCGCGCTCGACCGGGTCGGTCGCGAGAAGATCACGAGCTCGCGCGACGCGGCGCTCGACGAGACTTGGAGCTTTCTGCGCACGCAGGTCTCGGCGAATCCGAAGAAGTGGACCTGGGGAGAGGTGCACCAGCTGCGCTTGCGGCACGCGTTCGAGCGCCTCGGCCGCGGACCGCTCGCCTGGGTCGGTCGGCGCCTCGGCAGCGGGCCCTTCGCCGTGCCGGGCGATCCCGACTCGGCCTGGACGATGTACAGCGGCGAGCTGCCCGACTTCGCAACCGAGCTCGGGCCGGCGCTGCGCTACGCGGTCGATCTGGGCGATCCCGATCACGCGCTGTTCGGGCTCGCGGGTGGCCAGTCCGGCCATCCCGGCTCGGATCACTACGCCGACGCGCTCGGCGACTGGCTCGCGGGGCGGCCGCGCCCGTTGTGGATGCACGCGAGCGACGTCTCCTATCATCAGAGGGGAACCTGGGAGCTGCACCCCGCGGACCCATGATCGTCTTCATCCTCGTGCCCGGACTGTATGCGGCCGTCGAGCAAGCGGACGACTCCGCGCTCCGCGGCCGGCCGGTCATCGTTGGCGGCGATCCGGCGAAGCGCGGCACGGTCACGGGCGTGAGCCGTGAGGCGCGCGCGCGCGGTGTGGAAGAGGGCATGGAGACGCGCGCAGCGCTCGAGCTCTGCCCGGACGCGAGCTTGCGTCGGACGCGGCTCAAGCGCTACCGCGAGCTCGTCGCGGAGCTGCGCGAGCTCTTGCGCGGCGAGAGCGAGCGAGTCGAGGAGCTCGGGCTCGAGGGCACGTTTCTCGAGCTACCGCCCGGCGCCGACGCGCTCGCGCGCGCGGCGGAGCTCTGCGTGCGCGTGCAGGCGGAGCTCGGCGTCGCGGCCGTCGCGGGCATCGCGCCCACGCGCTTCGTCGCGGTGCTCGCGGCGCGAAACGCGGGACCGGGCGGAATCCGGCGCGTGGACGCGGCCGAGGTCGAGACATTCCTCGGCCGCTTCCCGGTCGGCGAGATCTGGGGACTCGGTCCGGCGACCGCGCGCAAGCTCGCCGAGCACGGGGTACACAGTATTGCGGAGCTTCGCGCGCTCGACGCCGCGCGACTCGCCGAGCTCACCGGCCCGCGCTCGGCGGCGCTGCTCGAGTACGCACGCGGCGCGGATCGCAGCCGGCTCGCGCCCAAGCCGCGCGCGCGCACGCTCTCGCAGGAGCAGACGCTCGACGAACCGAGCGCGGACCTGCGCACGCTTGCCGACGCGATCGAAGCGCTGGCCGAGCGCCTGGCCAGCGCGCTCGCGCGCGAACGGCGCGCCGCGCGCGCCGTCACGCTCGTGGTCTCGTACCTCGACGGCACGCGCGCATCGCGCACGCAGACGCTCGACGCGCCCACGAGCGAGGCGCGCGAGCTCTCCGACGCAGGCGTCGCGCTGCTCGCTCGCACGCAGGCGGGCGCGCGCGCGGTGCGCCGGCTGCGGCTCGCGCTCGCCGGTCTCGCGCGCGCGGGAACGAGCGCCGAGGGGCGTCAGCTGCGGCTTTTCTGAGACTCGCGCGACAGCCCGTACGGGGCGCTTCAGACGCCCTCGCTCCCTGTCCGAAACGGGAGACGAGAGGGCCCCGTTGGACAAAGACAGCACGTTCGACCGCCGAAAGTACCCGCGCGTGCACACCGAGTCGCTCGTCTCGATCGCGCGCGTCGACACGCGCGAGGCGCTCGCTCAGGCGATGGACGTCTCGATCGGCGGCATCCGCTTCCAGTGCGTCGGGCTCGAGGTCGAGCTCGGCGAGCTGCTGCGCGTGCTGCTTACGATCGGCGATCGCACCGTCTCGGTCGTGGGCAGGCTCGTGCGCGTGACCGATCTCGATGGCTTCACGCAGGAAGTCGCGCTCGCGTTCACGGAGGTCGACCCCGAAACGCTTCGCTTCCTCTCCGGCAATCTGCCCGAGGCCTACGAGCTGTAGAGCGGCCGGGCATTTCCCATCGCTCGGGGTTTGCGGGTAAGCTGCAAACCCGAATGAGCGACTTCTATCAGAACGGCGTGATCACGACCCTGCACCGGCTCGGTCCGCCGTCGCTCTCGAGGCTCGAGGGGGAGATCAAGCAGTACGCGCGCGAGCGGCCGATGGCGCTCGTGCTGCCGTGCCTGCATACCGAGATCAACGGCACGGGTTTGCGCGGCATCGTCGAAGTCCTGCGCGAGGTCTCGTACCTGCACCGCGTGATCGTCTCGGTCTCGGGCACGCAGGACGTCGAGGACTTCCGGCGCGTGCGCGACTTCTTCCGCTCGCTGCCCGAGGCGGTCTGCATCTGGGGCAGCGGTCCGACCGTGGGCGAGCTGCTCGAGCGCCAGCGCGCGAGTGGTCTCGAGCCGGGGCCCGACGGAAAGGGGCGCGCGGTCTGGCTCGGCGCCGGCGCCGCGCTCGCGCTCGGCGACGCCGATGCGCTCGCCTTCCACGACTGCGACATCCTCACCTACGATCGCGAGTTCCTGGCGCGGCTCTGCTACCCGGTCCTCAGCCCGCACCTCGACTACGACTACTGCAAGGGTTACTACGGCCGCGCCACCGATCGCTTGCACGGCCGCGTGACGCGCCTCTTCGTCACACCGCTGATCCTCTCGCTGAAGCGCACGCTCGGCCGCGAGCTGCCGCTGATCGAGTTCGTGCACGGCTTCCGCTACCCGCTCGCGGGCGAGTTCTCGATGAAGACGGCGCTGGCGCGGCAGGTGCGCATCCCGAGCGACTGGGGTCTCGAGATCGGTCTGCTCGCCGAGGTCTTCCGCAACGCCTCGCCACAGCGCATCTGCCAGGTCGAGCTCTGCGACAACTACGACCACAAGCACCAGGATCTCTCGCCGCTCGATCCCTCGCGGGGCTTGCACCGCATGGTGATCGACATCGCGACGTCGCTCTTCCGCAATCTCGCGAGCGTCGGCGTGCAATTCGACGCGGGCTTCCTGAACACGCTCTGCTCGGCGTACCTGCGCCAGGCGCAGGACACGATCACCGCCTACTCGGACGACTCGCGCATCAACGGGCTGCGTTTCGATCCGCACGACGAGGAGGCCGTGGTCGAGACGTTCACGGCGGGACTGCGCGCGGCCGGGCTCGCGTTCGTGCGCGACCCGATGCGCTCGCCGCTGATCCCGAACTGGCATCGCGTCAGCGCCGCAATCCCCGAGTTCCTCGCCGACCTGCGCTACGCCGTGGAGCTCGACCGGCGTCTATAGGTTGTTGACTACGCTCGGCTGCGCCTCACTGCGCGCGCCTGCGGCGCTTGCGGCTCCGCGCGCGAGCGGTCGCGCGCTGCGCCGTCGCGCGATCGACGCCGAACGAAGAGACGGCCGAGCGCGAGACCGCTCTCGCGATCGGCCCGCAAGCGCCGCAGGCGCGCGCAGCGAGGCGCAGCCGAGCGAAGTTCGTGTCGCGCGCGGCCGCCCGCGCGCCGGGGCCGGTAAGACTTCCTGGTGCCCAGGACTGGACTCGAACCAGCACGTCCTTGCGGACACGAGGCCCTGAACCTCGCGTGTCTACCAATTTCACCACCTGGGCACGGTGGTCCTACTGCGATCGCGCGCGATGCTAGCGGAGCGCCCGGAGCGCTGCCAAGCAGTCCGCAATCCTCGAGCTGACGGTGATCGTCTCCGAGTCTTACGAGTCCCGGCGCGCGGGCGGCCGCGCGCCACCCGATCTACGCTCCGCTGACATCAGTCGAGCGGGCCTTCAAGGCTCTACCTGACTGTCGCGCATCGCGCTTCGCTTGCGCTGGACCGGACGCCCGCTCGCGGCTGCGCCTCGCGCTTGCGAACTACTCCTCGAGCTTCCTCGTCACGGCTTCCCACTCGGCGTAGAGGGCGGCGATGGACTCTTGCTGTTTGCGGCGTTCGAGGGCGAGCTCGCGCAT
>Ga0184615_10001283_pt1 | contig 13748 bp, 8 predicted proteins | sample PLM4_65_coex_FD_133134 | JGI IMG/M metagenome (GOLD analysis project Ga0184615, IMG submission 133134) | Groundwater sediment microbial communities from an aquifer in East River, Colorado, USA - PLM4_65_coex | ecosystem: Environmental > Terrestrial > Soil > Riparian zone | place: USA: East... | reverse complement strand
TGCCTCCTTGGTCGTTTTGGATGAACACCGGGCGCTTGGTGCGGTTGGCGTTGTTGAACCAGTCGTTCCCGTTCAGCGCGGAATTCTGGTGCTGCCAGAACACTTCTCCGTGGAAGGCGTTGGAGCCTTGCTTGGAGACCACCTGGATCTGCATGGCGCCCTGCCCCGTGCTGTCCGCGCCCAGATTCGAGGTGGTGACGGTCACCTCCTGGACCGTCTCCAGGCGATTGGCAACAAAGTTGAAAAAGCTGGTTCCTCCACTCTTGAACCGCTGCGCGTTGTTGGAGATGCCGTTCAGGGTAATGTTGATGGAAGCGCCGGGCATACCCTCAAACGTGCTGTCGCGCGCGGTCACGCCTTGCTGTGCGCCGGCGGACAGCAGGGTAAACGGCAGGGTCTCCCGGCCGGGGAGTGGCAGGTCCTGAAGATATTTCTGCTCCACGGTGTTGGAGATGGAGGTGTTGGTGACTTGCAGGGCAGGCGCCGCGCCGCTGATCTCGACCGTCTGGTTCACCGCGCCGACCTTGAGGGTCAGCAATTGGTCGGTGGTCCGTCCCGCGTTGACCACGATGTCCCGGTAGAGCGCAGTCTCAAACCCCGTCAGTTCCGCAGTCAGGTTGTACGTCCCGGCTTGAACCGAGGCGAACACGAACCCGCCGTCGGCGGCTGAGGCCGTCGTCTGAGCCAAACCGGTGCCCGTGTTCACCAGGCGGAGAGCCACTCCAGGCACAACGGCCCCCGTGGCGTCTTGGACCCGCCCGACCAATTGTCCAGTAGTAGCGACCTGTGCGAGAGCCAAGGAAGCTAGCGCCGCGACGATGAGCGCGATTCGCGCCCAAGAATACGCAATAGACGGTTTTGTCATTGCAATCGCCACCTTGTGTGAGGATCTGACATCTGTGAGGTGCATTACGCCGGGGTCCGAGCGCAGAGGCAGCAACCCAACCCGCAGCCCTCCATGCTTGGTGGGCGCCTCGCCCGGCGCCTCGCGGTGTCTCATGCCGACCCCTTCCAGGCACTTCCTGATGTCCACTGTTTTCTCAAACTGGGCAGCGGCGAGTCAATGCAGTTTGTTTCGCAAGATTCTGTTTGTTCGGAACGATCTTAATCAAGCCGCCGATTCCGCCAAAAGATCATGCGGCAATGGGTCAGCGTACCGGGGCCACCTTCGGTCCGGAACCCGTCCGCCGCTTTTTCCGCTTCTGGGGCTTCCCGGCAGGCGGGGCGGAAACCACGCGGCGCGTTACCGGAGACGAGAGAATGATGGATGTAGTGGTGGCTACATACGGGGGAAACTGATCGAAGAGACGTTGCAGGTGTTCCACGGAGGAAACCGCCACCTTCATAACGAAGGAGTCCGTGCCGGTGACGCGATGACATTCCAAAACTTCGTCAAGATTCTCGGCGATGGCGATCATGTTGTGCAGCGCTTCCCCGACCACACTCAGCCGGATGTAGGCGGTGATCGGCAGACCTAACTTGGAATGATCGAGTTCGGCGTGGTAGCCGAGAATAAGTCCGGCTTCTTCCAACTTGCGGACCCGTTCCAAGACCGCAGGTGTCGATAGTCCAACGCGGCGGCCCAACTCCGCGTAGGATTGCCGCGCATCCTTCTGCAGTTCGACGAGGATCCGCCAGCCGGTGTCGTCAAGGAGCTTGTTGAGCTTGTCAGGCATCGGTCATGGCCTGCGGTTGGGCGCCGCTGAGTCGACGCTGCCGCCCGCAGCGAGCGGAGTGATCCCTTTTTCGGCTACCAGACGGTTAAACGCAGGAACCTCCTTTTCCATGAGGTTGCGATAGTCGGCCTGGGCCTTGGCCAACTCCGTTTCCAGCATCTCAAGGACGCCCAGTGAAGCTTCCGTGGGCCGGAAGTCCGCGCCACCGGCTACGTCGCCCGCACCCGTACCCACTTCTCCGTTCAGCCAGATCAGGTTGAGGTAGAGCTTGTAGGCTTCCACGTAGTACTTGTCGTCGCTGGTGCGGTCGGACTTCGAGATCAGCTTGTACTCGAGGTCCTGCATCTTCTTGTCGATCTCTTCGACGGATTTCAGCAGATCGGCGCGCAAGCGGTCCAGGCGCAGCATCTTCTGCACGTCTTCGAGCTGTTTGCGCATCCACTCGATGCGGTTGACCATGTCGGAGACCGCGTTGATGTTGTCGCGGATGCGCAGTTGTGTTCTGACCGAAGCCGATAGATCTTCGTCTGTTGAGGCCATCTTCGGATCCTTCAAGACCTCCAGGGGCTGGGTGTACGGCTTGCCATCCAACGTCAGGCGGACGGTGTACTTGCCCGGCGTAACCAGCGGTCCGACTTGAGCCTGAGCGATTCCCCAGTGGGTGATGGGCCGGGAGTCTTGTCCGCGAAAGCGCGGCTCTTCCCAAATGTGGGGGTTTTCCGGAGGCGTAGTGCGCAACGCCACCAGCCTCGGCGGCTCCATACGCAAGTCCCACGCGATGCGATTGAGCCCCGCGCGGCCCGGCCCGCGAAGCTGGCGGACGACCTTGCCGGTAGAATCGAGGATCTCGACTTGAGCCGGCCCCTGTCCTGGTCCTTGGGCTGGCGCAGCGCCACCGACTGTCGATTTCAGGGAGTAATTGATCAACGCCCGAGCGCTGCGCGAAAAACGATAGGCGGGCCGTGGTGCGAACAGCCGCACCGGCTCGTCCGGGGCGCCGTCGGCCATCTGCTCCAGTGGCGTGATGTCGTCGAGAATGAAGAGCCCGCGCCCGTAGGTGGAAAGGACCACGTCGCGGAAATGCTTCTGGACCACAATCCAGGTCACGGGCGCATGGGGCAATCCCGCATCAAGCGCCGTCCATTTCCCGCCGTCATCGAGCGAGTAGTAGAACCCATTGCCGGTGCCGGCGAACAACAATCCTTTGCGGTTGGGATCCTCGGCGATCGCGCGGACGTAGCCAAGCACGTGTTTGGGCAAGCCTCCGGAGATCAGCTTCCAGGTCTGACCGAAATCCGCGGTCTTGAAAATGTAGGGATCGCGGTTGTCCATCAAGTGCAGGTCCACGGTGATGTAGGCAGTGCCGGCATCGAAGTGGGAAGGCTGGATGGCGGCGATCACGCCGAGTGGCGGCACGCCGGTGATGTTCTTGCTCACGTCCGTCCAGTGCGCGCCCGCGTCCTTGGTGTACCAGACCTTGCCGTCGTTGGTCCCCGCCCAGATCAGGCCCTTCTGAACCGTGGATGGCGCGATGGCAAACACAACTTCGCCATAGAACTGGCCCAGGTTGTCGCCGACGATTCCGCCCGAAGACACGTTCCGGCTGGGATCTTGCGTCGAAAGATCAGGGCTGATCACCGACCAGCTTTGTCCGGCGGTGCTGGTTTTGAAGACCACCTGGCAGCCGTAATAGACGGTGTTGTGATCGAAGGGATCTATGGCCATTGGTGGCGTCCAATGGCAGCGGTACTTGGTGTCATTGGGCGCTGAATCCAGAGTATGGATCCACGGGCTCACCGAGCGAGCGCGATTGGTGCGCGCATCCCAACGCGTGATCGTATTGCCATAGCATGTGGACCAGACGATGTTGGGGTCAGTGGGATCGGGAATGGTGAAGCCTGACTCGCAGCCGCCTAATCCGTGCTCAAACGTATCGGTGCGTGACCCAAAGCTGAAGAATCCCGTGGACGTGCTGGGTCCACGCATGGTGCCGTCGTCCTGCATGTTGCTGTACACCGAGTAGGGAATCTGGTTGTCGACGGCCACGTGGTACATCTGCCCGATGGGAAGTTGCACGCGCTGCATGCCGCGGCCGTGAACGGTGGTGATGTTTAGGCCGCCGTCGTCGGTCACCACGAATCGGTCGGGATTCTTGGGATCAATCCAAATGTCATGGGTGTCGCCGCCCCAGGGCTGGGTGCGGAAAGTCTCCCCGCCGTCGAGCGAGTGATGGAAGGAACTGTTAGCCACGAAAACTTCGTTGTCGTTCGTCGGGGAGACATCAATGTGGATGTAATAGCCGGCGCGGCCGATGAGCGCGCGGTTCCAATTCACCACGCGCCAGCTATCGCCACCGTCGTCGGAGCGCCACACCGAGCCTTGATCAGGGGTCTGGATCAGCGCGTACACGCGATTGGAATTGCTGGGAGCCACGGCCACGTCCACCTTGCCCACCGGCGAGCGGGGCAGGCCGCGTCCGGTCAGACGCGTCCATGTGGTTCCGCCATCATGGGAGACGGCGACACCACTACCCGGTCCGCCGCTAAACATCGCCCAAGTGTGCATCACCACCTGCCAGGTCCCGGCAAACACGTTGCGCGGATTCTTCGGATCAATGCTCAGGCCTGAGCAGCCAGTGTTTTCGTCGACGAAAAGAACGCGCTCCCAATGCGCGCCGCCGTCGATAGTGCGATAGACGCCGCGCTCCTGCTGCGGACCCGTGGCCCGGCCAAGCGCGCAGGCGAAAACGATGTCGGCGTTTGTCGGATGAACGATCACGCGGCCGATGCGTCCGGTCTCGTCCAAGCCGGAATGTTTCCAGGTCTTGCCGGCGTCGGTGGATTTGTAGATGCCGTTGCCCATCATGTCGCTGTCACGGATGGCCCAGGCTTCTCCGGTTCCTGCCCACACCACGTTGGGATCGGTGGGGGCAACCGCCAGCGCTCCGATGGCCGCCACGGGCAAGCTATCGGAGATGGGCGCCCAGCGCGCGCCGCCGTCAGTGGTCTTCCAGACTCCTCCAGACGCCGCACCGGCATAGTAAGTACTCGGATCGCCGGGAATCCCGGCGACGGAGGCGACCCGATTTCCAATGATGGGCCCGACAAAACGGAATCGCAGACCTTCAGGCTCCGGTCCCGCGAAGCGTCGCTGTGCCGGCAGCGCAGGCAAAAGCGCCAGAACTGCCACGAAGGCGATCAACCGGTGGATTACGCTCATGATGAGGGCTCCTTGGGAATAGGCGTCGAACCCGGCTCGACTGCGGCTCGTGCTGAAATATAGAAAAGCGCTTACATGCTGTCAACAGGAAACGGGGCGGAGGTCGGTTCGCTGTGAGGAAAGAAGGGCCTGAAAGCGTTTGCAGCCGTTACGGCTCGGCGTAATAACCGTCGCGAGCCTGGACCACCAAGCCGCGCTGTTTCGCAGTCAGGCGGAGCTTGCGATACCCGGCGGTGCCGCCCGCCTGCGGAGAGAATCCAAGGCTGTACTGGTTGCGAAGCTCTTCTTCCACCTGCTTGTAAATCTGTTCGATGGAGTGCTTCTTCGAAACCTCGAAGTAACCGCCGCCCGTGGTTTTGGCGAGTTGCTGAAGCACTTTCTTGCCGTCAGGAAGTTCTTGGGGAAGGCGTCCGCGTCCACCCCGACCACCGCGGCCGCCACCGAATCCGCCGCCTTGGAAATTCTCATCGAAGAAGCGGATCGTGTAAACGAGGGTATCCGCACGCTGCGCAGCCTCGATCGCTTCCGTAAGCGGGACCTTGCTACCGGTGTCCACGCCGTCGGAGAGCACGATGAGCGCCTTGCGGCCGCGCTGTTTGGCCATCAACTCCTCGGAGGCCAGCAGCACGGAGTCGTAAAGCGTGGTACCTCCGCTCATACCGCCGCGCGGACCGCGCCGGGGCGGCCACCCCCCTCCGCCGCGTTGCGGGAACCGCCGTTGCGTTTCAGGCATCTCCAACCGCGCCAGCGCCGATTCCAGCTCCTTGCGCGAGGAGGTCAGGTCCTGAAGCAATTCAACATCAAGATCAAAATGGATCAGGAAAGCCTGATCCTTGTCCTCGCGCAGCACCTGATCAAGGAAACGGTAGCTGGCCGTCCGTTCCTGGCCAAGCACGCGGCGCTGGCTTCCGCTGGTGTCCACCAGCAGCCCCAGCGTCAGCGGGAGATCGCTTTCTTGGGCGAAATAGCGGATGGTCTGCGGGCGGCCTTCCTCTTCCAGAATGAAATCATCCTTGGTCAGGTTGCGGACCACCTCACCCTTGTTGTTGCGCACGGTGGCCAGCACGTTGACCACTTTGACTTCCGCGGAGAAGGTCTTGTCCTGACCAGGCAAGACCAGGCTGCTCGGGAGCAGCAGAGAGACAAGCGAGGCCCAGAACCACCGAGGAATGGGTCCCATCATTGCTCGATCCAACCCCCTACCACTGCCGAAGTTGCGGAGCAGATATGCGAGTACCGCTCGCTCACGCTCGCGAGCCGCGACGGTTACGGAGCGGGTGCTTCCCTGGAGTACCCGCTCGCTCACACTCGCGGCTCGTCCCGAAGCGCGACTTTCGAAGAGCCGTAGCTCCGAGGCTTCTCGACTTCATCAAGTCAACCCTCTACGCGCTTCGAGATCAGCAAGAGATAGGAGAGAATGCCGCCCACCAGGATGAAGCCGGTAAGACTCAACGCCATTGCGAAGGAGCCGGTGACGTGCGCGATGTAGCCGGTCAGCGCCGGCGCCAGGATGCCGCCGACGTTGCCACCGAAGTTTTGGATCCCCGAAGCCGTGCCGACCAGGTTCTTCGAACAGACCGCCTGGGTCAGGGCCCAGGTGTTCGGCGCGGAGATGCCTAATCCACACAGCGAAATCGTCAGCAGCCAGACCGCGACGTTCTTATCCGCCACAAGGCCTGCGGGAACAATGGCGCATGCTACCGCCAAGCCGGCGCAAATGAAGATCTTGCGAACCAACGCTTCTTCATGGCCGCGCCGGATCAGCCAGTCGCTGGAAATGCCGGACAGCAAGATGATCACTGACATGGCTATGTAGGGAACCGAGCTATAGAACGCCATTTCTTTGGTGCTGAAGTGGCGTTCCAGCACCAGGTATCCCGGCAGCCAGTTGACGAAGACAAACCAGGTGTAGTCGTAAGCGAAGAATCCCAGGAAGATCCCCAAGACGGTGGGCTGCTTGAGAAGAGCCATGCTGGCCAGAAACGAAGTCGGCTTCCGAGGCGGAGCCGGGCTGGCCGCAGCGAGCGCGTCGCCGGCCATCTGTCGCTCCTTGCTGCCGACCACCTGCATCCACGGCCAAAGCCAGATCAGCGGGAGCACGCCGGTGACCAGAAAGAAGGCCTGGCTGCCGTAGGCGGCCAGCAGCAGCGGACCCGTTGCGCCCACCAGCGCCTGCCCGACGCGGACGCCCATCAAGTAGATCGCGGTGATCAGGCCTCGCTCGCTTTGCGCAAACCACTCCGAGACGATCCGGGCGCTGGCCGGGAATGCGGCGGCCTGGCCCGCGCCAACGGTCATGCGCACGGCGATCAGCGCGGGCTGGGTGGTCACAAAGCCGGTGAGCGCCGAGGCCGCCGACCACAATCCGAAGCCGGCTGCGTATGTGCGTTTCGGACCCCAGCGGTCCACCAGCCAGCCAGCAGGCACTTGCAGGAAGCAGTAGGTCCAGAAGAGTGCGGACAGCAGCACGCCCATGACCGCGGGGGAAAGCCCCATCTTTTGCATCATCATCGGCGCGGCCACCGAAAGGGCGCCCCGGTGGCCGTAACACACCACCATTCCGGTGAATAACAGCACGATCAGGGGCCATCGATGTCGGGAGGGGCGAGGCAAGCCCGGATGATACACCAGTACCGGCGGGCCTGTGCCAACGTTTTCGGTTGACATTCACAGTGCTTGATCGCTAACTTTAGTGCAGGAGGATACTGTGGCCGCCGCTCGAATGAAGGACATTGCCAAGGATCTCGGCGTCTCGTTGATGACCGTGTCCAAGGCCCTCCGCAATCATAGCGACATCAGCGAGCGGACCCGCAACCGCGTGCTGAAGCGCGCCCGGCAGTTGAAGTACCAGCCCAACTGGATCGCCCGCAGCCTGGTCACCCGGCGCACCTACATGGTCGGTTTGGTGATCCCCGACCTGATGCACTCCTTCTTCGCGGAAGTGGCCAAGGGTGTGTCCCGAAAGTTCGAACCGCTCGGTTATCAGATCGTGCTGTCGAACTCCGAAGAGAATCCGGAGACCGAGAAACGCGAGATCGAACTCTTGTTGGCTAGGAACGTGGACGGGCTGATCATCGCCTCCACTCAGACCAACGGGCGCTGGCTGGCACAAAACTTGAGAGCCCGCAAGGCGCCGTTTGTCTTAATCGACCGCATGCCCGTGAGTCTGGAGGCGCATTACGTGGGCGTACGCGACGAGGAAGTTGGGGCTCTGGCCACGACGCATTTGGTTGAGCAGGGCTGCCGCCGCATCGCCCACATCCGCGGCCCCGCCGTCTCCACTGGCACCGGACGCCTGCTCGGATACCGCCGCGCGCTCGCCGACCATGGCCTGAAGGCGCCCTCCGAATACATTGTTGCCGGGCAGTTTGAGGACGACACCGGCTACGAGGCCATGCAGAAGCTGCTGAAACTCAGCCCGCGCCCCGACGGCGTCTTCTGTTTCAACGATCCGGTGGCCGCCGGAGCCATCCGCGCGATTCTCGAAGCCGGCCTGCAAGTGCCCGAAGACATCGCTATCGTCGGAGCTGGAAACGTGCACTACTCCGACCTGCTGCGCGTTCCCTTGACCACTGTCGATCAAGGCAGCTTGGCCATCGGTGAAACCGCGGCCGAGCTGCTCACGCAATGTATGGAGTCCAAGAAGCCTCCGGTTCCCAAGCGCATCCTGTTACCGGCGCGCTTGGTGATCCGGGAGTCCAGCGTCAGAAACCACCGGCAAGGCGCCAGGGTCTCGGCTTAAGGAGGCGCTCTAGTACCGCCAACGATAAACGCGGACCCGTCCGTCATTCCGCCAAACGCGGTCCCGGTCCCAGTCTCGGTCACGATCCCACGTCCGGCTCCTGAATTGATACGGGTAGCCGTTGGAATACCCCGAGTTCCCGTAACGCTTCTGCAGACCCGGTGGTAGTTGACCGTTGCGATACAGGTGCTTCTGCAGGCCGGGCGGTAGATTGCCCTGCCGCTTGGCCAACCCGGGAGGGAGATTGTTGTTCCCATACCAAGCGCTATGCCCAGAGTAGGGGTTTGCCTGCCAACGCCCCTTTGAGCGTTGGGCAATGGCAGGTTCCACCAGCAAGCTTCCCAGCAACACCACAGACGCGCCCCAAACGACGGTCTTCAAGAGACACCTCCTCCCCCCTCACAAACGTAGACGGCCAGGACGGCGCTACGGTTGCCGGTTTAGCGATGCGGTCCTAGCGCGCCGTACCGTAGTAGATCGCGTTAAACAGGAACTTGAAAGTTCCATGGGGTTGGCCTCGGAAGTTGACTTCCGAGCCGAACAGGAAGAGCTTGCCCTTGCCGACGGGCGCTTCCGCCACCGTGACGCCGTCCTGCAAGTACTGCTGGCCCCAAGCCCATCCGCTTCGCAGCGGGGTGGGATCGGAGAACCAAGCTACCGGCTTGATTCCCATGCGGATGGCTTCCGGCTCCAGACGGATCACCGGGCTGTTGTTGAAGAAGACATCCACTTGGGCCGGCATGCCTTGAGCAATCGGCTGAGAAGTGTCCACCTTCACCCGCAGCACGGAACCGGGGATGTAGAACTTCTCGCGCGGCAACGGCCGGAGTTGGCCCTCCGGCGACCGTTCCACGAGATGGTTGCTGACCGGCAGCCCGAGCATCTCGCCGATGTTGGTTGAGCCGCCAATGGCAATGATCGTCCCGCCGTCCTCGAGGAACTTCTTGAGCTGCGGGATCGTTCTTTCGACGGTTACACGGCCCAGCCAGCCTTGGAATTCCGGGGGCACACGGCTGGAGTCGGGTTCCTGTGTGAATGCCGCTCGGTCCGGATCAGCGCCTTCTGGGGCCGCGCCGCCCCGCCCGCGAGAGGAAATGCCGCCGTCTGGGAAAATCAGGACATCGAACTTCGCCGTCAGGTTCCCGGCGTCCAGTTCCTTGGGGAAGACCACTTGATAGGGAAGCTCGAACTTTTCGAACATCCACTTGGTCCATCCGGAAGGCATGTTGCCGCCGTAGCGGTCCCAAATGCCGATGCGCGGAGCCCGAAGCTTCAAGCTCTCACCCGCTGGGCGGCTGGCCACCCCACTCACTTTGACGCCCAACTCGCCGGAAGCTTTCTCCAACACGGCGGCCGTCGACGATTTCGCGGACACAAACAGCGCTCCATCCTTCATCCAATAGACATCGTCGCCGTTCTTCAGCAAGCGGTTGATAGCGGTGAATGCATCGTTCTGGTGATGGTCCAGCAGGAAGCCGGCCGTGCCCGCGCCGCTCACTTTCTCCACAGGCGGCTTCTGCAGCCCGCTGACCTTTTCAAACGGTCCGTCGAAGCCCTCCAGGATGCGGTCGAACTGCACGCCCATCTGGTAGGCCAGAGTGTATCCGGCCACGTCATAGGGCGGGATCGGCGGTCCACCGGGATACAGGAAATCGTTGGGATGGTCCTGCGGCTCGAACATGTCCAGCACGTGGGGCCGGAAAGCCTGTGCGGACTTCACCACGTAAGAGCCGCCCGGATATTTCTTTCCGGCTACGGTGAACTCAGCCGTGGCGCGTTGTACGGTGATGCCGGTCTTCAGCAGGGAGTTGATGAACTTCACCGCGGTGGGGAAGTCGGCTTGATTGGAGGGCAGGATGTAACCGCGCGGATCCCGATTGGCGGGATCGCGCATCATGTCGAAGTACTTGGCCGGCAGGCCTGCCGCAAGGCCTCCGCCGACGCGGATGAACGTCGGTCCACGATCGGCCTGGGCCGCGCGTGGATTATCCTTGGCCACCGCGGCGCGGACCGCTTCGATGCGTTTGGGCGTGGTGGTCCACGTATCGCGGTTGCCCTTTTCGATGGAGTTGCGGCCCATCTGGTAGATGTTGTACAAGAACTGCTCGCGGTGCCGCGAGGCCACGTCCATGACTGCGCGATTAGCGGTTACCGAGTACTCGATCGATTGCCGGAAATGCCATTTTTGCGGCGTGATCGGATAGAACAAGTCGCTGGTCGGCAGCAGCCGGTTGGGCACGAATGGGATTTCCATCGGCGTAGGGTTGCCAATGGTCTCGGTGAGCAGCCCGATCATGTTGTGGAAGTAGGTGGTCGTGCGCAGCCCGCCGTTGAACCAAGTGGAGTAGTTGGCCCCGCGCCGCGTGGTTGCCCCCGGTTTGTTCTCCGCGATGAAGCGGTTGTGCATGGCCGCGCCCACCAGGTCCAGTCCCGCGGGGATCAGCGGATCGTACAGGTAATTGAACGGATCGCGGAAAGGCGGGGCGAACAACACCGCTCCAGCCGGTCCGGTCTGGTGGTGGTTGTACATGATCTGCGGGAACCACTCCGTATACAGGATCCGGTTCATGTTGGTGGTCTCCGCTTGGCTCGACAGGTAGAAGTCGCGATTGTTGTCGTGGCCGATGTACTTCTGATAGAGCCGCGGAATCCCTTGCGTGGAGCGCTTCGTCGGATCGGGGTTGCGCATGTACCAGTTGGAGACCAACTCCATCCCGTCGGGATTGGCGTGTACGAACAGGATGATCACGTCGTTCAAGAACCGCATGGTCTCGGGATCCGTGCGGCTGATCATCTGGTATTCGGTCTCGAGCAACTGGTGAGCCCCGAGGACCTCTGTGGCGTGCAAACCGCCGTCGATCCACACCACGGCCTTGCCGTCCGCCGCCAACTTCTTAGCTTCCTCGTCGGTGAGCCCCTCGGCCAGGGTCAGACGCCGCACGATGTTCTTGTAGTAGTCCAGTTTCTTGTGGTTCTCCGGTGACGTGACGATGGCCATCCACTGCGGGCGGCCTTCCTCAGTCTTACCGATCTCCACCAACCTCATGCGGTCCGATTCCGTGGCCAGCTTCTGCCAGTAGGCGGTAAACTGGGTATAGGTGGACAGAAAGTAGTCATCACCGATGTTGGCGCCGAAGAACTCCTTGGGCGAAGTGACCTTGGGCGGCCCACTGACGGCTTTCTTGGCCTGGGCGCCGGCAAGGATAGTGATGGAAAGAAGGACACACAGCAGTAAGCGCTTCATGGACCGCATGCTACCAGAATCCGTGTAATCCGTGTAATCCGTGGTTGGTTTTTGTTAGCATGTCCGGATGACTCGTCCACTCGCAGTTCTCGTCGTCCTGGCCTTGGCCGTCATGCTGTCGGCCCAGGAAAAGAAGAAAGCCCCCACCGGCTATACCGACACGCCCTACATTCCGGGGAGCAAGTGGCGTGTGCATGACGATACCCGCCCGCGTCCTGCCGTGGTGACGCCGGCCCCTGAGGACGCGCCGGCCAAGCCGCCAGCCGATGCCGTCGTTCTCTTCGATGGATCGAATCTCTCGAAGTGGCGCACCGCCAAAGGGGAAGCCCCACCCTGGAAGGTAGAGAACGGCTACGTGGAGGTGACTCCCAAGGGCGGTGACATCTTCACGCGGGATGAATTCGGCGACATCCAGCTACACGTCGAGTTCAGGGCGCCGACGCCTCCTCAGGGTGACAGCCAGGGCCGCGGCAACGGCGGCGTATTTCTGATGAACCAGTTCGAGGTCCAGGTCCTGGATAGCTACGACAACGTCACCTATGCCGACGGCCAGGCCGGAGCCATCTACGGCCAGACGCCGCCGTTGGCGAATGCCTCACGCAAACCGGGAGAGTGGCAATCCTTCGACATCTTCTTCACCGCGCCGCGTTTCAAGGACGGGAAAGTCGAGAGGCCGCCCTACGTCACGGTGATCCACAACGGCGTGCTGGTACAGAACCACACCGAGATTCTTGGCGGTACAAGGAACCGCAACCTTCCCGGGGCCATCCTGCCGAACGCCAAGGGTCCCATCCGGCTGCAGGATCACAACAACCCCACGCGCTTCCGCAACATCTGGCTGCGGCCGCTTGACGAGCCGCGACCGTAAGGGAGCGGTTTCTTACGAGGGAATAACCGCTTGCTGACGCGCGCGGCTCATTGTTGCGAGCGGGAGTTGCCCGACCCGCCGCAGGTCGCGCAAGTGTCCCAGCGGGGAATATCGCCTTCCCAAGCGACAATGACCACTCCGGTAGCTTGACAGTCCAGGCACAGTCCGTGCTGGCGGAAGAAATCGTCCAACCCGGCCGGTCTGCCGGCACTGGACTCGCGCTCACGCCATTCTTTGATGCCAAGAATCGTGAACCCTTTCTCCCCGAGGCTCGTGTGGGTTATGTCGTTCCACCTTTTTCCCCGGTTGGACCCGCCGGAGTTTTCAGCAGATCCTCTCCGCGCTTGAAAAAAGCACTGAAGCAGTTCCGCGCATTCCGCGGCCAGCACCCCGCCTACAATCTCCGCGCGATGATTCAAGCGTGGATCGTCGGCGATCTGGTAGAGCGTGCGTACGGCACCGGCCTTGGGATCTTCACAACCATATACGACGCGCGCGATACGGGCCTGCACGATGGCACCCGCGCACATGGCGCACGGTTCCACTGTGACGTAAAGGTGGCAGCCGGTCAGCCGGTGATTGCTGATCCGGCGGGCCGCGTCGCGCAGCGCGACGATCTCAGCATGAGCGCTGGGATCGCGGTCCTGAAGCGTGCGATTATGGCCGCGGCCGACTTCGGCTCCGTCTAAAACCACCACTGCGCCGACCGGCACTTCACTTTCCGACTGCGCGGCCGCGGCTTCCGCGAGCGCCTCGCGCATCCACATCTCCGCGGAGGCGTCGTTCATTTCTTGCCGGAGCGTTTGCGCAGACAGTTGGTGCAGTAGCCGCCGATCTCCACGCGGGCGAAGGAGACGTCGAAGTCGATCTCGCGGCTGATCTGGGCCTTCATCTTCTCGAAGTAGGGACTCTCAAACTCGGTGACCATGCCGCAACCCAGGCAGCCCAGATGCAGATGCTGGCGGAGCGGGCGCTGCTCGTAGTAGTGACCCTCGCCAC
>Ga0184615_10001282_pt1 | contig 13751 bp, 7 predicted proteins | sample PLM4_65_coex_FD_133134 | JGI IMG/M metagenome (GOLD analysis project Ga0184615, IMG submission 133134) | Groundwater sediment microbial communities from an aquifer in East River, Colorado, USA - PLM4_65_coex | ecosystem: Environmental > Terrestrial > Soil > Riparian zone | place: USA: East... | reverse complement strand
GTTGTCGACTGGCTTCGCTGAAAGTTTGAAGATCAGGATGTGCTGCCAGGGCAGCCGCTCGTCGGTCTTTTCGAGACGGTAGCCCTCGGCTTCCACTTCCGTACGCACCTCTGCCACGGTCATCTTGTGTTCCAGCCGGATGGGTACCGACGGATCTTCCTTGCGGAACTCGAGCAGCACCAAGCGTCCCGTGGGCTTGAGGGCAGCGCGCAACTTGCGCAGCATCGCCTGGGGCTGGGACAACTCGTGGTAGACGTCCACCATCAGGATCAGGTCGAGGGCGCCGGCCGGAAGTTTGGGATCATCGGCTGTGGCCAGAACCGTTTCCACGTTGGCCAGCTTGCGCTTCTTCAGCAGCTCCAGCATCTCCGGCTGGATATCGGTGGCGAAAACCTTGGTCGCTTTGCGTGCCAGACGTTCCGTGTAGTAACCGCTTCCGGCGCCAACATCCGCCACCACCATGCCGGGTTTGATGTCCAGAGCTTCGACTGCGGCAGCGGTGTTTTCTTCCGACGCCCTCTCTGGCCGTTCCAGCCAGTCCGCGCCCTGCCATCCCATCACCGGCGCGATCACCCGGCCGGTGAGGGCATGCTTTCCTTGGCCAAGGAGTATGGAACCACAGATGAACACCGATGCACACAGATGGATCCATCTGTGTTTATCCGTGTTCATCTGTGGTTTCAGCGGTACGCTTTCCACCACGGAGAGGCGGACTCCAGCGCTTTGTTGACCGACTGGATGTTCTTGACGCCTTCCGTGTTGAGGAAGTCCTCCAGAGCCTTGAGCCCTTGCTTGGCGTAGATGGGGATGCCTTCCTTCCAAGTGGCCCGCCCGCAGAGGACGCCGTTGAACTTGACGCCCGCTTCTGCGGCCAGCTCCAGGTTTTCGGTGAACTGGTTGTTACTGACCCCGGCGCTCAGATAGATGAACGGCTTCTTGGTGCCCTTGGCAGCCTGTTTGTAGATGGCCAGCGCCTCTTTCTTGGTCTGGGCCGCCGGACCCTTGAACGCCCGCGTGCCCTCGACGTAAGCGGTGTTCACCGGCACTTCCACCTTGAGTACGTCCACGAAGTACTGCTTCTTGGAGAATTCCTCCATGCTCTTGATCACCACAGCGGGCTTGATCTTGGCGAACTCCGGACCCTTCTCGTCGCCGCCCTTGGGATCGTAGCCGACAAACTCCAGGAAGAAGGGAATGTCATGCGCGACGCACTCCGCGCCGATGCGCTCCACCCAGGCATGTTTTCGGTCGTTGACCTTGGCGTCTTCGAACGGGCTGTAGTACAGGAGGATCTTGATGCAGTCGGCTCCGGCTTCCTTCAGCCGGCGCACCGTCCAGTCGGGGAGCAGCAAGGGGAAACGCCCCTTTTCGACCTGATCGTATCCGGTCTTTTCGTAGGCCAGGAGGAGCCCGGCGTTCTTCGAGCGCTTCTTGGAGGCGCCCAGTCCAAATTCGGGATCCAGTAGGATCGCACTGGCGTACGGAGTCAGGATCCGCGTGACGGCGGTCTTGAACTCGCTCATCATCTCTGGCGTTACCTGGTCATCCGCGACGCCCTTTTCCTTGGCAATGGACTTCTGCAACGAGCCGCGCTGATCCATAGCCGCCGCAGCGATCACACCCTTCTTGTTCGAGACCGCCTTAAGCCCTTTCAACTTCCCTGGGGTAAGCTTCATGAGTCCTCCGTCGATGGATTAATTCAAAACGTCATTCTACCTCGTATCGTCCGGCACGTGGTAGCATGACCGGGAAATCACCCGGGTGGGGAGGATCACCATGAGAAAGGCTATTCTTGTTTTGACCGTTTTCTACGGGTGTGCCGCTTGGGGATGGGCCCAAGGGACCACCTCGCGCGTCTTGGGCTTGGTCAGCGACCCGTCGGGAGCCGTTGTGGTCGGCGCAACCGTGACCCTGACCAACGAAAACACCGGCGCATCTTTCAGCACAAAGACCACTCAAGCGGGGACCTATTTGTTTGAGGCTGTGCAGGTGGGGTTCTACACGCTGCTTGTGGAGGCGCAGGGCTTTAAGAAGTTTTCCTCGAAAAAGAATCAAGTGACCATCGGCCAGCCGGCCACGATCAATGCCACGCTGGAGGTGGGCGCCTTGGTGGAAACCGTGGAGGTCAGCGGGGCCGCCGAGTTGGTACAGACGTCCAGCTCCGGAAACTTCGGCGGGTTGGTGGAACAGCGCGTCCTCCAGGATCTGCCGATCGTAGGCACGCGCGGCCGCAATCCCATCGACCTCGTGCTGCGCCAGCCGGGCGTAGTTTCCGGCTCGAACACCGGCGGCGGGGTCCACGTGCACGGAGCGCGCGACCGCGCCTGGAACTACACCCTGGACGGCATCGATACGAATGAGTCCAGCGCGGGAGGCTCGAACTTCTCGCCCCTTCGGACCAACCCGGATTCGCTGGCCGAATTCCAGGTGATCACCAGTAACTTCACGGCGGAGTATGGGCGCAGCAGCGGTGCTCAGGTAGCCATGGTCACGCGCTCGGGCAGCAACGATCTGCACGGCACGGCGTTTTGGTTCTACCGGACCCCCAGCTTCAACGCCAACGAATGGGAGAACAACCTCAACAAGGTCGGCAAGCGGCAGTTCGTCCAGCACATTCCCGGATTCAGCGTGGGCGGCCCGATTTTCAAAAACAAGACCTTCTTCTTCACCAACTGGCAGTTCCTTCGCGCTTTGCAGACCGGCATCGTGACTCGCACGGTGTACACCAGCGAAGCTCGCAAGGGCAACTGGCGTTACGTTCGTGGAGCGCGCACGCTGCCAGCCGGTGTGGCCGGGGCGTCAGTCGATGCTTCCGGGAACCCCGCCGCAGGCGTGAACATCGGAACCTACAGCGTGGTAAACAGCGACCCACAGCGGTTGGGCCTCGATCCGACGACGCAGGCAGAGATCAACAACACGCCTTTGCCCAACAACTTCTTCGTGGGCGACGGTTTGAACCGGGCCGGGTACACCTTCACGGCCCCCGAGCGCGAAAAACAGTACGACGCCACGGTGAAGGTGGACCACATCTTCAATCCCCGCAATTTCCTATTCGGACGCTTCTCGTGGGGCAGTCAAGATACGCTGTGCGACAGCGTCAACGGCGGCGAGCCGCGGTTCCCCGGCCAGACCTGTCCCGTGAACACGGTCCGCCGGCCGCGCAATCTGGCCGTGAACTACCGCTGGAATCCGACGTCGCGCATCACCAACGAGTTCGTGGCCGGCTACAACTACTTCAAATTCGATTTCCAGATTCCAACCGCCGACCCCAAGAAGCCCACCCTGAGTTTCGGAGACATCACCGTACCGGGCGAAACAGAGTTTGGCAACCTGCGAGCCATTACCACCTACCAGTTTGTGGACAACATGAGTTACGTGACTGGCGGGCACAACCTCAAGTGGGGAACCAACATTCGTCTGCAAAAGCACCAGGACATTCGCGGCTCGATTGCCGGCCAGAATGCCAGCCCGATCGTTAACTTCAGCACCACGGTGAACACCGTGGACCCCACCACATTCGGCATTCCTACCGACGTCAACACCGCCTTCGACCGGCCATCCCTGCAAAGCAGCATCAATTTCCTGCTGGGGCGCGTAGGAACCATCACTCAGGGCTTTGTCGCCAAACCCGATTTCAGCGGCTACGCTCCTGGAGGAACTCTCTTCAACTTCGATGCCCGTTTTCCCGAATGGGACTTCTACTTCCAGGACAATTGGAAGGTCCGTCGCAACCTGACCGTGGACCTGGGTCTGCGCTGGGAAATGAAGCTCACACCAGGTAATCCGGAAGGGCTGATCCGACGGCCAAACCAGGCGGTTGTGGCCGGGGCCGCCCCGAGCAATACCTTGAACTGGGTCAAGGGCGACATGTACGACAGCGACAGGAACAACCTGGGACCCTCCATCGGCCTGGCCTGGGATCCTTTCGGTAACGGCAAGACATCAGTGCGTGCCAACTACCGCATCTCCTTCGACCGCTCCAACACCTTTGTATTCTCTTCTGCCGTTTTCCAGAGTATTCCGGGGATCGCGCTCGGAGTTTCGGATCAAACCTTTGGACAGGCCGGTGGCCGGCTGCGCAGCTTGCCATCCGTTGCGCCGGCGGCGGGTGTGACCCCAACCAGCTTCCTGCAGCCGCCCAGCGCTTCCACGAACACCATGACCGTGGCCGCCCCCGACCTGCGTGCGCCCAAGACCCACATGTTGGGCTTGAGCATCCAGCGCGAGGTTTGGGGGAAGAACCTGTTGGAAGTGAGCTACCTGGGCAGGCGCGGCATCGGCCTGTTCGGCAACTACGACGTAAACCAAGCCAACTATCGCACCAACGGGTTCCTGAACGCCTTTAACCTCGTTAAGGGCGGCGGAGACAGCGCGTTGATGAACCAATTACTCCAGCCGGATACCCGCCGCAATACGGGTGAAACCGGATCGCAGATGGTGCGGCGGCTCTTTGCTTCGGACCTCACCTTGAATAACGTGGCCGGCCTCGCCCGGTCCTTTGCCACACGCATTCAGGGCGGGCGGAGCTTGCCCGACCTGGCCGGGTTGGGTCCTTACTTCTTCATCCCCTTCCCTCAGTTCAGTACCTTCCGGGTTCTGGATTCCAATGCCTTCTCGACCTACCACGCCCTGGAGGTGAAGGCCGAACGCCGCTTCTCCGGCGGTCTCTATTACCTTCTGGCTTACACCTGGGCCAAGTCACTGGACACGGGATCCTATGACCCCGCCTTTACCGTGGTCTCGACGGCCAACAACCAATCGGCTTCCTCCACGCCGTTCGATATCTACAACCGTCGATTGAACTACGCGCGTTCCGACTTCGACCGGGCTCACGTGCTGCAAGCGACCTGGGCTTACGAGCTGCCCTTCGGACGGGGAAAGCGCTGGTTGAACAGCACCAACGGATTCGTCGACCGGGTGTTCGGCGGATGGGAGCTAAGCGGCTTTATGACCATCCAGGCCGGGCGGCCACTGACGATCTACTCCGGATCGAACACTTTTTCCAACACCGCCCAAACCCCGGCCAATTGCACCGGGTGCTCACGCAGCGACGGGGAGGTCTTCGACGACGCCACCGGAATCAAGTTCTACTTGGACGCGGCAACCCGTGCCAAGTTCTCCACGCCGGCACCCGGGGAGATGGGCAATACCGGCCGCAACTTCCTCACCGGTCCAGGCTCGTTCAGCTTGTCCGCGGGAGTTCTCAAGCGCGTCGCCCTGTGGAAGATCGCCGATCAACAGCACGATCTGCAATACCGCGCGGAGTTCACCAACCTAACCAACACGCCGACATTCGGCTTCCCGACCGCCACCATCACCAGCGGCGTATTCGGGCGCATCCGTGACGGAGTGATCAGCGGGTCGCGCAAGATCCAGATGTCGTTGAAGTACAGCTTCTAGGCGCTCGGAGGCTGCCGGAGTTCCTCCGGCAGCCTCCGGCACTTCGAGGTCAGAGCACACGAATCACTCCGCGGGCGATTTCGGAGAACGGCAACGAGACCACACGGTTGCTGGCCGCGTTCACTACGCTGCTCACCACCGGTTGCGCGGTCACGCTCGACACAAGCGCACAGAAGCAAGAGCGTTGACTTGACCATGACCAGCAAGTCTAGGAGACAGACGGCCGCAAAAAAATCACCGGAATCTTAAATCTGCGACTGTCAGGCCTTGGACAGTTTGCGGTCCAGCAGCACCGCGCCCAGGATCACTCCTCCGAGCACGATCTTCTGCATGTAGGGGTCCACGTTGGCAAGGTTCAAACCGTTATTCAGCACGCCGATGAAAATGGCGCCAAGCAGGGTGCCGGCTAGGCTGCCTTGTCCGCCGAAGAGGCTGGCGCCGCCCACCACCACGGCGGCGATCACGTCCAGTTCATAGCCCAGACCGGCGTTGGGGATGCCCGCGCCTAGTCGCGAGGCCAGCATTACTCCGGCAAATCCGCCGAGGAGTCCGTTCAGCGCATAGACGGCGATCTTCACGCGCGCCGTCTTGACGCCCGCCAGAAAAGTGGCGCGCTCGTTGCCGCCGACCGCATAAATGTGGCGACCAAATACCGTGCGGCTCAGCATCACACCGAAGACCGCGTAAAGCAGGGCGGTCAGCAACACTGGAACCGGCAGGCCCAGCACGTACCCGCGTCCCAGCCAGGCAAATGAAGCGGGCAGATCGCCCACCGAGTAACCACCGGTCATCAGGAATGCCGCGCCGCGCAGACCCGACATCAGCGCCAGCGTGACGATGAATGGCGGAATCGAAAACCGGGTCACAAACAAGCCGGTGAACAAGCCGGAGACTGCGCCTGCCAAAAGGCCGGCGCCCAATGCGGCGGCCGGTCCAGCGGACTTCACCGAGTACGCGGCCATGATCCCGGTCAACGCCACCAGCGATCCGACCGAAAGATCGATGCCGCCGGTCAGGATCACCAGCGTCATGCCGATGGCCAGGATCGCGGTGATGGAAGTTTGCAGCGTGACGTTGATGGCATTTGCGCCGCTCAGGAACTGCGGCGAGAGGACTGCAAAGATGGCGCATTCCACAACAACCGCCACGGCGATGCCGAGCTCAAAGCGTTTCATGGGGTGGCCAATTGAAGAATCTTCTCCGGAGTCGCCTCCGCGACGGGGAACTCACCGGCCACGCGGCCGTCACGAAGGACGACGATGCGGTCGGCGAGCAGCAGAGCTTCGGGCAGTTCGCTGGTGGTCACCAGCAGGGCCAGACCTCGTGCCGCCTGCTCGCGCAAGACGCGGTAGATTTCGAACTTGCCGTTGATGTCCACGCCGCGCGTCGGCTCATCGAGCAGCAGCACGCGCGATCCGGCCAACAGCCAGCGCGCCAGCAACGCCTTCTGTTGGTTGCCGCCGCTGAGCAAGCGGATGGGCATCTCGAGAGATGCCGCCTTGACCGCGACGGCCGCGGTCTGTGCGGCGACAGCTTGCGTTTCTGCCTGTCGCTGGACCAACGGCCCGCGCCGGAATCGTGCCAGCGATGGCAACGACACGTTGGTCCGCACGGCCAGGTCCGGCAGCAGACCGTCCCAGCGGCGATCCTCGCCGAGAAAGCCGACTCCCCCGCGTACCGCCTCAGCAGGCGAGGTGAAGTGGACCGGCTGCCCGTCCACGCGGACCTCGCCGCCGTTGACCGTATCGGCCCCAAACAGCGCACGCAACAGCCGCGTCCGTCCCGATCCCGCCAGCCCGGTGAGCACCACAATCTCGCCGGCGCGGACGTTCACGGATATGTCCTGTAGGCCTGTGGCAGCCTTCAGCCCACGAACCTCCAGCCGAAATCTGCCTTCCGCTCCGCCCACTGGCCACTGGCCACTGGCCACTGCCAACTTCCCCGCCATGGCCACGATCAGCCGGTCGCGATCCAGTTCGGCAGTGGGCGCTTCGAGCACATGACGTCCGTCGCGCATCACCGTGACCCGGTCGCTGATTTCCAGCACTTCTTCGAGACGATGGGAGATGAACACCACGCACGCGCCGTCCTTGGTCAGGCGGCGGATCACGGTAAAGAGATGCTCGCGGTCGCGGTCGCCGAGGGCCGCGGTGGGCTCGTCCATCAGAAAGACGCGGGCCTGGAAGGCCAGGGCCCGGGCGATCTCCACAAGCTGGCGCGTAGCCAGGCTCAGCGTGGAGATGCGCTCCCAGGGTCCAACGTCGCGGCCTAACTCCCCCATCAGTCGCCGCGTTTCACGCTCCATGAAAGCACGATCGATCCAGCCGCGACTGTTCGGCTCACGGCCCAGGAAGATGTTCTCCGCCACGCTCATCTCCGGAATCAACTCCAGCTCCTGGTAAATCGCAGCCAAACCTGCGGCGCGAGACTCGCGCGGGCTGGCAAAGAAGTTGGTCTGCCCGAACCACTCGATGCTTCCGGAGTCGGCACGCTCGGCTCCGGCCAGGACTTTCATCAGCGTAGACTTCCCTGCCCCGTTTTCTCCCACTAGCCCGTGGCACTCGCCGGCCCGCAGTTCCAGCGATGCTCCATCGAGCGCCTGTGTTCCTGGATAGGCTTTGCGGATTTCGCTGAGACGGACTGCAATCATTTTGCCGTGGACGTGGACTGCAACGCCTTCTGGTCCACGATACCGACTTCCACAGGGATGAAGGGCGCCACTTTTTCCCCGCGCAGATGGCGGGCAATGGCGTCAATCGTTAGCTCGCCGATGCGCCGCGGGCTCTGCACCACGTCGGCTTTCAAGGCGCTTCCACGCTGGATCGCGGATCGCGCTTCGGGGATGGCGTCGTAGCCGACGATCTGAATGTCTTTGCGCCCGGCAGCTTCCACGGCAGCCAGTGCGCCGAGGGCGCTGTCGTCATTGATGCCGAAGACGGCGTCGATCTTCTTGCCGCTTTGCAGCATGTCTTCCATGGCCTTCAGCGCCTTGTCGCGAACGCCATCGGCGTTTACCTTGGCGATGATCTTGATCCCGGGATGCTTCTTCAACTCCTCTTCGAAACCGGTCACGCGATCAATTACCGATTTCACATACGGCTGGTCGATGATCACCACTTGGCCCTTGCCGCCGAGAGCCTGAGCCAGGTATTCGGCCGCTTTGCGCCCGCCACCGACGTTGTCGGAAGCGATGTGCGAGACCACCTTCCCGCCCAACGCCTGGATGTCCGCGGTGAACACCGGAATGCCGGCCTGGTTGGCTTTCTCGATGGCCGGTCCGATGCCTTGCGAATCCGACGGGCAGACTACAATCGCGTCCACGCGCTGGACGATGAAGTTCTCGAGCTGGGCCTGGTGTTTGGCCAGATCCCACTCCCCGGCGTTGACGATGAGCCGGAAGCCGTTCTTAGCTGCCGCCTGCTTCATGGCGTCTTCCATGTCCTTGTAGAAGACATGCTCGCGCGTCAGCAGGGACACTCCAATCACTTTCTCGTTCGACTTCCTGCTGCAGCCAACCAACAACGTCAAGCACGCCAGCACGATCAAGAACTTCCGCATGGGCCTAAGCCTAGCATTGTTCTGGGAGCGCGAGCATCTTGCCCGCATCCGGAGCGGGCGGGACGCCCGCGCTCCCAGGCACTTCGCGGAGCCAAATGCGGGAACATTCCTCGCCCCTCCGTCGTTTAAGACAGCAAGGAAGCGCATATGCCTTTTTTGTCTGCGGACGCGGTACGGCGGCCGGCGGGACTTACCCGCCCTCTCGTCCTGGGCCTGTTCCTGGCCACTTGCCTGCTTTCCATCGTCTCCTGGTACACCACCGAGCGCGGGATGGCGCTGTATCTGTCCACCTGGTTCTCGCTGATGGCGTCGCTGGGAATTCAAACCGCACTGGTGCTGGTGGCCTGGTTGATTGGATTGACCAAGGCCCGCCGCGCCTTGCTGATCGCCGTGTATGTGGTCACCGCCACGGTATCGATCGCCTTCTCGTATGTAAGCCTCTATACATGGTTCTCCGCCCGGGAGCGTCCCGCGGTTATCGAGCGGCGGCTGTACGACACGTTGAACGACACTGCGGGCAAGGCCCAAGCGACTCTGGCCGCGGCCATCGGCGAAGGTCAGAAGCACGTCTTGGCGCTCGAGGAATTGACCGCTGCCGAGAAGGTCCATGGGTATATGTCGCGCGCCGAAGATGCCGATCCCTATTTGCAGCATGTTCGGGAAGCGGTAGCCCGCGAGGCTCAAACCTACGCCGACAATTACCGGGAAGGCAGCGGATCCGGCGTGCGCTACTCCGCTTTCGATCGCTACACGCGAATGGCGCAGCAATCGCTACAGCGGTTGGAACGCGCTCAACGCGTTCTGGCCGACTTTCGCGCCCAGCTCAAGCCGGTGGATCCCACGGAGCAACAATTGCGCAGCTTCCGCCAGGCGTACGACGCGATCCCGTGGGCGGACGCGGAAGAAGCGTTACACGCCGCTCATTTCGAGCGTCCTGCCGCTCCGGCCTACACCGAGTTTGTGGATCGTACGTCCGGCGGCCAGGAAGACTTGCTGGTCGCCTTTCAGGAGTTGGTGACCGCGCCTACAGGCCGCCATATCTTTGCCCTGCTTCTGGCGGCGTTCATCGACATTGTGGTCTTTCTGCTGGCCTACGCCTCGGGTCCGCATCTGCTGGGCAGTCCGGAACAGCGTTGGATCGCCGCGGGCGCCGCCGTGGACGCTCTCGACGACCAGGTCTTTGTGCGCAACTTCCTGGCCAAGGTCTCACCCGGTCTGCGAGGGATGGCCCGCGTGGAAGTGTCGGCACTGAGCGCCGGCGAGCGGCAACTCTGCCTGCTGCTCGGCTCAAAGCGTCTGGCCACTACGCTCGAAGAAGACGGCCGCCTGGTCTACCTGCTCGATCCCGGCATCCACGAACAGTTGGTGGAATCGCTCTCCTCGCCGGACCTGCCGTTGCGCGCGTCCGCCCCACAGCAGGCGTAGAAGTGTCTCGCGCCAAGACGCCAAGGCGCAAAGTCGGGGCACATTGTTTCTTCTTTCTTCTTTGCGCCTTTGCGTCTTTGCGCGAAACTCTTCTCGTGGGGCTCCTCGACCAACTCCGCGGCGGGCTGATCGTCTCCTGCCAGGCGCCGCCGGGATCGCCGCTCGAAAATCCGCAGGTGATCGCGGCGATGGCTGCGGCGGCGGAGCGGGCCGGTGCGGTGGCCGTACGCATCAACGGTCCAGCGAACGTGCGTGCCGTGCGCGCGGCGATTCGCATCCCGATCCTGGGGATCTACAAACGGCGTGGACGGGAAGTGGTGATTACGCCGACCTTTGAGGATGCTCGTGCCGTCCGCGAAGCCGGGGCTGACCTGATCGCCCTGGATGCCACGGCCCACGCCCACGCCGACGGCTTGATCCGCCGGGTGCAGCGCGAACTGGACTGCCCCGTGATGGCCGACATTGCCACCGTCGCTGAAGGGATCGCGGCCGCCGAGGCCGGGGCCGCCTTGGTGGCGACCACCCTGTATGGTTACACCGAAGGCACCTCCGGCTGCCAACTGCCCGGTCTGGACTTGGTGGAGGAGTTGGCGCGATCCGTTTCCGCGCCGGTGGTCTGTGAAGGCGGTGTCAGTAGCCCTGAGCAAGTCTCCGAAGCCTTCCGCCGGGGCGCTTTTGCGGTGGTCGTGGGCACGGCCATTACGGGCCTTGAGGCGCGGGTACGGCTGTTCGCTTCGGCGACCGCGAAACACTCGTAAGCCACTGAAACAGAGCCGCTTATATCCTGAAACCCCTGCCGTCGCCCCGGAGTCTTTCCTAGTGGATCGTCCCCCGAAAAAAGGTGGTTATTATGTGCGCCCATAACATACCTCTCTTTGATGACGAAATGCTTGAGATTGATGAGGTTCTGGACAGTATCGCCTGGGATCTCTGCGGCCACCGGAAGCGGTCAAAGCCCAGCCGCAAGCTGCCGCGCCGCCCTCGATGAAGCCGAGCCCGCATTCCAAGCCTTAGCAACCGCTTTCTGCTGTATTCTGCGATGAATGGACGGGGGTAAGCCGCCGCTTGTAAAGACCGTGAGTGTGCCTGCGGCCTTCGCTGATATCTTTGTGCGCGCGCAGGAGTATGTGGCACGGTACTTCGCCGAACGAGTGGAGGACCCCGAGCACGGCAAGATCACCATTTCCGGCGAGCGCTACGTGCTGGTGCGCGCGGCCTCCCTGTCGGTGGAGTTCTTCGATCTGGTCAAGTCGCTGTATCAGGACCAAGGCGAAGAAGCGGCGCGCCGGGTCGCCTCTAATCTGTTGTTCGACCTGGCCCACGCCATCGGCAAAGCCGACGCCCGCAACTTCCACGCCCGGATGGGAGGCTACAGCCCCATCGACAAGCTCTCTGCCGGACCATCGCACTTTTCCCATTCCGGGTGGGCCTTTGTTTCTATCCTTCCGGAGTCCATGCCCTCGCCGGACGAGAACTACTATCTGATTTACGACCATCCATATTCCTTCGAATCGGATTCCTGGCTGAAACGAAAACGCCGTTCCGATGGCCCGGTGTGCATCATGAACGCCGGCTATTCTTCCGGTTGGTGCGAAGAAAGTTTCGGCATCCCTTTGGTGGCTGCGGAAGTGGAATGCCTGGCCAGCGGCGACCAGCAGTGCCGCTTCATCATGGCCCCGCCGGGCCGGATCGAGGAACACCTGGAGCGCTACGCCAAGCAGCATCACTTGGCGCGTTCGCGCTACACCGCTTCCGGTCCGACCGTGGAGATTCCCGAGTTTTTCCAGCGCAAACGGATGGAAGAGGCTCTGCGCGAATCGCACGCCCAATTAGAGGAGCGCGTCAAACAGCGTACCGCCGACCTCGAGTCAGCCAACGCCTGTTTGCAGTCGGAGATCGTCGACCGTCGCCGCGCCGAGCAGGCCCGGCATGAGAGCGAAGAGCTCTACCGGCAGTTAGTGGAGAACGCCAGTGACATCATTTTCAGCCTGGACCTGAACGGGCAGATCACTTCCTGCAACCGGGCGGGTGAAGAGATCCTGGGATACACCCGCGAGGAGGTCCAGCGGCTGAACTGGCGGGAATTGATTGTTCCCGAGCACAAGGAACACGCCGAGTTGTTGTGGAACCGCGAAGAGGGATCCGTCGAGACCAGCCCGTTCGAGGTGGCCGTGTTGACCAAGACGGGGCGCCGCCGGACCCTGGAGTTGAGCACGCGGGTGATCTTCCAGGCCGGCAGGCCGGCCGGAATGCTTGGCATCGGCCGTGATGTCACCCAGCGCCGTCAACTCGAAGAGCAGTTGCGCCAGGCTCAAAAGATGGAAGCAGCGGGGCGTCTGGCGGGAGGCGTAGCCCACGACTTCAACAACCTCTTGATGGTGGTGCGCGGCAACTGTGACCTGTTGCTGGCCGACCTGGCTCCCGACAGCTCGCAGGCCGCATTGGCTCGCGAAATCCAAAAGGGAGCCGGCCGCGCCACTGCTCTCACGCGCCAGCTCCTGGCTTTCAGCCGCAAGCAGGTCCTGGCTCCGAAGATCCTGGATCTAAACGCCGTGGTCCTGGACATGGCCAAGATGATCACCCGGCTCATCGGGGAGGACATTGAGTTGATTCCTGCACTGGCGCCTAATCTCGGTTCCGTGCAGGCCGATCCGAGCCAGATTGAGCAGGTGATCCTGAACCTGGCGGTGAACGCCCGTGACGCCATGTCACACGGTGGGCGCCTGATTCTGGAAACCTCCAATGTCGTGTTGGAGAGCCCATTGGACGCCAGTCTTGGAAAACCGGTCACGGTAGCCGAGGGACCCTACGTGCTGCTGGCGGTGAGCGATAACGGGCCGGGTATGGACGAGGATACGCGCGAGCGGATCTTCGAGCCGTTCTTCACAACCAAGCCCCCGGGACAAGGTACGGGACTCGGACTGGCCACCGTCTACGGCATCGTCAAACAGAGCGGCGGCTACATTTGGGTCTACAGCGAGCCCGGTCTGGGATCGACGTTCAAGATCTATCTGCCGCGGGTGGAAGGTTCGGCCGCGCCTTTGACGCACCCCGAGCCGATCCAACAGCCGTTTGGCGGAACGGAAACGGTACTGCTCGCGGAGGATGAACCGGCCTTGCGACGACTCGCGCAGAAAGTGCTGGAGAGCCACGGCTACACGGTCCTGGAAGCTCAGGATGGGCCCGCAGCACTCACCGTGGCCGGCCGCCATCCCGGGAGCATCGATCTGCTGGTAACTGACGTGGTCATGCCCGGCATGAGCGGCCCGGATCTAGCCCGCCGGATGCGCGGCCTGTACCCCGAGATGCAGGTACTCTTCATGTCCGGCTACAGCGACGAAGCCATCGCCAGCAACGGCTTCCTCGAT
>Ga0184615_10001281_pt1 | contig 13751 bp, 6 predicted proteins | sample PLM4_65_coex_FD_133134 | JGI IMG/M metagenome (GOLD analysis project Ga0184615, IMG submission 133134) | Groundwater sediment microbial communities from an aquifer in East River, Colorado, USA - PLM4_65_coex | ecosystem: Environmental > Terrestrial > Soil > Riparian zone | place: USA: East... | reverse complement strand
CCCGTTCGGCTACGGCCTGAGCTACACGCAGTTCAAGTACAGCAACCTGCGGCTGAGCGCGCCGCGGCGCGTGAGCGTCGAGGTGGAGAACACCGGAACGCGGGCCGGCGACGAGATTGTTCAGATGTACGTGCGTCACCTGGTGGCGGCCACGGCGCGACCGGTAAAGGAGCTGAGAGGATTCCAGCGGGTCTCGCTGGCCGCCGGGGAAAAGAAGACGGTGACGCTGGAATTGCGTCGCGAGCCGGGGAAGGTCCGCGTGTGGGTGGGGGAACTACAAACCGACTTCGAGTCCGGTTATTGAGTGCGGTGGCTTGACACCGCTTTCATAGGCCGCGACCTGGCGCGGCCCCGGCGTCAAGCCGCCGGGTATGAAAGCGGCGCCGGGTCGCCGCACTCCATATCCGACTAGTTCACGAACGCCTGGTAAACCACATTTGAAAACTTCGGCTGGATGTCTGTTGTGTTGGGCATGGTTTGCATCATGAAGACGATCACTAGACGTCCGGCGCGGTCCACTTGGTAGGTGGAGCCATACGCGCCGCCCCATCCGAACGCTCCGACGCCGGCCATGCCGCTGGCGCCGTAACGATCCACGGTCTGGAAGCCAAAACCAAAGCCGAGTCCGGTGGTGGAGTGCAGAGTTCCGGACTGGTTGGTTGTCATCAGCTCGACCGTGCGCGGCGCCAGAATGCGCACGCCGTCGAGCGCGCCGCCTTTGCGGATCATCTCCAGAAAGCGCGCGTAATCGCGCGCCGTGGAAAGCAGTCCGGCGCCACCGGCAAAACTCTTCCGCGGACCGTCTACATAGTGACCCTGTCCTTTCGACCCTTCCTCGGCGCGTACAATCGTGCCGCCAGGGCCGCTGGCGTAGACCGTAGCCAAGCGCTCGCGCTGAGCGGCGGGCAGGAAGAACTGGGTGTCCTTCAAACCAAGCGGCGCCGTGATGCGTGTCCGGATGAACTGGTCAAGTGGCATGCCCGACGCCTTCTCCACGACGCAGCCCAGGATGTCGGTGTTGTAGCCGTAGACGAACGCCTCTCCTGGCTGAGCCATGAATGGCAGCGTACCCAGCCGTTCCATGGTCTCGCAGATGGGTTCATCCTTATCGGCCGTGTACCAGCCGCGTCCGGCCGCGGGTCCCAATCCTTTGGGCTCATAGAGCGATGCGACGAGAGCGTCGGTGCCGTAGGAGATGCCGGCCGTGTGCGTCAACAGATCGCGGATGGTGATCGCTCGCCTGGCGGGAACCGTGTTGACCCCGGCATCGCCCTTCACCGCAACGGTAGTCTTGGCGAATGAGCGAATGAAGTTGCTGACCGGCTCGGTGATTCCGATCTTGCCCTCTTCGACGAGCGCCAGCACGGCTGCGCTGGTGATGGCCTTGTGGTGTCGATCCTACTTCGGCCACTTGTTCGGGTTTTGATCACAATACGACGCCGGTGCACCGTTCAGGCCGGCCATTGTCAGTTCCTGCATTGATCGTGTATAGTGACAGCTAACCTCTGGGCCACGGCAAGACTTAGAATCGCGACGATTGACAGCGGTTCCGGACAATTGGCTTATGCGCAGTGCTCGCCATCCGTTGATTCGACCTAATCGCAAGTATCCTGCGCTCCCGAGTCAGCACAGCTTGTCCCACCGTGAGCTTGAAGTATTCCAGCTTGTGCTTCAAGGTAGAACTAATCAGGGCATTGCCTGTGCGCTCGGAATTACACACCGAACGGCAAAATACCATGTCTCCAACATTCTAAGAAAATATGGCGTCCAGAGCAGGACGGAACTTGTTAGTTCAATTCTGATGCAGCTTTGCACTTGACTGGTTCCCCACAGCTAGTACCTCCTGTCCTAACAGCCAGTTGACATCAGAATTCCAGGTACACTACTCTCCGTGCGTATGGGCTGCGTAGGCAAGAACGTTGCACTTTAATCCAGGTCGGGTTGGAGTCGCGGAGTACGTTTGAGACGTTGTTGGAGTGACTTGAAATAGGGTAGGCGGTGGTTTCGGGAGGACAGAAATGCCCACCGGGAGGAAAACGATGCGAAGCCGTTGCGTGCTCATGCTCATTGTTGGGACACTTGGCTTATCGTGCCTTGTCCATTCGCAAGTGCCAGCTGACTCGTGCACAGAAGTGTTTATTGTCGATAAGACAGCTCCCGGGAGCCCCATAGAACTCACTGGCTCGGTGACACTCTGTGATCGCGAGGAAGGCAAGCAGATTGCTTATCGGTACGAGGGGCAGGTGCGACTGCACAGCATAGCCTCGACCGGGGTGGTCGGAATGGTCGTGACACTCGACCTTCAGTACGTGCACGGCCCCAAGGACAGCCGGCGGCTTCTAGATGATGCTTTCTTCGGTGAAGGTGCGATGCCAGCTGGAAGTACTACCGTGCACAAACTCGGGAGCGGCGTGAGGAAGGGGCCACTGCCGAGCGGGCGTATGTTTGTGCCATCGGCGATAGGGAACGTGGTGTTTGCTCAGTTCGAGGATGGCAGTTGGTTCGGAGAGCCTGCTTTGGCTGCGGACCTACTGGAGATTCGCGGTCAGAGGATTGCTGCTCTTCGTTCCCTCGAGGCGGCCTATGTGCGCGGCGGAGAGAGGGAGTTTCGTGACTTATTAGAGAACGTGGGCCGTCGCAGTGACCTTGAGATATTTCTCGAGAGGTATCGACGTATGGAGAAACGCTCCGGCACTGCTCTTACCGTATCTGCTGTCAGGAAGGCCCTGACCGCTGCCAACGGCCGTCGTGAGATTCCAATAGGGCGATGAGACCTTGGTGGCGCCGAGGCTCCGAGTACCAAGGGGAGGGGATTCCGTAAGTGGACTGCGGGCGCGACAGCGCACGGATAAGCAGGACCTGTCAGATCGCATGTTGGAGGAACGTAGGACATGAAGAACCGGAATGTTGTTGGAATTGCGGCGGTTTCGTTCTTGTGCTTGATGAGCGGCATCGTGGTGTATGCCAGCAGAAGCGCCTCGCTGGAAAGCTGCACGTGTGGAAGCAGCGGTATGGAATGCACCTGGACAGCGCCGAACCCTCCAAACCCCCCGGGCTGTTATGCATTATCAAGCACTAGCAACAACTACCAGTGCCAGGGCTCAAGCTGCGTACAGACGGCGGCGTCATGGTGCCGCACAACTACGGGCCACACGTGTTCTACGACTGAATGTGCATTAGGGAGCGCCACGCTTGCCGACTCTTGTGGAGGGTTCGAGCCGGACAATCAGCTCCTGTTCCAAACCACAGACGTTTGCGTGTGGTCTGCGTGTTCCAGTTGTCAAGGCACCCATCAGTGTGGGGTCAATGGCGTACCGACTGACTTTTGTCAATACGAGTCGGGTTGTCCTTCAGGGTCGACTCTGAACCAGAACTGCTGCTACCCCCCTGAATCGCCAATTATCCTAGACATTGGGGGGGATGGGTTTACTCTGACAGACACATCGAACGGAGTGTACTTCGACCTGCGCGCGGACGGACACCCCGTGCGCACAGCCTGGATATCCCAGGATGCTAATAACGCGTGGCTCACCCTCGATCGAAATCAGAACGGAGTGATCGACAACGGCGCAGAGCTCTTCGGGAACGTCACACCGCAGCCGCCGTCCCCAACTCAGAATGGCTTCCTCGCCCTTGCGGTCTTCGATCTGCCCGCGAACGGCGGCAACGGAGATGGCTTGATCGATGGCAATGACGCAGTCTTTGCTCAGCTTCGTTTGTGGAAAGACGCGAACCACAACGGTACTTCCGAGCCGTCGGAACTGTTTCCCCTTGGCGACGCTGGTATCAGCGCGATCCGTCTTGACTACAAAGAGTCAAAGTTCGAGGACTTGTATGGCAATCAGTTCCGTTATAGGGCCAGGGTCGAAATGAACACGCAAGGCAAGAAAAATAAGTGGGCGTACGACGTCTTCTTGAAAACAGCGCCGTGACCAGATCGACTCGAATACACCTCGCGGGCGCCGCTAGTTGCGTCGTCCTCTGGTCCGCGGCGCATGGCCTTCTTGCCCAGCACGCCCGCGGAGCATGCAGGGTTCTCTCTGCCACCAAGTCCGTCCAGCTGACGAAGTATGTGCAAAGTAAGTTCAAGCTCCGACTTCCCCCAAGCATGAAGATCGAGGGCTCGGACTCAGATTGCTACTATCGACTGAAGTTCGCGTTGGTCGAGTCGCGTTCGACATTCAGCCAGACTCTTTTCCTGAATCCGGAGCAGACGCGACTGTTCACCACTATGTTTGACGTTCGGATCGACCCGGAGGCGGAGGAGCGCCGAGAGGCCGCTAGTCGGCGGCAGTCGTTGCGGGCTGGTGCCAAAGCTCTCTTCGGACGTGATGGTGCGGAAGTCGAAGTCGTCATCTTCTCAGACTTCCAGTGTCCGTATTGCGCCCGCCTTTGGAGTACCCTGAAACAACTGGACCCTTCCATGTACAACCGTTTAACTCTCTACTATCGCGCCTTCCCACTGGAGTCGATTCATCCGTGGGCGCATACCGCGGACGTCTTGGCAAGTTGCGCACAAGAGCAGGGCCGACCTTACCTTGTCGTCCTTGCCGATCTGTTTTTTTCCGAACAAAGAAGACTTACACCGTCAACGATTTCGGAGACAGCCGTTGCTCGGCTTAAGAGGGAAAGAGGCTTTGACGCGCGTGCGTTCTCTGGCTGTCTGAGAGCGAAAACCGGTGAACGTCGGGTCGCAGCCGACTTGGAGTCCGGGTTCGAAATGGGAGTGAAGGCAGTTCCCACGATGTTCATTAACGGCCGACGGGTCAACGGCTCACTCGGCATCGAGCAACTTAGGGCAATTCTCCTCCAAGCACTTGCTGAATCGTCAAACAAAGGAAAGACAGGCGACTAGACGGGGCGGGCATCGCGATCTCGTGCTCCAGGAGCCGTCGCCTAGTGTTTTGCAACAGCAGGCTAGCTAGTTCACAAAGGCCTGATAAACCACATTCGAAAACTTCGGCTGGATATCAGTGGAGTTGGGCATGGTTTGCATCATGAAGACGATCACCAGACGACCGGCCCGGTCCACCTGATAAGTCGAGCCGTACGCGCCGCCCCAACCGAACGCTCCGACGCCGGCCATGCCGCTGGCGCCGTAACGATCCACGGTCTGGAAGCCGAAGCCAAAGCCGAGTCCGGTAGTCGAGTGCAGCGTGCCCGACTGGTTCGTGGTCATCAACTCAACCGTGCGTGGAGCCAGAATGCGCACGCCGTCCAGCGCGCCGCCTTTGCGGATCATCTCCAGGAAGCGCGCGTAATCGCGCGCCGTGGAGAGCAATCCCGCGCCACCGGCGAAGCTCTTCCGCGGACCGTCCACGTAGTGACCCTGTCCTCTGGATCCTTCCTCCGCGCGGACAATCGTGCCGCCAGGACCGCTTGCGTAGACCGTGGCCAGGCGCTCGCGCTGCGCAGTGGGCAGGAAGAACTGGGTGTCCTTCAGGCCGAGCGGGCCTGTAATGCGCGTGCGGATGAACTGGTCGAGTGGCATGCCGGAGGCCTTCTCCACCACGCAGCCCAGGATGTCGGTGTTGTAGCCGTACACGTACGCCTCGCCCGGCTGGGCGACGAATGGAAGCGTGCCCAAGCGTTCCATGGTCTCGCAGATCGGTTCATCCTTATCCGCGGTGTACCAGCCTCGTCCGGCCGCGGGTCCCAATCCCTTGGGCTCATAGAGCGATGCGACCAGTGCGTCGGTGCCGTAGGAAATGCCGGCTGTGTGCGTCAATAGATCGCGGATGTTGATCGCTCGCCTGGCCGGAACCGTGCTGACCCCGTTATCGCCCTTCACAGCCACGGTGGTCTTGGCGAAAGAGCGGATGAAGTTGCTGACCGGCTCGGTGATTCCGATCTTGCCCTCTTCGACGAGCGCCAGCACGGCCGCGCTGGTGAAGGCCTTGGTCTGCGACGCGATGCGGAAAATCGTGTCCGGGGTCATCTTACGGCCGGCTTCCTTGTCGCTCCAGCCGACGGCGCGCTCGTACACCGGCTTGCCGTCGCGGAGCACCAGGGCTACGGCTCCCGCAATCTTGTTCTCATCCACGTATTTCTGAAGGAGGCGGTCGATGTGGCCTACGCGCTCTGTCGACTGCGCGCAGACCGATAGACAAGCAAGCACCAACGCGAGGACTAGTCTCATGGCAGGTTATTCTTTCACCACAAAGACACAAAGAGCACAAAGAAAAATTCTCTTTGTGCTCTTCGTGCCTTTGTGGTTTTAGAAGGTGACTCTGGCGGCGAAGAAGGCCTGCCGTTCGCCTCCCGTTCCGCTGCCGCGCCCGGCAGTGTTCAGCGTCGAGGTGATCACGCCAAACGTGGCGGTGTTGGTGACGTCGGTGCCCGGATTGTTGTAATGCGGCGTGTTGGTCACGCCGAACATCTCCGCGCGGATCTGGAACTTGATGCGCTCGGTGATCCGGAAATCGCGAAAGATGCTGGCGTCCAGGTTGAAGAAGCCCGGTCCACGGACGATGTTGCGGCCGCTGGTGCCGAAGCGCACCTGGGCCGAAGGAACTGCGGCAAAGGCCGACGGATCGAAGTAGTGGCACGACAGGTCGGTGGGCGCGCAACTGACGCTGGCGCCGGTGACCGGCGCAGGTCCCACGCCGCCGATGATCCGGACCGCTCCGACTTGATCGGCGGTCTGGGTGTTCCCGGGCGCGTTGAGTCCGGCACCGCCACCTGTGATGCTGAACGGCGTGCCGCTAAGCCTGCTGAGCAGCCAGTTAACCTGCCAACCGCCGGCGATCGCGCCGAGAACGCCGCTCTTGGCCCAGCGCTGCTTTGGCCCAAACGGCAGCTCATAGACGCCGTAGAACGACATGTTGTGGGTGCGGTCGTAAGTGGCCAGAGCAAGATTGCGGCTCTTGTAGTCCTTATAAGGCCAGAACAGGAACCCACCCTGTCCGCCGAAGAAAGTCGACTCTTCCTCGTTGTCGGTCCAGTTAAGTGCGCGAGAGAAAGTATAGACGAAGCCGATCGCAGAGGCGCCGTGCAGCCGCCAAGTGGTTTTGGTCTGCAGGGCGTTGTACCAGCTCGGTCCGTCAGGACAGAAGCAGTTGACGTTGCCCCAGTTCTTGTTGGCAACCGGGAACAACGGGCGGCCGGCCTCGCCGCCTCCGATGGGCGCCGCGTTGATGTTCTCGTTGGTCAGCAAACGCACGCCGTGGTTGCCGACGTAAGCGATCTCGGACACCAGTCTCTTGGTGAACTCGCGTTGGATCGTGAGGTTGTAGGAGTGGATGTGTCCCCGGTTGAACTCGAAGGGAATCACGCTGCCCGGGTTCACGCCGTTCGGGACAGGGATCGATCCCGAAGAGATGTCCGGGACGGCTACGACGGGAATTCCCGTGATCAGGCCGGGATAGGGGGCCAATGTCCGGCCGGTCAGGCTGGCGGCAGGCTGGTAGGTCGAAGCTCCCAAAGTGTCCGAGTTGGTTGTGGCCGGATAGTTGTTGCGGAAGAAGCGCCAGTTGTTGCTGTCGGCGCTCATCCCGTACCCGATGCGGACGACCGTCTTGTCTCCCCAACGGTAGGCGGCGCCGATGCGCGGCAGGAACTTGCCCTTGCCGACATCCACGCCGTCGTCGAGCGGCGTGCTGCCGTAGCCACCAATCAAGGTGTTGCCGGTCTTGGGATTAAACAGCTTCACTCCGCCGTGGTCGGCGGTGGCCATCGGGTAGTATTCCCAACGCAAGCCGTAGTTCACGGTCAGCCGCGGAGTGACCTGCCAACTGTCCTTGATGTACATGGACCAGGTCTTCCAACGCAGGGAGTTTGGATTGGCGTTCTGCACTGCCTTACCGACTTCTTGCGGTAAGCCCAGCAGGAAGTCAGCCAGCGTGTTGGCCTTGCTGGCGGCCGGACCGCCGTTCAGCGATGTGATGAGCCCATTAAAACGGAAGGCGCCTCGTGGATTCTGGAAAGCGCCGCCCTGCGGCTGGAAGTGGTTAATCTGGTTCGCAGTGTATTCAACTCCATAGCGCAGCGTGTGACGTGCCTTGGTCCAACTCAAATTGGCGTTGACCACGTACTGATTGTCCCGGAACAAGAAGGGATTGCCCGTGTCGACGTTGCCGATTCCGTTCCAGCCCCCGGGGCCTGTAAAGTTGAAGCCTGGAGTGCCCTGCGCCAAATAGGTATCCCCGTTGGTACCGGGGATCTTGAGCTCGTTGAGCCCGAAGTTGCCGAGCTCCAGATCCGGGGCATAGGTGGCTCCCAGGCGCAGTCGGGTGAATCCGGCATTCACATCCATCAGCAGGGTGGGCGAGAAGATGTAAGTCCCGCCCAGCCCAACGCTCTGAATGCGGGAGGGCGCGGTGCCCACCTGGCCGCCGCCGCTCGCGCCGCCCATCGCCTGTCCCAACGTAGGCGGATCCACGTATGTGGTCGGAGAAATGCTGTACCGCCCGAACATCGTCATTTTCTCGCTGGCTATCCAGTTGACCTTGGTGTCCACCGTGTTGCGGTTCATCTGGGCCGAACCGTTGGTTTGGTAGTTGCGGTCCGCCGTGACGCCCGCACCGTTCAGATAGTTCTTGGTCTCGATCCGCCCCAGCAGGAGCTTAGCCGCCGGATCGATGCGGCTGGCCGGAATGATGTTGCCAGCGAAAGGCGTGCGACCGGTGCCGGCAGCTACTCCAGTGTTGGGATCGAAGATGCAGCCAGCCACGGGAGTGGCCGCGCAGTTGGCGCCCGCAGGCAGAATGGCCGAGAGATTAGCGTTGCCTGCGGAATCGAAGATGCCGGCGGGATTGAACACGGTGACGGTCCGACTGGCAAGTTGCCGTCGTTTGGTCGCTTCCCAGTCGGCGAAGAAGAACAGCTTGTTCTTCTTGATCGGGCCACCCACGGAACCGCCGTACTGGTTCAAGATGTACTTCGCCTTGCGCACGCCGGCCGGCTGAAAGCGATTCAGCGCCTTGAGGGCGTTGTCGGTGTGATAGCCGAACCCGCTGCCATGAAACGCGTTGGTGCCCGACTTGGTTACCACGTTGACCGCCGCACCGACCGCGTTGCCCTGCTCAGCGTCGAAGGAATTGGTGACGATGTTCACTTCCTGGATCGATTCGGTCGGCGGCACGTAGGCCGTGTTCGTCGGCAGCCACATATACGTATTCTGGGCGCCGTCGATCCGGGTCAGGTTGTTCTGCCGGGACGTCCCGTTGACGAAGCCGGACAAGGGGCGCTGCGGACTTCCGCCGTCCGAGCTGTTGCCTTCGGTCACCAAGCTGAAGCCGGGAACCAGCTTGTAAAGGGCCTGGTAATTCCGCCCCGCCGAGGACATGGCTGGGAGGTTGGCGAGCTCCTGTTGCGCCAGGCGGGCATTGACATCGGTGCGATCCGTTTGCAGAACCGTCGCCGCGGCCGTGACTTCGATGGCTTCCGCCACTTGCCCGACCGGCAGAGTCGCATCGAAGCGCCGAACCATGTTGACTTCCACCGGCGTGCCGTCCTGCACGACGCTCCGGAAGCCCGTGGCGGAAACCGAGACCTTGTAGGTTCCGGGCAGCAGGCTGGTGAACAGATACACTCCGCGATCATCTGAAGTCGTTTGCCGGACTGCGCCGGTGCCCGTGTTCAGAGCTTCCACTTTGGCGCCCGGGATCACCGCGCCGCTGGGATCGGTCACGGTCCCGGTGAGTGTTCCATAGAGTACTTGAGCGTTGACAATGCCCGAAACGCACAGCAACGCTGCACAGGAAAAGATAAGTACAGTTCGTTTGGTCATAAACCCTCCCCAAGCGCCGTCGTTGGACCGAATCGAGCCCTCAGGCTGATTCGTTGTAGCCTCGAACTATATATAGGCGCGCTGGAAAACGAAGTCAAGTTGATTCTTGTCCCGAGACCCGATTCGAGGCGACGGCTGGAGAAGACATCGGGATGTGCGAAGGGCCTTCCGGCCCACTGGTCAGAAGGTAAGCCTAGCCTGAACCGTCAGCCACCGGTTGGTGCCCTGGCTCTGGGCGGTGATCCTCCCGAAGTTGGTGGACAAGGGGTCGGTGCTCGGACCGGCCATTTGCGAACGGTTCTGTATGTTGAGCACATCGAGGCGGAGCTGGAACTTCACACGCTCGCTGACCGGCAGATTCTTCGACATATTGAGATTCCACTGGTGAGTCATGTCCGCGCGGAGGTCGGGCACGCGGGTCGGGAATGTGCGCCGGTTATAGGCGTTGGGCGTACAGTTTGAACGGCCTTCGAAGCCCTTGAACCCCGCCGGCACGGCGCACGAGGTATCCGGAATCCCCTGGCTTCGCGCATAGGCTTGGTCAATACGCGTGGTGTTGAACCAGCGGTCCCAGTTGCGATCGCCGTTCAGGAGTTCGCCTAAATCCGAGCCGTAGTAGAACACGTTGCCCCAGTCGAGCAATGATCCAGGTTGCCACTCAAAGGTCGCCGCGGTCTGCCAGCCGCCAATCAGCAGGTCCAGCCACTTGCCGGCATTCCCGCCGAAACGCTTTCCCCGACCAATGGGCCATTCATACAATCCGGTTGCCGACAGGCGGTGCGGACGCCCGTTGTTGGAGGTGCGCCAGGAAGGTTCCTTATCCCATTCGTAGTAATAGAAGTTCTTCTCTTCCACCTTCAACGCCGTGTACCCGAGACTGAGATTGAAGCCCCTGGAGAAGCGTTTCTGGAGATTCAGTTCAAAGCTGTGCGTCTTGGCCTGGCCGACTGACTCGGTATTGTTGGTCAGGTTGTTGTTCATGTGCGGAATGACGCGCAGCAAACGGTTCTTCTGGATGGTGGCGCTGGTGAAGAACGCGTTCTGGCTCATGATGTTGTACACCAGTGGGTCGGACTGCTGCAGCGAGGCGAAGTTCGAGAGCCGGAACGGATTGGTCACGTTGGAATTCATGTTGGTGAGGATCGCGTCGGCGCGGACCGTGCCGCTGCCCCAGTACTGTTCCGGCAGGAAGTCCAACTTGTGAGTGATCCCGTTGCGATCGGAGAATGAACCGGAGTAGGCCAGGTCAATCACCCAGCTTTGTCCAAACTCCCGCTGCACACTCAGACGCCAGCGCTGCTGGCGAGCATGATCCTGGTTGTAGTTGGTAAACCCGTAGCCCGCGCCCACCCGGGACATGCTCCCGAGCGCGTTCCGCGTCGGGTCGGTAAAGCGCGTGTTGTCCTCGCGGACGGGGAAGGGGTCTTTCAATGGAGTGCCCCCGCTGGCCGGAGAGTTGGCTCCAAACAGCGGATTCCACTGGAAGCCACTGGTCCCGATCGTGGATATCGGCGTACTCGTGTTCTGCGTATAGCCAGTCTGGTCGGGACCGAAATTCAAGACGTTCAAGGTATCGAAGTAAATGCCGTAACCGCCGCGGATCACGGTCTTTGAATTCAGTTGATAGGCAACTCCCACTCGCGGCAGCCACATCGTCTCCGGCTTCACCAGACTTCGAGGCACCCCTTTCTGCCCCACATAGACATTTGATCCCACTACCTTGAACTGCGAGGCCGGCAGTTCCGCAACCGGGTTGGCCGCGTAGGCGGCCTGCGCTGCCGTGGTTATGGGCAAAGTGAGCGTCGGATCGAAGCCCCCGATCATGCGGTTGTACCGCTCGGTGGACCCGGACTCATACTCCATGCGCAGGCCCAGGTTGAGAGTTAGCTTCGGCGTTAGCCGCCAGGTGTCCTGGACGAACGCGCTGTAGTAGGGACTCAGCATCGCATAGGTATCGAGGGTCTGGATTTGGGCGCTGTTGGGAATCCCAAGAATGAACGCGGCCCAGCCCAGCCCTAGATTGCTGCTGGGCGCAAATCCATCTTCGTCCTTTCTGGTATACGTGTTGCTGAAGGTGAAGTTCCCGCTGGTATTCCCGTTCTTGAGTGAAGTACGGAAGCTGTAGCGATTGTCAAAAGCCGCGCGCAGCGTGTGCTTCCCTCGGATATGCGTCACTTCCACTTTGCCCGAGGCCATCCGATAGCGCGTCCAGTTGGAGATGCCACCGGGGCTAATCGGCGTATAGCCGTTGTTGACCGCACTGGCTCCCTGGCCCAACGGGTTGAGATTCATCAGCGGCAGGATGTGGTCGTCGCCGGCTTTGTCGTCCAGGTACTTCGGCAAACCGATATCCGAAGGCTTGTAGGCTTGCGGCACGGGCCGGATGCTGCCTTCGCGGAATTGGTTCATGGCGATATTGAAATCCCAAACCGTGGTCGGGCTTTGGGTATAGACCAGGTCAATGTTGCCGCCTTTGTTGTTGCGCACCAGCCCGCCAATGTTCAAGCCGGGAGCGGTCTCAACGGTCCAGTCGCCGCGATTTTCCGGGGCGAAATTGTTGAACGACCACCGGCCGAACATGCGGAACTTGTCGTTCATCTGGTAATCCACGCGATTGGCCAGCGCCTTGTAGTCCCAGTTGTAGGGCGCCTTGTTGGAAAGATAGTTGAAGATCGGCTGCTGGCCGGGCAGCGTCGGATTGTTCGGCAGAGGGTAGAGCTTGGTGATGGCGTCATAGGCGGGATTGACGAAGCGCGCCTTAGGAATGACGTTGTTCGGGAACGGCGTGCGGATGTAGTGCGTGGGGCGGGCGGCGTCCGCACGCACTGTGATCGGGTCATAGACAATATACTGAGCCGCGTTGGGCAGGCCAAGCATGTCGCTGAAATCGCCGTTCCGGGCGCCCACGGTCGGTACGGTGCGGTTGTAGGTGCTGGGCTCCTCCGACTTGATTTCCTTGAGCGCGTTGTAGGAGAAGAACCAGAACAGCTTGTTCCGGCCGTTGTAGACCTTGGGAATGATCACCGGTCCGCCGCCGGAGAGCCCCCAGTTGTTGGACCGGCCCGGTAGTTGTTTATCCGTATTTCGGATCTGATTGGCCAGGGTAGTGTTTCCGGCCGCCTCTGCCGCGGCGATGCTCCGGTAGTAATTCTGCTTGGGGAAGAAAGGAGCCCCCTGCCAGCGCTGCTGCCAGTGTTGCCACGTAGCCGTGCCGTGAAAGGTATTGGAACCCGACTTGGAGATCATCGCCACTGAGGCGCCCGAGCTCTGGCCGACGCCGGCGTCAAAGTTGCTCGTTTCCACCTTGAACTCGGCGACGCCGTCGGTGTAGGGCAGATAGGCCAGGCGGCGGCTGGGACCCTGATTGGGCGAGCCGTCCAGGGTCCAGGAATTCCCGCCGACGTTGCCGGCGAAGTTGTAGTCGGAGCCTCCGATATTGGAATGAGGCGCCAAGTAAAGATTGACCCCGCCCCATTGAATACCCGGCGTGAACCGCACCAGCGTGATGGCGCTGTTGCCCATCACCGGAAGCTCCATCAGGGATTTGTTGTCGATGACCCGGCCCGAGGTAACCGAGCTGGTCTCCAGCAGTGGTGCTTCGGCGGTCACAGACACCGTCTCTGCCACTCCGCCCAGTTCCAGGCCCAAGTCCACCACCTGGCTGGAGGACACCGGCAAAACCACACCTTTTCTCAGCAGCTTCTTAAAGCCGGTCATCTCGGCAGAAACCTCGTAATTCCCAGGGAGAAGAAGACTAGCCTGATAGTAGCCGGTCTCGTTGCTCCGCACCGTCAGCGTCACACCGGTATCGGTGTTTCGCACCACAACCATGGCGCCCACCACGGCCGCGCCCTGCGGATCGAGAACGCGTCCGGAGATCTGGGATCGCGTTTCTTGCTGAGAGACGGCTGAGCCGCAGAACAAGGTGACGAAACAGAGCGCGAGACTAAGGCGTCGGTACATATCCCCTCCCCATGCGGCCCCCCAAGGCCGATTCGTTGTAATCTCGAACTAAATATAT
>Ga0184615_10001280_pt1 | contig 13763 bp, 10 predicted proteins | sample PLM4_65_coex_FD_133134 | JGI IMG/M metagenome (GOLD analysis project Ga0184615, IMG submission 133134) | Groundwater sediment microbial communities from an aquifer in East River, Colorado, USA - PLM4_65_coex | ecosystem: Environmental > Terrestrial > Soil > Riparian zone | place: USA: East... | reverse complement strand
GCCCGGCCAGCCTAGACGCGATCTCCAAAAAGGTTCTGCTGATTTCAGATTGTGGTTCGCGGACCAGAATCGGGACCCCCTTATCCCCCCATTCTCGAATCGAGGAGGTGATCGGGATTTCGCCTAAGAAGGGAATCTTGAAGCGCTCGGCCGCGCGGGCCGCACCCCCCCGGGAAAAGATTTCATGCTTCTTACCGCACCCGTCGCAAATAAAATAACTCATGTTCTCGACGATCCCAACGATGGGAATCATCACCTTATCAAACATGGACTTAGCCCGAACCACATCCGCTAAGGCGACATCCTGGGGTGTGGCCACCAGAAGCGCGCCGCTGACTTTGAGCTGTTGAGAAAAAGTAATCTGCACATCTCCTGTCCCCGGGGGCATGTCAACGACGAGATAGTCAAGATCGCCCCAATAGACATCGGCCATCAACTGGTGCAAAGCCTTCCCCAGCATCGGCCCGCGCCAGATCACCGCCTGATCCGGTTCAAGGAAAAAGCCGATGGACATGACGGGCAGATTGTGAGCTATGGGAGGCTCAAGCTTGAATTCTCCGTTCACCTCAATTTTCTTCGGTTCTCCCTTCACACCCATGATGATCGGTATCGAGGGACCATAGATATCCGCATCCAGAAGGCCCGTGGCCGCCCCGTGCATTTTCAAAGCCACCGCCAGGTTAGCCGCAACAGTAGACTTTCCCACTCCCCCTTTCCCCGCGGCTACGAGAATCACATTCTTCACACTCGGCAATAAGTCTGTCTGGCCCGCACCCGTCTTGCTTCCGCGGACCTGGGCGCCAAAGGATATTTGAAGATCCGTGACTCCGTTCAGCCCAACCAAAGCCTTTTTGCAGTCCTCCTGGATCCTCTCCCTTAGGGGACAGGCAGGGGTAGTCAGCTCAACAGTAAAGGCTACCTTTCCTCCCGTCACCTCGAGATTCTTCACCATGCCAAGGCTCACGATATCGCGGTGAAGTTCCGGATCCTGGACTTTTTTCAGCGCCTCAAGCACGACATCCCTAGTTACTGTTCCCATGCTTCCCCTTTCTTTTTCCGCGCACCTGAAAACTTTAGACTTATAAGGTCTATGATGTCAATAGGGGCGTTCTGTTAGGAGCGTTTTCTTATCCCGTCCCGGAAACAAAAAACTCTTGAAGATCAAAGAAGTAGCCATGGCATATTGTAGGATCGAATTGAGTCTGATAAGATTCATTTAACGCTTCGGAGAAAGGAGAAGTCATGAAACGAATGCTGATGACTTTGTTAGTTCTGCCGCTGCTACTCGGATCTATTGCCTGCTCCACCCCATTGAGCACAAGAGAAAAGGGGGCCGGAATTGGAGCCTTGGGCGGAGCGGCTGCCGGCGGCATCATCGGTAGCGTCGTTGGACATCCTGGTGCTGGCGCGGCCATCGGCGGCGCGCTCGGACTAGGGGCCGGTGCTTTGATCGGTGACCAGATGCAGGGACAGGAGCAGAAACAGCAGGAACAGGATCGGCAGATTCAGCAGAACCAGGCCGAACTCGAGCGCCAGCGAAGAGAGGTTGAGAGACTGAAGAAACAGAGCGAGTACTGATTAGGGCCTGAGGCGCCGCACCGTTTCGATGTAGTTTCGTATCCCCTTCTCAACATCATAGCGGGGTAAGTACCCGAGATGAATTCCGGCTGCGCCGACGTCAAAAATACAGTAGTTTCGCTTTGCTCGGCCTAGCATGCTGAGACCTGGGCCAATTTCTATCTTGGCTGTGGGGTAGATCCTTTTTAAGACCGCGCCGAAATCGCGCGGCGTGTACCCCTTCCCTGTCCCAATATTAAAGACCCATTGCCCCAGTCTCTCGGCCTTAAGTGCTAACAGAATAGAGCGGGCCACGTCTCCCGCATAGACCGTATCGTTGAGCTGATCTCCTCCTTCGGGGATAACTACTTCTTCTCCCGCCATTACCTTTTCGATGAGTTGTCCATAAAAAGAATAAGCTCCATGGCGCGCTTCTTTCCCTGGACCGTAAATGGTGGAGAAACGTAATGCCACGAACTCGACTCCATACTTCTCACGGTAATAGTTCCCCACGGTCTCACAGCAAACCTTTATCACGCCATAGAGATCCGCTGGTCTCTTAGGGTGTTCTTCTCTTATCGGGACGAATTGGGGATCGGAGAATTCTCCCAGGATCTCGCCATACACCGCCTTGGAGCTGGTAAAAACGATACGGCGGATCTTATGGGCTCGGGCCACTTCGAGTACGTTGACAGTTCCATCCACTCCGACCTTAACGGCGAGGCGGGGATCTGCCTCCGCCGGTCCAGGCATTAGAGCCGCCAGATGGGCGATATGAGTAATCTGGTAGCGGGTAACGACCCGCTCCAGAGCCTGTGGATCAAGAATATCCGCCTGTACTAAATCCACCTTGTTTCTTATGTCGGCGATAAGGGAAAAATCCATGCGGTTATCCAAGAGGACAGGACGCATCCCTTCCGAAATAAGAAGCCTTGCCACCGCCGCCCCGTTCACTCCCGTCCCGCCCGTGATCAGAATCCTCACCTGAAACTTCCTCACCAGAGCATTAGAGGTCAAACTTCGGCTCAACCCCGGAGATAAGGCGCTGAATATTGCCCCGATGACGGAACACAATCAACAGGCCAATGAGAAGGCTCAGCCATACCAATAAAGGCGGACGGGAAAAAAACCAAAAGGCAATCGGGGCAAAGCCGGCCGCAACCAAAGAGGCCAGAGAGACCGTTCGACCAACCATGGCAACGAAGGAAAAGACGAAAACAACGACAAAAGTGGCCAGCGGCGCCAGGCTCAAGAAAATTCCCAAGGCGGTCGCCACCCCTTTCCCCCCCTGAAACTTCAAAAATACCGGATAGAGATGGCCCAGGAAAGCGGCGAATGCCACTCCGCTTGTTACGGCCAAGTCAAAGTTTAAATGAACGGATAAGTAAGACGGGATAAACCCTTTTGCCACATCGGCCAAGAGGGTAAGGAGCCCCTGCCTTCTGCCTACCACCCGGGCCACATTCGTAGCGCCCACATTTCCGCTACCCGCTTGGCGGACATCCACTCCGCAAAGCCGCCCTAAAAGGAAACCCGTCGGGATAGAACCGAGAACATAGGCAAAGACAAGCATGAACAAGGCGCCCATCAGCTTGGATGATTCTCTTTTCTCGACCTGCTAGAAGTGCAGCCGGGATCTCCTGATCCGATCACGGCGCAAATAGTAATTCCCGCCGCAGATCCAGCCGATAATGAAGATGCACAGGGCTGCCCCCAACCACGAAACGATTTTCCACTCCTTTCCTTCCAGCACCTTGATAACGGGCACCGGTTTACTTTTCGGAGTCTTGATTTCTTCCCGCCGCTCAACGGAGATCGGCGCGTTGTCGGTTCTCACCTCGCTTTCCGCGGCAACGCTCTCCACTCCGGCAACTTCTTTTTTGGCAACTTCTTTCTTTTCCGCCTTCCCGAGCAGCCGAACAAAAGTCTTGTGGACGTGGCCTTTCTTCCTGTCCGTCGCGGAGACCGAGTACCAGCTCCCATCCTCGCCTTCCACCGTGACCTTATCCCCTTTGCGCAAAACCCCCTTGGGAGGATATTTAAGGTCAGGGCCGGAGCGCAAATTTACGTAACTCTCCCCTTGGATTTCTCCTTTTCTCCTGACGAACTCCGTCTGACCTTCCGCTGGGAGGAGAACCAACCACAATAAAGCGAAAGAGAGAAGTGCTATTCTCACGTTTGACCCCTCTGTTAGCTCTTCTCTACCACAACAGGAGTTGAACTCTCAATCTCTTTTTGCCGGGACCGTGGGTCAGCGAAATTAGCGAAATTAATGAAAGGATGATTGAATACGGCGGGCAGAAAGCCCGGGATAAGGGAAAACGGCGGGTTATCCGCGCGAGAGTAGGATAGCTCTACTTCTTCTTATAGATGTCGGGGTCCATACGGCTATAAGTCCCCGACTTCGCCAGCTCCTCCTCAAACATCTTGCGGATGGACGGGTCCTGATCGGAGTATTCAATCTGATTGCCGCCTTGTTTAACGTCCTTGTCAACTTTTGTGATATCACCGAAACTCTCTCCCATGCTGAATTTGATCCCGCCGAAACGCGGGGGCAAATAGCGGGCAGGCGTGGCGCCGGTGTTGAAATGCTGGTGGAACCACATCTCCGGCGGCACGAAGACGCTGCCATCCTGCCATTCGTAACGCTTAATGGGTTGTCCTTCCTTCCAAAAAAGGGAGAAGCCTTTTCCTTTGATGATGATGACGTTGAAGCCGGGACCGTGCCGGTGGGCCTTCTTATAAGTCCCGATAGGAAATTCAGAGATGTGAGCTGCCATCGTTCCGTCGGCCATCTCCAACATGACGTTGCTCCCGCTGGCGCCGCGTTCCTTCCACTCTTCAAGTTTGAAGTTGCGGGCATCGGCAACAAAATTGGTTTCCCAGACGCGGCCGGGATGGGATTTTCCCTTGCCGCTGAAGTAGTCCGGATCGCCGTTAAAGCGGTCCGTGAAATCGTAAGGCACATTAAAGATGAAATCCGGGCTATGAAAGAGATTAAAAACGATCGGCATGTTGTTGACCGAGAAAAACCGCGCCGGCTCGTTTCCTTGTCCGTTAAAGTGCTGGTGCCAGACATTGAGCGGCAGCGAGATCAGACTCCCCTCTTGCCACTCGAAGGTCTGTTTGGCCCCTTTGTCGTTCCATATCGTTGTCGCCCCGCGCCCCTTGAGGACATAGATCAACTCCTCGTAAATCTGCCTTTGGGGATTCAGGCTCTTGCCGGGAGCTATCTCGCAAACATAGGCGCCGGTCGCCTGTCCTGCCCCTTCCATATTAATAAAAGCGCCATCGCCTCCAGCTCGATCCCAATGCCCGACGGGAATCCTTCTAAGGTCCTGGATGAAAAAATCCTTAACAATCGGGATACCCTCCCCCTTCTGCCATTTCTCATAATAGGGGATACTGTCCATCACGTTTTCGAGCTGCGACGCAGGCTTGGCCATCTTGTCCTCCAAAGCGGATTTTTTTTGTTCATACCGTATAAAATGGGCAAAAGCAAGGCGAGCCCTTCGGGATCGCAAATGGCAAATCTCAAATTGCAAATCTGAGATCTGAGATTCCGAGCGCGGTTCGACCGCCCTGCCTTCGGCAAGCTCAGGCCCTGAGTTCATCGAAGGGAGCGGCTCACCGCCGAAGGGTAGCGAGGATTTGACAACCAGGCGGAAACTCTACTAAATGGCAGGTAGCCCGCTAACCAAGCCTTCAGCGCTCAGCCGTCAGCCGGGGACCCAGCTGGGCGCTGAAGGCTAATACCATAGAAAAGGAGAAAAACATTGGCAACAACAGTCACCGCACCCATGGTGGGGAAGATTTTAAAGGTAGAGAAAAAAGCTGGCGATCGAGTCGAAGAGGACGAGGTGATCATCGTCATGGAGGCGATGAAGATGGAGATTCCTATTGTGGCGCCCGTCTCGGGAGTTATTAAAGAGATCAAGGTTGCTCCGGGACAGGCAGTGGAGGCAGAACACCTCCTGGCCGAGATCGAGTAATTCCCCTCCCCCGACGCATCACTCCAAGGAGAAAAAGATGGGTACCTGGACTTTCGGTTGGACCGTAGCCCTCATCGGTATGGGAGGGACCATGCTGGTTTTGTGGCTCCTGAGCGTGCTTATTCTCCTGCTCAAAATGGCATTCCCCTACAAGGCCAAGGCCAAAGATTCGGCACCCGCAAAGAGATAGGAGGAGGAAAAAATGGAATCGGCTATCCTCTCCGGACTTCAGGGCCTGCTGCTCGGCCTTTCGCACCTTGGATGGGGCCATGTCCTGATGATACTCATCGGCTCCCTCCTCCTCTACCTGGGGATTGGAAAGGGGTTTGAGCCTCTGCTTCTCCTCCCTATCGGCTTCGGCGCGATCCTGGTCAACATCCCTATGGCAGGCCTCATGGAAGAGGAAGGCGTGCTGCGGTTCTTTTATGATACCGGCGTCCTGACGGAGGTTTTCCCAATCTTGATCTTCATCGGCATCGGGGCCATGACCGACTTCCAGCCCCTGCTCGAAAACCCCAAGATCATCCTACTCGGCGCCGCAGGGCAATTCGGCATCTTCCTCACCCTCCTCCTCGCCCTGGCTTTGGGCTTCGACAAGCTTGAGGCAGTGGCGATAGGCATTATCGGGGCCTGCGACGGGCCGACTTCGATCTACGTCACTTCAAAGTATGCGCCTCACCTCCTTGGGGCGGTTTCCGTGGCCGCTTACTCTTACATGTCCCTGGTACCGCTCATCCAGCCCCCGATCATGCGCTTGCTGACAACTGAAAAGGAACGAAAGATCGTTATGGGAGTCGTGAAACAGCCGGTCTCCAAGACAACCAAGATCCTTTTCCCCATAGTCGTCACGGTCGCGGCTTCGTTGGTCGCTCCCCTCGGCACACCGCTAATCGGGATGGTCATGCTGGGAAACCTGATGAAGGAATCTGGCGTGGTGGAGCGGCTGAAAAGCGCCTCCGAAAACGAGATCACGAATATCGTAACGCTCCTCCTCGGACTCTGTATCGGGGCAACGATGGAGGCGGCGAAGTTTCTGCGCGTGGAAACCTTCATTGTCTTGGTCCTGGGGCTCATAGCCATCGGCCTGGACACGGCCGTGGGAATTCTCTTCGGCAAACTCATGTGTCTCCTTACCGGCGGGAAGATCAATCCTCTGATCGGGGCGGCGGGGATCTCCGCCTTCCCGATGTCCGCACGGGTCGTCCAGGCAGAAGGACAAAAGTACAACAAAAAGAACTACCTCCTCATGCATGCCATGAGCGCGAATGCCGGCGGGCAGATCGGCTCCATCATCGCGGCGGCGGTCATGTTGTCCGTGCTCGCGGGCATGGGGATCGTCTAAGCCCACCAGAGGGCGTCATGCCTAAAGGCAGAGAACACCTTCTTAGAAAGCTGGCCGAGATTGAAAAGAAGGCCTTAGAGGGTGATCCCAAGGCGGCCGCAAAACAACACGCCGAGGGTAAGCTCACGGCGCGTGAAAGGATCGAAAAGCTGCTGGACCCCGGGAGTTTTGTGGAAGAGTTCATGCTGGCGGAGACCCAATCCGTCGACTTTGGCATGGCGGAAAAAAGGCAGCCCTCAGACGGCGTGGTTAGCGGCTACGGCAAGATCGACGGCAGGCCGGTTTATCTCTTCGCCCAGGATCGCACCGTTCTCGCCGGCACCGTCGGCAGCGCCCACGCGGAGAAGATCGCCTACGTGATCCAGACCGCGCGGAAGCTTGGCATCCCCCTCATCGGCCTCTACGATTCTCTCGGGGCACGAATCCAGGAGGGACTCTCGGTTACCACGGCTATCGGAAAGATCTTTTTTGAGAACAGCATCGCCTCGGGCGCTATTCCACAAATCTCCGCGATCATGGGGCCGTGCATCGGTGTGGCCTCTTATTCGCCGGCGCTGACGGATTTTATCATCATGGTGCAGGGATCGAGTCAGATGTTCATCACCGGCCCACCGGTGATCAAGGAGGTCCTGGGAGAAGAAGTCACCATGGAAGAATTGGGCGGGGTCAAGATCCACTCCGAGGTATCCGGCGTTGCCGACCTAATCACGAAGAATGAGGAAGAGTGCCTCTCTTTGATTCGAAGACTCTTGAGCTTCCTGCCCTCCAACTGCCAATCCGCTCCCCCGCATCGAGAGTCACGGGACGATCCTGGACGCTCTTTGGATGAACTTGAGAAGATCATCCCCGAGGACAGGCGCAAGGTTTATAACGTTCTGCACGTCATCAAGGCGCTGGTGGATGACGGTGATTTCCTTGAACTCAAGGGAAAATTCGCGCGCAATCTAGTTATCGGTCTGGGACGGCTGGATGGATATCCCGTCGGTTTTGTCGCCAACCAACCCATGTTTCTCGCCGGGAGCTTGGACGTGGACGCCTCGGACAAGGGAGCACGGTTTATCCGTTTTTGCGATGCCTTTAACATCCCGATCATTACGCTGATGGATGTTCCGGGATTTTTCCCGGGCAAACGGCAGGAAGAAAAAGGGATCATCCGCCACGGAGCGAAGCTGCTCTACTCCTACGCGGAGGCTACCGTGCCCAAGATCACAGTCGTAATAGGCAAAGGCTACGGCGGGGCGAAGCAGGCGATGTGCACGCGCGAGCTGGGAGCGGACCAATTCTTTGTCTGGCCTGGCGTGGAGCTGGCGGTGATGGGCGCGGAAGGTGCCGTAAACGTCCTATATCGGCGGGAGATCGAACAGTCCCAGGACGCGGAAAAAACCAGAGGAGAAAAGACGGCGGAATATACCGAGAGGTTCACCGGCCCGTTCGAGGCCCTCTCCAAGCAGTTTGCTCACGCCGTTGTTCGGCCAGCAGAGACCCGGAGGCGCCTGATACAGTCGCTAGAGGTACTGAGAGAAAAGAAAGAAGAAAGGCCGAAGAAAAAACACGGCGTGATGCCGGTTTAATAAATTTTGAGTTTTTAAAACTAAGAACTCACAACTCACAACTCAAAACTCTAAGCGTTAGCCGGTAGCGTAAACGTAAAAGTTGAACCTTTCCCCTCCTCGCTCTCGACCCAAATCTTCCCCCCATGGGCCTCCACGATCATCTTGCAAATCACTAATCCCAATCCTGTTCCCTTCTGCTTGGAGGTTTTGCCGCTGCCGGTCTGGCGGTACTTCTCGAACAAACCGCCGATCTCGTCTGCAGAAATCCCCACCCCGTTGTCTTTCACCCACACCTTGACCTCCGAGGCACCTTCTTGGCTCATACCTACTTCGATGGTCCCGCTCTCCGAGGTAAACTTGAGGGCGTTGCTCAAGAGATTGGCGAATACCTGTTCCAACCGGCGGGGATCGGCTTTGATACGCTCGACCTGAGTATCGGCGTGGCTCCTGAGAGAAATTTTCTTCTCCCTGGCCAGGATCAGATAGTTATCGAGGCTATTTTGGATCAGATCCTTGAGATCGGTCTCCTCTTTCACCAAATCAATGTGTCCCGCCTCGAGCTTGGAGACATCCAAGAAGTCGTTTACGAGGGCCACGAGGTTCCGGCTCTGAGCCTCGATCTTGGCGAGCCATTTCCATTGCTCCTCGTTGATGGGACCAACCAGGCCATCCTGCAGGAAGGCCGCCGCCGACATCACGGCTGTGAGCGGGGAGCGCAGATCATGGGCAATCATGGCGGTGAAATCCGCTTGCATCTTGTTCGCCTTCTCCAGTTCGACCGCCTGTTTTCTGACCTGCTCGTGCAGTTGGGAATTATGGATCGCAGTGGCCGCCTGCCCTGCCAGAGTTGTGAGCAATTCAACCTCTTGGAGGCCAAATTCGTGCTCTGTCTTGGTGTAAAAGCCAAAGACGCCAATAATTTCGCCCTTAATGCTCAGCGGAACTCCCAAATAGGAGACCAGTCCGTGTCTAACAAAAAACTCCTGGTCCCGTATACGTGGATCTAATTGAACATTGCTAATTGTCAAAGGTGCTTTATTCTCGAACACCAGGTTCGGAACACCGTGTCCGCCCCTCCACTTTCCTGACTTCCAATCCGCTTCATCGAGATTCCTGCAGGCCATCGGTTCTAGCGTTCCACTTTCCCTATTAAATAACCTGATGGTAGTGGTAGCGGAATACGGAAAAAGAATGGAGGTTTTTTCCAATAGGCCGTCCAAGATGGCACGAAGATCCAAGGTCGAGGAAATAGCCACGTTGACTTCGTGCATGGCCCTGATCCGGTCCAGATTTTGTCGTGCTTCCTCGAACAGGCGGGTGTTCTCCAAAGCCAGGGCGGCTTGATCCGCAAACGTTTGCACCAGTGCCACGTCGCTGTCGGAGTAGGTCCGCCCTGTCTGGTCAGCAAGCCCGAGTGCGCCGATGATCTTCTCGTGCGCGCGGAGCGGCACGGCGATCATAGAGCGGTCCCCGGACCGGAGTTGGTGATCACGCATCTGGTTAGTGAGACGAATCCGGGGCTCGTTCAACACGTCCGCGGACCAGATCGGCATCCCCTCGGCGACAGCCACACTCGCGAGCCCCATACCAGCGGGTAAGGCGTCCCCCCCAGACGTTTGGGAAAAACTCTCGCCGCTCGATGCAAGGGTGCGCAACGATCCGTCGGGCTGGAGGAGCCTGAGCGTTGAGACCTTGACGCCCAAGAGCTCCCGCACGCTCGTCACAATCCGCTCTCCGACAGCCGTCATATCCAGGGTCTCTGTAAGGGATTGCGCCACTCGCGCCAGCTCCTCCGCTTCGCGCCTCCGGCGCTCGGTCTCTTCGTACAGCCTGGCGTTCTCCAGCGCTACCCCGATCACATTCCCAATCGCCTGCAGGAAATCCACCTCACGCTCAGAAAACGGGAGCGGATGGCTAGCGGAGATACCTAAAATTCCCACGACTCTCGCTCCCGCTTTCATCGGGATCCAGGCAACGGAACGGCTATCCTGTAACAGGGATTGAGAATTCTCGACTTCCGAGCGGTCATTGCAGACCAACGGCTGTCCCGATGCGAAGATCTGATCGCTCGGCTGATGAGGCACCCTGTGACGGAGATCCTCGATCTCATCGGGCAAGAACCCTCGGTGGGCGGCTAGTGCGATCTCACCTGTGACGGGATTCTTGAGCCTGATGGAGACCCGCTCACGCCCCGTCACCTCTAGGACCTTATCCAAAGCGATCTCCAGCAGTTCGTCGCGGCGAAGCGACTGGCTGGTGGCCTTAGCGATGATGTTGAGCGCTGCCTGTTCCTGCCCGCGGTGCCGGGTCTCCTCAAAAAGCCGGGTGTTTTCTATGGCAACGGCCACACCGGAGGCCATCTGTTGCATGAGATCGATCTCTTGCGGGGTAAACTCTCTTGGCTGATAGGTCAATGCCCGAAGGATCCCCTTCACTTCCCCTTCCTTGGAAAGGATGGAAATACCCAGATAACCCCGCATGCCTGCTTTCCTGATGCTCACCCCCCCTGAGAACCCCGCCCCTTCCCCGATGTCCTTTATCGCGAGAGGCTGGTGATGCTCAATAATCCAGCGTGATCGTCCCCTGGAGGTTCCGGTGCTGTCGGATTGCAACCGTTCTGGCTCTATGCCTGAGACACCCACGACTTGCCAGATTCCGTCATGGTTTACCCTGACATCCGAGACATCGACTTTGAAGAACTCCCTTACTTTGGCTGTGAGTTTTTTGAGCAGGCTGTCGAGATCCAGGGAGGTGATGTCCTGACTGAGTTCCTTAAGAAGCGCTTGGATCTCCTCCTGCCTCTTGAGATCCTTGTTTGCCTTTTCCAACCCACCTGCCTGCTCTCTGGTCTGCTCGTGAAGCTGAGCGTTGTGAATCGCCATGGCTCCCTGGCCTGCCAGCGTGGAGAGAAACTCGATCTCTTCTTTGGTAAATTCGTGCTCCTCTTTTGTATAAAGGCCAAGGACCCCTATGGCTTCGCCTTTAGCAATCAATGGAACCCCAAGATAAGATATCAAGCCATATTTGCGATAAATCTCCGGGTTATATGATTGCGAGCTTGTTTGAACATTACGTACTGTTAAAGGTGCCTTTGTTTCCACTATCTTTTTGGCGCGGCCGCTCAAGGATCTATTCTCCTGTGCCCTCCATTCCTCCTCGTTCAGACCCTGAGACGCCAGAGATTCCAATTCTCCAGTATCTCGATTTAATAACCTTACCGTGGTTGCGACCGGGTAGGGGAGAAAAAAATCGATTTTTTCCAATAAGACATTCAACACCGCACGGAGATCTAAAGTCGAGGTAATGGCGGTGTTAATTTCGTGCAAGGCGGCCAGCCGTTGCTCCGCCCGCTTGCGCTCGGTGATGAGTTGCTCCATGGAAGCAGCCATCTGGTCAAAGGTGCGGGCCAGTTCGCTCAGTTCTCCCTTTCCATAGGGTAGGTCTGTGCGGGCGCTCAGCTCGCCTTCACTCAGCCGCTTCGTTGCCCTCATCATGGAGTTTACTTGACGGAGAATGAACAGGTTGGAGCCGAACCACGCCGCCGCAAGCACAAATACCGCAACGATCCCAAGCGCGATGAGGTTTCGGACAAGAACCCGGTTAGCCGAGGCAAAGGCAACGTTCTTAGGAATACCGATGCTCACATAGGCGCCGCCTGTATCCCCCAGCGGACTGAACCCATTGAGGCGCGGGACGCCGTCCATACCGGCAGCCTCAGTAGTGCCTGCGCCTTGACTTAGAATAGTCTGGACGAGTGGCGTTTCCGGCATGGATTTTCCAACCCATTTATCCGGATCGGGGTGGCGGACTAAGATTGTGCCCTTACGATCAATTACGGTGAGGGTCGTACCTGACGGCAACTGCGCCTTGGCGACAAGTTTGTTAAGCCACGCAAGATCCAGCGCGGCAAAGACCACGGCCCCTACTTCTGTAGGGACCAAAATGGGATAGCCGAAATTGATTCCGGCCTTGCCCGTGATCCGACCCACTTGATAGTCGCCGATGGCGAAGTCGCGGGTTTGAACGGCGAGCTGGAACCACCCGCGGTCGGCAGCGTTCACACGACCCTTTTGTGGGACGCCGCTGCAGAATATCTCGCCGTCTGAGTCAACCACTCCAAAGTTCGCGTAGAGCGGATATGCTGCCAAAAGATCCGCTAGAAACGCGCTGCATTGGGCGGGCTGGCCGCCTCGCACTACAGGAACTTGCGCTAAGGCAGTTAGGAGCTGACGCGCTCCCTCGATCAAGTCGTCTTGACTGCTTGCGACCGACTGGGCCAGACGCAACGCGTTCGTCTGTGCTTCTACAGAGGCCGATCGCCGCATTTCTGCAGCCGTATAGATAATCAGCCCCAGCGCCGGAACGACGGCAAGAAGGACAAGCAGCAGTAAGCGAACACGGAGACTCGAGAAAGAAATTCGTATCATGATCGACTCTATTTTACCTGGAAGACACGCGTTCGCTCGGCTCTTCCTTTGAGGCCTGTTGACGGCTTTCACCGGGTATCGTGACCGTGAAGGTCGAGCCCTTGCCTTCCTCGCTTTCCAATTCTACCTTACCCCCTAGCAGCTCGGTAAATTTCTTCACGATATAAAGACCGATTCCCACTCCCCCGTACTTCCTAGTCTCTGAGCTATCGACTTGGCGAAATCTTTCAAAAATCGTCGAGAAGTTGTCCTCGGCGATCCCGACCCCGGTATCGGCAACTTTGAACTGCAATAGCCCATTTTGGCTATTACCTTCCGGGTGATGAATGTCCGCCTCCTCCGCGCTCGCGCCATTAAGATATCTGGCAGATATGGTTACGGCACCCCTTTCGGTAAATTTGATGGCGTTGTTGATAAGATTCTGCAGCACATGCTTGAGTTTCTCACCGTCCGTATTGATAACCGGGAGGTCCGAGGGATAGTCCCAGACAAGACTAAGCTCTTTTCCAAAAGGAATCGCGTAGTTTGATCTGAGATCGTTGAAAAAATCTTTCAAACTAACCTCACAAGTCTCCGCTTTAACCCCTTCGGCCTCCAACTGGGTGGCCTGCAATATGCTGCTGATCATAGTTAGCTGATCCCTGGCGCGGCTAATGACTTTTTCCAGCGCTTTCTCCTGCTCCGGATTGATCTCCCCAAGCAATCGGTCCTTGATCATTCCCGTATAACCCATGACGACATTAAGGGGCGTCCTCAGCTCGTGCGACATGACGCTCAAGAATTCATCCTTGACCTTATTCGACCTCGACAGATCAGCCGCTAGCTTGACCATCTCCTCATAGAGCGCGCTATTTTCTATGGCCACAGCTATCTGGTCCGTTACTGCTTCCAG
>Ga0184615_10001279_pt1 | contig 13765 bp, 13 predicted proteins | sample PLM4_65_coex_FD_133134 | JGI IMG/M metagenome (GOLD analysis project Ga0184615, IMG submission 133134) | Groundwater sediment microbial communities from an aquifer in East River, Colorado, USA - PLM4_65_coex | ecosystem: Environmental > Terrestrial > Soil > Riparian zone | place: USA: East... | reverse complement strand
GGGTTTCTGCTGGACAATGTTTTTCTTCCGCTGCAGTCTATTTCGACCACGCCATCTTTCACTTTTACTATCAGATACGGATCAATACCGATGAATGAATACCGTGATATATTCTCTGGCCCTTTTACGCTCTCCAGCAAAAAACTGTTGCAGGACCTCAGTCCTTTGTATACCTCAAAGGGGTCCTGAAAAGGTATTTCCCTGAATATTGGAGAAAAGCTTTCTGTGCTGAATGTTATCTCAGGCATAGAGGACATGGATTCTTTATTAAGAGTCTCATAATTGAATAGACTTTATTCAAAAATCTCCCCTCACCCCTCTTTGCCAAAGAGGGGCTTTATTCCTCCCTTTGGCAAAGGGAGGTCAGGAGGGATTTTATAAATCAATATCGTCATTTGAGGACCTTAACAACAGCGGTTAGACATCATGCAGACTCTATCTCTCTGCGTATCAGCTCTATCGCCTTCATCGGGTTGCTGTGATTCAATATCGCCCTGCCCATCACCAGAAAATCCGCGCCCTGAGCTAAAGCCTGCTTGGGAGTCATGGTCCTGCTCTGGTCGTCAGGAAGGGTCCATGAGGGCCTGATGCCCGGTGTCACGATAAGAAATCCGCGGCCGCAGTGGCCCCTTATCATCGCAGCCTCCCTCGCTGAGGCAACAACACCGTCCAGCCCCGCCTTTAAGGCAAGTCCTGAAAGGTGCCTGACATGGGTATTGAGGCTGTGCTGCACTCCTATATCTTTTTTCAAGGCTTCCTGTGACATGCTCGTCAGGACTGTAACAGCTATGATCCTCGGCTTGTCCAGGTTCTCCCTGAGACAGAGATTAACAACATCCTCGCGACATTTTGTCATCATATCCAGACCGCCTGAGGCGTGTACATTGAACATAAATACTCCGAGCCTTGCAGCAGCAATGCCTGCCTTTGAAACAGTAGTCGGGATATCATGGAATTTCAGGTCTAGAAATACCTTCCTGCCTCTCTTGTGTATCTCGTTTATTATCTCAGGCCCTGCAACTGTATAAAGCTCAAGCCCTACCTTAAAAATCTCTATAACATCCCTGAACCTGTCGATCAGCTCAATGGCATAATCATATTCAGAAACATCGAGTGCGAGTATTAATTTCCCTTTGTTGTCTGTTTGCTCTTTTTCCATCACTTTTTAACTATCACTTTTGATCTTACAGTTGTGAAAAAATATCAAGACAGCAAGGAGGAAGTAAAGAAAAAGGGATTGCCTGCGACACCTTCCAGCACACTGCCGTGGCCAGTCAGGCGCAAACAAGGACCCACTGTTTGAAAAATCTGTTATAGCTGCACCGTAATTAAATCCTGTCGTCATTGCAAGGCCTTTTTCTTTACTTACTCCTTGAGATTTGTGCAATCGTTAAACCATCATATCTTAGGCAGTACGATCCCCTTCTGGGCCTGATACTTGCCCTTTTTATCAGCATACGAGGTAACGCACTGTTCAGCAGCCTCAAGAAAAACGATCTGGGCTATGCCTTCATTGGCATATATTTTCACAGGATACCTTGAGGTGTTCGATACTGATATTGTTATAAACCCCTCCCATTCAGGCTCAAGCGGTGTAATGTTTACGATCACTCCGCACCGTGCATAGGTAGACTTTCCAAAACAGATCACATGGGTCTCCCTCGGTATCTTCAGGTACTCCAGAGAACGGCAGATCAAATAACTGTTTGCAGGTATCTCGCAGACATCGCCTTTAAAATCCAGGAAGTTGTCCTCATCAAAGTTTTTCGGGTCTATGATCTTTTTTTCTCCTGATTCCGGCGGAGGCAGAGGGACCTTGAATTCATCCGAAATCCTGATGTCATAACCGTATGAACTTACACCATAGGAGATCACACCTTTTCTGACCTGTTCGTCATTAAACGGCTCGATCATGCCCTTCCCCGCCATCTCTGTTATCCAGCGATCATTCTTTACCATCTGTCTATATTAGTCCCCTTCTTTTTTTCAATTAAATATCTGCGAATTTAAAGTGGATGTATTATACCATTACCTTTTCATGAAAACAGAAATTCTTCAGCTAAGGACGGCAACTCCTCCCCTTCGTCCCCTCCCCTCAAGGGCGGGGAAATATTACACCCCTCTACATGCTTCAGGCACCTACTTTTGGTGGCGGGAGAGGGTGAGGGGCTTGAGTATGAACTCCTAAACAAGTCCTCCCCTTCGAAAATTTTAGGTCTGCGACCGAGGCCGCGCGTTTAGGAGATGGACAGCGAGCGACGTGAGCGGGTTACAATAATCATCTTCCCTGCATCGAAGACCCCCGGGGCTTCCATTTGGGACTGTCTGAGTCCCGAAAGCCTTCGGGGCGAGTTTCTCAAATTCAGTGCGGCCGACCGAGCAGACCAGCCCGAGAGGAAAAATTTTCGTTGGGGCGGCCTTCTTTGGGTTACCTTTCCTGGCCGTCAAGGAGATGGTCAGCGAGCGACTGTGAGCGGATTACAATAAGCATCTTCCTTGCATCGAAGACCGCCAGGTCTTCCAAGGTTACTGGGGTTTGGGGCAGCGCCCCATATCTAAATAACTATCTCGTTATAGGCTGCACTCAACACTGAGAAGATGATTAATTCCACGACATAACCCCTCCTAACCTCCCCTTATCTCAAGGGGAGGAACTGGCCCCCCCCCTCTTAGGTTAAGAGAAGGCAGGGGGTGTTACTTTAAAGTAATAACGGCATTGCCGTCATTCCCACAGCGTGTTGACCGTGAATCCAGCTTAATAGTCCACCCTTCTCATTTCACCCCAACTGCCGCCTGCTTTTTCAAAGACAGCGCGATCCTCTTTCTTTTGACATCCACCTCAAGTACAGTGACCATTACCTTCTGCTGGACCTTGACCACCTCACCGGGATTTTTCACAAAACGGTCTGCAATCTGGCTGATATGTATAAGGCCGTCCTGGTGCACACCTATATCGACAAAGGCCCCGAAGGCGGTCAGGTTGGTTATTATGCCAGGGAGTCTCATCCCTGGTTTCACATCATCAATTTTTTCAATGCCCTCCTGAAAACTGAAGGTCTCGAACCCTTCCCTCGGGTCCCTGCCGGGTTTTGCCAGTTCCTTCATGATATCCTGGAGGGTCGGTATTCCTACTCCCCCTGTTGCATATTTTCGCAGATCTATGCTGCTTCTGAGGTCATCTTTATGCATCAGATCGAGCACAGAACAGGCCAGGTCTTTGGCCATAGAGTCCACAATATGGTAGCTCTCAGGATGCACTGCGCTTCGGTCGAGGATGTTTTCACCATCCCTAATCCGCAGAAAGCCAGCTGACTGTTCAAAGGCCTTTGGTCCTAGCTTGGGCACTTTTATCAGTTCTTTCCTGCTTTGAAAAGGCCCGTTGTGGTCCCTGTATTGAACAATATTTTTCGCAAGCTGGGACCCCAGGCCGGACACATACATAAGGAGCTGCCTGCTCGCTGTGTTGACCTCTACACCAACAGCATTCACACAGCTTATGACAACATCGTCCAGCCCCTGTTTCAGTGCAGCCTGATCAACATCGTGCTGGTACTGGCCAACGCCAATTGACTTCGGGTCTATCTTGACCAGTTCAGCCAGAGGGTCTGTCAGGCGTCTGCCTATGGAGACAGCGCCGCGCACTGTTATATCCTGATCAGGGAATTCCTCGCGGGCAACCTCAGACGCAGAATATACAGATGCTCCGCTTTCATTGACCATCACTATCTGGATGCCTGAAGGCAGGCCTATGGTCCTGACAAAAGACTCTGTTTCCCTGCCTGCTGTGCCATTGCCTATCGCAATCGCCTCTACAGCAAACCTTTCGCAGAAATCCCTGATCTTTGCCCTGGCCTGATCTGTCATCTTTTCAGACTGATGGGGAAATATTGTATCAGTATGCATAAGCTTACCCTGCCTGTCCAGACAGACTACTTTGCAGCCTGTACGGAACCCAGGGTCGATCGCCAGTACGTTCTTTTGTCCCAAAGGTGAGGAAAGAAGGAGCTGCCTCAGGTTCTCGGCAAACACCCTTATAGCCTCAACATCAGCCGCCTTTTTTGTTGCAAGCCGCACCTCGGTCTCCATTGATACAGACAGGAGTCTTTTGTAGCAATCGCGTATGGCTGTTCTGACCTGTTCCGAGGCAGGCCCTTCACCCCTGACAAAGATCCTGTCAAGAATTTCTATCGCCTCATCTTCAGGAGGGGTCAGACGCAGGATCAGAAAGCCCTCTTTTTCTCCGCGCCGCATGGCCAGTATCCTGTGTGAAGGCGCCTTTGTCACAGGCTCTTCCCAATCATAATAATCTTTGTATTTGATGCCTTCCTCTTCCTTGCCGGAGATTATCTTTGTCCTGAAGACGCCTTTTGCGAAAAAGAGGTCCCTGATCTTTGCACGCGCATTCTGGTCTTCGTTGACCCATTCAGCGATAATATCACGGCTGCCTCCAAGCGCCTCCTCAGCAGAAGCAACGCCCTTTTCAGGATCAATGAAACACTCTGCTTCTTTTGCCAAATCAATATACTCCTGGGAGAAGATCAGGGTCGCCAGAGGCTCAAGACCTTTTTCCCTTGCAATTGTCGCCTTAGTCCTGCGTTTTGGCCGGAAAGGGAGATAGATATCCTCAAGCGCTGTCATGATCTCTGCAGCGTTGATGGCGTCTTTGAGCTCCGGTGTAAGCTGTGCCCTCTCTTCAAGGGATTTCAGAATGGCTTCACGCCGCTTGTCCAGTTCAGCAAGCTGCGACATACGGTCGCGGACAGCAGTGATGACCACCTCATCCAGGGATCCTGTAGCCTCTTTTCTGTACCTGGCTATAAAGGGCACTGTCGCGCCTTCAGAAAGAAGCTCTGCCGCCGCCACAACCTGCTTTTCTGCTATGCCGAGTTCTTTTGCTATCTTGGATATATGTAAATTCATTGAAGTCCTCTCTCTCAGGGCTATCCCTTTAGATATTCCAGTCGGGCATTTTTTCTAACCGGGTGAAAAGGTTGATATCATAACAAAAGACCATTCAGAGAGTAAATAAAACCACTGAAACCCGCATACTAATGAGAACAAAAGTAAAGCGCATCTTCTCATGTTTCGTCATTACGGCTTGTCCGGAATCTTTCTTTGTTTTTGCCTCTAAAGACATAATCATCTATTCGTTTGCGCTTTGAATACATAAATTTGACAAGCAGTGTTTATTGTGATAAAAAGTAATTAAAAGAAAGTTCCGACAAAGCCAAACCCTCCGCGAGAAGGGGGCGGAAAGCGACGGGTCTTACGATCCAAAATAAGATGGCTGAGCTGCCGAAGGTTTCAATGATGGCAGTTCGGCTTTTTTCGTTTGTGACGTACGGACCTTTGAGTAGAGGAGAAAAATATGCTTATCGGGGTAATGTACAGGGACGGTACCTACGACATAGTAAAAGACATTGCTCTTGATAACCTGGTCAACTCCGAAAAGATTTTGAAGTTTTATCGTTCAGGCCATTGGGTGATCATAGGGCGCGAACCGGTCAGGGGAATGGGCGGCAGCGGTATAGGATATAGAAGAAGAAAATATGACACTTACATGTGCCCCTAGAAGTACGCCCTTTGTTATTTGACACTGAATTGTCTTTGACTATGAAAATGAGAGGGTAAGCCGACGGGTTAGCGCCCCTGTCCCGGACCGGAAACAGGGCTGGAGGTGAAAGTCCTCCGTAAGAGTTGACATATCGTCAACAGAACTCAGGGGGCTCCTCTCGTGGAAATATTAAGATAAACTTGATAACTGCCTATAGCCAAAGGCCCCTAATCTCCGCTGGAAATTCTGATTAAGCCCATTGTTATGCACATTTCGTTCGCCAATCCTCAGCAGCTTCAGGTTCCAATATCTGTTGATAAGTCGGTGTCCTTTGCATCCTGCATGCAAGCATATTTCTTCCGGCTCCCTCACCCTTTCATCTTTTTGAAACGCGTTTAGTTAGTGGACTTTGCAATCCTCGCCACTCTTCCACTTCTCATAATTCTCTGCTGTCTTCACCCACTGCCGGCAGTTTTCTGTCATGACCCTCTGTTTATGAATAATCCGTGTGGGAGCCCTGTCATTTGATTCAATTATTATAAAAGGGGTAAAATAACTGCTTACAAACATAGACAATAAATCCTTATTTTGTATTGTCTGACAGAAGCGTTCAGTCCAAAGCAACCATGCCTGTTTTATACTGTATTGGGCACTGTTGTCTTCAGATTAATTGATCTGTATGCGTCGGGGGCCTGATTATTTAAGGAGATTTTTTTGTAGTGAGCATTGATATAGGGAATGAAATCGTACGGCTGAATCCCAGACAGAGGGAGGCTGTTGAAAAAACAGAGGGCCCGCTGCTCATACTTGCCGGTGCAGGGTCAGGCAAGACCCGGGTGATAACCCTGAGGGCAGCTTATCTGCTTTATTCAGGGGTCCAGCCCGAAGCTGTACTGGCAGTCACCTTCACAAACAAGGCAGCCACTGAGATGAAGGAACGGGTAGTGTCGATGTTGAAGTCCAAACGAGGAAATGGCCCCGTCATTTCAACCTTCCATTCACTGTGCCTCAATATCCTCAGAAAAGAGATCCATCTGCTGGGATACAGAAAAAACTTCACTATCTATGATACCTCAGAGCAGCTCTCCATTGTGAGGACCCTCCTGAGCGATATCAGGGCCTATGACAGAAGCTTCAAGCCTGAGGCTATCATGGAGAAGATAAGCAGTCAGAAAAACGAATTTGCTTCTTCAGGCAAGACAGATGAACTGGAGGCCTTTGCCGATGTTGTGTATCCGAGGTACCAGGAGATGTTAAGGGCAATGAACGCGGTCGATTTTGACGATCTCCTGCTCCTGTGCATAAGGCTTTTCAGGGAACATCCCTCTGTGCTTCAGAAATACCAGGACAGGTTTAGATATATCATGGTGGATGAGTATCAGGATACCAACAAGGTGCAGTATGAGCTCATAAAAATGCTCGCAGGAGAGAGAAAGAACCTCTGCGTGGTCGGCGATGACGACCAGTCCATCTACGGATGGAGGGGCGCCAATCTTTACAATATCCTGGATTTCGAAAAAGACTTCCCTGGCACTGTTGTGGTCCGTCTTGAGCAGAACTACCGTTCTACAGGCAATATACTCCAGGCAGCCAACGGAGTCATTAACAATAACCGCCATAGGATGGAAAAATCCCTCTGGTGCTCAGGGAGCAAAGGCCAGCTGGTAAATGTATTCAGGGCCTCTGACAGCGAGAAAGAGGCCCGGTGGGTTGCTGATAGGATAGCCCTGATAAAATACGAAAAAAGCTGCGTTTATGAGAGTTTCGCTGTTTTATACCGCGCGAACCTCTTTTCAAGGCCCTTTGAAGAAGCGCTGAGGATCAACAGGATTCCATATACTGTTGTGGGTGGCACGAGTTATTTCGAGAGAAAAGAGGTGAAGGACCTAGCAGCATACTTAAAGCTCATAGCCAATCCCTTTGATGATCAGAGCCTTCTGCGGGCCGCAAACGCGCCAAAGAGAGGTCTTGGACCGACCACAATCAGCAGGTTTACGGATTTCGAGAAGGAAAATTCAATCTCGTTGCTCGAGGCCTTCAGAAGGAGCAGCGAAGTTGCAGGCCTGGGTAAAGCAGTCACGGAGTCTGTCGGCAGATTCACGGAAATGATAGACATATATGCTGAAATGTTTAAAAAACCAGGCAGTATGGCAAAGGCTTTGAAAGACCTCACAGAGGAAATCAATTACAAAAACTACATCTACGAACTCTATAAAACACCTGAGGCAGCAATAGGTAGAATCGAAAATGTCGATGGGTTCATACAGTCGCTCTCGCTGTATGAAGAAACAAACGAGTCTCCCTCTCTCTCAGGTTTTCTCGAGACGCTCGCACTGACAGACCTTTCATATGAAAAGACAGAGAAGTCCTTTGGTGTGACACTCACTTCGTTCCACTCTGCAAAGGGCCTGGAATTTCCGGTTGTCTTTATAGCGGGCCTTGAAGAAGACTTACTTCCCCACAAAAAATCCCAGGATACTGAGGGCGATCTCGAAGAGGAAAGAAGGCTCTTCTATGTCGGCATAACGAGGGCCATGAAGGAACTTTATCTCACCTACACAGGACACAGGATAAAATACGGGAAAAGATTGCCTGCGTCTCCGTCAAGGTTCCTGGAAGAGATCCCTGAAGAGCTCCTCAAAAGGATCGAAGCAAATGAAGACGAAGACCCTGATGAGAACGAAAGGGACGCAAAGGCCTTCTTCTCAAATATAAAGGAGCTGTTGAAGTAACCGTATTTCATCCTAAAGAAAACATTTACCACAGCCAAAAGTAGCCGACAGTAGGTAAGCATCCATAAATCGTATCATAGATACGAATGGATGACTTAGCGCTTCTAAGCGAGAACACGGGGAAAACATTTAATATTTAAGCAAAATAAAGATCACAGAGTAATGACCAAAAAGATGAGATGGAAAAACTCTGTGAACTCTTATTATATCTATAATCTCTGTGAACTCTGTGGTTAAACTTCCGTTATTAGGTTCATCCATCACCGGACTGCTCTTCGCTTTCTCCTCCTTCAGCTTCATCTTCCTCGTCGCGGTAGTTTCTCAAGCGGCGTTTTACCGCGCAATAGCCTGCAATTGTTATAAGCGCTGCAAGGAAAAAGAGCAGCCAGTACATATGGTCAGCCATGTACGTTATCCATGAATTCTCAGTGATCAGCTCCTTCTTCCATGTCTGCTCAAGCATGTCCAGGGAGACGCCATAATTATCATATATCGCCTGTTCTATTGTGCCCTGTTTTTCAAGACCCTGCAGGAGCAAACGGAGTTGCGCCTCTCCGTAATGTTTCACGATAAATTCAGTAAAACTTTTGCTTTCTTCGTATGCCAGGATGAGACCGTTAGGGGAAGCCGGAAAGTTTGAGGTGATGGCGTCGAGTGAAAGCACCCGATGGGAAAGCACAGCCTGCTGCAGCAGGTCCTTGTCGCCTGTGCGCATGATATCAGCAATGCCTCCGCTGGCCCATTGGGCAACACCCTCGTCAAGCCACTTGGGTAGATACGGGTCGCCAATTCTCTGATGGATCAAAATATGCGTCAACTCATGTTTAAACGTGTCTTCCAGGTCAAAGGGGACCCTGTCCATCCTGGTATAATCAATGACAATCAGATTTCTCCCTGCTACAGCAAAGGCTGTCACCAGCTTATTGCCGGCAATCTCCTGAAATGCGGCATTACTATGCATCAGCACAACAACCGGGTCGGACCGCAGCCTCCATCCCAGTTTTGCCTCTATATCAGTCCTGGTTTTTTTGTAACCAGAGGCAATGCGCACAGCAGCGTCTTTTAACGGAGCATCATAGCGGACCGTAATTTCAGGGCCATGGTACTCTTCCATCCCTGCTGCACCTGAGGAAGCAGTCAGGATAAAAATAAGCACAAGGATATTGAAGACTCCCTCCGGCAAGACCGCAGGGAATCTCAATGTAGGGTATATTTTTTTCATTATATTCGCTCGCTAACCCCATGGCAAGACCACGGGGAATATCGCTCGTTATCCATTTAATGTATTTTTTATCATCCTAATAACAGCAATTTATCGCGCAAAGTCGCAAAGTTCGCAGAGGGAAATAACGGCTTGGGACAAAAAGGGGACATACCAATTTGGTTGCTCCGGTTCTGACCTGAACCCCTTGATTTTACTCTCTGCTCTCTGTGTACTCTGTGGTTAACTACTTTTTTCAGGATCATAGGGATTGACCGAATAACCATTTTTTCAAACCATGTCCGGCCGTGTCCGGCTTGATTTAGAATCCACTTTTTATGATAATACAATACGTACAACAATAGTAACTGCCAAAGTGTTTAGGCTGAAGACTGAAGGGCCGGAAGTGTTTGTGTGATTATCTGAAAGCCTTCCGCCTTCAGGCTATCTACCTAGATAGTTACAAATTATAACTATGACTGATTTACTGAAAGAGCTGAAGACCCTGAACGCAATACTGCAGAGACTGGCTGATTTTTACCTGCCATCCCTTGACCCTGATATTTTTGACAGCTCTAAGGCCTTCAGGGCTTATTCAAAAAACAATAATCTCTGCGTCAGAGGTATCCCCGAGCATGACCATATAAGATTAAAGGAACTCAGAGGCATAGATCAGGTAGTCAAAGAGCTTAAAAAAAATACTGAGCAGTTCCTCAACGGACTTCCCTGCAACAATGTACTTTTATACGGGCCAAGGGGTACTGGAAAATCTTCTGCAATAAAGGCATTGCTCAATGCATACAGCAGAAGGGGGCTCAGGATGATAGAAATGCCCAGGGACACGCTCTTTCATATTCTTGAAATCGCGGAGGCTTTAAAAGACAGACCTGAAAGCTTCATCATCTTCTGTGATGATCTGTCCTTTGAAGAGGAGGATAAATCTTTTCGCCAGCTCAAAACCCTACTGGAAGGCGGCCTTGAAACAAGGCCAAAGAATATGCTCATCTATGCCACCTCAAACAGAAGGCATCTCATGCCTGAAATGTCCGGCAACAATCTCCCGGCCCTTTCAGAAGGAGAGCTCCAGCCTGCTGAAACAGTGGAAGAGAAGATGTCTTTAAGCGACAGGTTCGGACTCAGGTTCGGGCTTCCCCACTTCGACATGGCGACGTATCTTGACATCGTATTTAATTATGCCGCGCTTAGAAAAATCCCGGCCAGCCATGATATCCTGAAGCAGGAGGCGATGCAGTGGTCGCTTTCGCACGGGAGTTATTCAGGAAGGACCGCCCGCCAGTTTATTGATGACCTTGAAGGTCAGATGGGAAACAGGAAAAAGCTGAAGGCTGATCGCTGAAGTCTGATATAGTAAGCTTAAAAGTAATTGGAAAGTTTTTTTAAAATCCCTCCCAACCTCCCTTTGCCAAAGGGAGGAGTAATTCCCCTCTTTGGCAAAGAGGGGCGAGGGGAGATTTTCTAAATGAGTCAGCTTTACTTAGGGGCTCCTTATTAGCTGACAGGGACTAGCATTTTAAATTTCTGAGGACTGCCTTCAGGATGTCCGCCCTCGATATAATTCCAAGAAGCTTATTTTTGTCATCCACAACCGGCAATCTTCTGATCCTTTTACAATCCATCATCTGTGCAGCCTCAGCGATATTCGCATCGCATTTTATCGTAGCTGCCGGGGAGGCCATAATGTCTCCGACAATGTCCCCGGCCTTGCGTTCAGGAAGAGGTTCCCCAAACATGTGTTTTAACAGGTCTTTGAAGGTATGCTCCTTTCTCACACCAACCATGGAAAGGATATCGGCCTGGGTAATAATGCCGATGACCTTGTTTTCTTTATCAACAACAGGAAGGCCGCTTATATTTTTTTCCGATAAAATACCGGCCACATGCATGACGTTCTCAAATTTCAAAACAGAGATAACGTCGCTGGTCATAACATCCTTAACAAGAATCTCAAGCCCTATAGTTGATCTTAAATGCCTGCCGGCAATGTCCTTTTTTTTAGTCTTCATAAAACTCTCCGCAGAAAAGATTTGATAATGAAATCTTGCTATTGTACAAAATTCTTACCACATAATAAAGTGAATTTCAAGTCTTAGTAAAAAAACCTGCGGCAGAGACCACATGATGTAATGAAATCAGGCTCTGACTATAAGGCGGAGAGAACCTTTTAAAATCCTTTGTCCTTACTTATTTCGAAGTATGATCTGCATCATAGCATTCTGTTTGCCTTTACCGATAAACTTTTCCTATACAAGACCGGAATATAATCCGGTGCTATTTAAAGGGGGTGTTTATGAGTAACAAGGCCGCGAGAAACCTTTTTCTCTTCGGCAGTCTCTTCTTCTTTTTAATCTTCCTTGGCATGACCTATGACACACTGGGCAAGCTTGACAAGCGGGCACCGGAGATTACAGAAGAAGTGAATGCAGGCAAGATGGTATGGCACAAGTATGACTGTATCGGATGTCATACCATTTTTGGAAACGGTTCATATTTTGCCCCTGAACTGGCAAAAATAACCGAAAAGAAACCAAAGGGGTATCTGAAGAAGTTCCTTATGGACCCGAAGGCCGTAAACCCGAAGGCCTCGATGCCCAAGTTCGGGATAACCGCAGATGAAGCTGACAAGCTATTGGCGTTCCTTGACTGGTCTGCGAAGGTTGATACCAATGGCTGGCCGCCAAAGCCGATCCTTGCCGGCGCTGCAGGAGCTGCCGGACAGGAGCTGTCTGCCGGACAGATACTTTACCAGTCACACGGATGTTCCGGCTGCCATATGATAAGCGGCATCGGCGGCACTTCAGGCCCTGACCTGAGCCATGTCGGCAGCAAACATGACAGGGAGTGGTTAACAGGGCACTTCAAAGACCCCGGCAAATATACCCCGAACTCGGCGATGCCGAAAGTTGAGGCCCCTGAAGCTGACATAGAACAATTAACAGTCTACATGCTTACGCTGAAATAGGAGGTGATATCCATGACAATAAAACATGAAAGCCAGAGGATAGCGGAGTATTTCTATACCTTTGCCGTAATCCTTTTTCTGGTCCAGGTATTGGTCGGCATTATAGCGGCAGCCCAGTTCATATGGCCCGATTTCTTCATACTGAACTTCAATATCATTCGATCGCTACACATCAACGCCCTTGTGGTCTGGCTGCTGGTGGGGTTCATGGGCGCTACGTACTATGTTGTCCCCGAGGAATCGGAGACAGAGCTCTGGGGCCTGCCCCTTGCAAAACTCCAGTTCTGGGCAACGGTCGCTACTATCACGGCCGTAGTCCTCGGGTACATATGGATGGGGCTCAACCCTCAGGCCAACAGCCTAATTATGGGGATTAACCCGCTGAATGAGGGGAGGGAATATATCGAGGCCCCTCGCTGGGCGGATGTCCTGATCGTGATTTCAGTGCTGACCTTTCTTCTTATCAACTTCATGACGATGATGAAGACAAAAAAATGGACGGGCATCCAGGGGACCCTTCTGGGCGGCCTCACCTTCCTGGCATTGATGTACCTGCCCGGGATGGTCTATACAAAGAGCATGGTGAAGGACCAGTTCTGGTGGTGGTGGGTTGTGCATCTCTGGGTTGAAGGCGCATGGGAGATCATAGCCGGCGCGCTCCTTGCCTTCATGCTGATGAAGACCGTTGGCGCCCGGAGGGAAGTTGTCGAAAAGTGGATGTATATAGAGGTCGGCTTTGTCATGTTTACCGCAATACTCGGTACAGGCCATCATTACTACTGGATAGGGACCCCCGGCTACTGGCTCTGGGTCGGCGGCATATTCAGCTCGCTTGAGCCCCTTCCCCTCCTTTTTATGGTCTGGGATGCCTTCAGGACAACGAGGAACGCCAGAAACGTGACCAATAAGGCAGGGCTCTTCTATACGGTTGCGCATGCGATCTTCAACTTTGTCGGGGCTGGTCTGTGGGGTATCATTCATACGTTGCCCCAGGTGAATAAATGGACACACGGGACGCAGATCACTACGGCGCACGGCCATCTGGCATTCTACGGCGCGTATGTCCTGCTCGTCGTCTCGATGATATATATCACGCTGCCGCCGATCAGGGGGGTGAAAGAGTTTAACACCTCAAGGGCATACCAGGCGTTCTGGTGGATGACCATATCGATGGTCTTTATCGTCCTGACGATCACAGGGGCCGGGATGGTCCAGGTCTATATGGAAAGGCTGATGGGGCTTGACTATGTAGCTGTCAAGGCAGTCTACAACCTCTGGTTCTGGATATTGAGGGTGAT
>Ga0184615_10001278_pt1 | contig 13787 bp, 10 predicted proteins | sample PLM4_65_coex_FD_133134 | JGI IMG/M metagenome (GOLD analysis project Ga0184615, IMG submission 133134) | Groundwater sediment microbial communities from an aquifer in East River, Colorado, USA - PLM4_65_coex | ecosystem: Environmental > Terrestrial > Soil > Riparian zone | place: USA: East... | reverse complement strand
GCTCCTCAGGGAGTCATACTGGTCTATGATATTCATTATCCTCCCTGTAAGAGGGATCTCCTCTCCTTTGAGCCGATGTGGATAGCCAGTGCCATCCCATCTCTCATGGTGTGACAGGGCTATGGCTTCGCCTGACCTCAAGAAATCGGAATGAGAGTTGTGGAGTATCTTCGCGCCGATCAGTGTATGGCTTTTCATCTTTTCGAACTCTTCATCGGTCAGTTTTCCAGGCTTCAGCAGGATGCTGTCCGGTATACCTATCTTCCCGATATCATGCATCGGACTTGCATAAAGCATTGTTTCCATGAAAGCCTCTGTCTGGCCGAGCTTTTTCGATATAATTCTGGAGTAGTGACTGATCCTCTTAATATGGGTAGCGGTATCTTCATCCTTATACTCAGCAGCGAGCGTCAGGCGATGTATCGTCTCGATATAGCTCCTCTTTGTCGCTTCCTGGGCCTTCTCGATCTCATGCATGGCCATTTGCAGCTCATAGGTCCTCTTTTTCACCTCGTCTTCGAGCAACTGGTTGTGCCTTAACACAAAATCCTCATATTCCTTGATCTTCAGGAGGTTCCTGACACGGATGGTAAGTTCGGACCGGTCAATCGGCTTCGTAAGAAAATCGTTTGCTCCAACGTTCAGACCTTTCAATTTTGAATCCCGGTCAGAAAGCGCTGTAACGATAATAACAGGTATGTTTACAGTCTCAGGGTCTGTTTTTATAAGATCACAAGCCTCATAGCCGTCCATGTCAGGCATCATAATATCCATGAGTATCAGGTCAGGCCAGTAAATCTTGGTCTTCCTGACCGCCTCAACCCCGCTGACAGCGCACTCTGTTTTGTATCCGAGGGCATTGAGCAAAGATACTAAAAGTTTAAGATTGGGTCCCTCATCATCAACAATAAGTATCTTTTTTTCAGTCATTATCAGCCCCTGTCATCCTGAATATTTTACATTCCCCATTTTCAATATTCAGATCTGTCTCTTCATGATCTGTCTTCAATTGCCGGCACCAATCATAAGCTTATCATCTAAAGGTCTCCTTGGCAACACAAATACAAACCTGTTTCCTGTTTCTGTCGGGCGTCCTGTATCGGCCTGAGCTGTTTGAAACCCCTCTGAAGACAGGCTTTCAATCCAGATATTCCCACCGTGCGCTTCAATAAACCGCTTGCACAGAGCAAGGGTTATTCGCAGGACTTCACCGGATCCTGAAAAAGGCGATCCTGCGCTGTCAAAAGGTATGAACAGGCTTTTTTGTTGTTCCGCAGAGATGGCCGGCCCTGTATCATGGATCGCAACCTCTATAAAATCAGCACCGGGTTCCAGGTCACAAGTTTCAAGTTTCAAGTCTTCACTTGCATCTTGTATCTTGCATCTTGCAACTCTCCGTGCGCTTAAGCTCACAGAGCCGCCATCAGGACTATTCTTAACGGCATTTGTAATCAGGGTGACAAGCACGTATCTGATTTTATTTTCATCAACAACAAAAGTCAGCAGTCCTTCTCCCAGCTCAACCTGAAGGTCGATCCGGTTTTTTTTCGCCTTTCCCCTGAACATATTAACCGAACTCTGCAGTATATCCCCGATGCTGCATTCAGAATAATCCAGTACCAAGGTACCTGTGTCTATTGTGGTGAATTCCAGAATTGAGTTTATCAGTGAAAGCAGGTGGAGCCCGCTCTTAAGGATTTGTCTGATATACTCGGCATGTTCGCTTTTGATCTCTCCGTAAATCCCGGCCGACAGGGCCTCGGAAAAACCTATGATAACATTCAGAGGGGTCCTGAACTCATGCGACATATTGGCAATAAAATTTGACTTTGACAGGTTGGCGCTCTTCGCGACCATCGTCGCATCTTCAAGTTGACGGGTCCTCTTTCTGACAGTTTTTTCAAGTTCTTCGATCATTCTCGCGTTGTCGATAACCGCAGCTGCCTGATTTGCAAACACCTGGAGCATCTCCTTCGTCTCCTCACTAAAAAACCCCGGCTTATCACTATAGAAGTTAATCGTGCCGATCACCTCATTCCCGGAACAGATAAGCGGCGCAGACATGACTGATTTAACACCCCTGTTTCTGGCATGGTCGATCCATGGGGCATAAGAAGGATCTGCATCAATAAAGGAAATCGTCCGCGGTAATCTGCTCTTTATCGCCATGCCTGCAGGCCCGTTCCCTGTAGGCGTCTCATCCCAGGTCACGGGCACAGATGATAGATAATCATCCTTATCACCTGCCTGAGCGACTATTTTTACCGCAAAAGACCCTTCCTCGACAAGGCCGAGCCAGACAAGCTTCAGCCCATATATATTCAACACATTTTCGCATATTGCATTATATAACAGTTTCGTATCCGTGATGCCGAGTATCTTGTTTGATGCTTTATTCAGGGACAGAATATCATCGGCCCTCTTTTCAGCTTCTGATAATACCTGTGATAATTTTGCTGCCATTGCATTGAATGACTTCGAAAGCTCTCCAAGTTCATCAGATGTTTTTACCTCAACACTGACGCCAAAATTCCCGTCCTCTATTTTTTTTGCAGAATCCCTGAGACTCTTTATCGGTTTCACAACGAAATGCCGTGTGTAAACTACAAAAAGGACTGCTGAGATACTGGAAATTCCCAGGATATACAGCATGAAAAGCTCAAACTCTTTGATTTCATTTCTGGAGTCTTCTTCGATAAAACCTGCGAGCCTGTCGAGTTCACGCACGTATTCATGTATCCCTGCATCATAGCCTTGCAGCAACTCCCTTGACACCTTTTCCTCTGTATCTGCAGGAAGTTCGGTCACTTTAATGAGGATCAGTCTCTGGTGATTACTCCATTCAGAGACAAGTTTGTTTAAATGCGGCTTAAATTCTTCATAAAGAGGCTCGATCCCTTTTTTCCTGTTCCCCTGTTTTAAATCTCCCAGAAACTGCTCATACAGGTCAATATCATGCTTTAGTTCATCGACATAGGATTCCCTGACCTGAGAGTCAAGCCTTGGGCCCTCTTCGATTATTCTCTGCACGAGCCAGGCCATCTCATAGGATCGGAATCTCAACTGAGAAATTACGTTTATCCGGGCAGCTTCATTTCTTAAATGCCGGGTATAATAAGATACTGAATAGATAAAAACAGACAGAAAAACAAGTAATATAAGGCTTACAAAAATAAATTTCCGCGTCAGTGAATTGAAAAAAGTCATGAATTACCGAATGAAAGGTTCTTCATTATTCATATCTCCATTGTAACCGCAAATTTCTGAATTTGTCCTATACTTCTAGTCGTTCCTCCCGTATTTATGCACAGCCTCCACCATAGCGATTGCGCTTTCCACAGGGGTCTCCGGCAGAATGCCGTGTCCCAGATTGAAGATATGGCCGTGGGCGGTATGTGCCTTGCCGATAATTTCCTGCACCCTCTCTTCTATGTATTCCTTTGAGCCGAAGAGCACACACGGATCAAGATTGCCCTGAATAACAGCTTTCTTGCCTAGCCGTTTTACCGCAAGGGCCATATCAATTCTCCAGTCTATGCCGATGACATCGGCGCCGCACTTCTTAACTATCTCGAGCAGCCCGGGACAATCATTTGCAAAATAGATGACCGGCACATCCAGCTTTTTCAGGGCCTTAATTGCTGTTTTCACATGCGGGAAGATCACCTTTTCATAATCATACGGAGCAAGTATGCCTGCCCATGAATCAAATATCTGCACAGCCTGGGCGCCTGCCCTGATCTGGGCCGACAGATATTCTATCACCGTCAGAGTGATCTTTTCCAGAAGGGCGTTAAAAAGACCCGGGTTCTGGTACATCATTTTTTTTGTATGGCTGAAGTTCTTGGAACTCCCTCCCTCGATAATATAGGTTGCAAGGGTAAAGGGTGCGCCTGAGAAGCCTATGAGCGGCACCTTGTCTGCGAGTTCACGCCTCAGAATCTTTATTGTCTCAAGCACAAAAGGCATGCTGTCTTCAGTGTCAGGGATGATCAGTTTATCAACCGCAGCCTTGGTCCTTGCCGGCTCGCCAAGTATCGGTCCCTTTTTATCGGAAAACTCAAGGTGCATACCCATGGCCTCGACAGCAATGAGGATGTCGGAAAAGAGAATCGCGGCATCAACTCCAAGTATATCAACAGGCTGCAAGGTTACCTTTGCCGCAAGTTCCGGGGTCTTGCAGAGCGTCAGAAAATCCACCCTGGAGCGGACCTCCTGATATTCCTTCAGGTATCTGCCTGCCTGACGCATAAGCCAGACCGGCGTGTAATCTACTTTCTCTCCACGGCATGCCTTTAAAAACGTATCGTTCATGATTTCACCTTTCCTGATTTTTTTGGAATATAACTGCAAAATGGTTCTTCTGCCATATAATCGCCGGACATAGAGTATGCCCTTGCCCTGCACCCGCCGCAGACATTCACATACTCACAGGAGCCGCACTTGCCCTTGTAACTCTTGAAGTCCCTCAAATCCTTAAACAGCTCTGAATTCTCCCATATGTCCTTAAACGACTGCTGCCTCACATTCCCCGCAAACTTAGGGAAATAACTGCAGGGCTGGACATTGCCGTCAACATCGATAAGGCAAATAAGCTGGCCGGCAAGGCAGCCCTTTGATCCGCCGGTCGAAAATTTAAGGGTGCGCTTCTTGAAAGTTTCCCCTTCTTCCTTTGATCGCTGCAGCACCACCCGGTAATAATGGGGCGCACAGGTCGGTCTCACCAGCATAAGGTCCTCTTCCTTTTCCATATCATAATGCCAGTCGAGGATCTTGTCGTAGTCTTCCTTTGTGATCAGCTCCTTCATGATCTCCTCGCCCCGGCCTGTGGGCACAATCATGAACATATACCATGCGGTAGCGCCGAGTTCCTTTGCGAGTTTGTATATCTTCGGGATCTCTTCCTGGTTTCTCTTTGTGAAGGATGAATTAATAATAAATTCTATCCCGTGTTTCTTAAAGAGTCTTGCAGCATTTATCGTACCATCAAACGCGCCCTTCTGGCTTCTGAAGTCATCATGGACAGCAGCCTCTGAGCCATCAAGGCTGAGAGAGACTATCCTGATCCCTGAAGATTTTATGTTTTCACATACCTCATCGTTAACAAGGGTGCCGTTTGTTGCAAGGCACATCCTCAGACCCTTTCCGGTCCCGTATTTCGCGATCTCGAAAACATCTTTACGGAGAAGGGGCTCGCCCCCGGAAAGAACAACAACAGGCTTTGCATAACTTACAATATCATCTATAATTCTAAAGGCCTCTTCAAGAGGAAAATCAGGGTGCCCCTTCGCCTCAAGCTCTGAGGAAGAACGGCAGTGAACACACCTCAGATTACATCTCCGCGTTATTTCCCAAGCGATCCATTTAGGCGCAAATTCCACAGTTACCTCCTTCTCAACTTCCTCATAATGTAATGACTGATATTATACATTTGCCTCTGGCAATTTTCCATCAAAGAGGTCCTTCTCCATAGAGGCAAGCAGTGGGGTAAGGGTTTTTTTGTTGCGTGCGGAGATGGATACTGCATGAAAACGCTCTGCCAGGGCCTCCGCCTCTTCGATACTCAGCCTGTCGGTCTTGTTGAATACCAGCAACCTTTTTTTGTCCAGAAGATCCAGGTCGGTGAGGACTTTTTCTACAGAGGCAATGTGCTGTTCAAACCTTGGACTGGCAGCATCAACAATGTGGAGGAGAAGGTCCGCGTCTTCCAGTTCTTCAAGGGTTGCCTTAAATGCCGTCATAAGGTCCTTCGGGAGGTCCCTGATGAAACCAACGGTATCTGTGATGACCACCTCCCGCTCCCTGGGAAATCTGAGCCGTCTGCTGGCAGTATCAAGTGTCGCAAATAATTTGTCCTCTACAAACGTCTCGCTCTTTGTCATCGCGTTGAGGAGCGTAGATTTCCCGGCGTTTGTATAGCCGATGATAGAGACTATCGGGACCTCCTTTTCAACGCGTCTTGCCTTTCTCTGCCTCCTCGCCTCTCCCAGCAGCTTCAGTTCCTTCTCAAGCAGGTTGATCCTGTCCCTCACGCGTCTTCTGTCGATTTCGAGCTTCATCTCGCCGGGGCCTCTTCCGCCAATCCCGCCCATCAGCCTCGACATGGCTGTCCCCTTGCCGCTCAGTCTCGGCAACCGGTACTTAAGCTGTGCAAGCTCCACCTGGACCTTTCCGTCCCTGCTGTGAGCACGTCTTGCAAATATATCGAGGATAAGCTGCGAACGGTCGATGACCTTAAGTTCCGTGATCTCGCCTATCGCCTTTATCTGTGAAGGAGAAAGGTCCTGGTCAAAGATCAGCAGGGTCGCACCCCTGTTCATCGCCGTGATAACGAGTTCCTTGATCTTGCCTTCGCCCATGAGATACCGGGGGTTTATCTGCTTCGGTCGCTGAATAATCGTATCGAGGACCATGACATCGCTTGAAAGGGCAAGTTCTCTCAATTCGGCTATAGAATCTTCCTGATCATACTTGGGGTTTTTCGAGACACTTACCAGAATCGCCTTTTCCCTGCCGGAAGCTTCCCCTGCGTACCTCCCCTGCGCGCCGGGCTCAACCGCCCTCGCCTTTCCAACCTCCTGCTCAAAATCATTTACGAATGCGTCAACATCAAAACGTATATTGTAAACATCCTCAGGGGGAAGGACCTTGAAGGGTTTTTTATGGTCATGCCCGTCAAGATGTGCTATGTGAAGCGCTGAAGGCAGTCCATTCTTGAGACCGATGGCAGCGATGAGATCAAACCGCAAAAGCGCAAGGTCCGTAAGGTCATCCTGGTTGAGCGGCTCATCATTGAGGTGCGTATGGACAAACCTGAGTCCGCGCAGCACCTTTCTACCCAGGGGATAGTCATCGAGCGGAGGAAGGAATATGCTTTTGGAATCTCCTATGATTACATGCGTGACAGAGCCTTTTCTTGAGATGAGAACACCTATCTGTCTGTTCAGCTCCGAAGAGATGCCGGCAAGATATTTTGCGAGTTCGGCTGTTATCAGTTCCTGATGCACACGGCGGCGGTAGATCCTTTCGAGTGTGTGGATATGACTTCCCTTGAGTCCTGATAATTTCCCGTAAAGCGGTGGTATTTGAGCCTCCAAAGAATAAATAAACTTGTTTGAATTATTTTACCACAGAATCTGCCAATAAAAACCGAAAGAAAGTCTCACCTGAAAACAACTTTACCTATATAATGTAAAAGGAGGACATAAAAACGATGAAGATCATCAGTGAACATCAATTCGGTGAAAGGTCCGTACGTCTTGTCCAGGGAGATATTACAGAAAGGGATACAGACGCCATCGTCAACGCAGCCAATTCCCATCTCCAGCACGGCGGAGGTGTGGCAGGGGCGATTGTCAGAAAAGGCGGTCAGATCATTCAGGACGAGAGCGACAGTATAGGTTTTGCCCCTGTCGGTCATGCGGTGATCACGTCCGCAGGCAGACTGCATGCTAAATTCGTAATACATGCGGTAGGGCCAAGAATGGGTGAAGGCAATGAGGAGAACAAACTCAAAAATGCGGTATTGAACAGTCTGTTGCTCGCCTCGCAAAAGGGCCTTCAGAGCATCTCGATACCAGCGATAAGCTCCGGGATATTCGGCTTTCCGAAAGACCTGTGCGCGAAGATACTCGTGGAAGAAGCCGTTGCATTCCTGAAAAGTAAGAGCGGAAGCAGCCTGCGGGTCGTAGAATTCTGCATATACGACGACCTGACCATGGGATATTTCAGAAAAGAATTCAAGGGCCTGCATCCATAGCAGAATTACTCAGGTGGATAGACTGTCCGCACACGGGCGGATTCGCCTGGGAGAAAAGGTTGAAGGTTTTTTGGTGCTCACTGAAAGCTTCGGGCTTTTGAGATGGCCAAACAGGCAGCATCGGAAGCCTCTCTGCAAACTTGTTTCGAGAAAGGTGAAGTCAAAGGATTACAAAACTTCATTGCCTGGCGCTCCTGAGGGGGAATACGTTGTAATTCAGTTCAAAACATCTTTCGAAAACAAGAAACGATCCATTGAGACTGTAACTCCCATGATAGACGACGACGGGAAGTGGCGGGTCTCCGGATACTACATCAAATAAGTACAGAGCTTCGCGGCGAGGTACTTCCTGAAATCACCGGCAGAGATATATGGCCAGCAATGTTGATTTCCGCCCGAAATATTGGTTTGCAGGCATTCCTTGACCGCTCAGAATTGTTTCCTTTACTGACGGATTGGGTGAGGAGAGTTATAAAATGATGTTTGTCCAAAGCAATTCATGATATCATGAAAATGACAAATTTGTGTGCTGCGAGGGGGGGAAGGGATGGATCCAACCGATATAATCCGTGAAGAAAAACAACGGCAAGAAAGTCTTGAAAACTATAGTTACCTACTTCAGGCCTCCGATGACTCTATTCTCATAATCACGGGAGACGGAGCCGTCGTTGATCTAAACAGCGCGGCTGAGCAAAGATTAGGGAAAAGCAGAAATGAAATTATTGGCGCGTGTATTTACGATCTTCTTCCGGGCGATATTGCGGTTTCACGAAGAAAGTACGTCGAAAAAGCACTCAGCGATCGTATTCCGGTAAATTTCCAGGATTTGCGGCAAGGCTACTATTTTGATCACTCAATTTATCCTGTCGACAGTCATGGCACAATCCGGAGATTGATTTTAGTCGGCCGCGATATTACGGAAAATAGACGCACAGAGCAGGCATTGAAGGAATCAGAGGGGCGTTTTGCGGCCTTCATGAAATATCTGCCCGGAGCGGCGTTCCTGAAAAAAAGCAACGGACAGTTTGTCTTCGTCAATGAAACATGGGAACGCGTTTCTCACATGAAGGGTAAGGATATATACGGCAAGAGCGATGATGAACTCTGGCCAGAGAACATTGCAGCACAGTACACGACAAACGATAAGACAGTGATGACTGCAAAACTTCCCCTTCAATTCATGCAAACTGTTCCGCAGGATGACGGGCTGCACAACTGGTATACAGTAAAGTTTCCAATATTTGATGATTGCGGCAACGTTGTCATGCTTGGCGGCATTGGAATTGACGTTACAGCGCGCGAGCACATAGAAAGAGAACTACAGAAGACCGAAACGCGCTTTAAGCTTCTTGTGGATACCATGAACGAAGGGACGGCTATTACAGATTCTCAGGGAGTAATCAGATATGTAAATAAAAAAACCTGTGAGATGCTGGGATATGATGAAAATGACCTGATAGGACATTCTGCATTTGATTTTCTGGATACCAGAAACAGAGAGATTGTCAAAGAAGAACTGGGAAAACGATCTCACGGCCAAAGTAGCAGATATGAGACAAGCTGGACGAAGAAGAACGGCGGTCACTGCCACACCATTATGTCGGCGGTGCCGCTTTTTAGTGATGAGAACACGTTTGACGGCAGTTTTGTGGTCATAACCGACATCACGGGCAGAAAGAAGGCTGAAGACGAGCTGAAGAATTACCGTGAGCATCTGGAAGAATTAGTGGGCCAGCGCACAAGAGAACTGTCAGTTCTGAATGACCAGTTACGCCAGTCACAAAAGCTTGAAGCAGTGGGACTCCTTGCCGGCGGGATCGCCCATGACTTCAGCAACATACTGACAACAATAAAAGGGTCTATGCATATCATACAGAAGAAACTCGACAACGATAGTCCCCTGATGAAATATGCCGGGCAGATAATTTTGTCAGTTGGCAAGGCAAGTAATCTCACCCAGAGCCTTCTTGCATTCAGCAGAAAACAAACTATATCACTTAAGCCTTTGGATTTTAATGAGATTATACTCAGCGCGGCAAAACTATTATCTCAGCTTATCGGTGAACACATTGAGCTAAACATAACGCTGACTGACAGAAACCCGACGATCATGGCAGACAGAAGTCAGATTGAGCAGATCCTGCTGAACCTTGCAACCAATGCAAGAGATGCGATGCCTAAGGGTGGGACTCTGACAGTACAAACTGAAATTGTTGAGATGGACGAGGTATTCAGAAATAAACACGGTTATGGGGTTTCCGGGCAATATGTGCTGTTGATTGTTTCTGACACAGGGACAGGCATAGGTGAGGAGACAAAGGGCAGGATTTTCGAGCCGTTCTTTACCACAAAAGAGTTGAATAAGGGCTCGGGATTAGGACTTGCAGTGACTTATGGGATTGTAAAACAACACGGCGGGTATATTGATGTTGAGACACTTCCCAGGAAGGGGACAACCTTTAAAATATACATTCCTGTGGTGGAAACAACGGCCCTCCGCGATGAGAGTACTGAGGTATCCTCGGATGCAGGAAGGGGTGAAACCATTCTCCTGGCAGAAGATGACGCTGCTACGCGGGAAATTATGGCTGAGGTTCTGAGGCTGTCGGGGTATACGGTCATAGAGGCATCGGATGGCGAGGATGCGGTCAGTCTGTTCAGGGATGAGAAAGACGCGGTAGATCTTGTCTTGCTCGATGTTAGGATGCCCAAGAAGGACGGTGGGGAAGTGTACGAGGAGATTATGAAGGCTAGTCCAGATACTGCGGTTCTTTTTATGAGCGGTTACACAAAAGACATTATAGACAGTCAGAGGATAGTCGAACAAGGATTGCATTTCATATCAAAAGCTGCCTCACCGGAAGAAATGTTGACAAAAATACGTGAGGTATTAGATAAGCAGGAAAATAAGTGAGATCTTTTCACTGAGCCGCAATATTTCTCTTATAAATCATCTTGGCAGCTACACACATCGCTGGTAATGATTTCGAGTTACAACTGGTGTCAACTCAAATACTGTGCTCTGCATTTTCCATGCTCTGCATTTTCCATTGACTATAGGTTGCAGGAAATTTAGTATATCGGATGGAAAATTTATCTCCGGCATTTTTTGAAAATAAGAGGGTACTGATGAACTGCGTTGACCTGGAGGTAGCGGTCTCCCTCATATACAAGGAATTCATGCTTGTGTTCCCTGCTGAAGCCGGTTTCTGGGGACGATTGGCCCGGGAGGAAGAGGACCACGCAAGATTATACCTGGCAGGTGACATTCTTAAGGTTATAGGGGAATATGCAGGAATACAGTTCCCACCCCCTGCTTTTATCGAAAAGACAATTGAGTTTACCCAGCAGATAAGGGAGCAGATCGAGAGTCGTCCGATAACCCTGAAAGAGGCCCTCGACATGGCCCTGAAGCTGGAGAAGACCATTATGGAAAGCATTATATTTGACTTGCCTGACAGCGACAATCCGGTTATCAGAAACCTGAGGAAAATATTCACTGACACTGAATCACATGTTGATAGAATAGAGAGGTTCAGGATAGAGAAAGGGTTTGCCTTCCTGGATTGAAGTCAAAATGAATTCCCGCTGCAGCGGGAAATTAAACCCACAGACCAGTAGAGTTTTTTCAGCTGAATTTGATATCATCCATATTGCATCAACTGACAATAATAAGAAGGACCTATTCAAACAATCAGGAATAATTCTTTTTACTCAGGACCCGACAAAAGGAGAATAAACAAAATACAAGATGCAGTTTCCAAATAATTCAGCTAAACACTTTAAGATTGATAAAGAACTCGTCATAGTTTTACTCCTTGTCACCATCGCCGGGATCGTCTTCTTTTTTGTCTCTAACCAGAGTGCCTTTCTGAATTTCTTTTACCTTCCGGTATTGGTCAGCGCCTATTTCCTGGGCAAACGCCATGCCACTTATTCAGCGGTATTTTCGATACTGCTTGTTTCCCTGATTGCCTTCTATTACCCTTCAACCTTCGCTTTCGATATTGACAGCAAGTTATACAAATGGCTCGATATCGCGACTTGGGGTAGTTTTCTGGTCATTACCGGTTATTATATGGGGCTTCTTTACGAAAAAAAGGAAAGCGCAAACAGGGAAATTAAAAAGACTTACCAGGGTATTATTGAAATGATGTCCATGATAATAGATTCCTCGGATAAAGCCGCCCGGAGCCATTCTTACAGAGTTTCAGTGATATCCGGAATGATCGCACGAGACATGGGACTGTCTGAACTCTGGGTGGAAAATATCCGCATTGCTGCTCTTTTGCACGACCTCGGGAAACTCGATGTCGGCACTGAGGTCCTTAACAAACTGAGCAAGCTTTCTGGCGGAGAGTACGAGAATATGCAGATCCGCACAACGCGCGGCCCTGATACGCTGGAGCCGATGTGCGGAAAGATCCTCGATATACTGCCCTCAATTCTTTATCACAACGAGAAATTCGACGGAAGCGGAAATCTCGCGATGGCAGGAGACGACATCCCTCTCGGAGCGAGGATCATTGCAGTGGCAGATGCGTATGATTCCCTCGTTTATGATTCTACATACCGGAAAAGCCTGACGCCTCCTGAAGCAAAGCAGGAGATTATAAAACATACGATGACGCACTTTGATCCAAGGGTTATAAAGGCATTCTCATCCATTCTCCCGTCGTTAGAAGTCGGCGTCCCTTTTCTTACTGCAAGTATGAAATCCCAGCCCACTGAATCTCGTCACTAAATCTGGTCACTGATTCAACCGGTTTTCCCTGCCTCGTAACGCTCCATGAGATAAAACATAAGCCCGGCGCATGCAAATAGAATGACCATTATTATCCAGTGGTTTATCCTGAAAAAGTTCGGGAGTGTTATTGCGCCCATACCAGCAGACATATAGAAACTCTCCAGGGATGGATACAAAACCGCAAAGGCCAGAGACCCGGCAACCATACCTAGCATCGCCACCAGGGCATCGATTCTTCCTGACGCAAGGCCGGCCACTGATGTCCCCGGGCAATACCCGCTGACGAGAAAACCCAGGCCGAACAGGAAACCGCCTGCAATCTGGGGCCAGAAGTAGGTGGGTACGATCCACACCCTGTCTATGTCGAGCACCTTCATATCCGACAGAAGGTATAATCCGGAAGCAGCAACAAGTATTGCAGTAAACATCACTTTCGGCACAGTGAAGTCTGTAAAATAAAACACACCGGTAAGCTTATGAGGGTTCCCCAGTCCGCCCCTTTCCAGAAAAAGGCCGAAGAAAAAGCCTATGACGAGAGCGGCGATAAGGCTTGCGCCTTCACCGAACAACCCATATTCGTAGAGTGGCGAATTCATGACCACATCCTCCTGAAGATCGCAGCGAAAAGAAATCCGCTGATAAACATCGAGATGACAAATATCCATCCTGCGAGAGCCAGTTGCGAACCTCCTGTCAGGGCAACTCCGCTGGTGCATCCCCTTGCAAGCCTGCTGGCAAAGCCTATCAAAATGCCTCCTGTGAATGCGGTGAACAACCTCGTGGCATTGCCCATGCTATGTCCCTTGTCTAACCTCAGGCGGAAGTTTCTGCTTGCAAGGGCGCCTGTAAAAGCTCCTGCTAAAAGTCCGCAGAGTTCAAAGACAATCCAGTCCCTGAAAGGGGAATCAACGCTAAGATAACTTGAAAAATACTTCAGACGTCCTGCATATTCCGGATTTACCTGATGCACTGTAACAGCAGAAACAATCGAAAATGCGCTGGAGGCCCCAAGTCCTTTTCCCATGATATAGAAGGCAGCCAGCAGGACCAGGCCTATACCCGCCCCTGATAAATACGGGGACCAGTAATTATTTTTCTCCACTGAACCCTCTTGTAAAGTTCCAGGAGATTGAATGACGTTATTGCCTGAAATCTCATGGACCACATTTATATTTTAGCATATTATCAGGTACAATTTTAGTAAAATACGTCAATAGCCGGCGATCATCTCGTCAGTCCCGGAAGCAGCTGACCCAGTCCGGCGGCGATGAATTCTACTGC
>Ga0184615_10001274_pt1 | contig 13804 bp, 15 predicted proteins | sample PLM4_65_coex_FD_133134 | JGI IMG/M metagenome (GOLD analysis project Ga0184615, IMG submission 133134) | Groundwater sediment microbial communities from an aquifer in East River, Colorado, USA - PLM4_65_coex | ecosystem: Environmental > Terrestrial > Soil > Riparian zone | place: USA: East... | reverse complement strand
GTTCGCCTGTCCGCTCTTCAGCATGTCGACTGCGCCGTCACCGCAGCCGTCGAACTGGTCGAACGGATCGGGGCGGTCCATCTGCAGCGTGAGCGCGGGCAGACCCGTGGGTGCGTACGGCCACGGCCAGGCCGTCGAGAGGACGCCGTGGAAGCTGATGTTCTTGATCCGGTTCGTGAGCACCTGATGCGTGTGGCCGTGAACCACGGTCACGGTCTTGAACGGGAAGAGCAGCGCCTGCACCTGCTCGGCGTCGGCCGTCCAGAAGTTCCAAGGCTCGTAGTACTTGTAGAGCGGCGAGTGCGAGAAGACGACGAGCGGCGTCTTCTTGTCGACCTTCGCCAGGTCCTGTTTCAGCCAGTCGCGCTGCGCCTCGCCGACCTCGAAGCGGCTCTGCCGGCCGTCGTCGAGGCCCGCGACGATGTTCATGCGTTCCTCGGGCGTGTAGCCCTTGGCCGTCCAGAAGTCCTTCTCGACGACACTGTTCAGTGTGATGAAGTGCACGCCCTTGTGGTCGAAGGAGTAGTGGTCGGGACCGAACATCTCGGTCCACTTCTGGCCCAGGTCGAGGTACCAGTCGTGTTCGCCGACCATCATCCTCACGGGCGCCTTCAGCTCCTTCAGGATCTGCTGGCCGAGCGCGAGCTCGTCGGCGCGTCCGAGCTGCGCGAGATCCCCGCCGTAGAGCACGAAGTCCGGCTGCGGGTCGAGCGCGTTCACGTCCTGGACCGCCTTCAGCACGGCCTTGGCGAAGCGGTGCGTCATGCCGCGCGAGAACAGGTGCGAGTCCGAGATGTACGCGAAGCGGAAGGCGACGTCGGGAGCCGCACCGGGCGCGTCCGCGGCGTACGCCACGTTCACGAGCTGAAACGCGTGCGGCTGGATCACGGTGGCCGCGGCGGCCATCGCCGCAAACTTCGCCGACACCTTCAGGAAGTGGCGGCGGTCGCAGTTGGCGAGCGATCGGATCAGCCGATCGGATTCCGGCGAGCGCTCGCGCAGCTCCCGCTCGAGCTCCTTCGGAGTCAGGTATTTCGGCATGACGTGGCTCCTTACTTCGTTGGCATGAGCTTCACGAGATCGTCGAAGCGCGCAAGATCGCTGCTGGTGAAGGTCTCGAGCAGGGCGACCAGGTCGGCCTTCTCCTGCTCGGTGAGGCCGAGCGGGCGCATGCCGCCGTCGAGCCAGGGATTCGGATTGCCGCCCTTGTCGTAGAACGCGATCACGTCGACGAGCGTAGCTTCGCTGCCATCGTGCATGTAGGGCGCGGTGAGCGCGATGTTCCGCAGATGCGAAGTCTTGAACGCGCCCAGGTCCTGGCGCTGCTTCGTGACGAGGAAGCGGCCGAGCTGGTTCACGCCCGGCTCGTGGGAGAGCTTCGCGAGATCTTCTGGGTGGCTCTCCACCTTTTGAGCGATCGCTTTGAAGTCCACGGCCTTCGCTGCCACGCCGAGGTTGTGGTACTTCTCGTCGGTGAAGAGGGGGAACACCGATGCGTGTGCGTGGCACGTCGCGCAGCGCGCCTTGCCGTTGTAGAGCTCCCAGCCGCGCTTCGCGGAATCGGAGATCGCCTTCGCGTCCCCGGCGAGAAAGCGATCGATCGGCGCGTCCAGCGAGAGAACCGTGCGCTCGAAGCTGGCGAGCGCCCGGCCGACGCGGACGATCGTCACCTTCCCATCGCCGAATGCCTTCTGGAACAGCGGTGCGTAGTCGGCGAGCCCGGCGAGCTTCTTCTCCACCGCCGCGTGATCCGGCATCGCCATCTCGACGGGGTTGATGATCGGGAGCACGGCCTGCGCCTCGAGCGTGGGCGCGCGCCCGTCCCAGAACTGCTCGCGGAAGAACGCCGCGTTCATGACCGTCGGCGCGTTGCGAACACCCTTCCCACCATGGACGCCGTCGGAGACGGACTTGTGCTCGGCGAATCCTGCGCGCGGATCGTGACAGGTCGCGCACGAGATGGTGTCGTCGAGGGAGAGACGCGGATCGAAGTAGAGCTTCCTGCCGAGCTCCACCTTCGCGGAGGTGAGTGGATTGTCGCTCGGAACCTCGGGCGCCATGACGCCCTCGGGCACGGGCATACTGACGTCCTCTGCACGCGCGCTCTGCGCCAACGCGGTCAGCATGACGAGCACGACGAGCTTCGATCCCACGTTTCGCTTTCTACGTCTGACGACAATCGTTGTCAATAAGGCAACGTGTCTCAGAGCGCGGCGGCGCAGCGCGCGCAGAGTCCCTCGAGCGTAACCTGGACGCGCTCGAGTCGAAATCCGTACGGCAGCTCGGCGCGCTCGCGCAGGGTGCGATCCGCGCATGCGGCGACGTCGAACAGCCGACCGCAGACGCGGCACCAGGCGTGATCGTGGCGTTCCAACCGCGCTTCGTAGCGAACCGGCCCGGTGATCTGCGTGACGCGACGCGCAAGCCCCGCCTCGACGAGCGCGTCGAGGATCTCGTACACGGTCTTCTGACTGAGATTGGGCTGGCGCGTGACCAGGCGCGCGTGCACGTCGAGCGCGGTCGGGTGCCCGCGATCATTCTGGAGCAGACGAAGCACGGCCACGCGCTGGCGGGTTGCGCGGAGCCCGCTTCGCGCGAGCTGGTCGGCGGACTCCTTCGCAGCAGGGAGGCGCGGCGCCATCTGCGTCTAGACTAGCGGGCTAGGCGCCGCGATCGAGGCTCGGCGGTGCGCCGCGATCACGCGCTCGGCGTAGCCGCGCAGCGCGTCGAGCTTCTCCTGCAGGGTCTGCGTGTCCTTCTCGTAGACGTTGCGGAACCCGACGATCACGTCGGTCACGCCCAGATCCTCGAGTCGGCGGATGCCGTCCAGCGTGTAGGCTTCGAGCGAGATCGCATGGATCTCGAACGGCTCGCGCTCGCGGCCGTACTCGCGGCGAAGCGCGTGCAGGCGGCCAAGCAGACGCTTCAGCGTCTCGCCGTCGCTGCCGGCGTGCATCCAGCCATCGCCGATCCGCGCGGCCCGGCGCAGCGCGGGCTCGGCGTGCCCGCCGATCAAGAGGGGCAGCGGCCGCGTCGGCACGGGATTCAGCTTGATGCTCGGGATCTCGTAGTGCCTGCCGCGGAATGCGAAGTACCCGCCGCGCGAGAGGCCGCGGATGATCTCGATCATCTCGTCCATGCGCGCGCCGCGCGTCGCCCAGTCGGTGCCGGTGACGGCGAAGTCCTCCGGCCAGGGGCTCGAGCCCATGCCGAAGCCGAAGCGGTTCTGCGTGAGCACGGCAACCGAGCAGGCCGACTTCGCGACCAGCACGGGGCTGCGGATCGGCAGCTTCACGACGAACGTGGTGAAGCGCAGCGTCTGGGTCACCGCGCCGAGCGCGGGGATCAGCGCGAACGGCTCGATGAACGGCTTGTCTTCGAGGAACTCGCGCCGGCCGTCGGGCGTGTAGGGATAGCTGCTGTCCGAGACTTCCGGATAGCAGAGGCTGTCGGGTATGACGAAGGAGTCCCAGCCGGCCGCTTCGGCGGCGATGGCGAGCGGCAGGTACTGACTCGGCTCGCACATCGACTCGGCATAGGAGAAGCGCATCGGGCTCAGCCCTGTGACTTCGAGAACGTGAAGGTGCCGCGCTCGACGAGCGCCTCGCCGCGCTGGCTGTGGACCTCGAAGAGCGCCGACTCACCTTCGACCCAGATCTCGGTCGTGAGCGTGTCGCCCGGATAGCCGGGCTTCGCGAAGCGCCCGGACATCGCCCGGAAACGCGCGGGATCGCCGTCGCAGACCGCGTTCAAGAGCGCGCGGCCCGCGAAGCCGAACGTGCACAGGCCGTGCAGGATCGGTCGATCCAAGCCCGCGAGACGCGCCACGGCGGGATCGCTGTGAATGCGACTTCGGTCGCCCGAGAGCCGGTAGAGCAGCGCCTGATCTGGACGCGTGACTTCGCTTACGGTGTGGTCCGGTTCGCGCGCCGGCCGGCGCGGTCCGCCGAGCACCGGGCCGCGCGGACCGCCGAATCCCCCTTCGCCGAGCACGAAGATCGAGGTGATGTTCCGGTACATGATCTCGCCCGTCCCGGGATCGCGCGCGGTGGTCTCGAGCTCGACCTGCGCGCCCACCCGCTTGTCCCAGATGCCGGCGATGCGCATGGTCGAGGCCGCGCGTCCCTCCGGCGAGAGCGCGCGGTGCAGCTCCACCGTCTGGCTCGCGTGCACGACCTGGTGCGCCCCGTAGCTTCCGAACGACAGCGCATCGACCTGCCCCGCGCCGCCGCCGCGACCCACCGTGGTCACGAACGTCGGCAGCACGCGCAGCGCGATGCCCTCCGTGTTCTCGGTCGTGAAGGCGAGCTCACGCGTGCCCGCGCCGACGCCGAGCGCGTAGAGCACGCAGTCGTCCGGCGTCCAGCGAATCTCATTCGGTCCGATCTCGCGCCCGATCAGGGACAGATCCATCGACATGATCACTCCCCTCTGCGCGGCCGGACGTAGGGCAGGACGACCTCGTCCGACGCGCGCTCCAGAACCACCTCGACCGGCAGGTCGAGACACAGATCATCGGGTGACATCTCGCGAATCCCGGTGACGATCCGCACACCACAATCGAGCTCGGTGACTACGACGGCGTAGGGCGTCTCCGCCGCGAACGCCGGGTGCAGCGCCTGGTGCGTCACCGTCCAGGTGTAGATGCGGCCGCGCCCCGCCGACTTCGCGAAGCTCCACGCGGTCGAGCCGCAGGCCGCGCACGCGATGCGCGGCGGGTGGCGGAGCTTTTCGCAGCCGTCGCAGCGCTGGAACGCGAGCTCGCCGGTCGCCGCGAGCCGGCGGTGGAATTCGCCGTTCAGACCCTGCAGCGTCGGCAGCGGCTTCGCCGGAAGCGTGCGCTCGGTCACGGCCCGCCCCGCAGGATCGCGATGCTGCCGTCGCCGAAGTCGCCCCAGCCCGTCACCAGGCCGAGCTCGGCACCAGTGACCTGCGCCGCGCCCGCCTCGCCGCGCAGCTGGCGCGTCAGCTCGACGACGTGATTCATTCCCCACATGTGACCCTGCGACAGCAGACCGCCGTGCGTGTTCATCGGATAGCGGCCGCCGAGCTCGATGTTCCCGTCGGCGACGAAGCCCGCGCCTTCGCCGCGTTTGCACAGGCCGAGCGCCTCGAGCTGGAGCAGTGCGACGTAGCTGAAGCAGTCGTAGATGCCGAGCACGTCGACGTCGTGCGGCGCGACCCCCGCCATCGCGAAGGCCTTGGGCGCGGCGAACGAGAGTCCGACGCGAAACAGGTCGGCTCGGCTCGGGATGTCGTCCGCCGGATACGGGTGGCCTTCGGCCGCACCCATGATCAGAACCGGCCGATGCGCGAGATCGCGCGCGCGCTCGGCGCTCGAGACCACGACCGCCGCGGCGCAATCTGTCTCGAGCGCACAGTCGTAGAGGCGAAATGGCTCAGAGATCCAGCGCGCACGGAGGTAGTCGTCCATCGTGAGCGTCTTCCCGCGCATCAGCGCCTTCTCGTTCAGCTGGGCATGCTTGCGGCATGCCAGCGCGATGCGCCCGGTGGCCTCGTCCGGCACGCCATACATCTGCTTGTGTCGCATGCAGATCCAGGCGTAGATCTGCGCGGGCAGCATGGCGCCATAGGGCGCGTAGAAGTCGATGATCTGATCCGCGGCCGCGGTCGCGGCGAAGCCGAGCTTCGGCCGGCGCGCGCCCGGCTTCGGTCGCAGCGCCGAGTAGCCGTTCCACCCCACGACCACGAGCACGTTGCGCGCGACGCCGCTGGCGACTGCCATGGCTGCACTCTGCAGAGCGGCGACCGGGCTCGCCCCGCCCATGTTCACCGTGACCGCGTAGCGCAGGTCTTCGATCCCGAGGTTCGCCGCGAGCGCCTCGGTGGTGGTGAAGCCGGACGGCGGGATCAGCCCGTCGATCTCGCACAGCTGCAAGCCCGCGTCGGCGACCGCGGCGCGCGCGGCCTCGAGCATCAGTTCCTCTGGCAGCCGATCCGAGCCCCGGACGTAGTCGGTTTCGGCTGCGCCGACGATCGCGGTCTCGTCTTTGAAGCCCATCGGCGGCTAGTGAAACACCTGCGAAAACCCTGGGTCAAGCCGGCTTGGCGGCCTTCGCGCGGGGCGACGTATCATGGCGCGGCAAAGGGTCGGCGATCTCGTACCAGGGCGCCTTCGAGCCGACGAAAATACGCAGACTCGGGCGCACGCCTCCGCAGAGACAGCCGCCCAGAAGGCGCGGCTCGGGCGGCATCAGGCGAGCTCTTCCAGCAAGGTCACGAGATCGTCGGCGTGCTCCTCCTCCAGCGCGAGGATGCCCTCGAGCATGCGGCGCGTGGTCGAGTCATTCGCGCCCAGGTAGACGATCATCTCGCGGCAGCTGTCGATCGCGATGCGTTCGGCGACCAGGTCCTCGCGAATCATCTCGGTGAGCGAGCCGCCCCCGACGTGCTCCGCGTGCGAGCGCGTGAGCATTCCCTCGGGCGAGAAGTCGGGCGCGCCGCCGAGCTGAGCGACGCTCTACGCGTTGATGCCCGACGCCATGAAGTGGTGGCGCCGGTAACGCAGCACGCAGACGAGCTCGGTGGCGAGCGCATCGTTCAGCAGCTTGATCACCACGTCGCGCTTTGCCCGATGGCCGGGCGTGACCGCGCCCTGCTCCATGTGCTCTCGCGCGCGCTTGCGCAGCGTCTTCACGTCGGTGAGAAACGGCTTCTTCGCCATGCGATCCTCCGGGGGTTCGTCGACCAGTCCAGGGCGGATCCAAGGGAGTCACGATGCAGGCGCTGGTGATCGGAGGGACCGGGCCGACGGGCCATTTCATCGTGAACGGGCTGCGCGCGCGCGGCTACGCCGTCGCAATGCTCCACTCGGGTCGGCACGAGGTTGCCGAGACTCCCGGGGACGTCGAGCACATCCACACCGATCCGTTTCGCGAGGAGGCGCTCGTGGCCGCGCTCGGCCAGCGTTGCTTCGACGTGTGCATCGCCACCTACGGCCGGCTGCGCGTCACCGCGCGCGTGATGGTCGGACGCTGCGGGCGCTTCATCTCGGTGGGCGGCGGACCGGCGTATCGCGGCTACATGAACGCGGCGCTCTGGCAGCCGGCGGGTCTGCCCGTCCCGACTCCCGAAACCGCGAGGCTCGTCGCGACCGAGGCGGAGGACAGCAAGGGTGTGCGCATCGCGCGCACAGAGGCGATCGTGCTCGCGCAGCATCCGAGCGCCACGCATTTCCGCTACCCGTACGTGTACGGCGCGTACCAACTCGTACCTCGCGAGTGGTGCGTGGTGCGCCGCATCCTCGATCGCCGGCCGTTCATCGTGCTGCCCGAGGACGGTCTCACGCTGTGTCACTACGGCTACGCCGAGAACCTCGCGCACGCGGTGCTCCTGGCCGTCGACCAGCCGAGGGCCTCGTCCGGGCAGATCTACAACTGCGGCGACGAGGAGGTGCTGACTCTCCGGCAAGTCGTCGAGCTCGTGGCCGGTGCGCTGGAGCGGCCGCTCGAGATCGTCTCGATGCCGTACGCGCTCGCCGTCTGCGCGCGGCCGCTCGTCATGCAGAGCCTGGCCACGCACCGCGTCTTCGACCTCGCGAAGCTGCGCACCGAGCTCGGCTACCGCGACGTCGTTCCCGCGCGCGAGGCGCTCGTGCGCACCGCGCGCTGGCTCGCCGCGCACCCGCTCGCGCCGGACGGCACGGAGGAGCGAGTCCTGCAGGACCCGTTCGACTACGCCGCCGAGGACGCGCTCGTCGCGGCCTGGCGCAGGGCGCTCGCGTCGATGCCGAAGCTCGAGCTCGCGCGCGAGCCGGGCTACACCGCGTCGTACAGCGGCCCGGGCGGGAGCCAGCGCACGGGCGAGTTCTAGCCGCGCGCGGCGCCGGCTACGCGCCGCGCACGCGATCGACCAGCGCGAGCGCGTCGTGTGGCAGCGCGTTGCCACGCCACGCCACGTGTTGGTCGGGTCGCACGAGCACGAGTTCGCGGGCGTAGAGTGCGCGCACCGCCGGTTCTCGCACGTCGACGACCGCGAGCGGCACACGGCGCAGCGACGGGTGGACGATGAACCAGAACACCGCGTCGCCCTGCGGGTTGCGCGCGCGAAGCTCGGGCGCGCGGAAGAAGATCCCGACCTGCTGCGAGACCGCCTGGCGTCCCTCCAGCCGCAGCCCGACCGCTTCGCGCAGCGGGCTCGCGCCCCCATCGCAGGCCGCGACGAAGCGGGCGCGGAAGAGCTGCCGGCGCCCGCTCGCGACCTCGCTGGCTTCGACTCGCACGCCGTCACCGTCCGGTGTCGCGGACACGACGCGCCAGCCGAAGCGCACGTCGACGTTCGGGTACGCCTCGGCGGCGGCGCGCAGAACCGGCTCCTGGAAGATCTGCGAGATGCGCTGCGGCTGCTCGGCGGCGAGCGGGCTCCCGAACGCGAGCTTCGCGCCGCTGCGCGCGGCCTCGGCGCGCGACGCGTACTCGAAGCGGCACAGCGTGTGCCCGAAGAGCTGAGTCGCGAATACGACGTGGTACGGGTAGTCCTCCGCCACGCCTGCGCGACGCGTCGCCTCGGCGATGCCGAGCCGGCGGAAGTGCTCCATCGAGCGCATGTTCGTGAGCGTGCACTTGGGCTCGGCGGTGGTGGTCGACTTCTGCTCGAGCAGAACGCAGGCCACGCCGCGAGATCCGAGCTCGCATGCGAGCGTCAGCCCGACCGGGCCGCCGCCCGCGATCAGGACCGGGGTCGTCGTCTCGCTCGACACGGCGCGATCTTAAAGGAAGGCCCCTCGGATCTCGCGATCCGAGGGGCGCTCGTGTCGAGGAAGGCTTCGACCGGCCCGGCCACCGCACGGGAGGGAGTCCGGTTCAATGGCCCGGACCGGCCGTTGCTGCTGCAGCCTCGGAGAGTGCATCCCCCGTGCCAGCCGCGGGACGCACGCGCCACGCGCCACACGCGGCGAACTGTCGCGCGGCCGATGCAATCTGCGACAGCTGCTGCACGCACCCGCAGCAGGCGCCTCGCGGCTCAGCGCACGCGCGCGAGGTGCGCGTGGATCGCCGCCGACCAGGCCGGCGGGTTCTCGAGCTGCGGGCTGTGCGCCGCGTCGGGGATCGTGACGAGGCTCGAGCCCGCGATGCCGCACGCGAGCTCGTCCGAAGGCGCGATGAACGGCTTGTCCTCCGCGCCGACCAGCACGAGCGTCGGACAACCGATCTCGCCGAGTCGATCCGCGACGTGGACGTGCTCGCCGAGCGCGATCGACAGCTGCTGCCACGCCACCGGGTCCATCGCCTCGAGCTTGCGCTGGATGCGCGCCCAGAAGACGTCGGATCCCATGCGCTCTTCGGTGCGCGCCGCCGACGGCGCCAGGTCGCGATTGCGCGCCGCCAGCTCGCGCATGCCCTTCACGAGCGCGCCCATGCCGAGCGCGCGCACGACCGCCAGGATCGACTGCCGGGCCTTCTCGGACAAGCGCATGTTGACGGGCCGCGGCGACGTATCCATGAGCACGAGCGACGCGACGCGATCCGGGTGCGCGAGCGTGAAGCGCAGCGCGACCATGCCGCCCAGCGAGTGACCGAGCAGGTCGGCGCGCTCGATGCCGAGCGCGTCGAACGCGGCGGCGAGATCCGCCACGAGCCCGTCGAACGTGTAGTCCTCGGCGCGGCCCGAGTTCGTGCTGCCGCCGTGGCCGCGCTGATCGAGCGCGATCGTGCGTCCGAGCCGCGCGAGCTCGGGAACGTGCTCGCGGAAGTCGTCGCGCGAGCCGGTGAAGCCGTGCACGAGCACGAACGGGCGCTCGCCCCGGCCGGCGTCCTCGAGCTCCATCTCCATCCCGCGAACCGCGATCTTGCGAACGCTTGACATGCGCGCAGCATACCCGCCGGCGGTGCAGCACGCGCGCTGCGGCTGCATCCACCCGGCGGCGCTCGGCCCATCCCGCGCGACTGCCGCGCCGCTCGCGCGCGGCATTCTGATTGCAGTCTGCGTGGTCCATGAGGGCGAAGGCGACGCTGCGGCGGGTCGGCTGGATCACGGGCGGGACGATCGGAGTCGTGCTCGCGGGCGTGCTCGCGTTCCGCGGACTCACGGCGGACCTCGGCCCGGAGGACGACGTCCCGCTCGCCTCGCTGCGGCCCGAGAGCATCGCGCGCGCCGACCTGCTCGAGACCGTGGCGGCGTCGGGCACGATGGAGCCGCGCGTGCGCGTGCCTGTGATCGCAGAGGTCTCGGGAATCATTGCGAGCGTCCACGTCGAGGAGGGTGCGCGAGTCGCGCGCGGGCAGCCGCTCTTCGAGCTCGACCGCGAGCGGCTCGAGGCACGCGTCGCCGAGCGGCAGGCCGAGCTCTCGCTGCGCCAGGCCAACGCGCGCTTCGACCTGGTCGGGCGCGCACGCGTCGACCGCGACCGTGCGGCGCAGGACTTCGAGCGCGCAAAGCAGCTGCGCGCGAAAGGCGTCGCGTCGGAGCTCGAATTCGAGCGAGCCGAGCGCGACGCGCGCGTGGCGGAGATCGCCGTCCGCGATGCGGATGCAGAGCTGGCCGCGCGCGCTGCGGCGGTGCTCCAAGCGCGCGAGGCGCTGCGGCAGTCCGAGCGCGACCTGCGCAATGCGGTCGTGCGCGCGCCGATCGACGGACGCGTGATCGAGCGCGCCGGCGAGATCGGCCGCGCAGTCGCGGACGTGACGTCCAACGGCGGGACCACGATCGCGGTGATCGCCGACGACACGCGCATCCGCCTGGTCGCCGAGGTCGACGAGAACGACATCGCGCGCGTGCGCCCCGGGCAACGCGCGCTGGTCACGCTCGATGCCCTGCCCGACGAGACCTTCGAGGGGACGGTGCGCAAGGTCTCGTCCGCGGGCGCGATCGAGGCGAACGTCTCGAGCTTCACGATCGACGTCGAGCTGGCGGCGGACGAGCGCCTGCGCGTGGGCATGTCGGCGGACGCGCGTGTCGTGGTCGGCGAGCATCCGGGGGTGCTGCTGATCCCCAACTCGGCGCTCGTGCGACGCGAGCGCGAGGTGCTCGTGCGCGTGCCCGATGTGGGCGGCGGGCGCGCGTACCACCTGGTGCCGGTGAAGACCGGCTACAGCGACGGCTTCCGCACGATCATCTCCGAAGGCCTGGCCGATGGCGACATCGTGCTCGTCGCGAGCGAGGAGGCCAAGGGATGAGCGCGCTGCTCGAGCTGCGCGGCGTAGTGAAGCGCTTCGCGCTCGGCGAGCGCGAGCTCGAGGTTCTGCACGGGATCGATCTCGACATCTGCCGCGGCGAGCTCGTGGCGGTCATGGGGCCATCCGGATCCGGCAAGACGACGCTGCTCGAGATCCTGGGCGCGATCTCGCGTCCGAGCGAGGGCTCGGTCGCGCTCGACGGCGAAGCGATCCAGGAATGGGACGACGATCGGCTCGCGGACCTGCGCGCACAGCGGCTCGGCTTCGTCTTCCAGAGCTTCAACCTGCTGCCACGCATGTCGGCGCTGCGCAATGCGGCGCTGCCGCTCGTGTACACCGGTGTGCGTCGAGCGGAGCGCGAGGCGCGGGCGCGCGCGCTGCTCGAGCGGCTCGGCCTCGGCCACCGGCTCGAGCACCTCCCTGCGCAACTCTCGGGCGGCGAGCGCCAGCGCGTGGCGATCGCGCGCGCCCTCGTGAACGAGCCGGCCGTCCTGTTCGCCGACGAGCCGACCGGAAACCTCGACGAGACGACGGGGCGCGAGATCCTGGAGCTCTTCCGCGAGCTCCATGACGAGGGACGCACGATCGTCGCGGTCACGCACAGCGAGGAGGTCGCGGCGATCGCGGGGCGGGTCGTGCGTCTGCGCGATGGTCGCGTCGAGCTCGAAGAGCGCGCGCGTGGCTAGGGAACTCTCGCGCGCGCTCCGGCTCGCGCCGGCGATCCTCGGCGAGGCGCTGGCGCAGCTGCGCGCCGGCGGACGCGAGCAGTGGCTGACGATGCTCGGGCTCGTCTGGGGCGCGTCGGCCGTGATCCTCTTGCTCTCGTTCGGCGCGGGCTTTCACCGCTTGATGGACCTGGGCTTCAAGAAGACCGGTGATCGCTACGTGATGGCATTCGGGCAGTTCACCAGCCAGGAGCTCGGCGGCGCGCGGCCCGGGCGAAAGATCGTGATCGACCGCGAGGATCTCGCGCGCGTGCGCGCCGGCGCGTCGTCCGCGCGCGCGGTCTCGGCGGAGGAGTCGCGCCAGGTCACGGCGCGCACGCCGCTTCGTACGCGCACGACGCTGGTTACCGCGACGACGGCCGAAATCGCCAGCATCGAAGTCCATCGCGTCGCGCACGGGCGCTTTCTCGACGACGACGACGACCGCCTCGCGCGCTCCGTCGCGGTGCTCGGCGCGAGCCTCGCGCGGGCTTTCTTCGGCGACGCGGATCCGGTCGGGCGCGCGATCCAGCTCGACGGACGCGTCTTCGACGTGGTCGGCGTGCTCGCGCGCAAGGGGCAGCAGTTCGTGACGAACTACGGACTGCACGACGACACCGTCTTCGTGCCGCTCTCTCGCGGCCAGCGGCTCTTCGGCATGGGCGACTCGATAGGAGTGCTGATCGCCGATCCGTTCCGCGCCGAGGACAGCGAGCGGCTCCGCGCCGAGCTGCGCGCCATACTTTTTGCGCGACACCGAGTTCCCGAGAGCGACCCGGACGCGATCGGCTTCCTCGAGATCCAGCAGTTCGTGCGGCCGATGCTGCTGGTGGGCACCGCCCTCCGGATTCTGCTCGGCGCGATCGGCACGGGCATCCTCGCGATCGCGGGCGCGGGCGTCGCGAACCTGATGGTGGCGAGCGTGAACCGCCGGCGTCCCGAGCTCGCCACGCGACGCGCCTGCGGCGCGCGCCGGGGCGACGTGATTTTGCAGATCGTCGTCGAGACGCTCGTGGTCGTGCTGGCCGGCGGCGCGCTCGGCGCGGGTCTCGGAGTCGCCGCGATGCTCGGATTCGCGGCGCTGCCGTTGCCCGAGCTCGTGCCGGCGCCGCGTCTCGAGTGGAGCGTGGTGGCGACCGCGTTCGCGCTGCTCTCCGGCGTCGGCTTGGTCTCGGGGGTGACACCGGCGCGCGTCGCCTCGCGCGTCGATCCCGCCACAGCGCTGCGAGCGCTGTGATGGACTGGCGCGAGCACTGGCTGCAGGCGTTCGAGTCGCTCGCGGCGAATCCGCGCCGGGCGCTGGCCTCGGCGTTGGGCGTGTTCTGGGGCGCAGCCGCGACCGTGCTGATGCTCGCCTGGGGGGCGGGATTCCAGGACTTCATGAGCGTCGAGCTCGGCCGCTACGGCCGTGCCTCGATCTTCGTCATCCCCGGGGTCTCCTCATCGGGGTTTCCCGGACATCGAGCCGGCGTCCCGATCCGCGCCACACGCGACGACGCGGCAGCCGCGGAGCGCGAGAACTCCGAGCTCGTCGACGCGGTGGTGACCGAGTATTGGTCGCCCGAGCGCGTCCGCGTCGAACGTGCAGGGCGCGTGCGCAGGCTCGATCTGACAGCCAGCGACGCGCGCTTTCCAGAGCTGCGCCGCTTCCGGCTCGCGGCCGGGCGCTTCTTCGACTCGCGCGACGTCGAGCGGAGTGGCGCCGTCGCGGTGCTGGGCTGGGAGGCCGCGCGCGACCTGTTCGACGCTCCCGCGTCCGGCGTCGGCAAGCGCATGCGCATCGAGGGCGTGGTTTTCGAGGTCATCGGCGTCTTCGACGCGAAGTCGGGCCGGCAGTACACCAACACGAACCGCCCCGAGAATCGCCTCGTGCTCGTACCGCAGACGAGCGCGGAGGCCAGGCTCGGCTACCGCAAGGACGGCCAGCGGATCTTCATCGTCTATCCGCGTGCAGGCGCCGACTCG
>Ga0184615_10001273_pt1 | contig 13806 bp, 10 predicted proteins | sample PLM4_65_coex_FD_133134 | JGI IMG/M metagenome (GOLD analysis project Ga0184615, IMG submission 133134) | Groundwater sediment microbial communities from an aquifer in East River, Colorado, USA - PLM4_65_coex | ecosystem: Environmental > Terrestrial > Soil > Riparian zone | place: USA: East... | reverse complement strand
GTCGTCACCGATCAGCGCATGCCGGAGATGTCGGGCGTCGATCTGCTCTCCCAGGTTCGCCAGCGCTTCCCCGACATCGTGCGCATGATGCTCACCGGCTACACCGAGATGGACGTCGCGGTCGACGCCATCAACCGCGGCGAGATCTACCGGCTGATCACGAAGCCGTGGAACGACGACGAGTTGCGCGCCACGATCCGCCAGGCCTTCGACCACTCCGACCTCAAGAACGAGATCAAACGCCTGAACCAGGTGACGCGCGAGCAGAACTTCAAGCTCCAGGACATGAACCGCAACCTCGAGGGGAAGGTGCGGGACCGGACCAAGCAGGTCGCGGAGAAGCACCAGGAGCTGCGCACCGCGTACATCCAGACGATCCGCGCACTGGCCGAAGCCGTCGACGCCAAGGATGCCTACACGCGCGGCCACTCCGAGCGGGTGGGCGTCTACGCCTCGAAGATCACGCGCCAGATGGGCTTCCAGAAGGAGTTCATCGAGCGGGTCTACATCGCGGGTCTGCTGCACGACGTCGGCAAGATCGGCGTGCGCGACTCGGTGATCACGAAGCCGGACCGGCTCACGCCCGAGGAGTACGCGGAGATCAAGCAGCACCCGACGATCGGCGCCAAGATCCTGGAGCCCGTCGATTTCTTGTCGGACGTCGCTCCCTGCGTGCGCCACCACCACGAGTGGTACGACGGCTCGGACCGCGGCTACCCCGACCGGCTCTCTGGGGACAAGATTCCGCTGCCCTCGCGAATCATCCTGGTCGCCGACACCGTCGAGGCGATGACGAGCGATCGCCCCTACCGCAAGGCGCTCCCGCTCGACGCGGTCTACGCGGAGCTCACCAAGTACTCCGGAAGCCAGTTCGACCCCGCCTGCGTCGACGCCTTCCTGCGCCTGCTCGAGCGGGAAGGCGAGAGCTTCCTGCGCAAGGACCAGAAGTTCGACATCTACGCGTTCATCGAGGGCTGAGGGTGAAAGCCTCGCGCAGCGAAGCCAAGGCTCCCGGGCTGCTCTTCGATCCGGAGGCCCTGCTGGTGCGCGAGCCGCGCGTCCTGCTCGATCCACGCTTCCTGGGCGCCCTCCACGCCGAGCTCGAGGACGAGCTGGGCAGCCAGCCCGCGGCCGTCACGCTGCTCCAGATCGGATTCCTGCACGGGCTGCGCGACGCCCTGCATGCCGTGGTCCAGCTCGTGCAGGCAAACGACGACGCCGTGCTCGCAGCCCTGCCCTCGCCGCTACCGACGCGGCTGCGCGCCACTCCGTTGGCACGGCCGCGCGGCGCGATCGAGCTGCACGGCTCGTGGCCCGAGCGCTGCGAGGCGTCGGCGCGGCTCGCCAGCCTCGGACGCTGCGCGCACACCGCCTGTGCCGTGAGCGCGGGCTACACCTCGGGCTGGCTCTCCGGCCTCTTCGACGCCGACATCGCGGTGCTCGAAACCAGCTGCGCCGCCAGCGGTGCCCTGGCCTGTTGCTTCGTGGCGCGCGAGGCGGAAGCCTGGCGCGAGGTGCCCGACGCCGAAGCCAGCGCCCTGCTCGCGGCCCTCCCCTTCGAGGCCTTGCGCGAGGCGATCCGCGGCGAGAGTGCGCCACCGCAAGCCGCCGGCGGCTTCGACGGCGAGGCGGCGGTGATCCACATCTGGGGCCCCGTGATGGTGATCCCCTTCTGCGGACCGGACGAAGCCCTGCAAGCCCTCGACCTGATCGGCCGCGACCCCAGCGCGCGACAGGTCTCCGTCGTGGTGGTCGACCTCTCCGGTGCGATCCTCGACGAGGCCTTCGGGGCGATGGCGCTCGAGCAGCTGATCGAGGGCGTGGAGGCGCTCGGCGCCGAGATCATCCTCGCGGGGGTGGGCGAGCTCTCGGCGCCCGTGGTGGAGGGCCTCTCGAACCCTCCCATGCTGATCGTGAAGGAGCTGAACTCCGCGATCGCCACCGCCTTCCAGGTCGCCTCCGCCCAGCGGAAGCTGGTGTAAAGGAAGGGGCCGGGCAGCCCGATCCTCAAGCCGATGGAAAAGATCCCGGAGCACGGCCGGCTCGACGAGGTCCCGCTCCCCCGCCTGCTGCTCGGGCTCGAGCGCGAGCACTTCGGCGGCGCCGTCACCATCTCGCGGGATCGCGTCGGCAAGCGCTTCCTGTTCCGCGGAGGCCTGCCGATCTTCGCCGAATCGAACCTCGCGAGCGAGAGCCTGGGTGTCCAGCTGATGGACGCGGGCCGGATCACGCGCGCCGACTACAACCGCCTGATCGCCCATGTCGAGCGCGAGAAGTGCAAGGAAGGCAAGGCGCTGCTCGACCTCGGGTTGCTGGACGCGAAGGGTCTCTTCCTGGCGCTGAAGGAACAGGTGCGGATCCGGCTGCTCGAGTGCTTCGGCTGGCCTCACGGCGAGTTCTTCGTCGATCCCGGCTCCGAGCCGCCCGCCGACGCACAGCCCTTCCGCGCCGAGATCTACAGCCTGCTGCAAGAAGGGATCGAGACGCACTGGAGCAGCGAGCGCGTGCTCGCCGACCTGCACACGCGCATGGAGCTCTTCCCCGAGCTGAGCGCGCGCAGCGAGCGGGTCGCAGCCAGGCTGCGCGGCGACGACGCCGTGCAAGCGTTGTTCGCGGCGCTGGATGGCACACGCAGCCTCTGGAAGGTGGTCCAGGCGGCGAGGACTCCCCGCGGCCTCGCAGCGCTCTGGGTGCTGGATGCGGCCGGGGCGCTCAGCTACCGCGATGCCGCCAAGTCGGATTCGGAGCTCGAGGCGCCCGAGGGTCCGCAGATCGAGATCGTGACGACGGCCGAGCCCGAGGTCTCTCGCGGCCGCCCCGCCGCGGCGGCCGTCCCCGCCCGCCGTGCGCCGAGCCAAGCGGAGGCGCGCGCGACGGCCGAGCTGCGCCGCGAGATCGGCGAGAAGCACGCGCGGCTCTCCGAGCTCGACTACTACCAGCTCCTCGGCGTGCCCGCGGACTGCGATGCGGCCGCCATCAAGCACGCGTACCACGTCGCCGCGAAGACCTACCACCCGGACACGCTGGCTCGGTCCGGTCTGGACGCCGAGGCACGCGCCCAGGCGAACCGGGTCTTCGCGGAGATCAGCAAGGCGCACGCCACGCTCTCGGATCCCGAGCGACGCCGCAGCTACCAGGAGGAGCGGGCTGGCGGCGCCTCGGGGATCGACGCCAACCGGCTCGCGAACGCGGAGAACCTCTACCGCAAGGGCGAGATCCTGATGCGTCAGGGCAACTTCAAGGGTGCCTTCGATTTCTTGAAGCCCGCCGTCGAGCTCTGGCCCGACGAGTGCGCCTACCAGTCCGCGCTCGGCTGGACCTACTACAAGAAGATGCCCTCCGAGCCCGAGCTGGCGCGCCAGCACCTGGAACGGGCGCTCGCGCTCGACGCCGACGACGGCGTCACCCTGTTCCGACTCGGCGTGGTGCTGCGCTCGCTCGGACAGACGGAAGCGGCGCAGGCTGCACATGCGCGCGCGTCCCGGCTGGGGGGAAGCGAAGGCTGAGCCGGCGCTGGGCCCTCGGCCCGGGCAGCAGCAGCAGATCCTCCGGCCGTCCGCCGAGCGCGGCGGCCACGCCGCGCAGCCAGATGGCGTAGGCCGCGCCGTCCCCGTCCCGAAACAGGATCTGCCCTTCCCGGTCGCCCATCCGGGCGATCGGGCCCGTCAGCGAGCCCGTGCGCGCCAGCACCAGCAGGCGATCGATGGCCTGCGTCTGGCCTCGCGACGCCGCCAGACGTCCCACCACGACCCCCGACGGTACGCTGTAGAGCGCGCGCAGCGTCTCGTCCTGGAACGCCTGCCCCGCCAGCAGTCGACGTCCGGAGCGGCGCCAGGCGTCGACCTGATACCGCATCGCGCTCTCCCCCACCCGCACGTGCCCCTGGAACCCCAGCGCGTGACCGATCTCGTGCAGCGCGACACCCGCGAGATCGACGGGCTCGAGATCGACGCGGCGTCCGAGCGGATCGTTCCACTCGACACGCAGGTGGATCGATGCGAAAACCAGCCGCGCGTCCAGCCGATCGCCGCGCGTCGCGGCTCGAGGATCGAGCGCGCAGTCGGCGACGGTGGTCGCCGCGTGGGCTCCCTCTTCTTCGTCCATGACGATGCGCATCTCGATTCCCGTGCCGGGCGGCGCGCCCCGCTCGAAACGCACGCCGAGCCCCGCCGCTTCCCAGGCCGCGAGCGCCGCCTCGAGCGCGGCGATCTGCTCGGCCGGCGCCTCCGGCGGCAGCGAGACGGGAATCGGATCCCGCGTCTCCCAGCGGCACAGGAAGAGCACCAGCGAGTCCTGCACGGGAAGCAGATACGGCGTCGCGTCGCCCAGCCGGTGCGAGCCGAGCGCGCGCAGGCGGGGCTCGCGCGCCGCGAGCGCCTCCGGGTTCCAGACCGGCGGCGCACAGGCCGCCAGCATCCCAGCGGCGGCCGAGAGCGCGATCGTGCGCGGGATGCGTCGCAGCGGATTCACGTGCCGGAGTCTACCCGCGGCTCGCGGGCGTCCCGGCCACCCAACGCGCGGCGAGCCCGGCGATTCGGCGGCCAAAGGCGCGGGCCGTCTCCAGATCGGAGATCGGCGGCGCGACGTCGGGCCCGCGATCGACGTCGGCCTGCGTCATCAAGCCGAGCGAGCTGCCCAGACGGTTCAGATGGCGCGGGTCGTCGCGGTCTCCGCGCACACCGCTCACCAGCAGGCCGAGGCTGATCCAGACCATCCCGTGCTGCGCGGCGAAGCAGCACAGCTCGCCCAGGGCATTGGCCTTGTCGCCGTAGAGGGACCCCGAGTTGGTGAAGCCCGCGGCGAGCTTGTCCTTCCAGCGCTGCTGCAGCCAGAGCTTCGAAGTCGACTCCATAAAGCTCTTGAACGGGGCCGAGAGGCCGCCCATGTAGGTGGGCGCGCCGAAGACCATCGCGTCGGCCGCGTGCAGGGGATCGAGCTCGAGCGCGTCGACGCTCTGCAAGCCGACCTGCGTGCGTTCGACCGCCGCGGCTCCCTCCGCCACGCACTCCGCCACCCGCTTCGTGTGGCCGAAGCCCGAGTGATAGACGATCGCCACCCTCGCCATGTCGACTCCGCTCGCCTGCGGCTTGCTGCGCGCTTCGCTTGCGTGCCCTTCGCTAGAGTGCGCGAGTGTCCAGCTCTGCCGCAAGCCCGCCGCCCACGAGCCCCGGGCGCTCGATCCGGGGCCGGGTCGCGATCGTCACCGGGGCCGCGAGCGGGATCGGGCGCGCGACCGCTCGTCTGTTCGCACACGAGGGCGCGCACGTCGCCGTGATCGACCGCGACGCCCCGGGCGCCGCGCGCGTCGCGGAGGAGATCTCGGCCGCGGGCGGCACGGCCCGCGCCTTCGGGCTCGACGTTTCAGACGCAGCGCGCGTGGGTCCGGTGATCGGGGAGGCGCGCGCCGCGCTCGGCCCCATCGACATCCTGGTGAACAACGCGGGCGTCGTGCTGCTGTCGCCGATCGGGGCGCCCGATTTCGAGGCCGCCTGGGCGACCACGCTCGCGGTGAACCTGACAGCGCACGCGCGCTGCGTGCGCGCCTGTCTCGACGATCTGAAGCGTCACGGCCAGGGGCGGATCGTGAACATCGCCTCGACCGAGGGCCTCGGCGCCACCGCGTTCATCAGCCCCTACACCGCGTCGAAGCACGGCGTGATCGGCCTCACGCGGGCCCTCGCCGTCGAGCTCGGTCCCGCCGGCGTGACGGTGAACGCGGTCTGCCCCGGTCCGATCCGCACCGGCATGACGGCCGCGATCTCCGACGACGCCAAGGCCGTCTTCGCGAAGCGCCGCACCGCGCTCGGCCGCTACGGCGAGCCCGAGGAGATCGCCCACATGGTGCTCTCGCTCGTCCTCCCGGCCGCGTCCTTCGTGACCGGCGCCGTGCTGGTCGTCGACGGCGGCCTCACGATCCGCAACGCGTAGGCAAGCGGGCGCCAGCCCGCGCGCAGCGAGGCGCAGCCGAGCGAAGTTCACCCAGACTCCCCAACCGCAGCAGCGTCGAATAGAATGCCTTCCCTACCCAAGGAGCAACCCGTGGCGATCGACTTCAGCCTGCCTCCCGACGTGACCGCGGTCCGTGAGCGCGTGCGCGTCTTCCTGGCGCAGGAGGTCGCGCCGGCGATCCACGCGCTCAAGGCCGGCGGCGACCTCGCGGCCTGGCGTCCGGCCCTGCAGCGCCTGCGCGAGAAGGCCAAGGCGGACGGGCTGTGGGCCCCCCACATGCCGCGCGAATGGGGGGGGATGGGACTCGGCCCGATGGCGATGGCGTTCGTCTCGGCCGAGTGCGGGCGCAGCGAGTTCGGCGCCTACATCCTGAACTGTCACGCCCCGGACGAGGGCAACATGCACACCCTCCTGCACTTCGGGACGCCGGAGCAGAAAGAGAAGTATCTACGTCCGCTCGTCGACGGCGAATGCCGCTCCTGCTTCGCCATGACCGAGCCCGAGGTCGCCGGCTCCGATCCGACCGGCATCCGCACGCACGCTGTGAAGCAGGGAGATGCCTGGGTGATCAACGGCCACAAGTGGTTCATCTCCGGCGCCCATGGCGCGCGCTTCGCGATCGTGATCGCCAAGACCGACCCCGACGCGAATCCGCCGCAGGCGCGCAATTCGGCCTTCCTGGTCGAGACCGACAATCCGGGCTGGAAGATCGTCCGCGACATCGAGACCATGGCCGGCAAGGGCAACCACTGCGAGATCCGCATCGAGAACTGCGTGGTCTCGGACTCCGCGCTCTTCGGTGGGCGCGGCCAGGGCCACCGGCTGGGCCAGGTGCGCCTCGGCCCCGCCCGCCTCGCGCACTGCATGCGCTGGATCGGCAACGCCGAGGTGGCGCTCGAGATGACGGCGAATCGGGCGCTCGCGCGCGAGCTGCACGGCGGCGTGCTCGCCGACAAGCAGGGCATCCAGTGGCAGCTCGCCGAGTCCACGATGGAGCTCTATCAGTGCAAGCTGATGGTGCTGCACGCGGCCTATCTGATCGAGAACGGCTTGCCCTTCCGGCACGAGGTGTCGATGTGCAAACACCACGTCGCGGGCACGCTCTGGCGCGTGATCGACCGCGCAATCCAGGTGCACGGCGCGCTCGGCTATTCGACCGACACCGAGCTCGAGAGCATGCTGCGGCACGCGCGGTCGGCCCGGCTCGTCGACGGCGCAGACGAGGTCCATCTCTCGCAGATCGGCCGCCATCTGCTCGAGGTCTTCCAGCTCGAGGGGAGCACGAGGAACGCCACCGGGGCCGGGCTGCTGTAGCGGAGAGCGCCACGGCGAGCCTTCCTACGCCACGCGATCCCCCGAGCGGAAGCGCCCGAGGGGCAGCTCGAAGACGAGACAGTCTGGCGCACGGCCCGCGATGCGGATGAGACCCGTGTGGACGCCGCGCTGGTGGTGCGCGGCGCAGAGCGTAACCAGGTTGGCGAGGTCGTCGCCGCCGCCCGCCGAGCGGAACAGCACGTGATGCGCGTGCAGGTTCCTCTGCGAAGTGCAGCCCGGCACCGTGCATCGGAAGCCGTCGCGCGCGAAGACCCGATGCTCGCGGGGGGTGGGGCAGTACCAGGTGTCGATGCAGTGGTCGAACATCGCCTCGAGCGCGGCACCGGGGCCGGTGTTCAGGCGGCGCGCGACCGAGCCGAGGCAGGCGCGGAAGAGGCGGCCGACGTCGGCGGGCACGTTCGCGACCCAGACATCCGTCTCCGGGCCCATATGTTCCGCACCGATCTGCAGACCCTCGGGGAGCTCGGGCAGGAGGGCGGGATCGAAGGCGCCCGACGCGAGCGCATGCTCCACGTCGTCCTCCAGTCGGCGGACCGTCACGTCCGCCGCACGCTCGACCCAGGCGGAGTGGAAGGGCTCCGAGCCGGCGGCAAGCATGAGGGGGACGAGCACCTGAGACTGGGACGGGGTGATGCGACCCGAGCGCCACGCGTCGTTGAGCGCCGGCGCAAGGGCGCACGCGCGCTCCAGCCGGAGCACGGCACGCGCTTTGCGCGGCGACATGGCGAGCCGCTCGCGCGCGTAGGAGTCGAGGCTCCGGAATCCGAGTTTGAAGGGGGCGCGCGCAGCGACGAAGGCGAGCAGGAGCGGGCCGATCCGGGTGAGGAGGCTCTGCTCCAGCGCGGCCGCTCGGCGGAGGCGCGCATCGAGCTCGCGCGGCTCCGCGTCTTCGAGGCCGGCGACGAGCGCCTCGACGAAGGGCGAGGCCGGGGCCGGCACATTGGGAGTGAGCGCCGGCTCGGCGACGAGCTCGGGATCGGCCATGCCTGAATGGACCCGCCGCGCGAGCGGCAGCAGCGCCGCGGGATCTACCTCGAGCCGGATCGCCGAGAGCACCTCGGCCGAGACCAGCTCGACGCAGGTCTCGGTCGGCAGCCAGCCTCCCACGACGCGCCGGAGCGTTCGCTTCACGTTGCTCCACCTGGACTTCACGTGCCGCGGCGCGCGCACCCGGAGCACCTCGCGCTCGCCCGGCTCGTCCTCGAGCGGATCCAGTGCGCCTGCCTCGAGCGAGTCCACGTCGATCGCCCGCACCTCACGCGCGAGGGCCGCCGCCGAGAGCCGGCCGGCGGCGGCGAGCCACAGGCCCTCGTCCTCCGGCGTGGCCACCCGGCAGAGGAGCCTCGCCTTCGTCCAGCCGAGCCGACCCGAGGCGAGCGCTGCGCCGATGGCCGGCAGCTTCGCGAGCGCCGCGTCCACGTGCGCGAGATCGTAGAGCTCGCGAGCGGACAGCCCCGGACGCTCGCGCGCGTAGTCCGCGAGGCGCGCGAAGCCGAGCGGCTCCCAGGCTCTCCGCTCGACGAAGGTGCCCGCGATCCGCGCGAGCGCCCGCCGCAGCGGTGCACCATTGCGCGCAAGCTCGGTCAGGCGGGCGTCGAGCGCCTCGACCTCGTCCGCACGCGGGTCGCAACGCGATTCCGCGACAACGGCCGTGACCATGGCGGTCTCCATCGGGACCGAGGGAGTGACGGAGCCCAGCTTGGCAGATGGGTGTGACAGATCCGGTCGCAACCGCCGAGGCCTGCTGCGCCATGTCCCAGAACCGAGGTTGGGAGCGCGAGTCCCCCGTGAAGTGAACGGGTTCGGTCCGATTCGTTCGGCCCGGCTCGTCCCGATCGCCGTGACGCCCCATCGCTTCCCCGTGGGCGGCGCATGGCCGACACGGCTGCGCATCTGGTGGATCGGGTCCTTCCCGAGGTCCCCGTGCGGCAGTGGGTGCTCTCCCTGCCCTTCGCCCTCCGCTACCGCCTCGCCTACGACGCTGCGCTCACGAGCGCCGCGCTCGGGGTCTTCGTGCGCGCGGTCTTCGGTTCGTTGCGACGTCGCGCGCGCAAGCAGTGGGGCGAAGCGCGCGGGCAGTGCGGTGCGGTCACCTCCGTGCAGCGCTTGGGGGACGCTCTCAATCTGAACGTCCACTTCCACTCGCTGCTGCTCGACGGCGTCTACGCGCTCGGGCCGGACGGGACGCTGCGCTTCCACCCCCTGCCTCCACCCGAGGATGTCGAAGTCGAACGGCTGGTGGGCCAGGTCGCCCGGCGGATCGCACGGTTACTCGACCGCCGAAGCCTGGGCCCGCAGTCGGATCCCGCAGAAGCCGACCCGCTGGCCGACGAGGAGCCTCTACTCGCGGCACTGTACGGGGCCTCGGTCGCCGGTCGCATCGCCACAGGCCGGCGTGCCGGCCGGTGCGTGCTACGCGTGGGCGACTGCGTCGACCCCGAGCTCCTCCGCGCCCTCGAAGGCGAGCGCTGCGCCAGTGCGAGCGGCGTGAGCCTGCACGCGAACGTCGCCGTCTCTGCGCGCGATCGCCAACGTCTGGAGCGCCTGTGCCGCTACGTGGCCCGCCCTCCCGTCGCAACCGAGCGGCTCGCGCGGCTTGAGGACGGGCGGCTCTTGTACCGCCTCGAGCATCGCTGGCGCGATGGCACGATGCACGTCGTCTTCGAGCCCCAGGAACTGGTCGAGAAGCTCGCGGCCCTGGTACCGCCGCCCCGCTTTCACCTCGTCCGCTACCACGGAATCCTGGGGCCTTGCGCGAGTGAGCGGGATCGAATCGTGCCGGCCGGGACCGCGTCCCAGCCGCGGCATCGAACCTCGGCTCCGCCGTGCCTCCCATCTCCGCTCGCGCGGCCCGATGCCCGTCCAAGGTCGGCGGGGAGGCAGGCGCTCGAGCAGAGCCTCGACCCGCATTCGCAGGCAGTCGCGCACGAGGGCGCTCAGTCGATCCTGGAACCCGGACCGCACCGCGACCCGTCGCCCCGCCCGCGACGCCTGGGGTGGGCCGACCTGCTGCGGCGCGTCTTCGCAATCGACGTGCTGGAGTGTCCGCGCTGCGGCGCGCGCTTCTGAGCCCAAGACACGCTCCGGAGCTGCGCCCGCCCGGACGGTGGGCCAGCGCACTCCCAAGCTGCCGGGCCTCGGGGAGAGGTGCGCTCCGAGATCGCCCCGAGACGCGCGGAAACCACGGCGGCCCGCTTGAATCCCCCGCCTACGGGGCTCGTCAGAGGCTGAGATCCCCTCGAGGATTTGCCAGAGCGGGCCTTATCGGACCTGAATGGCCCCTTTTTCGTCCTACCCGCGTTCCCTATTAGATACTGGCGTGACTCGGGGTCGTACGTCGCGATTTTATCACCAGGCTGAAGAACAGATCGGAACTTGAAGAGGACACCTATGCTGTTCGAAGCCTTCCCTGGGCTGTCGTCAGGATGTGTAGCTTCGTAGAGTGCGCGCGCGGATAGGAAGAACAAGCGGGCGTGTCAGGTCCGATGAGGCCCGTTCCGTCCACTCTCCCGGGTGGAGGGCACCCAAGTCGGTGCGGAAAGGGCCCCCCGATGCGCGGGCGCGGCCAACAGGCCGCGAGCGAAAGCCGAGAATCTCATCGCATCCTCCTTCGCACGGCTATGGCCTCGAGGATCGCCGAGGCGGTGCCGGTGCTGCCATCCACAGAGGCGGGTCAGGCTGCCAGCGGCAGGAGGAAGTCGCGCTTCGTCCCCTCCGACGGGTATCGCTCCCCCGCTACCCGCCTGGCGAAGCGCTCGGAGCCCTGAGGGTCCCGGGCGCTTCGCTCTTCCGGAGCGACGCTGGGCCATGCCGTCCCCTCGACACGGAACCCACGTTCGGGATGCGGCCGACCCGGATCCCTTCATTCCGGGAGGAGGTCGCGGAGAGCCCGGCGTGCGTGCTCCGGACCGGCCGCGAGCGACGCGCCGAGGTCCCGGAGCCCCCGCTCCATCGCCGGCCGCAGGTCCTCGACGTCGGAGTCGCGGCCGCGCGCAGCTCGGTCGCGAGGCGTTCGCGCTCGCGCTTGAGCGCCGCGAGCTGCTCGGGGCCCGGCTGTACCCGAGCACCACCTGCGCATGACGGCGGCCCAGGCGCTCGAGAACTCGCATCCCATGATATGGTGTGGATCCGGGAGAGCGTTGGATCGGAGAATCCTCGCGAATGCGTAGGCTTGCTCTACTGGCGATCAATGTCCTCGCCCAAGTGGGCATTTTCGCCTTTGCGACGCGGGCCCAGGCCGACCCGATTACGGTGCCGACGAGCCTCGCCCCCGGCGCTCAATATCGGCTCGCCTTCGTGACGTCGACGACTCTTAATTCGTTCTCGTCAGAAATCGCGGGCTACAATGCCTTCGTCGATGGCGTGGCTGAGAGTGTCCCTGAGCTCGCTGCGTTGGGCCAGGATTGGAAGGCGATCGCATCCACCGAGTTGGTCAACGTACTACTGAATACGTCGACGGACCCGAGCCCCGCCGGCCTCACAGGGGTTCCCATCTTCTTGCTCAACGACACGAAGCTGGTCGACGACTACGACGACCTGTGGGACGGCTCGATTGACGTGCCCTTGAACATCGGTCAGTCCGGCGTGCTCGTAAGCGGCACCATTGCCACTCGGGTTTGGACTGGGACGGGGGCTGACGGGACAACGGCTTATGGGTTAGGGGGCTCAGGCTCGACGGTGGGCAGCGTATCCAGCTCGACGTCCACCTGGATAAACTTCACCTTCCGCACTGCGGCCGAGCACCACCGCCTCTACGCGATCAGCGGCGTGCTTACGGTCGTCCCCGAACCCTGCACGGCCTTCCTCCTCGCTTCCGGTCTCGCTGCGCTCGCGGTACGCCGTCGCCGGTGACGCGGCGCCGTGAACCTCGTCAGAGGCTGAGATCCCCCCGAGGATTTGCCAGAGCGGGCCTTATCGGACCTGAATGGCCCCTTTTTCGTCCTACCCGCTCCTACCCGCTACCCGCCCTACCCGCCTACCCGCTACCGCCGTCCTACCCGCTACTCGCCGAAGTCCGACCGAGTACCTGGTTGCGCAAACACGTCGCCGAACGTTGGTTCTCCGCTAGTGTCTTGAGTCTTGAGTAAGTAGAATAACTAGAGTAGTGTCGCGTCTTCCTGTTAAAAGGAGGGTGCGATGGGGCGACCGAAGGCCAGGTTGGTGGTGGCGCCGACGGAGCGTGCGCGACTGCAGGAGTGGACGCGGCGGCGGACCACGGCGCAAGCGTTGGCCTTGCGAGCGCGGATCGTCCTCGCCTGCGCCGAAGGGCGCGACAACACGGACGTGGCCGAGGCGGTTGGCGTCACGCACCAGACGGTGGGCAAGTGGCGCCGGCGGTTCATCGATCGCCGCTTGGACGGCTTGCTCGACGAGCCGCGTCCGGGCGGGCCCCGGCGGATCGGCGACGCGCTGATCGAGCAGGTGATCGTGAAGACGCTCGAGTCGAAGCCGCGCGATGCAACGCACTGGAGCACGCGGTCCATGGCGAAGGTCACCGGGCTCTCGCAGAGCACGATCTCCCGGATCTGGCGGGCCTTCGTGCTCCAACCGCACCGCAGCGAGACCTTCAAGCTCTCGACCGATCCGTTGTTCATCGAGAAGGTGCGGGACGTGGTCGGGCTGTATCTGAACCCGCCCGAAAAGGCGCTCGTGCTCGCTGTGGACGAGAAATCCCAGATCCAGGCGCTCGATCGTTCGCAGCCGCTCTTGCCGATGCGCCCCGGGCAGCCCGAGCGGCGGACTCACGACTACGTGCGCCACGGAACCACGTCGCTCTTCGCAGCCCTCGATGTCGCGAGCGGTCGAGTGATCGGTCAGCTGCATCGCAGACACCGCTCGATCGAGTTCCGGCAGTTCCTCGAGACGATCGATGCGAGCGTGCCCCGAAGCCTCGACGTTCACCTCATTCTCGACAACTACGGCACGCACAAGACGCCCAGCGTCCACCGCTGGCTCGCGCGGCACCCGCGCTTCCACCTGCACTTCACGCCGACGGGCGCCTCGTGGCTCAACCTGGTGGAGCGTTGGTTTGCGACCCTCACCGAAAAGCAGATCCGGCGGGGCGCACATCGCAGCACACGCGAGCTCGAGACCGCGATCCGCAACTACCTCGCCGTCCACAACGAGGACCCGAAGCCCTTCGTCTGGACCAAGACGGCCGATCAAATCCTCGAATCCGTGGCTCGCTTTTGTAAGCGAATCTCGGACTCAGGACACTAGCGCTCCGACGATACGAGAAGAAATCTTCCGCACAATACGATTCCACATGCTCGATGTGCACCTGGATGGCATCAACTCTTTCGCTCGTGCCGGGCGGTGAGACCCGCACAATCAAAGACAATCGCAGCGGCTCGGATCTCGTTCGCCATTGCCCTCCTTCGAGGGAGCGTTGGGGCACTTCGGAGTCGGCTACAGGATCGCGCCCCCACCCGGGCGCCCGAGAATCCACGCTCAAAGTCTTCCTGAGAAACGCCGCACGGCGCGCTCGGCTATTCGAGCGACACCGAGCTGGAGAGCATGCTG
>Ga0184615_10001272_pt1 | contig 13808 bp, 12 predicted proteins | sample PLM4_65_coex_FD_133134 | JGI IMG/M metagenome (GOLD analysis project Ga0184615, IMG submission 133134) | Groundwater sediment microbial communities from an aquifer in East River, Colorado, USA - PLM4_65_coex | ecosystem: Environmental > Terrestrial > Soil > Riparian zone | place: USA: East... | reverse complement strand
GTCAGGTGAGCCCCGATTCGGTGAACCCGGGCCAGTTGACGGCCACCAATACGGCCGCGGATTTTATTCAGAAGAGCCATATCTTCTCGTTGGACGTGATTTATGACCTCACCCAGCGTTGGATCATCGGCGGCAAATACGCCTATCGCTTGGGGCAAATCAGCGAGGATCGCGTGACACCGGAATTTTTCGACAGCCGCGCCCACCTTTACGTTCTCCGCGCCGATTGGCATTTCGCGCACAAGTGGGATGCCTTGATTGAAGGGCGCGTGCTCGATTTGCCCGATGCCCAGGACCGGCTCAGCGGGGTGCTGCTGGGTGTCTATCGACATCTGGGCAATTACATCAAGCTGGGGGTCGGCTACAACTTCAGCAAATTCTCGGACGATCTGACCCAACTGGATTACAACTACCGGGGTCCGTTCATCAATTTGATCGGGACGTTTTAGAAACTTGGGGGCCTTGCCCCAATTGGGATGGAATAAGGGAAATATGACTTTCTGAGATGTGAGGAGGCCAATATGTTTTGCTGGCAGAGAGGGGTCATTTTAGGGATTTTGGTGCTTGTTTTGAGCGTCGCCGCTTATGGGCAGGAAATCTCCAGGGAACAGATCAAGGGCCTGGATGAGCAGGTTCAGGAAATCAAGAGCGATGTTCTGGGCATTGCGGCGGAACTGAATCAGCTTGAAGAGAAGCTGCTGTATCCGTCCAATACGCAGGTCGCGGTATTCGTATCACTGGCCAGCGGCGAAACCTTCCGTCTCGACTCGGTCGAGATCCAGTTGGACGGCAAGCCGGTTGCCTATCACCTTTACACCTTCAAGGAACTCGAAGCCTTGCAGAAGGGGGGGGTGCAGCGCATCTATACCGGCAATGTCCGGTCCGGTGAGCATGATCTCCAGGTCTTTGTCATCGGTAAAGCCGTGGGAGGCACCGATTTCCAAAAATCGGAGCGCTTCAAGGTCAATAAGGATGTGGGCCCCAAGATCGTGGAAATATCTCTGGCCGCCCAAAGCATTACCCTTAATGATAGGTAGACCATGAAGAGGCTGTTTGTTTTATTGACCATTTTGATATTCACTGCGTCTTCGGCACCGGCCGGTACGTCCGCTCCGAAAGAACTGAAGGATCTCTATTTCGGAGAGGCCCTTTATGACGCATTTCAAGGGGACTGGTTCGATGCCATCGCCAGGCTCGACACTGAGCTTATGCAGCACTATGGGGTGGATGAACCCGAACGCGACACCCTTCATTCCCATATCAACCAGGCCGAGTTTGACGTGGGTGATTTCGAATTGGCATACCGGATGCACCAGCGTGCCGGGCGCGCCATCACGGCGGTCATCGAGGGCAACGTCGAGGAGCCGGTTCGCAACGAGGCCATTTTCCGCCTGGCGCGGATCTACTTTCAGAAAGACCAGCCGGTCAATGCCGAGTATGTCGTGGAGCGTATCAGCGGGGCTGTTCCGCCAAAGATTCGCGACGATCTGGATTTCTTGCGCGCTCAGATCCTCATGGCCAACGGCCGTTTTGCCGAATCCGCGCGTATCCTGAGAGGCCTCCAGGATACGAAAAGCCTCGAAGGCTTTACCACGTATAACCTTGGTATTGCGCTGATCAAGGACGGAAAGGAGCTTGAAGGGCGCCAGTATCTTGACCGTGCCGGTCAGATCAACAGCAATGATGAGCTAACGCTGGCCATCAAGGATAAAGCGAACCTTGTCCTCGGCTCCAAGCTGTTAAAAGAAAAGAACTTCGAGGGCGCCAAGCAGGTGCTCGATCGGGTGCGTCTGAACGGTCCGTTCTCCAACCGGGCGTTGCTGGGCTCGGGATGGGCGGATGCCTTCCAGGGACGCTTCGAAAGAGCGCTGGTGCCCTGGACTATTCTAGTGACGAGAGATGTCACGGATGCCTCGGTGCAGGAAGCCATGCTTGCCGTTCCCTATGCTTATGGCAAGCTGAATGTGAACAGCAGGGCGGCAGTGATGTATGGCAGCGCGCTGGAGAAGTTTGCCACCGAAGTCGACAAACTCGGAGCATCCACCGAGAGCATCCGCGAAGGGCATTTTCTTCGGGCCCTGGTGCGGGAAGAATTGAAACAGGATGCGGACTGGGTCGTGAAGCTCCGCAAGCTTCCGCAAACGCCAGAGACCTACTATCTGCTTGACTTGATGGCCTCCCATGATTTCCAGGAGTCTCTGAAAAACTATCTTGAGTTGGAGCAATTGCGCAAGAAGCTGGAAGCCTGGGAAGGAGATTTAGACGCCTTCGAGGAGATCGTTGAGCAACGCCGGGCTTATTACCAGCCGCTGCTTCCTGATATTGACCGCGAGTTTCGGCGGCTCGACTCACTAATGCGTCTGCGCCTGGAGCAGCGGGACCGTATCGAACAACGGCTAAAGGCCATGCTGGTGGTCCCGAGACCCGACTATCTGGCGACCGCGAAGGAGCGGATCATCAGTGAACAGATTGTGCTCCTGGAACGGAAGTTGACGGCCGGCGGCACACAAGTACCCAGCGAAATTGAGGCCCGTATCAAACGCTTGCGGGGGGTGTTGCACTGGCATATCTATACGGAATATGACCGTCGCTTCACCGAAGCTTATGAGCATCATCGCGACCTGAATCGCGAAGTGGATCGGTTGAAAACGCAGTACGCCGCCTTTGTGCGCACCCGTCAGGCCGCCACCCAAAGCTACGAAGGTTACGGCGACGTGATCCGCCGCCAGCGGCTCCTGATCCGGCAGGCCCGGGAGAAGGTGGGTGAACTGATGGCACGTCAGGGCCATATGCTTGAAACCATGGCTGTGAATGAACTCACCGCCCGTCGCGAGCGGCTTACCGAGTTCCAAATCAAGGCGCGCTTCGCCATGGCGGACAGCTATGACCGTGCCACCAGGGCCCAGACCCAGGAACTGATGAGTAAATGAACCGGATTCGACTTTTCATATGGGCAGCGCCATTGATATTGATGCTGGTCGCGTGTTCATCGATCAGAAACAAGGATACTATTGCCGAGTTGCGTCATATGCATATCGAGATCAAGGAAGAGAAGATCGAAGGCGGGCTTGAGAAAGCGATGCTGAGTTATCAGCGCTTTCTGGAGGAAACGCCGGACTCCGCCTTGACGCCCGAGGCCATCCGTCGTCTGGCCGACCTGAAGATCGAAAAAGAATACGGCACCCTCACTACGGATGCCGAGTCTGCCGAGCGGGCACCGGCATTGCCTGCCCCGGAGCGCGCGACGCGTCCGAAGGTCCCTTCGGTCGCCGGTACACCGTCGGACCAGGCATTGCCGCATATTCCGGTTCAAGACGAGTCCGAGGCGGACTTTGAAAGACGGGCAACCCGGAGGCAGCCGGTGGACAGTATGGCAGCGGCTGCTGACAACCCTGTCGAAGGCGCTAATGATCTCGAAGGGGCAGATACCCGCGAGGCCATTGCGCTTTACAAGAAGCTCCTCAACGATTACCCCCTATACGAGCATAACGATGAGGTACTGTACCAGATGTCCCACGGATATGAGGAACTGGGCCGGGTCGAGGAGGCCATGGAAGTCATGGACCGGTTGGTGCGCGTCTACCCACGGTCCCGTCATATCGATGAAGTGCAGTTCCGGCGCGCCGAATATTTCTTCACCCGCAGGCGTTACCTGGATGCCGAGGAGGCCTACGGCAGCATCGTGACCATCGGCGTCTCTTCATCCTATTATCAGCTCGCCCTGTACAAGCTGGGCTGGACCTTTTACAAGCAGGAACTCTATGACGAGGCTCTGCACCGATTCATTGCCCTGCTGGATTACAAGGTGTCGGAGGGCTACGACTTTGCTCAAACCGGGGACGAGTCGGAACGCAAGCGCATCGATGACACCTTCCGGGTCATCAGTCTGAGTTTTTCCAACCTCGGCGGTGCAGATTCTGTGGTGGAATACTTCTCACGCCACGGGAAGCGCAGTTACGAGGACAGGGTATACAGCAACCTCGGCGAATTCTACTTCGATAAGCGCCGTTACGCCGACGCCGGTGCGACCTACAACGCCTTCGTGAACCGTAACCCGTTCCACAGGGTTGCGCCGAATTTCCAGATGCGGGTTATCGAAATTCAAGCCGCCGGCGGATTTCCCAGTCTGGTCCTTGATGCCAAAAAGAAATTCGCCACGACCTACGGTCTGAATGCCGAATACTGGAAGTATTTTGCTCCGAACGACCGTCCGGACGTTCTGGGTTTTCTGAAAACCAATCTGACCGACCTGGCGAATCACTATCATGCCTCCTACCAGAATCCGCGACAGGCCGAAGACAAACCGGCGAATTTCGAAGAGGCGCTGCACTGGTATCGGGAATTTTTGACCTCGTTCCCCATGGACATCGAATCGCCTGTCATCAACTACCAGTTGGCGAGTCTGTTGCTGGAAAACCGGTCGTTCGGCACGGCAGCCGTGGAATTCGAGAAGACCGCGTATGGCTATCCGCCCCACGACAAATCCTCCCAAGCCGGCTACGCGGCGGTCTCTGCATACCGGGAGCAACTTGGTGCCGTTGCGCCGGAGGACAAGGATACGGTCAAACGGGAGGTTGTCCGCAGTTCGCTGAAGTTTGCCGATGCCTTCCCGGAACACGAAAAGGCGGCGATCGTCATCGGGGCAGCCGCGGATGATCTCTACGGCATGAAGGAATATGAACAGGCGCTGGCCGCCGCGAACAAGCTCCTCGATGTATTCCCCGGCACCGATGTTGATGTCGTCCGTGAGGCCTGGCTGGTCATCGGCCATTCTTCTTACGAGCTCTTGCGCTACAGCGAGGCCGAGAGCGCTTATCTGAAGGTATTGGCATTGCTGCCCGCGGGAGACACAACGCGCGACGCCCTGATCGACAATCTCGCGGCATCGATTTACAAACAAGGGGAACAGGCCAATGCCGCCCAGGATTCTCGGGCTGCGGCGGACCACTTCTTGCGGGTGGGTCGCATGGCACCGACCTCAAAAATCGGGCCGACCGCCGAATATGACGCTGCTGCGGCCCTGATCCAGCTCAAGGATTGGGAGACGGCCGCCTCGGTGCTGGAGGGATTCCGCAACAACTTCCCCGAGAACCCGTTGCAGCCCGAAGTGACCAAGAAGATCGCCTATGTCTACAGGGAAAACAATCAGCTCTCCCTTGCGGCCAATGAGTATGAACGTATCGAAAGGGAATCCCAGGACGACGAGATCAGACGGGATGCTCTCTTGGTTGCAGCGGAATTGCATGAAAAGGATGGCAACAGCGTCCGCGCGCTCCAGGTGTACCGGCGTTATGTGGGTTATTTCCCGCAACCGGTGGAACTCAACCTGGAGACGCGAAACAAGATTGCCGAGATCCTGAAGGCGCAGAACGATCGCAAATCCTATCTGGACGAACTTGAAAAGATCGTCGCGATCGACGCCTCAGCGGGGAGCGCACAAACCCCACGCACCCGCTATCTTGCTGCACAAGCCGCATTGGTGTTGGCCGAGCATGAATTTGACGCGTTTGTGGCCCTCAAGCTGGTAAAACCCTTTGAGGTCAATCTGCGTAAGAAGCGCGAACTGATGAAGACGGCTACACAGAAATTCAGCCAGCTCGTGGATTATGAGATCGGGGAAATCACTGCCGCGGCGACGTTCTATCTGGCCGAGATCTACGCCCACTTCAGCAAAGCCTTGACGACGTCGGAGCGTCCCGAAGAATTGAGCCCCATGGAACGGGAACAGTACGAACTGGCCATCGAAGAGCAGGCCTATCCGTTCGAAGAGAAGGCCATCCATGTCCACGAGAGCAATCTCGATCTGATGTCCCGTGGGGTATACAATGTGTGGATCGAAAAGAGCCTTCAGAAATTGGCCGAATCCGTACCCGCTCGCTATGACAAGCCGGAAGAGACCAGCGGCATCATCAGCTCGCTGGAAACCTACGTTTTCGAAATTGACAGACCGGCGCCGGCGGAGTCCGAAGTGACCAAAACTGATGAGCCCGAATCCGGGAACCCTCTACAGGTCGAAGGACCCGGATCTGTTACGGAGCCCGAGCCCGCGGAGCCTGTTCAGGCTGAAGAACCCGGATCTGTTACGGAGTCCAAAACTGCGGAGCCTGTTCAGGGCGACCACGCGGGCCTGCTCCCGATCAGAACGGATCAGGCAACGGGGAGGTAAGCGATGCAGGGCATGCAGATAAGAATGTTGCGGAGGTTAAAAACACGAACTTCCGCCGGATTCGCTGTTCTGGCGATGGTGCTATCGGTTCTTGCCGGGTGTGCGACCGATGGAAAGGTCAAGGCCCTGGTTGCTCATGAACCCTCCGTGGGCAAGGAACCCTCCGTGGCGAGACTTGACGATGGCCGGGAAGGCTTCATCATTACGGAAGTTCCCAAAATGGATGAGGCGTCGCGCAGAGACTTCGATCGCGCCGTCGCCATGCTGAAGGACCAGGACTATGCCCAGGCTATCGAGTTTCTGGAAAAGGTCATCGAGCAGTCACCGGGCGTTACGGCGCCATATATCGACATTGCGATTGCCTATCAGCGCATCGGCAAACCGGAGCAGGCCGAGGAGCATCTTAAGACAGCGCTGAAGCTGTTTCCCGAGCACCCGGTGGCATGTAATGAATACGGCTTGTTGTATCGCAAAACCGGACGATTTGCCGAGGCGCGGGCGATTTATGAGAAGGCGATCGCGCGCTTTCCGGATTATTATCCGGCGCGCAGAAATCTCGGGATTCTCTGTGATCTGTATCTGAATGATCCGGCATGTGCCCTCGAGCATTACGAGATTTACAGCGAGGCCAGGCCGGAAGATAAGCCGGTCAAATTGTGGATCGCGGATTTGCGTGCCCGGCTTGGACGCCATTAAGGAGGGAAGACGATGTATCGCAAATTGCTTCTGTGTTTGTGTGTGGTCCTGTTCTCGGCTGTCACGGCCACAGCCCAGGATGTGAATAAGGACAAGCAATCGGAAGCCGACAAGCAATCGGAAGCCAAGGAGCTATCCGGTATGTCCATCGTCGGTAACGAGGAAGCCCCGAAGGCCCTTTATATCGTTCCCTGGAAAAGCTCGGAAATCGGTGCGGAGACCAGCTTGGACATGATGTTGAATGAAGGCGATATCCCGGTGGATCGGGACGTTTTCAAGCGGCAGCTTGAATTTTATCAAGTCAGCACCAAGAAATAATTTCGTTGTCTCGTTAGCGAAAAAGGAGGAAAAAAGATGGAATTCTATTCAATAGTAAGGTTTTTCCAGATGGGTGGGTTCTTCATGTTCCCTATTGCACTCGTGCTTGCGGTCGGTCTGGCCATCGCGTTTGAACGCTGGGTTCAATTGAAACGCGTCCGGGACGCAAACCAAAAAATGTGGGACTTGCTGTATCCGGCGCTGGCCAAGGGAGAGTTCGATAAAGCCCGGGAAATGGCCAACAAGGACAAATCCAGTATGGCGCAAATGCTGGGGATGGGATTAGCGCGCCAGGGGGCGGTTAGGCGACGGGAAGACATCGAAATCGCCATGGAAGAGAGCATGATGGAGATCATTCCCCAGTTGGAGAAGCGCACACCGTACTTGGCACTGCTCTCAAATATCGCCACCCTGTTTGGACTGCTCGGCACCATCATGGGTCTTATCGATGCCTTCACCACGGTTGCCACTGCGAGCCCCGCCGAGAAGGCCGCGCTGCTCTCCGCCAGTATTTCGGTGGCCATGAACTGCACTGCCTTTGGTCTGATGACCGCGATCCCACTTCTACTACTCCATGCCCGCCTGACAACAACCACGGGTCAGATTGTGAACAGCCTGGAGATGGCATCGGTAAAGGCGCTCAATACCATCTCCAATTTTACCAAGCGCCAATTTGACCAAGCGCCATTTGACAGGTCTCCAATTTTACCAAGCGCCAATTTGACAGGAGTTGATCATGACCAGGCGGCATAACAAAAGGGGAAGGGAAGAATCATTCGATACGGATATCATGCACCTCTTGAACTTGACACCGATGATGGATGTTTTTACCGTTCTGGTGGTCTTTCTGCTCATCACTGCCGTCTTTACGCGTATTACGATCATGGAATTGAGCGTTCCGACGAGCGCAGGCGGATCGGCTTTGAACACGCCGAATTTCGCTATCGAGGTGATTGTCCGCAAGGCAGGACTGGAGATTGCCAACGGGTCGTCCGTGCAGGCCGCCATTCCGAAAAAAGACGATCAATACGATATGCAGATGCTACACGAAATGCTCACGCGCCTGAAGGCTCTGTACCCGGAAAAGGAAGATGCGACGGTATTAATGGAACCGGATATCGGGTACGACTATCTGATTCAGATCATGGATGCGGTACGTGGTGCCGCAGTGCGGGCGGAAGGGAGCGAAGAGGTCAAGAAAGTAGTTCTCTTTCCAAACATATCCATAGGTGACGCGCCATGATAGATAGCAGACGCATGGAACGGATGGGGCGTAACAACCGGAAGGTTACAGGTCTAGGCCTGAACCTGATACCGATGATGGATGTTCTTTGCGTTCTGGTGTTCTTTCTGCTTTTTCAGTCATTCAACGGTGATATTCCGGAAGCGCGGATCGCGCTGCCCGATTCCGTTGTCGAGACCAGGCCAAGGGAAACAGTGGTGATCATGGTCAGCCCCGACGTAGTACTGGTTCAGGGCGAAGCCGTGATCAGCACCCCCGAACTCCTTGATGACAGCATTGGGACAGTTCATGAAATAACAGAGCGACTGGCACAGCTCGAACGCAATATTATCGGGATAAGCACCAAGACGGTTGCCGAAAGCAAGGAAATCACTCTCCTTGCTGATAAAACGATTCCGTTCAAAGTGCTCAAAAAAATAATGTCAACCTGCACGGCTTTTGGATACGGAAGGATTTCCCTCGCCGTCGCTCAGAAGGCCGTAAAAAGCTAGTGGGGCTGCCGTGAATACATCCATGTTAGCAGAGGACGTGAATACATCCATGTTAGCAGAGGAATTGGCGCAACTGAACGCACAGATCGAGCAAGCCCGGCAAAAACACGAGGCGCTGGAAGGTGAGTTGCGCGTTGTAGAGGCAGAGCTTGAAACGTTTTCCGCCGATAGACAGCGGTTCGAGGCATTGCGGGACGTCTGCAATGCGCTCGACAAACTGGGGGAACTGAGAGCGGATGAACTCTTTTGGGAAGGAGTCGCGGAGACCCAAAATGTCGCCGGACACGTGGAACGGGCGAGGAGCCGGGTTGCCCGCTTTGAGGGAGAGATCAGCGGGATTCTGGAAAAACAAGCATCTCTCCAGGAGCAGATCAACCGATGTCTAGATGAACTGGACGTCCTCTACGAAGAAGTACGTGATGCTTACGCCCGTGAAGAACGGCGCCAGGACGAGTACGTCATAGAGCGGGAGATTTCGTCCGTTCCTTATCGCGCGATGATCATGCCATGGGCCAAAGAGGCTGAGAGCGAAAGACGCTTCCGCCGGGCCTTGCTTGTCGCTTTGTTATTCTTTATCGTTTTTGGCTCTCTGATTCCCCTGTGGAAACTGCCGGTGCCGGACCGCTCGGCCGTGGTTGTGGTTCCGGAACGTCTGGTCTCTATGCTGAGCAAGGAGCCGCCCAAGCCTGAGCCGCTGCCTGAACGCCGCAAAGAAGAGAAGAAGCCCGAGAAAGATCAGGAAAATGCGCCGGAGAAAGCGAAGGAAGATCGACCCAAACCAACCACCCCAGAAACACAGGCTGCGCGTAAAAAAGCAGAGAGCACGGGGGTTCTGGCCTTCAAGGAGGCCTTTAGTGATCTGATGGACGAAACTCCCGTTGCGCGGCTCGGCGCTGAGGCGCGTCTGAGTAACCAGTCGGCCGTGGCGGCAGGTCAGGCCCGGGCCAGCCGATCAATCATCTCTATCCAGTCAACGGGCGGTTCCAGTGGTGGTATCAGCAATGCGGGAGTCAGCCGCAACGTCGGAAACGGCAATGTCGGCCGGCTCGGTGACGGCGGCGTGGGCTTTACGCGGGTAGAAAGTGCCATTGCGGATTTGGAAGAATCGTCGAGGCCGATGAGCGATGGACTTGCTCCTGGCCGAACTGACGAAGAAATCCAAATTGTATTCGATCGGTACAAGGCGGCGCTTTATCGGATCTACAACATGGAATTGCGCAAGGATCCTACACTGAGTGGGAAGATATTGATGCGAATCACCATCGAAACAAGCGGCGCGGTGTCCATGTGTAAGGTGGAATCTACCGATCTGGCTTCGCCCGAACTGGTAGCCAAGATTGTAGAACGCATCACAAGGTTCAACTTTGGCCCGAAAGAAGGTGTACAGAAGATGACCATCCTGTACCCAATCGAATTTGTCCCCTCCGGATAGAAAAGCGAAGGGGTCAGGACAGGCGTCAAAGGATTGAGATCATTGATTGTCAGGTTAAAGGAGGAGAGTGATGGGAATCTATACGGTGATTGAATTTTCCAAAAGGGTGGGTTGTTCACGACCACAGGCCAGATCGTGGACAGCCTGGAGATGGCATCGGTAAAAGCGCTGAACAGTATTTCCGATTTCAGCAAGAAACCGGAGGCCCAACCCCGAACCACCGCAGCTTAGCCACAATTTTCTGGGGTGAACCCCTCCGGTGAGACAGTTTTGAGTTGGCACACCTGGTGTTGAATGGATGTTTCTCCTCACCCCGCCTCTTTGGCTTCAGACGGGTGGGGTCCCGTTACCCCGTTCTCTCTTCCCGGAGTGATCTCCCGAGGCTTGAAAAACCTCATCGTCGCTCCGGCAGCCGTGGTCGCCGAGCTGGCCGCGTGCTCGAACTCCTCCGGCGGTCGGTAGCCCAGCGCCGAATGGAGCCGGGCGCGATTATAGTACTGCTCGATGAAGACCTCAATGTGCGTGCGCAGGTGATCGAGGTCCCGATAGTCATTGGCGTAGATTTCTTCCCGTTTGAGCGTTTTCATGAAGCTCTCACAGCTGGTGTTGTCATAGGGGTTCGCCGGCCGGCTCATGCTCGGAATCAGGTGGTGCGTCCGCAGGATCGTCACGTACGCCCCGGACGCGTACTGGACGCCCTGATCGGAATGATGGACCAAACCAGGCGGCGGGGTCCGCTCCGCAATCGCATGCTCCAGCGCCGCGATCGGCAACCGGGCCGCCAGCGTGCGGTCCAGCGCCCAGCCCACCACTTTGCGCGAATACGCATCGAGAATCACCGCCAGATAGACAAACTCGCGCTTCAGTCGGATATAGGTGATGTCCGCCACCCAGAGCTGATTGAGGCCAGTCAGCGTCATCCGGCGGGCGAGGTTCAGATAGACCTCCAGATCGTGCTTCGCCTCCGTGGTGACGACGAAGGCCCGCGGCTGGACGGAGAGCAGGTTGTCTTCCCGCATGAGCCGCGCCACGCGTTTGTGGTTCACGCGCATCCCGCGCCGCCGCAGTTCCGCCGTGATCCGCCGATAGCCGTACCGACGTCGATGCTCCAGCGCGATCTGCTGAATCGTGGACCGCACGGCCATGTCTTCCTCCACGGGCCGGTGCTCCTGCAGCGACCGGTAAAAGCCCGCCCGGCTCACCTGGGCCACGTAACACATCCGCTCGATACTCAAGCTGCCTTGCAACGACATCACGTCCCGGATGTGGGCGTAGATGGCGGCTCGCCAGCCTTGCCGCTCCGCTGGCGTCGCGCCTCGACTTTGTGCAAGGCACCTTTGAAAAAATCCGCTTCCACCGTCTTGTCGGCCAACACCCGCTTGAGGCGGCCGACTTCTTTGCGCAGGGTGCGCTCCCGCATGTTCGAGGGCGGCGGAGCCGCGTCCGGCTCAACCGGCTCCAGTTTATCCCGCCACGTATACAGCAGGCGCCGGTGCACGCCCAACTCCTTGGCCAGGGCTGAAATGTTGTCGCACTGCTTCAAGCGGTCGACCGCCATCTGCCAAAACGCCTGGGGAAATTTCCCGACTCGCCGTTGCTTCGCCACTTGCCACCCTCCTCCCTTGTGACAAGTGTGACAACTTGTTTCTGTCTCAGTCTAGGGGGTCAGTCCATTTCGCGGTGGCGGGAGGCGATCAGTAATGGAGTCTAAGTGTTTGAAAAACTTGGTGCCGAAGGGGGGAGTTGAACCCCCACGCGGTAGCTGGCGTTCGCGTGCCTGCTCACGGCCGAGGGCATCCCGATGATCCTCGCCGGCGAAGAGTTCGCCGACCAGCACGATCTCTTCGATGCAGACGGAAACGTCATGCAGCAGGGCGGCAAGCAGGTCGATCCGGTGAACTTTTCGCGCCTGGGCGACGAGTGGCGGCGCCGGATCAAGGAGTATGTGGCTCGCCTCATCAAGTTCCGAATGACCAGCGATACGCTGGCGGTCAACGACACCGAGTTCATACACGTGGATTTCAACGACGGGAAGCGGGTGCTGGCCTGGCGCCGAGGGCGGCCCGACTCGGACAAAATCGCCGTCGTTCTCGCGAACTTCTCCGACTTCGGCACGAATCCGGGCGGCGAATACCGCGTGCCCAATTGGCCAGCGACGCCGCCAGGCAAGCAGTGGCGCGAGATCACGTAGGAGCGCGACATTCCACCGGAGTGGGTGGCGCGCGAGCCCATATTCCCCTGGGAAGCCAAGGTCTATGCACTGGTGTAACGCAACTCGGAGGGGCTGAGCGGGAGACCGATGCCTTCGTGGGCCGTTTCCTCCGCCGGTCAGGCGTAGGCGCGCGAACACGAGTCGGGATCCTTCAGCAGCGGGCGAGCCAGCATCATTGCCCTTAGCCCTTGGAGGCTCAACAGGAAAATTGGCTGCTCCTCTGGTCCAGCTTAGTGTGCCACCGAGCACGGATGGGAGGCTGGAGAGCGAAGGCATGACCGTCCATACGCTACCGCGGCGCCAGCGGCGTAGCACAATTTCCACACATCGGCAGTATGGTCCGTTCTCAGGCGCCCAGAAGCGTGTGGAAATCAAGGGCGGTCACGGAGATCTATCCGATGACGTGCTGAGTTTACGGGGCAGGTCATCAGGCTTCTAAGTATTTGGAATGGTGGAGGGTACCGGGATCGAACCGGTGACCTGCTGATTGCGAAGAATATCGAGGGGCCAACGGAGCAGAACGAAAACGAGCAACCCCCCAGAAAAAGCGAAGAGAATCGGTAAAACGGTATTCGCCTGAGAAGGCCTGATTTCGGATGGTGTGGTAGCACACTGGTAGCAAAAGACCCTGAGCGGGAGACTAAGCCCCAGGGTTGGTGACATTGAACTGCGGCTCCCCACCGACGGCTGTTGAAGCGTGACGGGTCCAAGCCCTGTGAGCATACCGCCACGCTGTTTTTCCCCGGCCTTGCAAAAACTTATCCTTCGATGTTAGAACTTCTACCTGAGTCCATCCCCTGGACCGCGAGGACCGTTCGGTGGAATCGCACACTCTACAGGTCGAATTTCAGCAGTATCGGACCCTCCTGGATGTTTCGGAATCCATTGCCGCGCACCGCGACCTCAAGGCGCTGCTGCGCGAGCTGGCCCAGCGGCTGCTTTCGGTGGCGCAACTCGAATTCATCGGGCTCATTCTCCACGATGCCGAGCGGGATGTGATGCGGGCGTATTACCTCGGGACCGGGGAAGCCGAAAGTGTCATCGGGTTGGAGATTCCGGTGGCGGAGTCCGCCAGCGGATGGGTGTTCAACACGCAGCAGGTGCTGGTGGTGCGGTCTCTGGACGACGAGCCGCGATTCCCGGCGGTGAAGGCGGTCCTGGAGCAGATGGGAGTGAAGTCCTACTGCCTGTTCCCGCTGACGACCGCGGTGCGGCGCTTGGGCGCGATCGGGTTCGGCAGAAAGAGCCTG
>Ga0184615_10001271_pt1 | contig 13810 bp, 11 predicted proteins | sample PLM4_65_coex_FD_133134 | JGI IMG/M metagenome (GOLD analysis project Ga0184615, IMG submission 133134) | Groundwater sediment microbial communities from an aquifer in East River, Colorado, USA - PLM4_65_coex | ecosystem: Environmental > Terrestrial > Soil > Riparian zone | place: USA: East... | reverse complement strand
GCCGACGTGGTTCGCTTCCTGGTGTCGGACGCGGCCAGCTACGTCACCGGCCAGCGCATCTACGTCGACGGCGGCGTCGACTAGACCCTGATCCGACCTTCGAGGAGCGAGCGGAGGGAGGCGGCGGGGGGTGGGCTACGGCGAATGGCTCGCCGTTTCTCTTTTCGCGATCGCGTGCCAGAGCTCACTTTTGTGGCGTCGAGGAAGGGGTCGCCCTGCGAGCCGGCTGCGCTTTATTTCGCCTCCGCCGACCCCCCGCCGCCTCCCTCCGCTCGCTCCTCGGATGTCGGATCGGGGCTAGTCGACGCCGCCGTCGACGTAGATGCGCTGGCCGGTGACGTAGCTGGCCGCGTCCGACACCAGGAAGCGAACCACGTCGGCCACCTCCTCCGGGCGGCAGACGTGCCCGAAGGGCATCGCCGGATCGAGGCTGCGGATGTCCTCCACGCCCTGGCCCGCGCGCACCAGGCGCCGGCCCATTTCGGTCTCTACCAACCCCGGGGCCACCACGTTCACGTGCACGCGATGGCGGCGCTCTTCCTTCGAGAGCGTGAACGCGAGAGCCTCCATGGCCGCCTTGCCCATGTTGTAGGGCGCGCCGAACGCGGAGTGGTAGCGGGTCGCGATGCTCGAGATCATCACGATGTCGCCGCGCGGGCGCGTGCGCATGCTCGGCAGCACCAGCTTCGCGAGAAAGTGGGGCCCGAAGGCGTGGGTGCGCACGACCCGCTCGAGCTCGGCGGGGTCCGTGTCGGCGACGCTCTGGCCGCGGCTCGCGAGGCCGGCGTTGTTGATCAGGATGTCGACGTGGCCGAAGTCCGCGAGCACCGTCTGCACCATCGCCGCGTCTTCCTCGAAGGCGTCGACCGAAGCGCGGTAGCTTCTGGCGCGGCGACCCTTCGCCTCGATCGCAGCGACGGCTTCCTTGGCCGCCGCTTCGTCGCGGCGGTAGTTCACGGCGATGTCGGCGCCGTCCTCGGCGAGAGCCAGAGCGATCGCGCGGCCGATCCCGCGCCCCCCACCGGTCACCAGGGCCACGCGTCCAGATAGCGCCATAGGCGGGCTCTTCCGCTTCGATTGGGTGCCTTCGCGGCCCGCAGTGTACGGGGTTTCCGGTACCCTGGCCGGTCGGGGGGTTCGTGCGAGCGCGACGTCCGTTCCGAGGCCTTCCGATCCCGTCGCTGATGCAGCCGCGGAGTACCGACGAGTTCGGCCCGCCGCCGCGGACCGCGCCCGAACGGCGCGCGCTCGCGCAGGCGGAAGCCTCGCTCGACGCGGCGGCGCGGCGCCTCCGCCTTCCGGCGGCGGCGCTCGCCGCGGCGCGCCTGGGCACCGCGGCCGCGCTGCGGGCGCTCGACGCCGCCCACGGAGGCGGTTACTACGCCGTGTCCGAGGCAGCCACCCGGGATCCCGACGCCGCGCAAGCCGCCTTCGCCGGGGACGAGCTCGTGATCGACGTGCAGACGCACTACGTCGCGAGTGCGCGCGCGACCGAGCCGCCGGCCCGCGCGATCCTCGACTTCATCCGCAGCGTGGCGCCGCAGCGCTGGGCGGACCTGCGCGACGCCGGCGCGCTCTCGCTGGCGGAGTACCTGCGCTGCGTCTTCGTGGAAAGCGAGACCGCGCTCGCGGTGCTCAGCTCGGCGCCGGGCGAGGGCGAGCGCAACATCCTGACCAACGCCGAGATCGCCGCGACGCGCGAGCTGGTCGACCGCCTGGGCGGCGGCGGACGGCTCCTCCACCACGCGATCGTCCACCCGAACCTGCCGGGCGAGCTGGACGCGATGGCGCGCCTGCGCGAGCGCCACCGCCCCGACGGCTGGAAGGTGTATACACTCTACGGGGACGGCGTGGAGGGCCGCGGCTTCCGCCTGGACGACGAGCAGACGGGAGTGCCCTTCCTGGAGCGCAGCCGCGCGCTCGGCGTGCGCGTGGTGTGCGCGCACAAGGGCTTCTCGTCGCTGGCGCGCACCGGCTCGCCCGACGACGTGGGGCCGGCGGCGGCCGCCTTCCCCGATCTCGAGCTGCTCATCTACCACGCTGGCTACGAAGCGCCGCGAGGCGAGGCCGAAGAAGAAGGCCCGTTCGTGCCCGGCCCGATGCCACGGGGCACGGATCGCCTGGTCGCGAGCCTGGCAGCGGTGGGGCTTCCGCCGGGCGCGAATGTCTGGGCCGAGCTCGGGAGCACCTGGCAGTGCCTGGTGCGCCGCCCGCGCGAGGCGGCCCACGTGCTCGGCAAGCTGCTGCTCGCGGTCGGCGAGGATCGCGTGCTGTGGGGCACGGACTCGATCTGGTACGGCTCGCCGCAGCCGTTGATCGACGCCTTTCGCGCTTTTCGGATCCCCGACGAGCTGCGCGAGCGGCACGGCTATCCGGAGCTGACGCCCGCGATCAAGCGCAAGATCCTGGGGGAGAACGCGGCGCGGGTCTACGGCATCGACCTGCCCCGTCTGCGAGAACGCGCGCGTGACGACGAGCTCGCCTGGGTCCGCGCGGCCCTGGCGGCTCAGCGCGGGCGCGGCGGCCAGCGGGTCTGAAGCGCGGCGAGCTGCTTCTGCACGACGTCGAAGGCGCGCACTTCGTCCGGGACCGCGATCTCGGCCAGCGCTGCATTCGAGAGCCCGAACGGAAGCGCCGCCAGCGCCCCTGCGCCCAGCCCCGCGCGCAGCACGCGCCGGCGCGAGAGACGGGTCTGCCGGGTTCCGGCGACGGCGAGCGCCGCGAAGGCGAGCGCTCCCCCGGCGGCGAGTCGCTGCTCGCTGCGTCGGGTCTCCGCCGCCGCGCGTCCCGCCGCCAGCACCCGGGCGGCCAGCTCCATGGCCGGCGCTTCGGGCTCGGGTGCGCGACTCGCCGCGTCCGGCTCGAGATCGATCTCGGCGACCAGCCCGGCGTGGTCCGAGTAGGCCGCCGGCCCCCCGGCGGGCGGCTCGTCGAAGATCCGCTCGATCGAGCGCACGCGAGGCCGCGCGCCGTCGCCGTCGCGCGTGAAGACGTAGTCGATGCGCTCGTCGTCGTGCGGGGTGCGCTCGTGCCGATAGGGGTTCGCGCCGAGCGTCGTGGGCTGGCGCCGATCGAGCTCCGCCGCGGCGTCGCGCATCCCCGAGAGCCCCGTGAAGACGGCGTACTCCCGGCGTCCTTCGCTCATGTTGAAATCGCCCGCGGCCACCACCGGATTCGGGATCGCTGCGACCGCCGCCGCGAGCTGCACGAGCTGCGCGAGGCGGTGCGGGTGCTCGTCGTCGTACGCGTCGTCCCCATACTGCGCGTGCAGGTGGGTGTCGATCAGCGTGACGGCGCCGCCCGGGGCGGCGAAGCGGAGCGCGCAGAAGCCCTTGCCGGCGTGGTAGTCGCCGTGCCAGACGCGCTGCGGGAAGCCGCGCAGCTGATACGCCTCGAAGTGTGCCTCCTCGAAGGGCGCGCGCGAGAGCACGAGCAGTCCGCTGCCTCCGAGCGCGGCGCCGTTACGCCAGGCGTGGACCAGCCCGGCGCGGCTGCCGGCTTCGATCAGGCAGCGCCGCGCGCCTTCGGCCCAGACCTCCTGGAACACCATCCAATCCAGCGCGAGCGCGGGCAGCCGTGCCCCGATCGCGTCCATGCGCGCGGATCCCTCCCGGCTGAAGGGCCAGGGCAGACCCCAGACGTTGAGTGTGGCGAGGCGCATGGCGACCCCCTCAACCGGCCCGCGGCGGAAGGCCGTCGGGGAGGGGTTGTTCGCCGGGAGCTCGTGTGAGGAAGCGCCGTGAGCCCCAGATCCACTGCTCGGGATAGGCGAGTATGGCGCGCGAGAGCGCCTCGTTCACGGCCGCCGTGACCTCCCGCTCGGCGCGTTCGACATCCGAATCCGGCTGGGAGCGGATCACGCGCCAGATGTGGCAACGCCAGCGCCCGCGTCCGACGCGGTGCACGCTCGCCACCACGATCGTCGCGCCCGTCACGCGCTGTAGGAACGCGACGGACGGCGTCGTCGCCGCGAGCGTGCCCAGGAAGGGCGCGAAGATCGGGCGCTCTCGCGCGTCCTCGTCGGCGAGCAGTCCCACCGCCTCGCCCCGCTCGAGCGCCCGCTTGAGCGGAAGCAGGATGCCCCACTTGGTCAGCACCTTCGCCCCGCCCGCGCTGCGGATCGCCGTCAGCACCGAATCGACCGGCGCGATCCCCGTCGGGCGCACCACCATCGTGATCGGAATGCCGACCAGGCTCGCCAGGTGGGGACACAGCTCCCAGACGCCCAGGTGGCCCGAGACGCAGATCAGACCGCGTCCCTCCTCGAGGAGGGGGACCACCTCCCGGAACGCCTGCACGTCGACGCTGCGCTCGAGAGCATCCGCCCTCAGCCGCGGCATGCGACAAAAGTCGACGAACAGGTGCGTCATGTGGCGCGCCCAGGCGAAGAGCAGCCGCCGGGACTCGCGGCGCGTGAGGCCCTCCCGAAACACGATCCGCTGGTTGCGGACGATCCCGCGGCCGAGGGGTGCGACATGACGCTCGTGCAGGAGCGTCGCCGCGACCAGCGGGAGCGAGGCGGCGTCGGCGACGGCATGGGCGAGCACCCCCGGCATGCGGCGGAAGGCGCTCGTCACCAGGCGCAGCGCGAGGCCCGCCGCTCGGTGACGCAGGGGGACGACGCCGCCCCCGGCCGAGGCGGTGGGGCTCTCCACGCGGACCGGGCGGCGAGGGCTACTCGCCGCGTCGTGCAAGGGGCTGCCCGCCATCGTTCCAGGCGTCGCGCGAATAGCCGCAGGCCCGCTCGGGCTCTTCGAGCAGTCGGCGGGCCGCGCGGCGATCGAGGGGATCGGTCGGCATCCGATCTTGGAGACCGGGTACGCGCTGCAAGACGGAGCGGCCTTCGGTCAGCAGCTCCTCGCGATCGTCGGTGTGGCCGACACACAAGAGGGACGCTCCCAGGCCGACGTTGTAGTCGATGCGCTGATCGGCGAGGGCGATGGCGCGGCGCGAGAGCTCGAGCGAGCGATGCGGATCCCCGCGCGTCCCGACGGAAATCTCGAGCATGCGCGAGTCGGGGAGCATCCGGTAGAAGGCCGCCGCCGCGTAGTAGAAGTTACCGAGCTCCGGGTTCCACGCCGAGTGCACGAAGGCGGGCGGGTTCTGCATGCAGCGATCGAGCGTCTGCGAGATCTGCTTGAGCCAGCGCATCGAGGAGAGGATGCCATGGGCCATCGCGACGCGGCCCATGCCCGCATACTTGTAGAAGCAGCAGTCGCCGCAGCGTGGCTCGATCGTCAGCCCGCGATCGGCCCATGCCATCGCCAGCGTTCCATAGCGGGCCCGCATCTCGACGTCCGAGGGCGGCGCGAGCTCCGCCAGCCAGGCGTAGTCGCGCGCGATCCGCCAGTAGGTGTGCGGCTCCTCGGGCGCCCGGGCGATCAGCTGCTCGAAGATCTGCGCGGCTTTCAGGTAGTCGTAGCGGCGCTCGTGGTCGAGAGCTCTCACCCAGGCCGTGCGCAGGGCCGCCTCGCGCGCAAAGCCCGGATACCACAGAACAGCCGGCCGCATGCCCAGCGGAGCAGGCGCGCTCACCGGGGCCAGTTCCGGGTCCGCCCTGACTGGGGCGGCGAGCCACGCCAGCGCGAGCAGCAGCGCGGCGACCTCGACCGAAGCGCGCCCCAGGGCTCTCCCAACCACGCGTTCCTGCCTCCTGCGGCGCAAAGTCGTCGCTGAGGACGTGCGCCCATGCCGCGACGGCGCGGGGCAGCGACCCCGGACAGGATACTCCTGGCAAAAGGCGCCCGGAAGATGCGGCATCCGGCTCGTGATTCGTGCCATGATGAGGCGCTTTGCGGTGGGACTGGCTACCGCGTGTACGCTGCGAACGAGGAGGATCCACTGTCATGCCGTTTCGCTCGATCTGGTCGTCGCTCTTCAGCCTGGCTCTCGCCGCCGCCGCACCCGCCGCAGAGCCCAAGACCGCGGCGGAGATCCAGGCGTGCGTCGAAGCCAACATGCCCAAGACCAGCAGCGTGCAGTCGATCGCGCTGCGGGCGAAGGACCGCGTCAGCGCGATCACGGAATCGAAGGCGACGATCTACTGGAAGAAGTTCGAGGATGGCCGCTCCCGCGTGCTGATCGAGTTCTCCCTGCCAGATGACCTGCGCGGCGCGAGCTTGCTCATGCTCGAGCGCAAGCCCGGCGAGCGCGACATGTTCATGTACCTTCCGGAGCTCCGATCGGTCAAGCGCATCACGAGCCGCATGGTGACGGGATCCATGTTCGGCACGGACTTCAGCTACGAAGATTTCGAGATGATCGAGGACTACGCCGCGAAGGCGCAGAGTACGCGCGCAGAGGACGTGCTCATCGACGACCAGCCCGCCTGGGTGTTGGAGACCCGCCCCTCAGCCGAAGAGCTCGGAGGCTACACGCGCATCCTCGAGTACATCGATCCCAAGACCTGCGTGCGCATCAAGACCGAGCTCTTCGAGGCGAACGATCGGCTGCGCAAGGTCGCGAGCTCCGACCGCAAGGCCCTGAAACAGGTCTCCGGGCTGTGGTACGCGCCAAGCCTCACGCTGCGGGATCTGGTCAAGCAGACCGAGACGGAGCTCGCCATCGACAAGATCGAAGTGGGTGTGGAGATTCCAGCGAAGCTCTTCAGCCAGGCGAACCTGTCTAAAGGCAAGTAGCTCGGACCGGGTCGCTGATTCGCGACGGCCAGGAAGCGAGCGTGCTCAAGAAGTATGCTCAGTTCGTGACCCGCCACGCGGTGGCGGTGGTGCTGATCGCGTTGGCGCTGAGCGCGCTGGCGATCACGCGCATCGTGGACGTCCGCACGCTCCGTCCGCGTCTGCTGCTGGATCCTTCCATCGAGAGCCTGCTGCCGAGCGCGGACGAGAACCGCACCTTCTACGACAAGACGCGCAAGATTTTCGGCAATGACGACACGCTGCTGCTGGCGATGCACCGGCCCGGCGGCGTCTTCGAACCCTCGTTCCTGAGCGCGCTGCTGCGCATCACGGACCGAATCGGGGCGATCGAGGGGGTGCAGCGGGTCGTGAGCCTCGCGAATGCGCCGAACGTTCGCGCCGTGGGGGGCGACCTGGAGATCGCGCCGCTCTATGACGAGCCTCCGACCGACCCGGCCGAGCTCGATCGCGTGCGCCGGGATGCCCTCGGCAGTCCGGTCTTTCGGGGAAGCCTGCTCGGCGCGGATGGGACGACCACCGGGATCGCGATCCAGCCGGTCGACATGCCGGAGATGGAGTTCAACCAGCTCGGGATCGACCAGGAGATCCAGCGCATTGCGCGCGAGGAGCTCGCGGGCCAACCGGAGGTCCAGATCTGGCTGGTCGGCAGCGCGCACCTCAAGGCCGAGACCTCGCGTTTCCTGCTGCGCGACCTCTCGCTCGTGATCCCGCTGGCCTTTGCGTTGATCATGCTGATCGCGTTGCTCTCGTTCCGCAGCCTGCGCGGCCTGCTGATCCCCCTCTCCACCATCGGCATCGCGATTCTCTGGACCTTCGCCGTGATGGCGGAGGTGGATCCGGCCCTCAACCTGGTGACCATCTCGGTCCCCTCGCTGCTCCTGGTGATCGGCTTCGTCGAATCGGTGCACATCGTCTCCTGCTACTACGAGGCGATCGAGGAGAGCGTCGAGCACCCGTCGACGGAGAGCGCCGCTTCGCGAGGTCTCGAGATGGTGGTGCTGCCCATGTTCCTCACGGGCAGCACCACGGTGGCCGGCTTCCTCTCCCTGGTCACGAGCCCGCTCGGAGCGATCCGCGAGTTCGGCCTCTACGGCGGGATCGGCATCACCTTCACCATGCTGGCGTCGCTGACCTATGCCCCGGCGGTCTTGCAGCTGCTGCGTGAGCCGCGCCCGACCGGGCGGAAGCAGCGGAGCACCGCCTTCGACCGCCTGCTCGGCCGACTCGCTGGATTCGACTACCACCACGCCGGCAAGATCTTCGTCGCGGCCGCCGTGCTCGGCGTGATCGCGGTGCTCGGGATCCCGCGCATCCTGATCAACTCCACCATGATCTCGAACTTCGGGAAGGACACCGAGATCCGACAGTCGGTGGAGGCGGTGAACCAGCACCTGGGCGCCTCGGGTCAGCTCCAGGTGGTGCTCGAGACGGATTACGCGAACGCCTTCAAGGAGCCGGAGAACCTCGCGGTGATCGAGGAGATCCAGGGCTGGCTGGTCGGCCTGCCGGACGTGACGGGCTCCACCTCGCTGGTCGACTACGTGAAGCTGATCTACCGCGGATTCAGCGGGGATGACGCGGCCTATTACCGGATTCCCGAGTCGAAACGCCTCGTGACCCAGCTGCTCTTCTTCGGATCCAGCGACGACGTCGCCGGCTTCGTGAACTCGCAGTATCAGATCGCGAACATCCGCGTCCGCACCACGGCGCTCGATTCAGCCAACCTGAGCGTTCTGGTGCGCAGCATCGAGGCGCGGCTCGCCGAGCTTCCCGCGCGCATCCACGCGCGCGTGACGGGGAACCTGGTGCTGCTGGCGAAGACCAACGACGAGATCGCCTACGGACAGGCGATCAGCGTGGGGTCGGCCTTCGTGAGCATCTTCGGGATCATGGCGCTGCAGTTCATGTCCTTCCGGGTCGGCTTCATCGCGATGATCCCGAACATCCTGCCGGTGCTGTTCTACTTCGGGATCCTGGGCTGGAGCGGGATCACGCTCAATGTCACCACCGGCCTGGTGGCGAGCATCGTGCTCGGGATCGCCGTGGATGACACCATTCACTTCCTCGGGCAATTCAACGTGGCGGCCAAGCGCACGGCCAGCGAGAAGGAAGGGGTGCGGCTCGCGTTGCTGCACGTCGGGCGTCCGGTCACCTACGCGACCGCGGCCCTCTGCTTCGGCTTCCTGGCGCTCTCCTTCTCGAGCCTGCGCCAGCAGGCCGAGTTCGGTGTGCTGGCGTCGGTCACGCTGTTTCTCGGGTGGTGCTGCGACCTGACCTTCACGCCGGCGATCGCCGCTCGGATCCGGATCGTCACCCTCTGGGAGGTGCTCACCCTCGACCTGGGCGCGAACCCGCAGCTCGCGATCCCGCTGTTCAAGGGCATGTCGAAGGCCCAGGCGCGGATCGTGGCGCTGATGACCCAGATCGTGGAGGCGAAGGCCGGGGAGCGGCTGATCCAGGTCGGCCAGAAAGGGGACGGCATGTTCGTGGTGATCGAAGGCCGGCTGCGCAGCAGCGTGGACGCCGAGGGGCACAGCGTGCAGCTCAACACGCACGGGCGCGGCGACGTGCTCGGCGAGGTCGGCCTGTTCCACGGCGAGCGCACCGCCAACGTCGACTGCGAGACGGACGTGCGGCTGCTGCGTCTGGACCAGTCGAACCTGGCGCGGCTCCAGCGCCGCTACCCGCGGACCTCCGCCAACCTGTTTCGGAACCTGAGCGACGTCCTCGCCGGGCGCCTGGCCGCCGTCACCGCGCGCGTGTACTGAGCCGCGTGCGCGAGCACCGCTACCAGGTCGAGCTGCCTCACCCCGCCGAAAGGCTGTGGGCGCTGATGCAGGACTACCAGCGCTGGACGGCCTACGCCCCGATGGTGCTCGGCGTCGAGGTGCTGTGGCCGGGCGACGCGCGCGGCAACGGCCTGCTGCGTCGCGTGAGCTACCGCCTTCCGTTCGGTCGGCGGGGCACCGCGCTCGAGCTGGTGAGCGAGGTGGAGCCGGCCCGCGGCTACACGTATCGCATGATCAGCCGCGAGCCGGGCAACGATCAGACGGGTCGCGTCCGTCTCGAGCCGCTCGGGCCGGGCCGCACGCGGCTGCACTTCGAGGAGCGATACCACCTGGTGTCGGCGCCATGGCGGTGGTTCGAGGGGCCGATCTATCGCTTCATCAACCGGCAGAACGAAGCGTCGATGCGCCGCCTCTCGGAGTGGCTCACGGCGCATCCCGAATATCGCCCGGATCTGCGGGGCTAGCGCCGACTGCTTCCCAGATCTCGACATCGAGCGATGGGAACACGGCCGCGCGTCGATAGAGCGCCTCCGTCGGCCCGCAGCGCGGATCGGCGGCGAGCCAGGAGCTGCGCACGCTGAGGACGCGCATGCCCACCTGGTGCAGCAGCGACCAGGCCGCGGGTTTCGGGCAGCCCCGCATGAAGCGCGCAAAGAAGCGATAGCCGCGCGGGAAGTAGCTCGAGTAGCCGTTCATGAGCGGCCGCCCGTGCGCGGTCGAGAGCAGCATCGCGCGCGCCGTCTCCTCGTAATCGGCGACGCCCTCGCTGGCGGGCACCGGCAGGTGAACCAGGGCCGCGCCCGGCGGCACGTGCTGTTCGATCCAGTCGAGCCAGGGTCGCCACGCCTCGCGCGCGGGCGCCGGAGAGAGTCCCGGCGCCGGCGGCCACAGCTCGACGCTGGCGACCAGCGCGATCGAGATCACCAGGGCGCCCGCGGCACGCCGCGCCGCCGGAGGCATGGGTCGGCCCGCCGCCTCGGCGAGCGCCTGGATCCCCTCCGCCGCGAGCAGCGCCGTCGCGACCTGCATCAGCATCGAGGCGCGCCAGAAGCTGCGCACCTGCGCGAGTCCGGGCACGAAGTCGCGCAGCCAGCGATGCGTCGCGTCGACCTCCGGCAAGCCTGGGAGCACCGAGAGCGCAATCGAGCCCGCGGCGATCGCGAAGAGGAAGGCGCTGAAGCGCCGGGTGTTGGCTCTCCGCAGGCCCCAGACGAGACCGGCGAGCGCGAGCGCGAGCTTGAGCGCCCCGGGAAACAGGGCACGCTGATTCGGGTCCGGAGCCGCGTGGACACCGGGGAAGGGAAGCAGCGGAGCTGCGGGCGTCAGCCACAAGGCGCCCGGCTCGGCTGCTCCCAATGCGCTCGCGCGCAGAGATCGCGCGAAGTGGTGCGTACGGCGCACTTCGAGTTGTGCGCTCGCGATCGGGACGAGTAGAACGGCAGCCGTCGCCGCCGCGATCAGCACGCCGACCAGGCTGCGCGACGCGAGGTGGGTGCGGCTCACCAGGCAAAGCGCGGCCGGTCCAGTGACCAGCGCCAGGAAGAGAGCGTTCTGTCCGCACAGCAGATACGCCGCGGCGAAGGCGACGCCCAGGCGCAGGCCCCGTGCCGGCGTGACGCCGCGGGAGAACGCGAGCAGCGCGTGCAGCGTGGCGAGCACTCCCGCGAGCGGGACGAGCGTGAGGACTCCGAGCTCGTGATGCACGTAGGGGAGCAGACACAGCATCGCCCCGCCGGCGACCGACGCGAGCGGGGCGAGCCCGAGACTGCGCAGCAGGCCCAGGGCGAAGGCGCCGTTGGTCACCAGCGCTGCGAGCAGGACCAGGTTGCACGCGAGCACCGGCGAGGCGCCCATCCACTGGAGGGGCGCCGCCGCCAGCCCTTCCAGCAGCATCGGCTCGGAGAACGCAAAGGTCAGGGGCGTCGGGAAGAAGATCGGAGCATCCCAGAAGTGTCGGAACCCCGCCGCGGCGCGGTCGGCGATCCACCACAAGGACCAGGCGGAGGCGAAGGGAACCGTGGCCGAGACGTCGGTGCCGCGCGGCAGGCTCGAGCCGAGCTCGCGCGCGAGCGGCCAGGTCGCGGCGAGCGCGAGCGCCGTGTAGAGCAGGAGCGCCGCCGCCCAGATCGCGGCGCGGGACCTCAGGGCGACCCGCTGCGTGGGCTCCCCCAGCGGTCCCAGTGCGTCACCTGCTCGGAGGGCGTGCGCAACACGGGCCCGAAGCGACCCCGCGGACGGCCCACCGGGATCAACGCCACCGTCTCCCAGCCGTCGGGAATCCCGAGCACGGCCTTCACCTCGGCCTCGCGCAGCTTGTGCAGCGTGGTGAGCGTCGTGCCGAGGCCGCGCGACCGCGCGGCGAGCATCAGGTTCTGGACGGCAGGGAACAGCGAGCCGTACCAGGCGGCGCCCTGCACGGCGTCGGCCGGGTGATGGCCTCGTGCGGCCATCACGATCAGCGCAGGAACAGCGCCCATTCCCTCCACGAGCCGCATCGCATTGCGATAGACCTTCTCGGTCTCGGGCGGGAGCCGGCCGCTCGCGAGCGCCTGGTCGCGGATCACCGCGCGACCCACTTCTCGATAGATCGCGGCGAGGCGTCGCCGCTGCTCGGCGTCGGTCACGATGATGAACGCCCAGTGCTGTGCGTTCGAGGCGCTCGGGGCCTGGGTCGCGGCGTCGACCAGGAAGCGCAGATCCTGGTCGGAGACGGGCTCGGGCGAGAGGCGCCGCATCGCGCGCAGGCTGTAGATCGCTTCGACGAGGCTGATCTCCGGCGGGGCAGGGGTCGGCAACTTGGTTCCGCGGGCGAAGGCGATCGCTCGGGCGGCACTCTATGCCCGCACCCCGCCAACGGCAAGCCGAACAGGGTGGGCTAGAACCGGACCTCGAACATCAGGCCGAAGCGCTTGCGCTTGAGAACGGGGCCGCCAGCGCTCAGCACCACCTTGCGGTCGCCCTCGGTCGGGACCTTGTATTGGTAGACGAGGCCGGTTCCCTTGCGGACGCTGACGTGCTCCTCGATCCAGCTCCTGGTTTCGCCGACGGGCTCTTGCATGCGGATCAGGATCTCACTGGCGCGGTGACGCCGGGGCGCTTCCTTGGTCTCTTCGTCCGGTGAGGCGAGCGCCTCGGTCGACAGCGCGACCAGCGTGAGACCGGTGACCAGCGGCGAGAGCGCCTTCGTGCAACGCATGGCTCCGTTCCTCCAGAGCCCCTCCGGTGCGTCCTACTCCGGACTCTGGCAGCTGCAACCATCGTGCCACCATGTTGCGTCAAGCAACTCCGCCAAGCGACCGAAACTCCACGGGATTTTCTCGACGATTCGACGCGGCGCAAACGTCCAGGGGGGACGCCTTCCGCGCATGGGAAGCCGTTTACCCATGTTGCCGGTCCGCTTCCGCCGCCGCGTGCGGCGAGCCGCACGTCCCCGATCGCGAAGAATCCCCGGGCGACGCCAGCTTGCGGCATGGCTTGCGCAGGAGCCGCGCATCCGCGGCACCGCGACGCAATTCGCGGAGCCGTTCTGGGTGCTTCACGCCTTCGCTTCGCCCTCGCGGAGCTTCGAGAGCAGCGAGATCAGCTCAGCGGGGGCCATCGGCTCGGGGTCGATGGTCGAATCCGCGAGGTCCTCGAAGTGCAGCAGGCCGATCTTCGCGTACTCCGCGCGCACGCGCGGGGTGAGCAGGCCCAGGCGCTTCAGGTTCGGCACGATCTTCGAGAAAAGCATCTGGCGGAACCCCTGCATGAAGGGCGTCTCGTTCGCCCACTTGACCCAGACCTGGACGTCCCAGCCGAGGCGCTCGTAGACCTGGTTCATCAGCAGGCGATCCCGCATCAGGTGGGTCGCCTCGATCACGAAGTCCTCGCGCTCGCGCAGCTCCGAGCTCGAGAGCTCCTTCGTGTAGAACGATTCCAGCGAGAGCACGCCGAAGGCCACGTGACGCGCCTCGTCGCCCATGATGCGGCTGGTGATGTCCTGGATCAGCGGCTCGTCGGGGAGCTGGAGCTTCATCAGGCCGAAGGCGGCGAGCGCGAGCCCCTCGACCATGATCGGCATCCCGAGGTAGGTCATGTCCCAGCGCGAATCGGAGATGATCTGCTCGAGCAGGCTCTGGAGGTGCACGTTCACCGGATAGGAGACGCCCAGCTTCTCAGTCAGGTAGCGGTGGTAGATCGCGACGTGGCGCGTCTCGTCGGCCACCTGTTTCGCGGCGTACCACTTGGCCTCCTCCGTCGGGGCTGCCTGTACGATCTTCGCGGTGGCGACCAGCGCGCCCTGCTCTCCGTGCAGGAACTGGGAGAGCATCCAGGCGTTCATGTGGATGTTGAACTCGACCTGCTCCTTCGGCTCGAGCTTGC